>WNFM01010312.1_pt1 | contig 28553 bp, 30 predicted proteins | sample 5400271 | NCBI WGS metagenome assembly WNFM01 (sample SAMN13153352, study PRJNA577476) | soil metagenome | isolation source: 60 cm saprolite on Douglas fir-dominated hillslope | place: USA:California | collected 2013-09-17 | reverse complement strand
AGGGATGGCTTCCAACGGGACAGGCCGACCGAAACCAGGAATGTCACCAGAACCACTCGCGCAACCCACACCACAGCCGAGCGCCGGAACGGGCTGACGGGCGTCAGGCTGTCCCGGAAAAAGAAGATCGACAGGCCGGCGCTCAAGAGGGGAACGAGCAGGAGCGTTTGTACCAGGGGCGGCGCGCCGCCGGCGAACCCGTACAACCACCCGGTTACCTGGATGGCCGAGACCAGGACGACCGCTAGCGCCAGGCGTCCCCACTTCAGGTCGCGGGTTTGCAGCCAGGTGACAAGGGTCGCGAGCCCAAGAGCCAAGAAGGAGAGGGAAACGAGGTCCTCGAGCCAGGGCAAAACCAGGCTCACCGGGCCCCTCCCGCCGGCGACGCCAAACAGCCTGCGTCAGGCGAGCTTGTCGGGTCGCTGGCCACGGTGATAGCCACACGATCAGCAAGGCGTTCCACAAGGCGTTCCACAGGAGCAGCGACTTCAGTTACACCCGCTGGCGGCTCCATATCCCGGCTCGATTGGACAGGTCCCCCCGAACACGACCAACTAGAAAGGTCAGTCTGCTCCGGCCAGTTCACCGCGCCGTACGTAGCCGTGACGTTTGAACGCCGTCCCACCGCCGAACCACCTACGGCCTGGGCCTGCTCCAGCGCGTCATGGGCCGGAAGGAGAGCTCTTTGCCTGGCGAGTCAGCCGGCAAGGACCCCCGCGGCGGCGGCGGACAAGGTCAGGTCGCGAGCCTCCAGCGTGATCCGCTCGACCTCGCTCGAGTCCAGGTCTCCGCGGGCGGTTGCCAGGGCGTCGCTCACCTGGGCGACCTCGTCGGGCACGAAGAGGGGCGAGCCGAGCTCCTCCCGCGCCCGCATGGCGACGAGGAGCAGGCGCAGGGCCAGGGTGCCATCGCCGGCGGCCGCGGCCGCGGCGGCGATCACCTCGAGGCAGTCGAGCTGGCCTTCCTCGAAGCCGAGGTCGGTGTAGATATGGAGAGCCTCGACGCCCAGGCGATTAGCCTTCGCCGTTTCGCCCCCGTGGCGGGCCACGATCGCCAGGTTGTTCAGAGCCGCCGCAACGCCGCGGCGATCGCCGCCCAGCCGCCAGCTCTCGAGCGCCGAGCTGAACAGCTCGGTGGCGCGGTCGAGTTCTCCGGCGACCCGGGCCAGGAGGCCGAGGTTGTTGAGGGAGGTGGCCGTCCCCTGGACGTCGCCGAGGCGTTCGATGATGGAGCGTCCCTCCTCGCCGTGACGCCGGGCCGCTTCGTAGTCGCCACTCATGATGCCGGTGATGCAGAGGTTGTTGAGGGCCGCCGCAATCCCCCGTTCCTCGCCCAGCGCCCGGCAGATGGCGAGCGACTCCTCGCCGAGCCGGAGCGCGTCGGCAAACTCGCCCGAGATCCTGGCCAGCGCCGCTGCACCGCGCACCGCGAGGCCGCGCGCGGCAGTCGGCTTCGTCGTTGATGCAGCCAGAACCCGGCTGAGCCAGATGCGACCCTCGCCCACCCGCCCGCTGGTGTACCAGAACCACCACAGCGGTCCCGCCATCTCGAGCGCTCGCTCAGGCTCCCACCCGTCGCCGAGGTACCAGGCGAGAGCGCCGTGGACGTTGTCGATCTCGCGTCGCAGCCGGTCCAGCCAGAGCTGCTGGTCCGGCCCCGCCCAGGTGAGGGCGTCGGGCACGAGGTCGTGGTACCAGCCAGCGTGCCGAGCCCGCCCCTGGGTCGTCTCGCCGGCAGCGGCAAGGCGTTCGACGGAGAACTGGCGGACGATCTCGAGGAGCCGGTAGCCGGTTCCTTCAGCCCCTGGCACCGCCACCAGCATCGACTTATCGACCAGCCGGCCACAGGCGCCGATGACATCGGCACCCGGCGTGAGCGGTTCCCAGCCGGCGACGACCGCGACCGCGGCCTCGCGGCTGAAGCTTCCTGCGAAGACGCTGAGCCGGCGAAGTGTGATCCGCTCCGTCTCCTCGAGCATCTCGTGGCTCCATTCGATCGAGGCCCGCATCGTCCGATGGCGCGTGTCGACCGAGCGTGAGCCGCCGAGACCGTCGAGACGCTCTTCAACGCGCGCGGCGACCTCCTCGAGCGACAGGTTGCTGAGCCGGGCGGCGGCGAGCTCGATCGCCAGCGGCAAGCCGTCGAGGCGGCGGCAGAGGGCGGCCGCGACCCGGACCTCTTCGGCGCCGAGGGAGAACCCGGGGCGGACGGCGGAAGCGCGGTCAACCAGGAGACGAATCGCATCCGACGCTTCGATCGCCGGGCTCGCCTCGTCCGCGCCCGGGATGTCGAGGCCGGAAACCGTGAAGACGACCTCACCCGGGATGCCGAGCGGCTCCCGGCTGGTCACCAGGATCCTAAGTCCCGCTGCGCTCGCCAGCAGCTGGGCGCAGAGCTCGGCACAGCCCTCGAGGACGTGCTCGCAGTTGTCGAGGACGAGGAGCGAGCGGCCCCGGCGGAGGCGGGTCGCCAGCTGGACCGGGAGCGGGATGCCGTGGCGCTCGCGCACGCCAAGAACAGCCGCAAGCTGGCGGGCCGCCGACGCCTCCCGCCCCACCGGCGCCAGGTCGACCAGGTACACCCCGCCGGGGTGCGCGGAGGCCGCGAGGCGGGCCAGCTCGAGGCCGAGTCTCGTCTTTCCGCAGCCGCCCACCCCGCCGAGGGTGAGGAGCCGGACTGTCGCCAGGAGCTCGCCGGCACGGGCGAGCTCGTCCTGGCGACCGATGAACCGGCTCAGGGGCGAAGGAAGCCCGGAGGGTCCGGGTGGCGCCAGCGTGGGGTCGCCGCGATGGATGGCCCGGTTCAGCTGGGTGAGCGCCTCACTGGGGTCGACCCCGAGCTGGTCGTCCAGGACGCGACAGGTCGCGGCGTAAACGGCGAGCGCGTCAGCGCTTCGGTCGCAGCGGTGAAGGGCCAGCATGAGCTGTCCGGCCACCCGCTCTCGCGCGGGATTCGAGGCGAGGATGCCGGTCAGCTCCGCCACCAGGGCGGCGTGGCGGCCGAGGGCGAGGTCGGCCTCGACGCGTTCCTCCAATGTGTCGAGGCGGAGCTCGTCGAGCCGCGCGGCGGCCGCGGCGGCGCTCGGTCCGACCGGGATGCCGCCATAAACGGGCCCACGCCAGAGGGCCAGTGCGGCAGCGAGGGCGCTGGCGAACTCTGCCGGCGGCGGCGGGCTCCTGCGGATCTCCGCCACCTGGGCCTCGAAGCGCGAGGCATCGACCTCCGCCGGCGAGGCCTCCAGCAGGTAGCCCGTCGAAACCGTCCGCAGCCGACTACCCAGCGCGCGCCGGAGCACCCCCGCGTGGACGTTTAGGCTGTCGCGCGCGGTGGGCGGGGGAGCGTCTCCCCACAGCTCGTCGACCAGCTCCTCACGGCCGATCGCCCGGCCGGCGCCAAGCAGGAGGTGGGCGAGCAGGGCGCGCGGCTTCGGGCCGCCGAGGGGCAGCGATCGCCCCCCCTCGAACGCCTCGACCTGGCCGAGAACCCTGAACTCCAATTAAGTGCCCCGCGCTCGGCCACCAGCGGTGCGCCAGACGCAGGGGGAACACCTTATCGGTTCTTTCGTCCGATTTTCGTCGGGGCTGTGAGGCTGTCGCCCTGAGATGGAAACCGCGACTGAACTCGAAGCCGCGCGGCAGGCAAGCCTGGACCTGCTTGTCGACACCTACCTCCACGCCTTCCGCGCCGCGGATGTCGAAACCGCGCTGAGCACTCTGGCGGAAGACGTCGAACTCGACCTGGTCGGGAGCACGCCAAGCTCGATTCGCGGCAAGGAAGCCGTGCGCGCCCACCACCTCCAGGAGTTCGCCAACACCATGCACGAGCGCGACCTCCCCCTCCGCCGGCTCTACGGCCCGGGTTTCGTCGCCGACGAGCTGGTCTGGGAGGGTCGCATCATCGGCCGCGTGGGTCCGCTGATCGGGAACGGACGGCGGGTGAGCCGGCGCGTCCTCCGCATCTTCGAGGTGCGCGAGGGCCTGATCACGCGCCAGTGCGTCTACACCGACTTCGCCGCGCTTGCGCGGCAGCTCGCATGACCGGAGGGAGACCGGCCGGACACAACCGTGCGGACCAACCTGGCCGGGAACCGACGCCTATGAGCTGAGCTCGAACGGACTTCGTTTTCAGCGAACCGCACCACGGCGGCGCCCGTTGCGGGCGTACGTCTCCAGCTCGTTTTTCGGACTTTGAGGAGAACACGTTGCTACGCAAGACAGCCGCCGGATCCATGGTGGCAGCGATCGTGCTGACGCTCACCCAGGCGCTGGGTATCGTCAGTGCGTCGGCTGCCGGCCAGACCATCAACCTGAACTATTCGGGCAGCGCCCCGGCCCGCTCGCTCGTGACCGTCAATGGCGGCTATGGCACCGTCTTTTCCGCCAGCGCGGCGGTCAGCGCCGGCCTTGACTGGCAGTCGGCCGACCAGGTCGCGGCGGCCTACACGGCCGACAACCTGCGCCAGGGCAGCCAGCTCGACCTCGCCGACACGATCACCCCGGGTTCGGGGACGGTGTCGGTCCACTACCAGGTGAAGGGCAACCTGAGCGTCGCCACCTTCGACCAGTCGGTGACCGACTCCTTTCCGTGCGCGCTGCCGCTGACGGGCGATGCAGCCAACGCCTGCAGCCACGACACCTCGATCGACCTCAAGAGCATCACGCTGGCCAGCTCCGGCGTCGCCTCGCTCCAGGTCGCCCTCTCACTCGACGTCTCCTCGGCGGTCAGCACCGGGAGCACGCCGCGCACCAACCTCCGCAAGGCCTCGATCGCCGGTGGTGGGCCGATCGCCGACGCGCCGCTGTCCTTCATCGGACCGGCTCCCGGACAGCTCGCCGATCCGATCGCGATCGCCTGCACGCAGCCGGTCGGTTCGCACCTCCTCTACAGCCTGACCAGCAACCAGACGGTCGGCAGCCTGACCATGGTCACGACGGTGAGCCTGGTCGCTTCGCTCGTCGTCTCGCCGCTGATCGGGCCCGACTTCTCGCTCTTCAGCGGCACCATCTCGCCGTCGATCTCCAGCAGCCCCACGGTTTTCGACCTCGCCATGAACGCATCCGACCAGGGAGCCGACCTGGGGGCAGTCCTGCCTGACCTGACGCCACCGGTCGTCAGGGCGGGAGGACCTTACAGCGGCGTCGAGGGCTCCCCGATCTCCTTCGACGGCTCCGGGAGCACTGACAAGTGCGGCCCGCCGACCCTTGCCTGGACCTTCGGAGACGGTAGCTCGGCCAGCGGCGCGCACCCGGTTCACAGCTACGCGGAAGAGGGCACCTACACGGTCGGCCTGACCGCGACCAACGTGACCCGCCTCAGCAGCTCGGCCTCGCTCACCATCGTCGTCGCCGACGCGCCCCTCAGCGCGGCGGGACGGACGATCATCTCGACCACGGCATTCAGCGGCACGGTCGCGTCGTTCGCCGACGCGGACCCGGCCGGCGCTCTCGCCGACTACACGGCGACGGTCGACTGGGGCGACGGGACGACCAGCCCCGGCATCCTGGCCACCGCGGGTAGCTCGTTCACGGTCGCCGGCAGCCACACCTTTGCGGCAACCGCGCTCGGGCCGCAGCTGATCACAGTCAGCATCTGCGACGCGGGCGGGAGCTGCGTGACGGTCACCAGCCAGGCCCTGATCTTCACCTACACCACCGGGGGCTCATTCGTCGTCGGTGATTCCAGCGCGGGCACCCTGACGCCCGGATCGATCGGCGCCAGCAATGCCGTCACCTTCTGGGGAGCCCAGTGGGCGAAGCAAAACACCCTGAGCGGCGGTGACGCGCCGTCCGCTTTCAAAGGCTTCTCCCATGACCCCGTCACACCCGTCTGCGGGACCCCCTGGTCGGCGGCTCCGGGCAACAGCTCGCCCCCGGCTGCGCACGTTCCGTCCTACACCGCCATGATCGTGGCGGCGGCCAGCGCCAAGAGCGGTGCTCAGATCACGGGTGACACGCCTCACATCGTCATCGTGAGGACCGACCCCGGCTACGTCCCGAATCCCGGCCACCCGGCCACGGGCACCGTCGTCGGAGTCCTCTGCTAGACCGAACCAATCGAGGGGGGGGATCGAGTGATCTCCTCCCTCGCCCACTTCGGGGCAGCCCGAGTGCGACCACCAACTCGAAACCGATCGCTCTCCAGTCTTGATCAGTGCGCCGCTTGACACCGCACCAGGGCGGCGCATACTGACGAAACGTCCGAGCTGAGGCAGCCCGGGCCGCGGGGGCGGAGATGCGTGGACTCAGTGGTGCGGTGCTCCTCAGGGCTCTCCTGCGAGTGGTCGCGCCCGCTTTGTTGGTGGCTCTCACCGTGTCCTGCGCCGGTGGAGCATCGGGGCTGCCACCGGACATCACGCCCTTGCCCTCCGAGTCCGTGGAGCAGCCGACCCCGACCCTTCGCCCGACCGGGACTCCCATCCCTTCGGCCGACGTCGTGCTTTCCAAGGGCACCGGCCTGTTGCGGGGCACCTGGATGTTCGACTTCGAGGTGGGCAAGGAGGTGGCTGCCGGCCAGGGCGATGTCTGGTGGGAGCAGGTTGACGCCACCCACCGGTACCTGGTGCCCCAGAACGGCGCCAAGCTCGCCTTGATCGGAGGATCGAGCTATGAGCTGGTGTCGTCGACGTTGCTGCGCGGCCTGGGGTTTGCCGGGGTGCGCCTGGACGGCAGCAACAGCTCCGGCAATACGCTCACCACGAACTCGATCGTGGGCGTCCGAACCCACAACGGCCACTACGCGAAGGTTGCCATCCTCGCATACGGCTACGACCTCACCATCGCCTGGACGACCTTCCAATGAGCGACGAGCACGATCCGCCGCCGGCAGAGCCCGCCAAGCAGCCGGCGCGACGCCGTAACTTCCTTCAGGGACCCGTCGACGCAGTCCTACGCCTCCCTGCGGCCGTCCGCGCGCTGTCGGCCGCATTGGCACTGATCCTGCTGTTGCTGACCTCGCTGACCGGTCTTCTGAATACGGGTAGCGAACTTCCCAGCTCATGGAACAGGTTCATCAACACCTTTCATCCCGGGCCCAAACCGTCCGACAGTGTCGTGTTCGTCTCCTCCGACCAGGTCATGGCGATTTCCTACCTGGCGGTTCTGTCCGACAACGGGTTCGGCTCGATCGATCTCCTCGACCCCAGCCAGATGGAGCAGCTGGTCGACCGGCGCCCGGGCGTCGTGATCCTGGGCGACTCCCAGGCTCAAGCGCAGCTACCCGTCATGAGCGATCGTCTGCGCCAGTTGCTGACAACCGGCACCAAGGTCATCGGGATGGGGACCCTTGGCGCAGCCCTGTTCGACCAACTGCAGCCCTTCTCACCCCTCGGTATGCGGCACGCTGCCGGGGTGAACACGACGGAGGTGCGGCTGGCGGCGAATTCGTCGGCGTCGATGAGGGCAAACCTTCCCATCGACGCCCCATTTCGCGTCTACCAGGCGGACGATGACACCGGGATAGCGATCCATGACGCGGGCTCGCTCGACATCCTCCAAGCCCACCGCCTGGCTGAAGCGAGCATCGAAGGTAGCTCGTGTGGCGGCCACTACTACCCGGTCATGCAGCAAGGTGACTTCTACATGTGGGGTTACACCCAGGTGGCGACCGGCCTGACTGACATGGGCCGGCGGCTCTTCGTGGACCTCCTTTCCGACGCGCTGAAGAATCCCCTGACCGACACCACCGTGAGCAACAACTTCTATGAGCCGGGCACGTACACGGGGACCCTCGGTTGTGGCTATTCGATCAACAGTTATGTTCTGCGACTTACCGGAGCGGGGCAGGTGAACGTTCACGTCACCTCCCACCAGTCGCTCGAGTTGACTCTGTCGACGGCAGGAACGAACGGCGTCACTCCACGGGTTGAGGCGGTGTCTCCCCACCTGACCGGCAGGGCCGCGCAGCAGAGTGGCGGCGTGTGGCTCGTCACCGTGGCATACCGCAGTGCGGCGGCGCCGACTACCCGGGTGTCGTATGACGTCGACCTTCAATACCCGGCTCAGCCGGCTCGCCGATTTCCTCTCGGGGTGCTGACGATCGTGTTCATCGTTGCCCTTGACACGTCGCGCACCACTTCCAGTTGGTGATCACGAGGCGCCCGGACTGAATTAGACCGGGTTCTCTCTCTCCCGCACTCGGGGCGGGGGGCAGGCGTAGGGACGGCCCCTGGCCGAAAACGCACCTTCATTTCCCGCCAAGTTAGGCTATGCTACCTTCCGTGATAGGTGGACCCGTGGACGCAATTAGGGCTACCTAACTAATGGTCGATCAACTCCAGCGCCGGGAGAGCTTCACCCGCTCCCAGCAGGACTACCTCAAAGCCCTCTACCAGCTCCACGGCGACGAGCGCGCCGTCCCCACCCGGGATCTCGCCCAGCGGCTGGGCATCTCCTCGCCGAGCGTCAGCGAGATGGTCACCCGGCTCAGCGCCCAGCATCTCGTCGAGCACGACCGCTACCGCGGCCAGCAGCTCACCCTCGAGGGCCGCAAGGTTGCCCTCGAGCTCGTCCGCCACCACCGCCTGCTGGAGATGTTTTTGGTCCAGGTCCTCGGCTACAGCTGGGACGAGGTCCACGAGGAGGCCGAGCGCCTGGAGCACGTCATCTCCGAGTTGATGGAGCAGCGGATCTTCGACCTCCTCGGCCGCCCGGAGATCGATCCCCACGGCCACCCCATCCCCACCCTCGCCGGCAAGGTTCGCTCGGTCAGCGAGCGTGCCCTCAGCGAAGGTCGCGCGGGCGAGCGCGTCGTCGTCGAGGGGGTGTCGGACGACGACCCGGACCGGCTCCGCGAGCTGGAGCGGCGCGGCCTGCTGCCCGGGACGCGGATCGAGATCGTCGAGGAGAGCAAGTTCGAAGGCCCGATCGGCGTCCGGATCAAGGGCCGGCGCTCGAGCGTTCCGCTCGGCCTGGCACGGGCGATGTTTGTTGGAGAGGCTCCCGCGAATGGCGATTAAGGCGGTCAGGGCGAGGCTCCCGACCGTCGAGCGGCAGGTGCTCGGGGTCGAAGACGCGCTCCCCGGCGAGCTCCATGTGCTGCGGGCCGCCGAGCGCTCCCTCAACGGCGAACGGCGCGGCCTCGGCGCGGTCCTGCCCTTCCTCGGCCCAGCCTTCATCGCCGCGGTCGCCTACGTCGACCCCGGCAACTTCGCGACCAACATGGCCGGCGGCTCGCAGTTCGGCTACATGCTGCTCTGGGTCGTCCTGGCCGCCAACCTGATGGCGATGCTCATCCAGTCGATGAGCGCCAAGCTCGGCATCGCGACCGGGCAGAGCCTGCCCGAGGTCTGCCGCGACCACTTCTCCCGCCCCGTCACCTACTTCCTCTGGGCCCAGGCGGAGCTGATCGCGATGGCGACCGACCTGGCCGAGTTCGTGGGCGCGGCGCTCGGCCTGAACCTCGTCTTCGGCATCCCACTCTTCATCGCCGGACTGCTGACCGGCGTCATCGCTTTCGCCATCCTGGGCCTCCAGGCCTGGGGATTCCGGCGCCTGGAGGCGACCATCGCCGGGCTCGTCGGCCTGATCGTCATCGCCTTCGGCCTCGAGGTCCTCCGCGCCGATCCCTCCTGGATCTCGGTCCTCGGCGGCACCGTCGTGCCCCGCCTCGACGGCAACGCCTCGATCCTGCTGGCCGTCGGCATCCTGGGCGCGACCGTGATGCCGCATGTCATCTACCTCCACTCCGCGCTCACCCAGAAGCGCATCGTCGGCGCCAACCCGAGCGCGAAGCTCAAGATCTTCAAGTTCGAGCTGGTCGACGTGATGATCGCGATGGGGATCGCCGGCATCATCAACATGGCGATGCTGACGATGGCCGCGTCGGTCTTCCACGCCCGGGGCCTGGTCAACGTGGGCACCGACCTCGGCCAGGTCTTCGCCGGCCTCGACCGCTACCTGGGCGCGCACAGTGGAGTCGTCTTCGGGATCGCTCTGCTCGCCTCCGGCGTCTCCTCCGCGTCGGTGGGGACCCTCGCCGGCCAGGTGGTGATGCAGGGCTTCATCCGCCGCCAGATCTCGATCTTCCTACGCCGTGCGATCACGATGGTGCCGGCGATGATCGTGATCGGGGTCCACTTCGACCCCTCCCGGGCCCTCGTCCTGAGCCAGGTCTTCCTCTCTTTCGGGATCCCCTTCGCGCTGGTCCCGCTGATCATGTTCTGCCGCGACCCCAAGCTGATGGGCAACCTGGTCAACCACCGCGCCACCAGCTGGGCGGCCTACGTTGTCGCGGCGGTGATCATCGGGCTCAACGGCTTCCTCCTCTACCAGACCTTCTTCCCCACCGCCTGAGCTTTCAGATGACCTCCCTGCCCGCGATTGAGCTCGGGCGGCCCTTGCGCCTGGCCCGCGCGGCGCAGGCGGTGACGGTGGCCTGGATGCTCATCGAGGGAGTGGTCGCGATCGGTGCCGGGGTCCTCGCCCACTCGGTTGCGCTGACCGCCTTCGGCCTCGACAGCTTCATCGAGCTCTTCTCGGCGGCGGTCGTGCTGCGCCGGCTGCTCGAACGATCGGAGACCGAGGAGCGGGGCAGCCGGACGGCCGGCGAGAGGACGGCATCCCGGTTGGTGGGGTGGGCTCTCTACCTCCTCGTCGCGTACATCTTCGTGGCGGCCGCCGCAGGCATCCTGCTCCGGCTTCGGCCCGCGGCGTCGCCGGTCGGCCTCGGCCTGACCATCGTCTCGATCGCCATCATGGCCGCGCTCTGGCGGTGGCGCCTCTCCCTCGCCGACCGGCTCGGCAGCCCCGCCCTGCGCGGCGACGCGGCCTGCTCGGTCGTCTGCCTCTACCTGGCGCTGGCGACGCTGGCCGGCCTTGCCCTTAACAGCTGGCTGGGCTGGTGGTGGGCGGACCCGATCGCCGGCCTGGCCCTGATCTGGTGGATCCGGGGAGAAGCGAAAGAGGCGTTGGAAGCGGCCTCGTCGACCTGACCCGACCGCCACAGCCCCTCCCTCCCGGGGGCTGACCGCCTGAATACGTCCATTCTGCGCCGGAGTCCAAGCAAGCCTGTTAAGGAATAGTTGGACTGACGAACCAGTTGCTTAGTCAAACAAGTAGGCTGGCGGCGAATACAGCGTGCCGCGCTCACCAAGGAGGTCGTCATGGGCAAATGGACGTTCGATCCGTATCACACGCAGGTCGAGTTCTCGGCCAAGCACCTCGGCATGATGACCGTGCGCGGCCACTTCGCGGAACTGACGGCAACGGGCGACATCGACGTCGAGCACCCGGAGAATTCGGAGATCGAGACGACCATAAACGTCGCCAGCATCCGCACCCACAACGCGCAGCGGGACAAGGACCTCCTCTCCTCCAACTTCCTGGAGGTCGACAAGTACCCGGCGATCACCTTCAAGAGCACCAAGATCGAGCCGGCCGCCAACGACCGCTACACCGTGACCGGCGACCTGACCATCAAGGGCGTCACCAAGCCGGTAACGCTCAACGCGGTCAAGTACGGGGAGTTCAACGACCCGGCCATGGGCCATCGGATCGGCTACGCCGCCGAGGGCGAGATCAACCGCAAGGACTTCGGCATGAGCTTCGACGCCATGCTGGACGGCAGGTTCATCGTCAGCAACGAGATCAAGATCAACATCGAGGGCGAGCTCGTCGAGGTCCCAGTGGCTGAGACGGCGAATGCCACCTCAAGCTGAGCCCGAACTGACCGCGCCATCAGTCGGCGCGACGCCCGACTTCAGCGCGCCGGCATCCGAGGCCACCCTCCAGGGGGTGGCCTCGGCGCTGCGGGCCAACAACATCGACGTCCGCCTGGTCGACACCGGCGAGGAGGCGAAGGAGCTGGTCCTCGAGCTGATCCCCGAGGGATCCGAGGTCCACGCAGCAAAGTCCAAGACGCTCCAGGATCTCGGCCTGTTCGAGCTCTTCGAGGCGGGCGACTACGAATGGCTCCGGGGACGCTACCTGAAGATGGACCGCGCGACGCAGGGACGGGAGATTCGCAAGCTGATCGGTGCCCCGGACTACATGCTGGGCAGCGTCCAGGCCGTGACCGAGAGCGGCGACCTGGTCGCCGTCTCCGCATCGGCGAGCCAGCTCGGCCCCTATGCGAGCGGCGCCGGACGGCTGATCCTGGTGGTCGGCAGCCAGAAGATCGTGCGCGACCTGGATGAGGCCCTCGACCGGGTCGAGAGCAAAGTCTTTCCCTACGAGGACGCGATCGTCCGCGAGCGGATGAACATCTCAACCTTCATCGGCAAGATCCTGATCATCCGCCGGGAATGGGTCGACGGCAGGATCACCGTGATCCTGGTCCGCCAGCCGGTGGGCGTCTGAGGAGCAGAAGCCGAGCAGAGCGTGCCCGTCTATCTTTTTGGCAACACCTGACCAACAGGAGAGGGGGAGACCATGAAGCCCAACCAGCAAGACAAGGCCGCACGCTTTCGGGCGCTGCACGAGCGGCCCGGGGCCTTCGTCATCCCGAACCCGTGGGACGCCGGTTCGGCGCGCATCCTGGAGGCGCTCGCCTTCGAGGCTCTGGCGACCACCAGTGCCGGCATCGCCTTCTCGCTCGGCCGGCGGGACGGGGAGGGCGCCGTCTCCCGCGCAGAGGCGCTGGCGGCCACCCGCCTGATCGTCGAGGCAACCGATCTTCCCGTCTCGGCCGACCTCGAGAACGGCTACGGGGATGCCCCCGAGGCGGCGGCGGAAACGATCCGGCTGGCCGCCGGGGTGGGACTGGTCGGAGCCTCGATCGAGGATGCGACCGGCGACCCGAGCCGACCGATCTACGAGATGGGGCAGGCCACCGAGCGGGTCGCGGCCGCCGTCGAAGCGGCAAGAGCGCTGCCCTTCTCGTTCATGCTCACGGCGCGGTCGGAGAACTTCCTCCACGGCCGGCCCGACCTGGAAGACACCATCCGCCGGCTGCAGGCGTTCGAGACAGCCGGCGCCGACGTGCTCTACGCGCCCGGTCTGCGCGACCTGGAGATGATCCGGAGCGTCTGTGCCGCCGTCACCCGACCGGTCAACGTGGTGATGGGCCTTTCCGGGCGTTCGTTCTCGGTGGATGAGCTTGCCGCCGCGGGTGTGCGCCGGATCAGCGTGGGCGGATCGCTCTCGCGAGCCGCGCTGGGAGGGTTCCTCCGAGCGGCTCGCGAGATCAAGGAACAGGGGACGTTCACGTACGCTTCCGACGCCGTGCCGCATGCCGAGGCAAACGGATTCATGGCCGGACGCGAGACGCCCTAGCAGGCAGGGCTCAGCTCGGCGTTTTGACGTCAGGTGCTCAATGGGTTCGAGCGAAGTACACGTCGGAGTTGAGGCAGTCGGTCGTGGCATCGCCCGGGACCAGATCGACGCAGCGCGTATAGACGACGTCGAGGCGTCCGACCGGGTCGAACCCGACCTCGAAGAAGTCGCCGAAGGCGAAGTCACCAGCCGGCGCGACCTCGACGGGATCGACGAGGCTGTAGCTCACGGCGGAACCGAAGAACGGTGACGTCCCGGCATATACGTGCCAGTTGCCGCTGACGGTCTGGTGGGTGAAGTACCCGACGCCGATCGTGTGGCCGTCGCCGGCGACGCTCATCCAGCTGTAGCGGATGAGCCCCGCCTTGGCGGGCGTCACGTTCTGCTTGCTCCAGTGCGCGCCATGGTCGGTGGAGAGGTAGAGGTTGAGCGTCGTCCCGGTCTTCACCTGGTTCTGGCTGATCGGGTTGGCGAAGAGGGCGTAGACGTAGCCGTTCTTGGCAACCGTGACCGACGGCCAGGTGATGTCGCCATTGGTGTTGGTGCCGGAGGGAAGGTTGCTGTTGTAGCTGTCGACCTTGTAGCGGTGCCAGGTCCTGCCGTCATCGGCCGAGACATACGACCAGAGGGTGCCGACGGTGAAGCCAGGGTCACCGGGGTTGTTGATGTTGTCATCGGCGCCGGCGTCGTTGGTGCAAACCATATAGAGGTAGGGCGAACCGGTCGCGTGGTCGGCGGCGGGCCGGCACCAGCCGCTGTCGGGAAGCGTGCAGCCGACGGGGTCGAAGGTCGCACCGGCATCGTGGGACAGGAAGACCGTGTACCGCCCGCCCTTGGCAGGCTGTCCCACCGCTGGGGGCGTTACCGGCCCCGTGCAACCGTTCAGCGTTGATCCGACGTTGTAGCCGTCCTTGTCGCCCTCGTTCCCCGCGTACAGGACCGTCGCCGTCCCGTGGGCGGTGACCCAGGGTCGGTCGTCGACCGGCATCAGGGAGGGGATGACCGGCCGGTAGATGTCCTGGGTCATATTGGAAGTCCCGAGGCCATTGACCGTCCAGCGGCTGAAGCTGTCGTCGACGACCTTGGTGTCGACGAAGTAGAAGTGGTTGGCGTCGTCGAGGGCGATGTCGCCCTCATCGCCGACGTCCAGCTGGTTGGGAGCCGCCAGCAGGTTGATGTACCCCGGCATGTCGACGAAGTTCACACCGTCGGTCGAAGTCCACAGCCAGGACTGCGCCCGGACGCCGAGGGGCGCCATGGGATCGAGGGCCACAGCGTCGCAGTGGTTCTGCTTGTGGGCCGTAACGAAGATGTTCCCGAACTTGTCGAGGGCGATGCCCGGCTCATACCCGCCGCAGGACTTGAAGGTGGGCAGCCGGACTGGCGTGCCGAAGCTCGGTGCGGCAGCCTCGGCCGAGATCGCGCTCGGACCGGCGCCGACCAGGAGGAGAAGTCCGACGGCCGCTCCCAGAGCAGCCCGACGACCAGCGAGGGAACTCTTTCTCACGCGTTGTCACCTCAGCGCGGCTGGGGCGGTGATCGGTCAGCACGTCACCCTTGCCAAGCCCCACCGGCGCAATCACCAAATAGTAAAGCGTGGAGGCCTTCCGTTGGCGCCTCTCGCCTGCCACATTTACTGGTAGCCACGCTTCCCGATCCAATTACCCGGCTGTGAGGAATCGCGCTGTCGCCATCCTCCCCTGAACCAGCATTCGTCTCTCCTCGAGGCGGAATCCAGTCGATCGTGGGCGAGCCGTGTCTTCGACCGGAGTCGTAGTATCGAGCTGACCGCCGAAACCTCCAAACGCCACAAGTGGAGTGACTTCGATGACCGATACCGCCACCGATCAACGGGTCGAGAGCCCAGCCACCGGCACCGCCATCACGGAGTGGCTGGCAGACTTCGAGAGGGCACTCGCAGCTGAAGACGTCGACGCCGCCGTCGAGCTGTTTGCCGTCGGCTGCTTCTGGCGCGACCTGGTCGCCTTCACCTGGAACATCGTCACCGTGGAAGGTCACGAGGGCGTCCGCGACCTGCTCGGCCAGAGCCTACATCGAGTTCAACCCCGCGGTTTCGCAGTCGCCGACGAGCTGGGCGGCGAAGAGGTGTCGGGCGAGGCCTGGATCAAGTTCGAGACCTCCGTCGGCCGCGGCAGCGGTCATCTCCGGCTCCAGGACGGAAAGGGCTGGACGTTGCTGACGACTCTGAATGAGCTGAAGGGTTTTGAGGAAGCGAAGAGCGACCGGCGTCCCAAGGGTACCGAGCACGGCGCCGTCCCGAACCGGGAGACCTGGCTCGAGCAGCGACGGCGCGAGGCGGAAGAGCTCGGCACCGTGACCCAGCCCTACGCGCTGATCGTCGGCGGCGGGCAGGGTGGCATCGCGCTCGGAGCGAGGCTGCGCCAGCTCGGCGTGCCGACGATCATCGTCGATCGCAATCCCCGGCCTGGAGACGCCTGGCGCAACCGCTACAAGTCGCTCTGCCTCCACGACCCGGTCTGGTACGACCATCTCCCGTACATCGACTTCCCGCCCAACTGGCCGGTCTTCTCGCCGAAGGACAAGATCGCTGACTGGCTGGAGATGTACACGACAGTCATGGAGCTCAACTACTGGGGCTCGACCGAATGCCGGAAGGCCACCTACGACGAGAAGGCCAAGGAGTGGACGGTGACCGTCGAGCGCGACGGCAAGGAGATGACGCTGCGGCCGCAGCAGCTGGTGCTGGCCACCGGCATGTCGGGGAAGCCAAACCTGCCCAAGTTCGAGGGCATGGATCGATTCAAGGGCGAACAGCATCACTCGTCCCGGCACCCAGGACCGGATGCCTATCGGGGCAAGAGGGCGGTCGTCATCGGCTCCAACAACTCGGCCCACGACATCTGCGCCGCGCTCTGGGAGGTCGGAGCGGACGTCACCATGGTCCAGCGGACGTCCACCCACGTCGCGAGGTCCGACTCGCTGATGGAGCTGGCGCTCGGCGCCCTCTACTCGGAGAGCGCGGTCGCCTCGGGGATGACGACGCAGAAGGCCGACCTCACCTTCGCATCGGTGCCCTACCGGCTGTTGCATGTCTTCCAGGTGCCGGTCTATGACGCGATCCGCGAGCGCGACGCCGACTTCTACGCGCGGCTCGAGAAGGCGGGCTTCATGCTCGATTTCGGCGACGACAACTCGGGCCTGTTCATGAAGTACCTGCGCCGCGGCTCCGGCTACTACATCGACGTGGGCGCGTCCGAGCTGGTCGCCAGGGGCGAGATCAAGCTCGAGTCAGGCGTCGACGTCGTGCGACTGACGGAGAACACCGTCGTGCTGAGCAACGGCAAGGAGCTGCCGGCCGATCTCGTCGTCTACGCCACCGGGTACGGCTCCATGAACGGCTGGGCCGCCGACCTGATCTCACCGGAGGTCGCCAACAAGGTCGGCAAGGTCTGGGGTCTCGGTTCGAACACGACCAAGGACCCGGGGCCGTGGGAGGGCGAGCTGCGCAACATGTGGAAGCCCACTCAGCAGGAGGCGCTCTGGTTCCACGGCGGCAACTTGCACCAGTCGCGGCACTACTCGCTCTACCTGGCCCTCCAGCTCAAGGCACGGATGGAGGGAATCGAGACACCGGTCTACGGCCTCCAGGAGGTCCACCACCTGAGCTAGTGGTGGGTCTGGCAATAAGGTCGACAACGGTTCGCTTCGGTAGACACTTCAAGTCTCTCCCCCGCTTGTCGGGGGAGTACCGGCGAAGCCGGGGATGGGGGTAATTCAACCTTGGATCACCCAACGTGACCGAGCCAGCGGAAGGTCGGAGCTGTCGTCTAGCGGAGGTTGATGGGGGGGTGAATGCCGGCTGTTTTACCCCCTCCCGGCCTGCGGCCGGACTCCCCCACCGAGTGGGGGAGAGACTTTGGTTGAACCCGCTCCCGGAGATTTGCAGCCAGCCCTACCCCTTCGCACGACCTCGTCGTCCTGACCGGCGACCCTTTGGGTCGCCTGCGGCCACTGTGTCGACCCAATTGCCAGACACACCACTAGGCTTCGCTCCCGCCGCCGCATAACGGTCGTACTCGGTGCCCCCAAACCGGTGCGCCACGGCTTCCACGCCCGGCCAGGCGGTAACCGCCTCCCTGACCAGGGCACCAGCTTGCTTCGTGCCCATTTGAACGCACCTAACTATGCTCGTCGCGGAGGCCGAGCAACCATGACGCCATTCCGGTTCGGTGTGAACGATGCCCCCGGGCCCGAGACGGTGGCCAGGGCCCAGCGGCTGGAACCGCTCGGCTACGACGTCCTCCTGGCGCCCGACCGGCCGCAGCTTCCCTCACCGCTGCCGATCCTCGCCGCCGCCGGCTCTGCAACCGAGAGGATCGGGCTGGGCACCTACGTGCTGGCAGCGAGCCTCCACGAACCCGACGATCTGGTGAGGCAGCTGAAAGCGCTCTTCGCCGTGGCGGGCGACCGTTTCGAACCGGGCTTCGGCGCGGGCCTCGAGGCGGGCTCGGCGGCTGAGAAGCGCGAGCGACTCAACCGCCTCCTGGAGACAGTGCGACGCGAGCTCCCCGACGCCCGCATCCTGGTCGCCGCGTCCGGCCGGAGCGGCCTCGAGCTGGCGGCGCGGTACGCTCAGACCGTGGCCCTCAGCCTTCCCCCAGCGACGACCGACGCGGAGATCCGGCAGCGGGTGGAGATGCTGGGCGGCGCCGCCGACGGCATTGAGCTGAACTACGGCCTCACCGCCGTCGGAGACCTGCCGGCACCCTGGCTGGCGCGACAGGGACTGGACGTGCAGGCGTTGCGCAGCGCGGGCGCCGCGTCGGTGCTCTGGGGCGACGTCGACGCGATGTGCGAACAGCTGGAGCAGCGCCGGGAGAGATTGGGCATCTCCTACTGGACGGTGCCGGCCGCATTCACTGAGCACCTGGCACCGGTCGTCGCCAAGCTGCGAGAACGCTGATGGGCTACGCGAAGGATCCGCGCGTCGACGAATACATCGATGCGTTGCCGGACTGGCAGCGGGCGATCTGCCGTGAGGTTCGCGACCTGGCCCACGCCGCCGACCCCGAGGTGTCGGAGACCATCAAACGGACCAGGCAGCCGTACTTCGTTCTCGATGGCAACATCTGCGCCCTGCTGGCGGCGAAGGACCACGTCAACGTGTTCCTCTATGACGGCGGCATCGTCCCCGATCCGGAGGGGATCATCACGGGCGGCCACGACAATTCGACCGGCCGCACCATCGCCGTTCGCCAGGGCGAGACCATCAACACGCGGGCCCTCTCCGCGATGTTCAGGCAGATCATCGCCAACAACCGCGCCGGCGGCTGGCGCAAGTTGAAGAAGGCCTGAGCTCACCGACTCTCCCCCACCGCGGTGATGGGCCTCGGAGTGTCCCCAGCCTGCCCTCCCCACACGGTGGGGAGGGTGACTCGGTAGGGGAGGGTGACTCGTAGTTCCCCACACGGTGGGGAGGGTGATTCGTTCTGCTATTCCTTGACCAGTCCGACCACGTGGCCTTCCGGGTCTGCGAAGAGCGCGAAGGTGACTCCGCCCGGGACCTGGACCGGCGGCTGGATCGTCTTGCCGCCCAGCCGCGTGATGTTGTCGAGCGCGGCCTGCGGGTCGTCGACCCCCACATAGAAGGTGACGTGCCCAGGCCCTTCAGGCGCTTTCCCGATCCCGCCGTCGATGCCCGCGTCTTCCTTCTGGTGGACCATGCTGTACTGCATCGGCCCCTCGTCGGCCGGGCCCAGCTGCCAGCCGAATGCCTCGCCGTAGAACTTCTTGAGAGCGCCAGCGTCGCGCCCCAGGACCTCGAAGTGGACGACCGGATTCCGTGTTGCGTTTCTCATGGTCGCCATCCTGCGACCCGGTATGTGACACCTCCTGTCACATACCGCAAACTAGTCTTCGAAAAGATGCGAGCTGACAGGCTGCTCTCGATCCTGCTCCTTCTCCAGGCCCACGGCCGGTTGAGCGCCGGAGACCTGGCGGAGAGACTGGAGGTCTCCCGCCGCACCGTCTGCCGCGACCTCGACGCCCTCAGCGCGGCAGGCGTCCCGGTCGTGACCGACCGGGGCCCCAACGGTGGCACCTACCTGCTGGGCGGCTACCGCACCGACCTGACCGGCCTGACCGAGCCCGAGCTGGAGGCCCTGCTCGCCTTCGGTGGACAGGGCCCGGCCGCCGACCTCGGACTGGGAGCGCAGCTCGATCAGGCGTCGCGCAAGCTGGCGGTCGCCGCCGGCCCGAGCCGGTCCGGCCGGCTGCAGGAGAGGGTCATGGTCGATGGTGAGCGCTGGTTCCGGACCGCGCCGGTGCCCCCCCACCTCGCCCGGGTCCAGGACGCGCTCTGGTCGGACCGCCGGCTGCGCCTGCGCTACCGGCGTGGGCTGGATCGCGTCGTCGACCGCACGGTGGAGCCGTACGGCCTGGTCTGCAAGGCCGGCACCTGGTACCTGCTGGCCGGGGTCGGCGGCGAACCGCGCGTCTATCGCGTCTCGCGGATCGAGGACGCGCAGCTGACCGAGGAAGTGTTCGAGAGACCGGCGGGGTTCGACCTCCGCGCGGCATGGGCGGCGCGGGTCGGGAGCTTCAAGGGCGCCGAACCCAAACGGGTTGCGGTGACCGTGCGCGTCGACCCTTCAGCCTCCGAGCCGTTCACGCGGCTCGTCGGCGACCACGTCGTGGAGCGGCCGGGCGACGGATTGGCCGTCCTCGATTTCCCAGCCTGCGAGGCCGCCGTGAGCGTGCTGGTCGCTTTCGGCGGGGCGGTCGAGGTCCTCGAACCGCCCGACGTGCGAGAGCGAATGGCCCAGATCGGGCGCCAGCTCTCAGCGCTCTACGGCAGGCAAGCGTGAAATTGAGCGAGCTCGGCGGTGCCGGCCCGCCGAGCCGTCAGGCGGCGCCTGCGGCCGCCGCCACCCGTGCCTGCATCCTGTTCAGCGTGGTCACGAAGAAGTAGGCGAGACAGGCCGCGGCCGCGATCAGGGTTACGTGGAACCCGTACTCGACCCAGATCAGCCGCGAGAAGTCACTGCCGATCACCCGGTGCAGGTTGTCGTGCGGCCACCAGTTGACCAGCAGCCAACCGATGCTGAAGTAGCTGAACAAGGTGAGGCCCCGACCCTGGTCGAAGGCGCTCATGATGCGTCCACCGAAGACGAGGAAGGCCACCCCAAGTCCGAAGGCGAAGCTCTCAACGAGCCCCACCACGATGAAGAAGGGCAGCAGGCCGGCCGACGGCTGCGGTGCCCCGACCGCGCCCGGCCAGATGACACGGGTCAGCACGAACGAGATCAGCGTCAGGACCACCGTGGTCCCGGCTACGAGCCATTTGGTTTGCATAACTACCCTCCTCCCGGATTGAACAAGACTGCAGGGGTGGAAGCGTAACGCCCACCGCCCCCGATCGCCGTGCCGCGAGATTTGCCGGTTGGCTGCCCGCATGCTTCCGCGAATCGTTTCAGGAGGCGGACCGTGCCGGCGCCGCGCGCTGTGCGTAGACGGTTTCGCCGCGCGCGAGCATCGCCACGAACTTATCGATCCGGCGAGCCCGAGTGGCGGGGCGTTTCGCGCCCTGGACGCGGTAGAGGATGGCGTAGCGGTTCAGGCTCGAGAGCGTGGCGAACATCGCCTTCGCGCCCGGGGTGGCCTCGAGGGCGGCGGCGAGGTCGTCCGGCACCTCGATCTCCTTCGATCCCGCGTAGGCCGCCTCCCAGCGGCCGTCCGACTTGGCGCGCTCGATCTCGGTGAGGCCGGCCGCATGCATGCACCCCTCCTGGATGAGCCGCTCGGCAATCTCGGTGTTGCGCTTCGACCAAACGCTGCGCTTCCGACGGGGCGTGAAGCGGACGAGGTAGGTCGCGTCGTCGCGCCGGTTTCCCTGGCCGTCGATCCAGCCGTAGGACAGAGCCTCCAGGAGCGCCTCCTGGTAGGTCAGGCTGGTCGGTGAGGCGGCGCCCTTCTTGGCCAGGACCAAACGTACGCCACTCGAGTCGGCGTGATGCTTGCCCAGCCACATCCGCCAGTCGGCGGCGTCGGCGACCGTCAGCTCCGGCAGCGGTTGGGCAGGCGTGGGCATGGCTGCACCACTCTATGCTCGTCCCCGAGCCGTCAGCACCCGGCTATCCAGAACCGTCGACGGAGAGCAGCACCCGCCCGAAGTTGCGCTCCGCCTCGACGTAACGGTGCGCCTCAACCACCTGGTCGAGTGGGAAGGTCCTGTCGACGTGGGCTTCGATCCCGTCCTGGGCGAGGCGCCAGAAACCGTCGAGGCCGGCCTGGGTGTGGGTGCGAATGCCGATCACCGACTGGCTCTTCAGGTACAGCGAACGCATGTCGAGAGGGACGGTTTCAGCCACCAGGGCGCCCGAGCTGACGATGACGCCGAGTCGGGAGAGAACCGCGAGCAGCTTCGTGAAGAGCGGCGCGGAGGAGGTGTTGTCGACGTCGGCACCACGGGGATGGGCGCCGGGGTGGGGGGCCGCTCAATCTATGCTCGGTGGCGGAGCCGAACCTGCAATGAGATTCAGAGAGCTCGCCAGGCACCTGGATCAGCTCGAGGCGACCAACAGCCGGAACGAGCTGGTGCGGATCCTGGCCGAGGTCTACCGGGCATGCTCCATCGACGAGATCGAGCCGATCACCTACCTGCTCCAGGGCCGCCTCGCGCCCTTCTTCGAGCCGGTCGAGATCGGTCTCGCCGAGAGGCTGCTCATCACCGCCATCGCAGCCGCGGACGGCGTTGCGAAGGAGGAGGTGGCGAAGCTCTACAAGCAGGCCGGCGACCTCGGCCTGGTGGCCGAGCGACTGGCGCCGGCCGCCGTGCGCGAGTCGCCGCCGGTTGTCGAGGTGCATGCGCGCCTGCTCGAGATCGCGCGCGCCGGCGGCGCCGGGAGCCTGCAGAAGAAGCTGGAACTCTTCACCGGCCTCCTCGACGACCTGGACGCGGCCTCGGCCAAACACCTCGTCCGGATCACGCTCGGCAAGATGCGTCTCGGGATCGGCCACCCCACCGTCCTTGACGCTCTTTCCTTCGCCAGGCGAGGAGACAAGTCACTGCGGCCGGTGCTCGAAGCCGCCTACAACCGGACCTCCGACCTCGGCCTGATCGCACGGACGCTCTGGGATGCGGAGGAGGCCGGGCTCGAGGCGCTGAAGGTGAGTGCTGGGCACCCGATCCGCCCCCAGCTTGCGGAGCGCCTGCCCAACCCGGAGGCGGTGATCAAGAAGCTGGGGACGGTGGGCGTGCAGCCGAAGTACGACGGCTTCCGCGTCCAGGTCCACAAGGCCGGGGACCAGGTGAGCATCTTCTCGAGGAACCTCGAGTCGATGACGGAGATGTTCCCCGAGCTGGTCGCCGCGGCGGCTGCCCTGAAGGTCGAGAGCGTCATCCTCGACGGCGAGGCGATCGCCTACAACCCCGAATCGGAGGAGTACGTCCCCTTCCAGGAGACGACCGCGCGCCGCCGCAAGGAAGACATTGATGAGTTCGCTCTGCGCGCGCCCCTCAGGGCGTTCGTTTTTGACGTGATGTTCCGCGATGGCGTCGACCTCACCGCGCTTCCTTACTCGCAGCGCTTCGAGATCGCCACCGAGCTGATTCGCGGATCGGACCGGCTGGTGCGGGCGCCACTGACGACGACGGATTCGGCCGAGGTGCTTACCAAGGAGCTGCTCGACAACATCAGCCGCGGCCTGGAGGGAGTCGTGGCCAAGCGCCCTACCAGGCGGGCGCCCGCAACTTCAACTGGGTGAAGCTGAAGCGGAACACGAGCGGCCAGCTCAACGACACCATCGACGTCGTCCTGCTCGGCTACTACCGCGGCAAGGGCAAACGGGCCGAGTTCGGCGCGGGCGCCCTGCTGGCCGGCGTCTACGACGGCGACCGGGACGAGTTCGGGACCATCAGCAAGCTGGGCACGGGCTTGTCCGACGAGGGCTGGCGCGACTTACACAGGCGACTGGCCGGCCTGGAGGTCGCCGAGAAACCGGCGCGGGTGAACTCGATCCTCGTCCCCGACGCCTGGCTGGAGCCGGCGATCGTGGTCGAGGTGCTGGCCGACGAGATCACCCCGAGCCCACGCCACACCGCGGGCATGACCGGGGACCGGCCGGGGTTCGCGCTGCGCTTCCCGCGGATCGTCTCCTTCCGCACCGAGGACAAGAAGCCCGAGGACGCCACCAGCGTGCGGGAAATCCAGGAGATGTTCGAGCAGCAGCACCAGCGGCAGGCGTGACAGGCCTCCAACGTCCCCACCCTGCACCCACACCGGGAGGGTGTTGCGGCCCGGTGCGACGATTAGCTTTCCGCCGTCCTGATGTCTAGGTGTTCGAGTCTGGAGTCGTTCTTCGGAAGGTTGCCTGAGAACAGAAGGAGAAAGCAGAAATGAGCACCAATACGACCACCTCGAAGGACGGAACCGTGATCGCCTATGATCGGACAGGCGACGGGCCGGCCGTCGTCCTCATCCACCCCGCGTTCGGCCACCGCGTGGGCAACCCTGAGTTGGCCTCGCTGGCGCAGCTGCTGGCGTCGTCCGGCTACTCGGTCTACAGCTACGACCGGCGCGGCCGGGGCGAGAGCGGCGACACCCAGCCCTATGCGGTGGAGCGAGAGATCGAGGACCTGGCCGCGGTGATCTCGGCGGCCGGCGGTTCGGCCGCCATCTACAGCATGTCATCCGGCGCCGCCCTCGCACTCCGGGCCGCCAACGAGGGCCTCCCGATCAGGTCGCTGGCGCTGTTCGAGCCGCCCTTCATCGTCGACGACTCGCGGCCGCCGACACCGGACAACCTGCGGTCGGAGCTTGCCTCGCTCGCCGCCGCCGGGCGGCGCGGCGACGCGGTTGCCCTCTTCATGGCCAACGTCGGGACGCCGGCGGAGATGATCGCCCAGTTCCGGACAGAGCCCTGGTTCGCCGGCCTGGAGGCGGTGGCGCACACGCTCGCCTACGACGTGGCAATCCTGGAGGGCACGCAGGGCGGGCACCCGCTGTCCCCGTCGCTGACAGCACACGTGACGCAGCCGACGCTCGTGATCGTCAGCTCTCCGGGCCTCCCCTGGATGCATAACGGGTGCCAGGCGCTGGTGGACGCGCTGCCCGGCGCGCGGCTGGTCGAGCTCGAGGGCGAGTTCCACTCCCTGAAGCCGGAGGTCCTGGCGCCGGCGGTGTCGGATCTCTTCGCGGGAGCCTGACTCCCGGTCGCACCGAGCGCGATTCGTGGAGGGGAGCTTCGCGCGCCACCTTCATCACCGAATGGTTGGAATGAGGAGAGACGGCGGAGCGCGCAAACTGCTGTTCAGGGTGGAGGAACCTATCTGAAGCTTTCGGTTTGGGTGCCGTCGGCCGAGTCGAGGCAGTGGGGAGCGCCGGGCGCCGACCAATCTGCTTCCGACCCATTCTCATGGAGGTGAGACAGGATGGCTGCATGGAGGCGGTGGCAGGACTACGCCACCATCGCGTTCGGAGTACTGCTCTTAATCTCGCCGTTTGTCTTCGGCCAGACGTCTCACCAGGTTGCGGCGGTGAGCGCCTACGTGCTGGGCATCCTGCTCGTCGCCGGTGGAGTCGTCGCTTCGGCGACGGGCGAGCCCCGGCGCTCGCTCGTGCTCAACGCACCCGGCATCGCGGCCGTCATCACCTTCATAGCGGCCCTGGTCCTCGCCTTCACCGGGGCGACAGCGATTGCTTGGACAGCCGGGGTGATGGCAATCGCAACCGTATTGGTCGGGGCCACGCTGCGCCTGGCCGTTGCCAACAGAATGAAAGACGGGTAGGTTCCGTTCGGCACCTCGGGTGGTCGGAGCCCTCGGCACGCGAACGCTCTGGCTGGGACCTGCGGGCGCGGGGCGAGGTTGAAGCTGGCGCTCCCCCCGCCAGCTGTCGGCGATCGAGGCAGCCACGTGGCTTCGCAGCTACAGCTGTCTAGCCAGCAGGTAGTCCCTGACCAAGTTGGCAAGCGTCTCCGGTGTGACCTGGCTCTTCACGAACCATCCCAGGATCGTCAAGCCATGAGCATCCTCAACCGCGGCCGGGTCCGCTCGGTTGGAGATCACGACAACTGGAATGTGCGCCGTGGTCGGTTCCGACCTCAAGGTCCGCAGCACCTCCAGGCCGGACATCCTCGGCATCTGGATATCGAGGAAGATCACGGCAGGGGCGAGGCTGGCGACCATCTCCATGGCGCGCTCCCCATCGCCTGCGATGCGGACGTGCCAGCCCTCGTGTTCAAACTTCAGTTCGGCAATCAGCAGCTGAACTCCGATCCCACCGGTTTTGAGGGCTGTGGCCGGCACTTCGGCCACCGGCGGGTGAGCTATCGAAGCGGCGGGCGGCTGCTGTTCTGCCGACGACCAGCCTGGGTACCGCCCAGGTGCCCTTGGTCTCCCCACCGCATGTCCCTCTCAACCGGGGTGTCATTGCTGAGGCTTCGCCCAGTCAACGATTCGTATACGCGCTCGATCACCCGGAGCTCCTCTGCGATCTCCTTCAGGCGGCCCCTCTGGAGAGGACGCCGGTCCGATTGATCAGGCGGCTCAGGGCGCGGCCCCATTTGATACTAGTTCTATCAGATTAGCGAACAGCGTTCAAGCCCCGACCCGTCTTGGTGGCGACGATCTTGAAGGCACTGCCGCGAACGCAAGCAGGGTGACGGCGCTTAGTCCTCTAGCTCTTCGGCTTGAGCTCCGGCGGACCGCCGTACGGTTTGCCGCCCAGGCATCCCTCGCAGGCCCAGGCATCCCAGGTGTGGGTGGTGTAGTTGAGCAGGTAGCCGTTGGCGGCGGCCAGCCCCGTGAGTCGGAAGGGTTTGCCGTTATCCGTGACGTGACTGCTTCCCTTCCTACCGGCGGCGACCCAGTCGAGCTCGACCGTCCAGTCGCAGTCGCAGTCACCCATGTACACGCGCACGTAGAACTGCTCTGGATCAGTGCTCGACACCTTGAATGGGAAATTGATTGCGGGGATGGTGTTGCCGGTTGCGCCGTCATAGCCGGCGACCGGCACGGCCCGGACCGGCTGCCGGTCAAGGTCGGCGACGAACAGGCGCGGACTGAAAGCGCCGCACTGACCGTACACGTGGGCGTAGTCGCCTGCCACGGCCGGCCTCCGGGAGACGACGTTGACGCGTAGCCCGGTCAGCACGACGGCGCTCGACGACGTGCCCTGGATGGTCAGGACGGCGTAGTTGCCGCTCGCGGGGACGCCTCCGTGCGCTGCCGCCCAGTCGCTCTTTGGCGCGGTCGCCGGCCCCAGCCCGTGACTGCCGGTGGGAAAGACCCAGCCCTGGCCGCCCGCACAGACATACCCAGGATCCTGCAGCGCGGCAGTCACCGTGATCGGCACCGGGCCGCCGGTGAAACGGTCCAGGACAGCCTGGAACTGGGCGGTGAAGAAGCCGCTGAGAACGCCGCCCAATGCCGTTGCCAGGGCCGCGATCACGATCCCACTCAGCCACTTCTGGAGGGTGGTGAGACGCCCCCACAGGCCCCCCCGACCGGCCGGTTTCCGAGGCATGATGGGGAGAGGTTGGCGCACCCGCAATCGGAGTGTCAACCAGTCCGGGCATGTGCCGCTTCGCGTCCTAAACGACCGCCCGCAGCTGCCTACCCCTCGCTTCCTCGCCGTCGGCCGCCCGGCGTTCGACCGCCGCCGGCGGGATGGCGGTGGCGCCCAGGCGCCGGGCAACGCTCCCGATCAATCGGGGCGCGGCTATTGCCAGGCGGGCGCCCAGCGGCGCCACGTCGATCTCGGCCCGGTTCTCCTTGATCCCTCGGATGACCGCCTCCGCGACCTGGTCGGGAGTCGCCTGTCCGGCCAGGGCATGGGTCTCAGCCCCGGTCTCCGCCCACATTCCCGCGCCGCGGACGAAGGTGGGGTTGATGACCGAGACGCCGACGCCGGTCCCCTTCAACTCCTGGCTCAGGGCAAGCCCGAATCCGCGAAGGCCGAATTTGGTCGCGTTGTAGACGGAGACGAGCGCGGCCGGCAGCTTTCCGTGCAACGAAGCCATAAGGACCACGTGGCCTGACCCCTTCGCCAGCATGCCCGGGACCAGGAGGTTGGCGAGGACGATCGCGGAGCGCAGGTTCACGTTGAGCGGCCGCCCGGCGTTCGACCGCCGCCGGCGGGATGGCGGTGGCGCCCAGGCGCCGGGCAACGCTCCCGATCAATCGGGGCGCGGCTATTGCCAGGCGGGCTGAGGTCGGCAACGATGACCTCAGCCTGTCCCAACTCAGCCGCCACTTGGTCGAGCCTTTCTCGGTTGCGGGCCGAGAGGATCAGGGTCGCGCCCTCCTCGCGCAGCCGGCGCGCCAGGAAGGGCCCGATGCCACTCGAGGCGCCGGTGATGAGGACTCGGCGTCCGCTCAGGGTGTCCATCCGCGATCAGCGGTTGATCGGAGCCATGTCGGCATATCGGTCACCAACCGGTGCCCTGATCCCTTCGAGCCGGCTCAGCTGGTCACCCGTCAGCTCGACCGAGTCCGCCCCGGCGTTCTCCTCCACCCGGGAGACATGCTTCGTGCCCGGGATCGGAACGATGTCTTCGCCCTGGGCGAGAAGCCAGGCAAGCGCGACCTGCGCCGGTGTGGCGCCGACCTCCCGGGCCACAGCCGCGACCTCGTCCGCGATCCAGCGGTTCTGTTCGAGGGCGCCGTTGGCAAAGCGGGGATTGCTGCTCCGGAAATCGGTGGGAGCGAGCTGGTCGAGCGAGCGGATCTGACCGGTCAGGAATCCGCGGCCGAGCGGCGAGTAGGCGACGAAGCCGATCCCGAGCTCACGCACCAGCGGCAGGATCTCCGCTTCGGGATCACGCGTCCAGAGCGAGTACTCCGTCTGCAGCGCGGTGATGGGATGAACCGCATGCGCCCGGCGGATCGTCTCGGGTCCCGCCTCGGAAAGGCCGATGTACCGCACCTTCCCTTCGCTGACCAGGTCGCTCAACGCGCCCACGGTCTCTTCGATCGGCGTGCCGGTGTCGACACGGTGCTGGTAGTAGAGATCGATGTGATCGGTGCCGAGCCGCTTCAGGGAGCCTTCAACAGCCGTTCGGATGTTCTCCGGGCTGCTGTCGCGCTGCAGCACGTCCGCGTTGCGATGCGAGATGTTGCCGAACTTGGTTGCCAGCACGACCTGCTGGCGACGACCGGTAAGCGCCCGACCGACCAGCTCCTCGTTCTTGTAAGGACCGTAGACCTCGGCCGTGTCGATCAAGGTGATCCCAAGGTCGAGCGCGCGATGGATCGTGCGGATCGACTCCGCATCGTCCGAATCCGCACCCGTGTAGTAGGCGGACATGCCCATGGTTCCAAGGCCAAGCCTTGAAACGTCCAGTTCACCGAGCTGCGTGTGC
>WNFM01305061.1_pt1 | contig 28581 bp, 29 predicted proteins | sample 5400271 | NCBI WGS metagenome assembly WNFM01 (sample SAMN13153352, study PRJNA577476) | soil metagenome | isolation source: 60 cm saprolite on Douglas fir-dominated hillslope | place: USA:California | collected 2013-09-17 | reverse complement strand
CAGGACATCCTCAGCCTCCTGGTCGGCGCCCGCGGCGAAGGAGGGGAGGCGTTCACCGACCGCGAGGTCCGCGACCAGCTGATGACCCTGATGTTCGCCGGTCACGACACCTCGACCTCGACCCTGACCTTCATGCTGCACGAGCTGGCGCGCCACCCCGAGGTCCTCGCCCGCCTCTTCGAGGAGCAGGACCGGGTGATGGGCGGGAGCACCCCTAACGTCGATCAGCTCGAACGCGAGATGCCCTACCTCGAGATGGTCCTCGACGAGGTGCTGCGCCTCTACCCGCCGGCCTGGATCGGCCCCCGCCGCGCCGTCCGCGAGTTCGAGTTCGGCGGCTATACGGTGCCCAAGGACGCTTACGTCAACTACTGCTCATGGGCCAGCCACCGCATCCCCGAGGTCTTCCCCGACCCGGAGGCGTTCATCCCCGAGCGCTTCACCCGCGAGCGCAAGGCGCAGCTCCCGCGCGGCGCCTACGTCCCCTTCGGCGGCGGCTCCCGCATCTGCATCGGCAAGCGGTTCGGCCAAACCGAGGTGAAGCTGGTGGCGACGATGCTGCTGCAGCGGCTGCGCCTCGACGCCCTGCCCGGCCGCACGATGACGATCCGCCAGATGCCGACGCTATCGCCCAAGGGCGGCCTGAGGATGCGGGTGAGCCCGCGGGCCTAGTGTCCCGAGTCGTAAGTCGTGTGTCGCATCCGGCGAGTGGATCGTCGGCTGTGGCCAGGACGCAGGATGCAGCCTTTGCCGGTTGGCAAAGGCAATCCGAGGACGCCGCCACGGACGGCGAGACGCCGCCGGGGTGGTGCAGGACTTACGACTCGGGACACTAGACTCGGGCGTCCGTGATTCCCTGCGCAAGCGAGGCCTGGCCGGTCGTCTTCGGCGGCCTGATCCCGATCCTCGGCCTGGCCGGCGGCGGCTACCTGATCTACCGCGCCGTCCGGGATGACGACAGCAACGACGATGACAAGTAGCCGCTACTTGATGAACAGCATCTCCTCGTACTTCGGCAGCGGCCAGAGGTCGTCGGCGACGACCTTCTCGAGCTTGTCGGCCGCCTCGCGCACCTTGGCCATCGCCGCCAGCTGTGCGTCGCGGGCGTGCAGGGCCAGGTCCATGCCCTCCAGGTCTTCGGGGTAAGCGTTGGCGGCCTTCAGCTCGCCCAGCGCCGCGACCAGCTCGTCGACCAGCTCGCGGACCTCGCCCTCCAGAGTCGAGACGCCGGCCTCGGCGATCAGGGCCAGGTGGCGCAGGGCCGCCGCCAGGATCATCGTCTGGGCGATCGAGAAGGTCTCCTCGGCCTCGATGTTGGCCCGGATCCCGTACTGCTCGAGCCAGACCTCGTAGCGGGACTCCAGCTCGCGCTTGGAGAGCACGTTGTAGTCCTCGAACGCGGCAACCGTCTGGTCGCTGAGCACCTCGGGCAGCGCCTCGGGCGTCGTCCGCAGGTTCTTCAGGCCGCGCCGCTCGGCCTCGGCGTGCCACTCCTCGGAGTAGTTGTCGCCGCCGAAGCAGACCTGCTTGTTGGCCGCGTAGGAGTCCTTGACGATCTCGATCACGGCCTGCGGCATGCCCATGCCGCCGGAGAGCTTCTCCTCCAGCTTGCCTGCCAGCTCGTCGATCGCCTCGGCGGCGATCGTGTTCAGCACCGTGTTCGGGAAGGCCAGCGACATGCTCGAGCCCAGTGCCCGGAACTCGAATTTGTTGCCGGTGAAGGCGAACGGCGAGGTCCGGTTGCGGTCGCCGCCGTGCATCGGCAGCGGCGGCAGCACCGTCGCCCCGAGGTCGAGGAACGAGGCGGGCGTGTTGGGGTCGCCTTCGCCGGTCTCGATCGCCTCGAACACTTTCTCCAGCTCGCCTCCGAGGAAGATCGAGATGATCGCCGGCGGCGCCTCGTTGGCCCCGAGCCGGTGGTCCTGGCCGATGTTGGCGACCGAGGCCCGCAGCAGCCCCTGGTGCTTGTTGACCGCCTGGATCACCGCCGCGCAGAAGAACAGGAAGTGGATGTTGTCCGCCGGCGTGTCCCCCGGGTCCAGCAGGTTGGTGCCGGTGTCGGTCCCCATCGACCAGTTGTTGTGCTTGCCGGAGCCGTTGACGCCGGCGAAGGGCTTCTCGTGCAGCAGGCAGACCAGCCCGTAGCGCCGCGCCACGTTTTCCAGCGTCTGCATCAGCAGCTGCTGGTGGTCGGAGCCGACGTTGGAGTTCTCGAATATCGGCGCGATCTCGTACTGCGCCGGCGCAACCTCGTTGTGGCGGGTCTTGACCGGGATGCCCAGCTTCCGCATCTCCAGTTCGGCCTCCATCATGCAGGCCAGGATCCGCTCCGGGATCGAGCCGAAGTAGTGGTCGTCCAGCTCGTGGCCCTTCGGCGGCTTGGCGCCGAACAGGGTGCGCCCGGTCGCGATCAGGTCGGGGCGCTCGAAGAAGTACTGCTCGTCGATCAGGAAGTACTCCTGCTCGGGCCCGACCGTGGTGAAGACGCGCTGCGCCTCCTCGTCGCCGAGCAGCCGCAGGGCCTTGATCGCCGAGCGCGAGAGCGCGTCCATCGAGCGCAGCAGCGGGATCTTCGCGTCCAGCGCCTCGCCGGTCCAGGAGGCGAAGGCGGTGGGGATGCAGAGCAGCGCCCCGTTCGGGTTCTCGAGGACGAAGGCGGGGCTGGTCGGGTCCCAGGCGGTGTAGCCGCGGGCCTCGAAGGTGGCGCGGACGCCACCGGTCGGGAAGGAGGAGGCGTCGGGCTCGCCCTGGATCAGCTCCTTGCCGGAGAAGCCGGCGAGCGCCCTGCCCTCTCCGGCTGGCTCGAAGAAGGAGTCGTGCTTCTCCGCGGTGGAGCCCGTCAGCGGCTGGAACATGTGGGTGAAGTGCGTGGCGCCCTTCTCCAGCGCCCATTCCTTCATCGCTTCGGCGACGGCGTCGGCGAGGCTGAGGTCGAGCCCCTCGCCGCCGGCCAGGGTCGCCTGCAGCTTCTCGAAGACGTCGCCGGGGAGGCGCTCGCGCTGCGCGGCGACCGAGAAGACGTTGGCGCCGAAGGGGTCGTTCTCGGGAAGGGTCAGGTCGAGCGCGCCGAGGGCCTCTCCATTGGAGCTCCACTGCGCTGCGGTCACGTTCTGCTGGCGGATACGAGTCATCGCTTGGCTAGTCCCTCGCTTGGCGCGCGCCCGTCCGGGGCGCGATCGGTTACCGGTCTCACTCCCTTGTCAAGAGCCAAAAGAGCCTAATGGGCCGGCGCTCTGCGTGGCTTTGTACGGGCGTACAGTCTTTGGCCGCTCGCGCTTGTCCCTCATGTCGGCGACGGCCCGGCGGGGCTCGACCGGATAGCCTCCGGCGCGCGCGGCGCACGCCGCTCCGTCAAGCCAAACCGGAGGACTCACCCGAATGTTCGTTTCCAAGGCCGCCGTCGTCGGTGGAGGCACGATGGGCGGCGAGATCGCCCAGGCGATCGCCGCCGCCGACATCCCAGTCGTCGTCAAGGACATCGACCAGAAGTTCGTCGATGCTGCGCTCGAGAAGGCCCGCTCGGTCACCGAGGGCCAGCTCAGCCGCCTGGTCAAGAAGGAGAAGCTGACCCAGGAGCAGGCCGACGCCCGCCTCGCCGAGGTGATGGGGCTCCTCACCGGCGCCACCACCTACGAGGAGTTCGGCGACGTCGACTTCGTCGTCGAGGCGGTGCCGGAGAAGATGGCGATCAAGCAGGCGGTCTTCCGCGAGATCGACGCCGCCACCCCCGGCCACGCGATCCTCGCCTCCAACACCTCCTCGCTCTCGATCACCGAGATGGGGGAGACGACTCTGCGCGCCGACAAGGTGGTCGGCTTCCACTTCTTCTACCCGGCCTCGGTGATGCCCCTGGTCGAGGTGATCGTCGGCGAGGACACCTCGCGGGAGACGGCCACCGCCGCCTACAACTTCGCCCAGGCGATCAAGAAGCAGCCGATCGTCTGCGGCGAGGTGCCCGGCTTCGTCGTCAACCGGGTGCTGATGGCGACGATCGGCGAGATCTGGCGCGTCCAGGAGGAGCACGGCCTTTCGCTGAAGGCGATCGACGAGGCGATCGCGGCGGCCAAGGTGGCGCCGATGGGGCCGTTCTTCCTCACCGATCTGCTCGGCCTCGACACCGTCCTCCACGTCGCCGAGCACCTCAACGAGTCCTACGGCGAGAGCTTCTACGTCCATCAGGGCCTGAAGCAGCTGGTCGCCGACGGCAAGCTCGGCGCCAAGAGCGGCGGCGAGGGCTTCTTCAAGGACGGCGAGCAGACGATCCCCGGCGACGCCGCCCCGGACGCCGAGGAGCTGGTCGCGATGTTCACCTGCCGCGCCCTGATCGAGGCCTGCCTGCTGGTAGAGGAGGGGATCGCCTCGGTCCGCGACGTCGACCTCGGGATGATGGCCGGCGCCGGCCTCGACCCGCGCCGCGGCCTGCTGCCGCCGTTCTGGAAAGCCGACGTCGAAGGCCTCGACAAGATCCTGGAGCGGATCGAGCGGCTGCAGGAGAAGCACGGCGAGCGCTTCGCGGCGCCGGTCACCCTCAGGCGGCTGGTCGCCCAGGGCCGCCTCGGCCTTGGCTCGGGCCAGGGCTTCTACCCCTACCCGCGGCCCGACCAGGGCGACCAGGCCGAGACGGTGAAGCTGGAGACCCGTGGCGACGTCGCCGTCGCCTGGCTCTCCAACCTGCCGATGAACGCCGTCTCCCCGGACGTGATCCGCGACCTCGGCACGGTCTGGGAGCGGGTCAAGGCCTCCGGGGAGGTGGGCGCGATGGTGATCGCCTCCTCGGTCCCGGTCGTCTTCTCGGCGGGCGCCGACATTAAGGCCTTCACCCAGATGGACGCGAAGACCGGCGAGGAGCTGATCCACACCGCCCACGCGCTGCTGCGCGACTTCGGCCGGGCGCGGGTGGCGACGATCGCCGCCGTCAACTCGATTGCCTTCGGCGGCGGCTGCGAGCTGGCGATGGCCTGCGACGTGCGGATCGCCGCCGAGGCGGCCGTCTTCGGTCAGCCGGAGATCAAGTTGGGGATCATCCCCGGCTTCGGCGGTACCCAGCGCCTGGCGCGGCTGGTCGGGCCCAGCAAGGCGCTGGAGATGAACCTGGTCGGCGACGCGATCCTCTCCGAGGAGGCGCTGGAATTGGGCCTGGTCAATCGCGTCGTCCCCGACCACGAGCTGTTCGAGACCGCGCTGATGTGGGGCCGGAAGCTGGCCGGCCAGGCCCCGGTGGCGGTCGAGCAGATCAAGACCCTCTCCCACAGGGGGGACCTCGACGAGGGGATCGAGGCCGAGAAGCGCGGCTTCTCCACAGCCTTCGGCAGCGACGACGCCAAGGAGGGCATCGGCGCCTTCCTCGCCAAGCGCGCCCCCAAATGGAGCGGCAGGTAGAGGCTGCGGTAGCGGTGGAGCGACTCGCGGAGCTGATCCGCGAGTCGGGCTGCACCGTCGCCCTGACCGGGGCCGGGATCTCGGTGCCGTCGGGAATCCCCGATTTCCGCACGCCGGAGACGGGGCTGTGGGCGAACGTCGACCCGATGGAGGTCGCCCACATCGACGTCTTCGAACGCGATCCGGCGCGCTTTTGGTCCTACTACCGGCCTCGCTTCCAGTCGCTCGGCGACAAACGGCCGAACGCCGCCCACGAAGCTCTCGCCGAGCTCGAGCGCCGCGGCCTGCTCGAGGGCGTGATCACCCAGAACATCGACCGCCTGCACCGGGCCGGCGGCTCGCGCAACGTGGTCGAGGTGCACGGCTCGATCGAGACCTCCTCCTGCACCCGCTGCGCCACCGCTTTCGAGATCGACGAGGTCGAGGGCCTCTTCGACGCCGACGGCATCGCCGTCTGCCTCAGCTGCGGCGGCCCGGTCAAGCCCGACGTCGTCCTCTTCGGCGAGCTGCTGCCGGAGAGCGCGATGGCGCGTGCTCGCGGCCTCGCCGAGCGGGCCGAGCTGATGATCTGCGTCGGCTCCTCGCTCGCCGTCCACCCTGTCGCCGGCCTGCCCCAGCTGACCCTGGGGCGGGGCGGGCGCCTGGCGATCGTCACCAAGGGCCCGACCCCATATGACGAGGACGCGGAGCTGAGGCTGGACGGCGAGGTGGACGCAGAGCTCGAGGCAGTGCTCGCGACGCTCGGCTAGCCCTGTCCGCCTGCGCGTTCGGGCGGGGCGCCCGCATCGATGCCGGCCTCGCGGCAGGTCTCGAGGACCTTTCGCGCCCGGGGATCGTCGAAAGTCGCGGCCCGGCCGCAAATCTCCTTCGCCTCCGCTCCACAGCCGTGGACCGGTTCGCCGCCCACCCGACCGGCAACCACGGTGTAGATGCAGCCTGGGGGCGGCGGCGGCCGGGTGTCGCCGGCGGTCGCCAGGATCAGGGCCACGAGAGCGGCGAGGGTTACCGCGATCCCGGCGATCACGACGTTGCGCTCGCGCGACGTCAGCCGCCGCAGCGGCGTGTTGGTGCGCCGCCAGTGTCCTTCCAGGGGCATCGCGGAGGAGCTTACCGCCCGATTGAAAGCCCGATCCCGACAATCGGGCGAACCTTCGGGCCCGATCTTTGGACACCTGTATGTAGTGGCGAGGCCGCGACGACGGAAGGGTTAGGGCAAGTCCAAATGGGCGCATCACGAAAGGACACACCGGATCTATGGAATGGTTGAGCGAAGGCGCCAACTCATGGCAGCTCACCGCTGCGACCCTGGTAGGCCTGATGAGCGTCCCGGGGCTGGTCGTGCTCTACGGCGGCGTGATGCAGAAGCGCTGGTCGGTGAACTCGATGATGATGGCGTTCGTCGCCTTCGCGATCGTGCTCATCCTCTGGTGCCTGTTCGCGTTCAAAATGGCGTTTGGCGTCCCGTGGCACTTCATCTCGGACAGCGGCTTTTTCGGCAACTTCTTGGGGAAGCCGGGCTCGATTCTGAGTGCCTCGAGCGAGCTCGGACGGGCGCACATCCCCGAGTTCGAAGAATTGGAATTCTCCTTCCCGACCTCGACGCTCGCCTACTTCCAGATCGTCTTCGCCGCGATCACCCCGATCCTGATGCTCGGATCGGTGCTCGGGCGGATCAACTTCAAAGCGTGGATCCCGTTCGTCGCGCTCTGGACGGTCCTCGTCTACACGATCAACGCCTTCCTGATCTGGGGCGGCGGCTTCTTCGCCCAGCACGGGGCGGTCGACTTCTCCGGCGGCTACGTGATCCATCTCGCGGCGGGGGTCTCGGGATTCGTGCGCCGAACAACCTGGCGATGGTCGCGGTCGGTGCCGGCCTTCTCTGGCTGGGCTGGAACGGCTTCAACGGCGGCGATTGGTACGAAGCCAGCGGGATCGCCTCGGCCGCGGTGCTCAACACCAACCTCTGCACCGCCGTGGCCTTCCTGGTCTGGGTCGCCTGGGACTACGCGACCGGGCGCAAGCCGAGCCTGATCGGCAGCGTCAACGGAATGATCGTCGGGCTCGTCGGGATCACCCCGGCAGCCGGGTTCGTAAACGGCTGGGGAGCGATCGTGATCGGGGTCGTCGCCAGCACCATCGTCTACTTCGCGCTCAACTACCTGAGCCGAGTTGCGCCGTTCCGCAACGTCGACGACACGCTCGGCGTGGTCTACACCCACGGTTTCGCGGGGTTGGTCGGCGGCCTGATGGTCGGGATCTTCGCCAACAACGCGATGGCGGAAACGGTGCTGGCCGGCACGATCTCGGGCGGCGGGCTCCACCTTCTTGGGTGGCAGGCCCTAACCGCGCTCTGGGTGATCGTGTTCTCGGCGATCGGCACGTTCATCCTGCTCAAACTGGTCAGCCTCGTCGTGCCGCTGCGGATGACCGAGGCGGAAATGGAGGAAGGGGACATCGCCGTCCACGGGCACGAGGTCTACCCGTCCGACGTTCCGTCGCTCGGATACCCGGACGGCATCCCGGCGGCGCCGACGACCCCCGCCCCGGGAGGTGCGACCGCCTAGACGAGCCTCGCAACCGCAACCCAAAGTCACGGAACCGCCCCCGCTTCCATCCGGGGGCGGTTCCGTGAACGGGCGGGTGTGCCCTCAGGAGCCGCTGGCTCCCGAGCGGCGGGCGGCCTCGCGCAGTACGTCCAGCATCGTCGCCACCGCCGGCGTCGCGGCGGCGGCGCGGGGCGTCGCCGCTAAGACCATTCGCACAGGGCTCTGCGGGTGCAGGGCGCGGACGCGGATGTCGGGTCGCACGGTGGAGAGCGCGAGCTGGGGGATCAGCGCCACGCCGACCCCGGCGGCGACAAGCCCCTGCACGGTCTGATAGTCGTCGCTCTCGAACGAGACGCTCGGTTCGAAGCCCGCCGCGTGGCAGGAACGGACGACGTGTTTGGCGCAGGGGCTGGCGGCGGAGGTCTGCACCCATGACTCGTCGCGCAGGTCCTCGAGCCGCAGCTTCCTGCGTTCGGCGAGCGGATGGTCGTGGCGCAGGGCCAGGTGGAGGGGATCGTCGAGCAACTCGAAGCGCCGCATTCCGGCGCCGAGCCGCTCGCCGACCCCCTCGAACTCGAACAGCAGCACGAGATCGAACTCGCCGGCACGCAGCCGCGGCGCGATCTCCTCAGGCTCGCCCTCGGCGAGAGTCACGTCGACGCCGGGGTGCGAGGCTCGGAAGGCGGCGATCGCCTGTGGCATCAGCGTCGCCCCGGCGGTCGGGAAGGAGGCGGTCCGCAGTCGTCCACCACGCCCGGCGGCGATCGCCGCGACCTCGGCCTCGGCCGTCTCCATGCGCGCCAGGATCCCGCCGACGTGGGCGGCGAGGGCGGCGCCCGCGGCGGTCGGCCGCACGCCGCCGCGGCGGCGCTCGATCAACGGTGCGCCGACTTCCCCCTCGAGCGTCGCGATCGCCTGCGACACCGCCGACTGCGAGTAGGAGAGGGCATCCGCCGCCTCGGAGAAGGAGCCGTGGGCGACGACTTCGCGGAAGACGGTGAGGCGGGCCGGACTCAACATAAGTAAAACTAATTCTATACATCGGCAAGAACAGTTGTACTAATGCTCGATGAGGTGCCACCATCGCCTTCGAACTTTCCCAACCCTTCCAAGGAGGCTTTCGATGGCCCTGAAGATCATCGTTTCCTACGACGACACCGACAACGACCGCGACGCCCTGGCGCTCGGCCGTCTGCTCGCCTACTCCGGCGGTGAGCTCTCGCTCGCCTACGTCCGCCACTCCCAGGGCGGCGCGCTCGAGGAGAAGGAGGCGGAGGAGCTGCTGGCCCGCGGGGCCGCCTCGGTCGGTGCCCCGGACATGCCCCGCCACGTCGTCGTCAATGCCGCGACCAGCGTCGGCCTGGCGGAACTTGCCGAACGCGAGAACGCCGACGTCATCGTCTTCGGCTCCGAGTACCGCACCGCCCCCGGCACGGTCAAACCCGGGATCTCCGCCCACAAACTGCTGCTGGGCGGACCGGCGGCAATCGCCGTCGCCCCGGCCGGCCTGCGCTCGCATCCGTCGGTGAGCGTCAACACGATCGGCGTCCTCGACGAAGGCGACGAGAGCGCCGGGGAGACCGCCCGCAGTCTTGCGGTCGCGCTCGGCGCCAACGTCGGCGATCTTGGCGCTGGCCCGGTCGACCTGCTCGTGGTCGGCTCGCGGCCCGAGTCGCCGCAGGGGAAGGTCACCATCAGCGCTGCCAGCGACTACGCAGTCGAGACGGCGACCTACCCGGTGCTGGTGACGCCGCGCGGAGTCGCACTCGACTTCACGGCCACTCAACCTCAGGTCGCCTGACGACGAGGATCACGGCCGCGACCCCGGGGTCGCGGCCGTTGATCCGTTCCACCGCCGCCGCCCAGTGGATGGGCTGGGGCGGCCGCCCGCCGCGCAGCGACTTCAGCGCCCCCTCCACGGAGTCCGCCTCGACCATCACGGCCGTCTGCGACGGCGCGCTCGCCTCGGCCGCTTCGAGCATCGGCCGCGTCACGTCCTCGGCCGCGCGCAACGCGTTCGACCAGCCTTGTCCGAAGGCGAGGGCGGGTGGGTCGAGGGCCGGCCCCTCGAGGATCGTCAGTCGGCTCTCCCGCGGCTCCCACTGGTGTTCGCCGAATTCGAACGGCAGGCCGATGACCCACGGCTCGAGGACCGTCCGGCGCAGATCCGCCTCGTCGACGTTGAACGTACGGGCGTGATTGATTGAGGAGCTGATCTCGACGTGAAAGGGCATGCCGCGAACTTAGAGCATGTCTCGAACCCCCCGCGCACCCCTGGCGGCGGCGGACGCTGCGCGGGGCGGCGTCCTCGGTCGGCCGAGTAGCGCTGCTACTCGGACTCCCTGCGTCCTTGCCCCGCTTGGTCCGCCGCTCGCCAGCCGCACACGGGGGGGTTCGAGACATGCTCTTAGCCGGTTCGCGATGATGGGGCCATGGAGCCCGCGCCCGCCCCGGAGGCCGTCGTCTTCGACAACGACGGCCTGCTGCTCGACACGGAGTCGGTCTGGACCAGGGCGGAGCGGGATCTCTTCGAGCGCCACGGCACCGGCTTCACCCCCGCCGACAAGCGCGAGCTGGTCGGGACGTCGGCCGAGGTCGCCGGCGGCGTGCTGGAAAGGCGACTGGGCGAGCCCGGGCGGGCGGCGGAGTTGATCGAAGAGCTGAACGCGCTGGTCGTCGCCGAGCTGGAGCATGGGGTGGAGGCGATGATCGGGGCGCGCGAGCTGCTGCACACGCTGCGCCGGCGCGGGACGCCGATCGGCCTCGTCTCCAACTCGCCGCTGGCCTTCGTAGTTCGATCGCTCGAGCTGGTCGGCTTCGAGGACCACTTCGACGTGGTGCTCAGCGCGCATCAGGTCGCGGCGCCGAAGCCGGCGCCCGACGCCTACCTGGAGGCCTGCCGGCGCCTCGGGGTCGAGCCGGGCCCCGCGGTCGTCGCCCTCGAGGACTCGCCGACCGGCGTCGCCGCGGCGCGGGCCGCCGGCCTGACGGTGATCGGAGTGCCCTCGGTGGGCGGCGTCGCCCTCGAGGAGGCACACCACCTGGCCGAATCGCTGCTCGACGACGTCATCGCTCTCCGCCTCGCCCTCTGAGCTCTCAGACTAAATCTCTACTTGAGATTTAGTCTTTCAGCCTAACCACGCAGGATTCGACGGCGTCTCAGCACCCGCTCGCAAATCTCGAGCAGTTCCCGCACCTGCGTTGCTTCCTCGTGGCCCAGCTCGCCCGCCAGCGCCGCGTTCGCCGCCTCGCCGGCCTCCGAGCGGCGGCCGGCGAGGGTGGCCATGTCCTCACTGTGGCCCGGATCCGTGACCGCGCCCTTCAGCTCGACCAGCAGCGCCTCGAGGCCGACCCGCAGCTGCAGCGCCGCCTCCCGCCAGCGCCCCGCATCGAGGTCGGCGCGGGCTCGAAGGAGCAGGGTCTCGCAGGCACCGACCCGCTCCCGGCCGCTCAGAACGGCTGCGACCCGTTCCTGTGGCCGCAGGTCTTCCTGGCGCCGGCGGCGGCGCGAGGCGCCGCCGGCCCAGACGTCGACCTCGTGGGCGGCGGTGAAGCGGCCGTCGGCGATCTCCTCGCCGCTGCCGTAGCCGATTCGCACCGCTACCGCCCGCTCCGGCGTCAGCTCGTGGCCGTGCGGGTCGGCGCCGGCGACCGCGTGCGCGTGCAGGGCGCGGTTGAGAAGGCCGATCCCGTCGGCGACGAGGGTGTCGGCCGTGTCCTCGGCCTCGGTCGCCTCGTCGAGCCAGCGGGCGGCGTCCTCCTCGCTCGCGAACGGGGCGAAGGCTCGCACGGCCGTCGCCCGCGCCAGAGGCAGGGGGGAGGGGTTGGGGCCCAGCTCGGCCTTGCGTGGCCGCCGCCGGCGCCTGGCCGGAGGCGGCGGCGCCCCCAGCGTCTGCACGACAAGGACCTCCTCGCCGATCTCCTCACCGTCGTCGCGAGCGAGGTAGCGGCCGTCGGCCAGCGGCAACGGGCCGGCGAAGTCGAGCTGCGCGAATCCGAATAGCTTGGCCAGAAGCCGGGATTCTCCCGGCTATTTGCCCAGGGTGCCGCCGTTGGCGCCACCGCCGCCGGTCCGCTGCTTGTCCGGCAGCGAGTACTTCGAGGCCCCGGTCGGCACCGTCGGGTTGGGGATTTCGCCCAGGCGGTTGATCAGGCGGTTCCATTTGTCGGGCGAGAGCCCGCTGAAGCTGAGGGAGAGGGAGCTCGAGCCGCCTATTTCGTTGAGGAAGGCCTGCATCTCGCGACCCCATTCGGTCACCGCACCCTCCTGGTAGACGCTGTGGGCGAGCGGGACCCCGGCGGTGTCGGCGAAGCCCATCTCGATCGAGCCGCCGGGAACGAAGGTGGCGATCTGTTCGCCGGCCAAGACCCGGTCCCCAGCCTTCACGGTGGGAGTGAGGCCCTCGTAGACGTAGATGACCTGCCCGGAGCGCGAGCCACTGAGGAGCTGGTAGAGGACTCCGCCGCCTTCGGGCCAGCCCGGCGCTCCGGTCTTGAGGATCTTGGCGTCGCCGACCGCTGCGATCGGCCCCGTTCCGGTGAAGTCGACGCCCTGGTCGATGCGGCCGGTCGTCGCGTTGAGGAAGGGGCTGACGTAGGCGGCTTCGGGCTCCGGGTAGTAGCCGATGTGGACGTGGTCGTAGTGATCCGGGAGCGCGAAGCTCGTTTCGCCCGGCAGGTTCTCGAGCGAGATCACCTGGTGGGGGTGCATCGTCCCCTGGAGCCCCAGCACGTCGTGGATCAGTCTGTCGGCGAGCGTCCCGGGGCCCTGGTGTCCGGCCACCGGCACGCCGTCGATTTCGGCGATGTCGACGGCGTCGCCGGTGCTGTGCTCGGAGACGTTGCCCGAGCTGGTGAGGTCGCTGTGGCCGCACTTGAGTGCGGTGATCCCCAGTTCGAACCCTTTCGAGCGCAGGTACTCGAGCATCGCCAGGACACGGCGGTCGATCTGTCCGCTGGCGATGTCTTCCCGCCCGCACTGGTAGATCGAGAGGCCCTTGTCGGCCAGCACCCGCTTCTGGAGGGCTTCCTTGGAGAGCAGCAGGACGCCGGCGCCGCTGAGCTGGCCGGCGAACGGGCTCTTGCCCTTGGCCCGGTAGATCGCGGTCGCTTCGAGCAGCTTCCAGCCGTCGAGAATCGGCTTCGGGTCGATCTGCGGCGCCCCGCGGCCGGCCGGCCGGATCGAGAAGTTGACGTGGGGGTCCACGCCGCCTTCGGCGCCGTCGAGCTTGGCCAGCACCTCGCCCGCAATAACCCTCGAGCCGACCTTGAGGGCGCCGCCCCCCGGCCCCGGTGAGTTCGCAGTGCTGCCTGGGGACGCCTTGCTCTGCCCGCCTTCGCCCGAGGCGCGTCCGGGCAGGGCGCGGAGTCGCGGCCGCAGGTCCTGGCTGTTGATCGGGACCCGCTGTTCCCTGCCACTGGCGGTGACCACGGCACGATGGTCACGGACGATTTCACCAAGCTCGGCGTAGGTGTAGCGGTTGCCGTAGCTGTCCTCGAGGACTATGTACTTGCCGAGCGTTCGCGAGCTGCCGATCTTGCGGATGACGCCGTCGTTGACGGCGACCACCGGGGCCCCCTGATGGGAGAAGATGTTGATCCCGCGCCGGGTTGGCGAGGAGGAGATGACTTCCGCCGCCGCGCTGCCGGGCGCCGAGCTCTTCAGCGCCGTCCGGGCCGAGATGTCGTCGGCGTAGCGGGCATCGGCGGCGACCGGGAAGTGGGCGCCCTCGGTCAGGCCGGTCAGGGAGCCGACCAGGTTGGACGGCAGCTTGCCGTAGGCGCGGGCGTAGAGCAGGACCTCCTGCGCGTACCAGTCGGCATGGTTGTAGGCGAGGATCGCGTTGTAGAGGTCGTGCGTGCCGCCGGCGATCTTCAGGTAGCGGGCTGCGGCGCAGATAGCATCGACCGGGTTGTAGGGATCCTTGCGCCCGTCCCCGTTGGCGTCGACGCCGTAGGTTTCCCAGCTCGACGGCAGGAACTGCATCCAGCCGACGGCGCCGGCGCTGGAGACGTTGAGGTTGGTGCCGAACCAGGCCTGGTAGATCGGCAGCAGGAAGGGTGGGATCTCGAAGGAGTCGATGACGAAGTTGGGGACGCCGATCGGGGCCGGCCCGAACGGCGCGATCGTCGTCGTCGGGTTGGCCACAGTCGGGCTGCCGCCGGTGGAGAACTGGGAGCCGCCATCCGAGCCTTCGGCCAGCGGCTGGTCGCCGCCGCCAGTCGCGCTCGGGGCGCTGACCCCGCCACTCGGGCCACCGCCGCCGCTGGAGCCGCCGAGGCTTTCGTTCTGGATGACGCCGCCGTGCACGTCTTCGCCCGCTGCGCCGCCGTTGCCGTCGATCGTGCTGCCCCTCCTGACCCCACCCGTCTTGTGAGTCGTGCCGGGAGTCGCTTCGGCGGATGACACCGGGCTCGCCGGGGCGGCGCTACTGGGAGCGACGCTCGCCTCGCTGGTATCGGTGGGAGAGGTGCAGTCGGGGTCCGCCATGTCGACCAGGCCGTCGCCGTCGTCGTCGAGACCGTTGGCGCAGGCCGGCGCCTGCAGCGACGGGACCGCCGTCGTGGTCGTCGCGGGGGGCGGTTCGGCAGGGGCATTTTCGGCCAGCGGGTCGGCGCCGGCCATTCCCACTCCAAGCGCCGACAGCGCCAGAAAGCTGGCGAGTACGACGATCAGTGCGATCTTGGCTCTCATCCCAGTGCGCCTCGGTACCCGCTGCCACGGACAGCGGAAACCGCATCCGCATCCTCCCCGCGCGACAGGCGAGCCCACGCTACTCGTTCGCCCAGGGGGGCGCAACGGCCCCAGCCGCCCCCCAACAAGGCCTTAATCAACGTCGACGTCATGCCTGCACCTGGCAGCGTTTCAGTCGAGCCGGATGGGCTCGTTAAGCTGCTGTCAATGAACTGCGAAAGGCGGGCCGGGTGACGTTCGACCAAGACGAGCAGGACGGTCTGCGTGCGCGCAGCGAGCAGGCGATCGGCGAGCTGGCCCAGGCCCTGATCGACAACCCGACCCTCCACAACGCGATCTCGGCCGCTTTCGGCGCCCGTGAGAAGGCGATCGAGGCCCAGCAGGCGGCGATGAGCGCCCTCAACCTCTCCTCGGCCACCGACCTGGAGCGTCTGGAGCGGCGGCTGCGCTCGCTCTCGCAGCGACTCGAGGACGTCGAGGAGCAGATCGACGATCTCAGCCGCGAGATCGGCGCGATCCGCCGTCAGGCCGCCAGGAAATCGGCGAAGAAGGTCAAAGACTAACTCTCGACTTTAGGTTGAGAGTGAAGCGGAAGCGGCGATTCCCGCCCGCTTCGCGGCCAGCTCTCCAGCCTCTGCGCCCAACTGCTCGCCGTTCGCCGCCTCGGCGACGATCAGCACCGCCGCGAGCGCCACCCCCGAGGCCCTGCCGCGGGAGAACAGCGCCGCGGTCTGCATGTCGGCGGCGTCCCCGGCGGCTACCGGGGATGGTGCCCCGCCCCCGTGCAGAGTGTCGAGGCTGGCGACCGTTACCGGGAGCGCCCTGCCCCCCAGCTCGTGGCGCAGTCGCTCGGACAGCCCGGGGTCCGGCAGGATCGCCTCGCCTGCGCCGCCGCCGCTCCAGGCATGCGCCTCCTCGATCGCCAGCAGCTGCCCAGGCGACAGCTCCGGGTCGAGCGCCGTGCAGGTTCCGACACGGATCGCCCGCCGCACGCCCAGCTCGGCCAGGTCGGCGAGGACGAGCGCTGCGCTCGGGCCGCCCATCCCGGTCGCCTGGACACTCAGCGCCTGTCCGGATGCCGTTTGCCCCGTGTAGCCCCATAGCCCCCGCGCGTGGTTGCTCATCTTCGGCTCCTCGAGCAGCTCCTGGGCCAAGAGCAGTGCCCGCTCGGGGTCGCCGACGAGAATCGCATCGGCCGCGATCGGGGCGGTGGGGCGAAGGCGGGCTGGCATCGGGTGCCGAGCCTAGCCACTCGTGAGAAACGAGCTTCCGCGATTTTCTCCAGTCGTCCATACACGGCCTTCCGACTCGTCCATACGGTGGATCGCCATGAAGAAGGTAGAGGCGTTCATCCGCCACGAGGCGTTCGAGCCGATCCGGGCCGAGCTGCTCGACAGGGGGTTCCCGTCCCTGTCGATCCTCGAGGCCAAGGGCTCGGGTCGCCAGAAAGGCACCGTCGAGCGCTACCGCGGCTCGGCCCTCACCGTCAATGTCCGGCCGAAGATCAAGCTGGAGGTCGTGGTCGAGGACAAAGACAAGTCCGTCGTCGTCGAGACCATCCTCAGGCACGCCCGCACGGGCGAGGTCGGCGACGGCAAGATCTTCGTGCTGCCGGTGGAGGAGGCGATTCGCATCCGCACCGGCGAGGGCGGAGAGCCGGTTCTCCAGTTGCACGAGGAATCGGAGATTCCCACCTAGCGCTGGATCCGGGACACCCCAAGAGCGCGAGCGGGCGGCTTTTGCCGCCCCGCTCGTCGTTTGGTCCCCTGTCCGGCTAGCCTCGGCCCTGAGTGCGGAGCGAGCAAGCATCCATATCTGACTCCTTGCGCCGCGAGCGAAGCGCGAGACGGTGATTCCATGGCGGACGAGCGCATATCGCTGAGCGAGGCGGCTCGTAGGTCCGGGGTTCCCGCCAGCACCCTGAAACGCTGGGCCGAGGAGAAGATCGTTCCGGTCAGACGCGGTCGCTGGACCGCGACCGCCGCCGCACAGGCGCGGGTGGTGGCGCGAATGCGCGAGCGCGGCTACTCACTGGAGGACCTGCGGGACGCCGGGCGCGAGGGCCGCCTGGCCTTCGGCTTCGCCGAGGAGCTGTTCTCCCAGGCCGAGGGGAAGGTGCCGGTGACGGAGGTGGCGCGGGAGACCGGCCTGGAGCCGGAGCTGATCGAGCGGATCCTCGTCATCCTCGGCACGCCGAAGGGGCAGCAGCGGAACCTCACCCCCGAAGACGCCGCGGCGCTGCGCCACTGCGCCCGCGTCCTCGCCGCCGGCTTCCCTCTCGTCGCCTTCCTGCAGCTCGTCCGCGTCTACGTGCAGTCGATGCGCCGCATCGCCGACGCGGAGGTCCGCCTCTTCCATCTCTACGTCCACGAACCGCTGATCCGCGACGCCGTGCCGGAGCTGGAGATGGCGGAGGAGATGGGGGATCTGGCGGCCGACATCCTGCCGCTGGCGGCGCCGCTGACCGAGTACCTGCACAACCGCTACCTGCGCTTCTTCATCGAGCAGGACGTGGTCGGCCACATGGAGTCCGGGCTGGGGGCCGACACGGCGGAAATAGAACTCGGCCAGGTCACGGTCACCCTCTGCTTCATCGACCTCACCGGCTTCACCCGCTACACCGAGGAGGAGGGCGACCTGGAGGCGCTCGACGTGGTCGAGAACTTCGTCGAGACGGTCGAGTCGACGCTGCCGCCCGAGGCGACGATCGTGAAGACGATCGGCGACGAGGTGATGGTCGTCTCTCCCGACGCCGCCTCGCTGACCGAGTGGGCGGTCGGGTTCCTCGGCCGCTTCCCGCAGCGCCCGCAGCCGCGGGTCGGCATCCACTGCGGCGAGGCGGTATACCGCGACGGCGACTACTTCGGCAGCCAGGTCAACCTCGCCCACCGGGTCGTCAACCGCGCTCTCGCCGGGGAGGTCCTGGTCACCGATCGCGTCGCCGAGGCGATCGAGGCCCGTGAGCAGCTCGGTCTCGAGCCGATCGGCCAGGTCAGCCTCAAGGGCTTCCCCGTCCCCACCGAGCTGTTCGTCGTTCGCGCCGCTGCCTGAGCCGACGCTCCTACACTCAACTCGTGGACGCGGACCAGATGCTCGAGCGGGTGCTCGTCGAGGGACCGTTGGCGCCTGGGTCCTCAGTCGTGGCAATGGTCTCCGGGGGGCGTGACTCGGTCTGCATGCTCGACCTCGCCGTCCGCGCCGCCGGGCCGGAGGAGGTGACGGCGCTGCACGTCAACTACGGGCTGCGCGACGACTCCGACGAGGACGAGCGCCACTGCGCCGCGCTCTGCGAATCGCTTGGGGTCGAGCTGGCGATCGAGCGCCCGCGGCGGCCCGAGGGGCCCGGCAACCTCCAGGCCTGGGCGCGCGACGCCCGTTACGCGGCGGCGGCGCGGCTGGCGCGGCCGCGGGCGGCGACGATCGTCACCGGCCATACCGCCGACGACCAGGTCGAGACCATCCTCTACCGCCTCGCCTCCTCGCCCAGCCGCCGGGCGCTGCTGGGGATGCGGCCGCGCGACGGCAGCCTGGCGCGCCCTCTGCTCGGATTCACCCGGGCCGAGACCACCGCCTACTGCGAGCAGCGGGGCCTCGCCTGGCGCGACGACAGCACCAACGCCGAGCCGGCCTACGCCCGTAACCGCGTCCGCCACGGCCTGCTGCCCGAGCTGGCGAAGATCCACCCGGCCGCGGCGGAGAACGTGCTGCGAACGGCGGCGCTGCTGCGTGACGAGGCCGAGGTGCTCGACGCCCTCGTCGACGCCGAGGTCGGTGGCTCGGGCGGCTCGTCTCGCGGCACGATCGCGTTGGAGCGGCTGGCGCAGCTGCCGCCGGCGCTGCGCCGCCTCGTCGTCCAGCGCCTCGCCGACGGCGCCGCCGGGCGCCCGGTCCCAGGCGCCGCCCGCTTCGCCGATCAGGTCGCCGGCCTGCGCCGCGCCGGCACCGCGATGCTCGACCTCGGCGGCGGCGTCCGCGCCGTGGTCGAGCGAGGCATCCTCCACGCTGAGCGCGATTGAATCGCTCTCTATATCTAGACTGGCCGCGATGACGGACCCTGCGATCGGCGAGATCCTCGTCGCCAGAGAGGACCTCCAGCGCCGGGTCGCGGAGCTGGGCGGGGAAGTCAGCCGCGACTACGACGGCCGCGACCTGGTCATGGTCGGCGTCCTCAAGGGCGCCGTGCTCTTCCTCGCCGACCTGATGCGCAGCATCGACGTCCCCTGCGAGATCGACTTCATGGCGGTCTCCAGCTACGGCTCGCAGACCGACTCCTCGGGCGTCGTCCGCATCCTCAAGGACCTCGACGCCCCGATCGAGGGTCGCCACGTGCTGATCGTCGAGGACATAATCGACTCCGGCCTCACGCTGCACTACCTGATGCGGAACCTGCGGGCCCGCAACCCGGCCTCGCTCGAGGTCTGTGCCCTGCTGACCAAGCCGGAGCGGCTCCGCGTCGATCTCTCGCCGCGCTACGTCGGCTTCGAGATCCCCAACCGCTTCGCGATCGGCTACGGCCTCGACCACGCCCAGCGGTACCGCAACCTCGACTACGTCGCGGCGCTCGCCGAGTAGAGCACGAAAAACCGCCCTGGTACGCTGAATTCACCTTTGAGGCGTTTTTTCAAAAGCGCGGCGTTCCCGATCCTGCTGGTGGTCATCCTGGCCTTCATCGCCCAGCGCGTGATCACCAGCGATTCCGGCACGGAAGCGCCCGCCTACAACGAACTGGTCAAGCCCAAAACCGGGCTGATCGCCACGGGGCAGATCAAAGAAGTTTCGATCAACACCAAGGACAACACGCTCGACGTCAAGAAGAAGAACGACGAAAGCTTCTCCACCGGCTACCCGCCCAACACCGAGCAGAGTCTCCTCAGCCTTCTCGACAAGAGCGAAACGACGAAGACGGTCGTGCACGGGACCGGCGGCTCGAGCCTGCTCTCGCTGCTCACCTACATCCTGCCCTTCGTCCTCTTCTTCGGCTTCTGGATATTCCTCATGAACCAGATGCAGGGCGGCGGCTCGCGGGTGATGAACTTCGGCAAATCGAAAGCGAAGCGGATGTCCGTCGACGCCCCGAAGATCACCTTCCGCGACGTGGCGGGGGTCGACGAGGCGGTCCAGGAGCTGGAGGAGATCAAGGAATTCCTCGAGAACCCGAAGAAGTTCCAGGCGCTCGGCGCCCGCATCCCCAAGGGCGTGCTCCTCTACGGCCCCCCGGGAACCGGTAAGACGCTGCTGGCCCGGGCCGTCGCCGGCGAGGCCGGCGTCCCCTTCTTCTCGATCTCGGGCTCGGACTTCGTCGAGATGTTCGTCGGCGTCGGCGCCAGCCGCGTCCGCGACCTTTTCGAGCAGGCCAAACAGAACTCCCCCTGCATCATCTTCATGGACGAGATCGACGCCGTCGGCCGCCACCGAGGTGCCGGCATGGGCGGCGGCCACGACGAGCGCGAGCAGACGCTGAACCAGCTGCTGGTCGAGATGGACGGCTTCGAGATGAAGGACAACATCATCCTCATCGCCGCCACCAACCGGCCCGACATCCTCGACCCGGCGCTGCTGCGGCCCGGCCGCTTCGACCGCCAGGTCGTCGTCGACCGCCCCGACCGCAAGGGCCGCAAGCACATCCTCGAGGTCCACACGCGCGGCAAGCCGCTGGCGCGCGAAATCGACCTCGACACGCTCGCCGGCCAGACCCCCGGCTTCACCGGCGCCGACCTCGCCAACCTGATCAACGAGGCGGCGCTGCTGACCGCCCGCTCCGGCAGCCGCGAGATCAGCATGAAAGAGCTCGAGGAGGGCATCATGCGGGTGATCGCCGGCCCCGAGAAGAAGACCCGGGTGATGAGCGAGAAGGAGCGACTGATCACCGCCTACCACGAGCTCGGGCACGCGATCGTCGGCCAGTTGCTGCCGAACACCGACCCCGTCCACAAGATCTCGATCATCAGCCGCGGCCAGGCGCTCGGCTACACGATCAGCCTGCCGACCGAGGACAAGTTCCTCACCACTCGCGCCGAGCTGACCGACACGATGGCGATGACCCTCGGCGGCCGCGCCGCCGAGGAGATCGTCTTCGGCGAGATCACCACCGGCGCCTCCAACGACCTCGAGAAGGTGACCGAGACGGCGAAGCAGATGGTGATGCGGTTCGGCATGTCGGAGCGGCTCGGCCCGCGCGTCTTCGGTCACGATCGCGGCCAGCCCTTCCTCGGCCGCGAATTCTCCGCCGAACCTGACTACTCCGACGAGATCGCCCGCGAGATCGACGACGAGATCCGCCGCATCGTCGAGAGCGCCCACCAGACCGCGAAGGGGCTGCTGGGCGAGCGCCGCGAGGATCTGGACCGGATCTCGAAGCTGCTGCTGGAGCGGGAGACCATCGACGCCGATCAGTTCTCCGCGCTGCTCGGGGGCAAGTCCGCGGACGAGGTCTTTGCCGACGACGAAGAGCCCGCGAAGCCGGCCGCGCCGGAGCCGGAGCCGGAGCGGCCGCAGCGCGAGGGGGCACGGCCGAATCCGCGTCCACGGCCTGGGTTCGCTGGAGGAGACGCGAGCTAAGGCCCAAGCCCCCTGCCCGCGGAGCCTGTCGCCGGGGTGGGGTGCCCTCCTTGCCTGCGCGCTGTTCCGGGCGGAGGGACCGTTCGCCCGCCGGGTTGAGGCCTTGCCCTCCGCAGCCTCCGGGCGGCGGAGCACACCCACCCCGGCGCCACCCGCGGAAGGTGAGCTGGGGATACTTTGCTCATGACTCCGAAGCTGATGGGCGTCGTGAACGTGACCCCGGACTCGTTTTCAGATGGGGGGCTCTATTTGGATCCGGAGGCGGCGATCGCACATGGAAAAGAGCTTGTCCGGGGCGCCGCCGCGATTTTGGATGTCGGCGGCGAATCGACTAGGCCAGGAGCTGAAAAGGTGGCGGTCGAGGAGGAGTTGCGCCGCGTTGAGCCGGTTGTCGCAGGCCTGGCTGGGGGAGGCGCGGCAATCTCGGTTGACACCTCGAAGGCGGCGGTCGCGATCGCGGCCTTGGACGCCGGGGCGGAGATCGTCAACGACGTGACGGCGCTGCGCGGCGACCCGGAGATGGCGCCGCTGTGCGCGGACCGGGGCCCAACGGTGGTGTTGATGCACATGGCCGGCAGCCCCCGCACGATGCAGCTCGATCCCGTCTACGACGACGTCGTCGTAGACGTCAAGGCCTTTCTCGCCGCTCGGGTCGAGGCGGCGATGGCCGCCGGAGTGGCGGAGGAGCGGATCTGGCTCGATCCCGGCATCGGTTTCGGCAAGACCGCCGAGCACAACATGGAGCTGCTGCGGCGCCTGTCCGAGCTGCGCGAGCTGGGCCGGCCGCTGGTGGTCGGGACCTCGCGCAAGAGCTTCATCGGCAAGGTCGACGGCTCCGGCGCCGGCGAGCGGCTCGGCGGCACGATCGCCTCCTCGGTGCTGGCCGCGGCCGAGGGTGCCGAGGTCCTGCGCATCCACGACGTCGCCGAGGTGGGCCAGGCGATCGCCGTCGCCGCGGCGATACTTGGGTAGGTTGCGAGGATGAACCCTGACGGCAACGGCATCGAGTCGAGCGCCGAAGTGGAGCTGCGCGGTCTCTCGATCTACACGCACCACGGCGTCAGCGAGGCCGAGCAGGAGGTCGGGCAGCGGCTCGAGTTCGACGTCTCCTTCGACGTGCCCGACTGCGATGCGGTGCTGACCGACCGGCTCGAGGACACGGTCGACTACGCCCAGGTCTGCGACATCGTCGCCCTCGCCGCGACCGAACGCAGCTACCGGACGCTGGAGCGGCTGGCGCAGGTCGTCGGACAGCGCCTGATGGAGCGCTACGGCTGCGAATCGGTGCGGGGGCGATCCAGGAGGTCGCGGTCGAGGTGACCCAGGAGCGCGCGGTCGAAGAGGACGAGGCCGAAACCCCTGAGGGATAGGTGCGGACCGGCTACCTCGGCCTCGGCTCCAACGTCGGCGATTCCGTCGCGCACCTGCGGGCGGCGATCGAGCTTCTGCGGGCGCGCGGCGTGGAGGTCGAGGCGGTCTCCTCCGCCTACGTTACCGAGCCCGTGGGCGAGGTCATCGACCAGCCGGACTTCCTCAACGCGGCGATCCGCATCCACACCGAGCTCGATCCCGAAGCACTGCTCGACGTCTGCAAGGCGGTCGAGGCCGAGCGCGGCCGCTCCCTCGAGGCTCCACGCCACAGCCCGCGCCCGCTCGACGTCGACCTGCTGCTGCTCGGCGACCTCGAGCTGCGGACCGAGCGCCTGGCCCTGCCCCACCCGGAGGTCACCAGCCGCCGCTTCGTCCTCGCCCCGCTGCTCGAGCTCGACCCCGAGCTGGCCCTGCCCGACGGCACCCGCCTCGCCGACGCCCTCGCCGCGCTCGGTGGCAGCCAGCGCGCCAGGCGCAAGGGCCGGCTCCTGACTAAATGACCGAGTCCCACTTCGAACCCGGTCATTTACTGGGCCTCTAGGCCCAGTAATGCTCCGAGCTCAGCCAGCCGGAACGGGCTGAAGCGGCTCGAGCCAGGCGGGGGGGAGGATCGGCGGGGTCCTGCCGGGGTAGTTGGGGACGACGCGCTTCGCCAGCTGGCCGGCGGGGCGGTCCTCGATCGCGGGACGGAGGTCGTCGAGGGTCATCGCGAGGCCGATGCTGGGGGCGATCTGGAAGTCGGCGGCGTTCAGCCGCTCCCCTCCCAGCACTCCGGCGGCGATCCAGTCGTCGACCTTCTGGAGCATCGCCGGTAGCGCCGCCAGGCCGCCGCGCACGTGGTCGTCGTCGGCCTCGTTGAAGCGGGCCGAGAGGGCGACGATCGGCGCGGCCGTTTTCATCGCAACGGAGATCGGCAGGCCCAGCTTGGCGCCCTCGGAGTAGCTGCGCAGCGGCGCCTTGTCGCGCTTGATGCCCCACCAGAGCATCTGGCGCACCGGCGCCTGCAGCTCCTCGTCACCGAAGCGCTCCGCCTCCTCGACCGCGGCCCGCTTCTCCGGGTCGGCCGGGAAGAGCGGCGGGTCGGGCCGCAGGCGGTCCAGCTCGCGGGCGATCTGCCGCGAGCCCTGCACCTTGGCGCCGTCGATCTTCAGGGCGGGCACGGTGATGCCCGGGAAGCCGACGGCTCGAAGCACGCCCTTGGAGATCACCGGCAGCAGGTCCGTGCGCGCGTAGGCGATGCCCTTGTGCTCGAGCATCAGCTCCGCCGCGATGCTCGGGTGCGAGGCCGGGATGACGTAGAGGCGCGCGTCCATGTCCACGATCCTATGCGCTAGCGACGAAGTCGCGGGCCGGATCGCCCAAGGTGGCCAGGAACGTTCGCGCAATCTCCCGACGGCGGCGGACGCGAAGCGGAGCAGCCGGCGATAATTGTTCAGTGCTCCTGGCCGTAGACGTCGGCAACACCCAGACCCATCTCGGGGCCTTCGAGGGCGAGCGCCTGCTCGAGCACTGGCGCTTCCAGACCCGCTCCGGCGCCACCGGCGACGAGCTGGCGGAGCGGATCGGCGGTCTGCTGGCGCTGCGGGGCATGGGCCTCGACGACCTCGACGCGGTCTGCGTCTCCTCGGTGGTGCCGCCGCTCGGTAACCAGTACGAGCAGCTGACCGAGCGCTATCTCGAGGCCGACTGCCTCCTGGTCGCGCCCGGGATCAAGACCGGGATGCCGATCCGCATCGACAACCCGCTAGAAGTCGGCGCCGACCGCCTCGTCAACGCCGTCGCCGCCTACGACCTGGTCGGCGGCGCTTGCGTCGTCGTCGACTTCGGCACCGGCATCAACTTCGACGCCGTCTCGGCTGCCGGCGAGTACCTCGGCGGCGCCATCGCCCCCGGCCTGGAGATCTCGCTCACCGCCCTGGTCGAACGGGCGGCGCGGATCCCACGCATCGAACTGGCCGAGCCCGAGGCGGCGATCGGCCGCTCCAGCCGCGCCGCGATCCAGTCCGGGGTCGTCTTCGGCTTCGCCGGCCTGATCGACGGGGTGGCCCGCCGGATCGAGGAGGAGCTCGGCGAGGCCCGCTTCCTGGCCACCGGCGGCCTCGCCTCGGTGATCGTCCCCTTCACCGAGACGATCGACGAGGTCGAAGACCTGCTTACCCTGAAGGGGCTGCGCCTCATCTATGACCGCAACGACGACGAAGCATGAGCTGACCGACCCCTTCGAGATCGGCGGCGTGCCGATCTCCAACCGGGTTCTGCTGGCGCCGCTTGCCGGCATCGGCAACTGGTTCGTGCGGTTGCAGGCGAAACGCCACGGCGCCGGCCTCGCGGTCTCGGAGATGGTCTCCAGCTTCGCCCTGCATTACCGCAACGAGCGCACCCTGCGCGAGCTGATGCGGATCCACCCGGACGAGCACCCGGTCTCGCTGCAGCTGTTCGGCCACGACGCCGAGGTGATGCGCTCCGGGGCCGCGATCGCGGCCGAGGCGGGCGCCGACCTGATCGACATCAACATGGGTTGCCCAGTGCCCAAGGTCCGCCGCACCGGCGCCGGCGCCCAGCTCCTGCGCGATCCCGAGCTGGCCTTGGCGCTGGCCCGCGCCGCCGCCGAGGGGGGCGGGCGGCCGGTGACGGTGAAGCTGCGCTCGGGGATCGAGGCGGGCGACCGCTCGGGATTCGACCTCGCGGTCAGGCTCGCCGAGGAGGCCGGGGTGGCGGCGATCGCCTTCCACCCACGGGCGGCGACCAAGGGCCACAAGGGCTCGCCCGATTACGAATTGACGAGGGAGCTGGTGGAGCGGGTCGACGTGCCGGTGATCGTCTCTGGCGGGCTCGCCACCGCGGAGGCCGCCCGCCGCGCCTTCCGCGAGTCCGGCGCCGACGCGGTGATGCTCGCCCGCGGCTCGCTCGGCAACCCCTGGCTGTTCGAGGAGCTGACCGGCCGCCGCCACCGCCCGCCCGCCCGCGACGAGGTCGCCGGCGAGCTGCTGTGGATCATCGACCGCGCCGAGGAGCACCTCGGAGCAGAGCGGGCGGAGCGTTACCTGCGCAAGTTCTACCCCTGGTACACGGAGCGGCTGCGGGCCCCGGCGGAGGTCGTCGAGGAGCTCCAGCGCAGCGCCGGCCTCGGTCGCGCGCGGGAGCTGATCGGCGCCCTCGCCGAGCCCGCCGCGGTTGCGTAAAACGGCCCTGATTGCCGGCTTCCGGCCCTCGCTATAATCCCGCGACTCTGTGCCCAGGTGTGGCGAGGCAGGCCGCCGCATCCGGGCGTTTTTTTCGGTCTGGGAGTCGTTTCCGCGGCTCTCCCAACAGCCAAAGCGAGGTAGTTCAAGTGAGTCGTCAGGCGGTCATCACCCCAGAGGGCCTCGAGAAGCTGAAAGAGGAAATCGAGCACCTCTCGACGACCAAGCGTCGCGAGGTCGCGGCGCGGATCAAGGAGGCGCGCGAATTCGGCGACATCTCCGAGAACGCCGAATACGACGACGCCAAGAACGAACAGGCCCTGCTCGAGGGGCGGATCGCCCAGCTCGAAGAGCGGCTGCGTCGCGCCACCGTGATCGACGAGAAGGCGCTTGGCACCGACGAGGTCGGCTTCGGCTCGATCGTCCACGTCAAAGACCAGAAGACCGGCGACTCGCAGAAATTCCAGATCGTCGGCTCGACCGAGGCCAACCCGGTCGAGCAGAAGCTCTCGAACGAGTCGCCGATCGGCAAAGCCCTGGTCGGTCGCAAGCGCAACGACGTGGTCACAGTCGAGGTGCCGCGCGGCCCCAGGAAGAAACTCAAAATCACCAAAATCGAGAAAGCCTGACGGTCGATAGGCTCGCGCGGCGATGAGCGAGCCGAGCGAGGAGCCAAAACTCTCCGACGTCCTCCGCGATCGGAGGCAGAAGCTGGAGCGGATTCGGGAGGCGGGGATTGAGCCGTTTCCGCACGAGTTCTCCCAGCGCGAGGACATCGCCGAGGTGCGGGCCGCGCACGAGGGGCTGGCGGCAGGGATGGAGACCGACTCGCGGCACCGGGTCGCCGGTCGCATCGTCGCCCGCCGGGGGCACGGCAAGGCCTGCTTCCTCGACCTCCGCGACGGCAGCGGCCAGATCCAGCTCCACGCCCGCGAGGACCTGCTCGGCGAGGAGGCATTCGCACTGCTCGTCGATCTCGACCTCGGCGACATCGTCGGCGCCGAGGGCATCGCGATGGCGACCAGGCGCGGCGGCGAGCTGTCGCTGGCGATCGACCACTGGCGCCTGCTCGCCAAGAGCCTGCGCCCCCCGCCCGACAAGTTCCACGGGCTCGAGGACACCGAGACGCGGTTCCGCCGCCGTGAGCTCGACCTGATCGCCAACGAGGACAGCCGTCGCATCTTCCAGGTCAGGGCGCGAACCGTCAGCGAAGTCCGGCGCTGGCTCGACGAACACGGCTACGTCGAGGTCGAGACCCCGGTCCTGCAGCCGCTTTACGGCGGCGCCCTGGCGCGGCCCTTCGTCACCCACCACAACGCCCTCGATCGCGACCTCTATCTGCGGATCGCCACCGAGCTGTACCTGAAGCGGCTGGTGATCGGCGGCATCGACCGGGTCTACGAGCTGGGCAAGGACTTCCGCAACGAGGGCGTCTCCCACAAGCACAACCCCGAGTTCACGATGCTCGAGTGGTACGAGGCCTATGCGGACTACGAGAAGACCTCGCACGACCTCGAGCTGCTCGTGGCCGAGGTGGTGGAGCGGGTCCTGGGGACGACCAAGGTCTCGCGTGGGGAGGCCGAGATCGACTTCGCGCCCCCATGGCGGCGCCTCACCATGCGCGAGGCGATCCTCGAGCGCGCCGGCGTCGACATCGCCGAACACCCGACCAGGGAGGCGCTGGCGGCGGCGATGGGCACCGAGCCCGACCCGGCCGAGGGCTGGGGAAAGCTGGTCGATGGCCTCCTCTCTCGCGAGGTCGAGCCGAGCCTGATCCGGCCGACCTTCGTCTTCGACTACCCAGTCGAGCTGTCGCCGTTCGCCAAGGCCCACCGCTCCGAGCCGGGCCTGGTCGAGCGCTGGGAGGCGTTCGTCGGCGGGGTCGAGATCGCCAACTCCTTCAGCGAGCTGAACGACCCCGACGAGCAGCAGCGGCGCTTCCAGCAGCAGGCGGCCGAGCGGGAGCGCGGCGACGAAGAGGCCCAGCCCTACGACGAGGCCTTCGTCGAGGCTCTCGAACAGGGGATGCCGCCGACCGGCGGCGTCGGGCTCGGCATCGACCGGCTGGTGATGATGCTGACCGGGGCCAGCAGCCTGCGCGAGGTGCTGCTGTTCCCGGCGATGAAGAGCTGAGCGCAACGTGGCCGGGCGCTTTCTGTGACCAAACTGTGCCGCCTGCACGCTGAAACCCCGCTCTTAGCGCATACTCGGGGTCGCGGGCCGGACAGGCGCTCCCGGTATCGTTAAGGGACACATCGGCGCCTTCCGATATCGATCGGGCGTCTACCGGTACTAACCCGGCCCATCCGGGTTCGACCAAGAAGAGGATTCTTTTGTTCGAGCGATTCACCGAGCGAGCTCGCCAAGTTGTCGTCCTGGCCCAGGAGGAGGCGCGCACGCTCAAGCACAACTACATCGGCACCGAGCACATCCTGCTCGGCCTGCTGCGCGAGGAGGAGGGCCTGGCCGCCCGGGTCCTGGAGTCCCTCGACATCACCGTCGAACGGGTGCGCTCGCAGGTCGTTCGGATCGTCGGCTCCGGCGAGGAGGTCACCTCCGGCCAGATCCCGTTCACGCCGCGCGCCAAGAAGGTGCTCGAGCTGGCGCTGCGCGAGGCGCTCTCGCTCGGCCACAACTACATCGGCACCGAGCACATCCTGCTCGGCCTGGTGCGCGAGAACGAGGGCGTCGCCGCCCGTATCCTGCTCGATTTCGACGCCGACTCCGACAAGATCCGCAACGAGGTGATCCGGATGCTGTCCGGCCCCGGCGGGCGCCGCCAGGGCGGCGGTGGCGGCGGTGGCCAGGGCGAGGGGAAAAAGTCTTCGAAACTGCTCGACCAGTTCGGTCG
>WNFM01001668.1_pt1 | contig 28585 bp, 19 predicted proteins | sample 5400271 | NCBI WGS metagenome assembly WNFM01 (sample SAMN13153352, study PRJNA577476) | soil metagenome | isolation source: 60 cm saprolite on Douglas fir-dominated hillslope | place: USA:California | collected 2013-09-17 | reverse complement strand
CCCGCCCCAGTCCTTGTAATTGGCGTACCGGAACTCGCGGCCGTAGCCGCCGCTGCCTCTCACGTTGCACCGCAGCACCGCGAAGCCGTGCGTCGCGAACCCCGCCACCGAGTAGGGTGACGGCGCGCCGGTGTAGGAGCGCACGAAGACCCCGGTGGGCCCGCCGTGCACCATCACGACCAGGGGGACCCGCGTGCCCGCCCGGTAGGCCACTGGATAGGTCACCAGTCCTTCGATCGTCTTGCCGTCCGGCGCGGTCCAACTCACGACTTCCGTCCGCCCGAGCGCGACCGGGGGCAGGTCCTGCGCGTGGCTCACCTGTACGGGCGTCCAGGCCGCCGCCGTGCCGGCGGCGCGGCGCCGGTCCTTCGCGGCGGTGCCGGCCGTGGCGTCGATCCTTCCGACGGGAACGTCGGCCACGAACGCTTCCGGGGCGCGGTCGGGCGCTTGCGACGTGAACCCGATCCGGGTGCGCGAGGCATTCAGGCTCGCGGTGTCGACGGTGGTGTCCGCGGGCGTGATCTCCGTGGCCGCGCCGCCGTCTCGGGGGAGCGCGGCCAGCCGGCTCACCGTACCGCGCGTCTCGCCCACGATCACCCGCGTCCCGTCCGCGGTCCAGCCGAGCAGATCGGGCCTCTCGTCGAAGGTCGCGGCGAGCGCGCGGGGAGTACCGCCGCCCACGGGGACGACTTGAATGCGGGACGCGCCGCCCCAGCGGACGGGCACGTCACTCGCCTCGTAAGCGACCCAGCGGCCGTCGGGTGAGAAGCAGGGGTTGGACTCCGCGGCCGGCGTCGTGGCCAGGGGCGTGACCGCGCCCGACTCGACCTCGACCAGAGAGATGTCTCCCTTCGTCCAGTCGTCGATGAGCGCAGTGGGCTGGTGATCGAACGCGATCCACTTGCCGTCGGGCGACCAGTCGAAGTGGCCCGGACCCTCCAGGTTGCCCACGCTGGGATCGCCGGTGGTCAGGCGACGCACCGGACGCTTGCCGTCGCCGTCCTTCTCCACGGCCACGATGGCCAGGCGGATGCGCTTGACGTCCTCACCCACGACGCGCGCGTCACGCTTCTCCTTGTCCGCCTTCTCCTCGTCGTCGCTGCGCGCATCGGTCAGAAGCAGCGCGACGCGGCGGCCGTCCGGCGACCAGCGCGGCGTGGCCGCGCCGCCCTTCTCGTTCGTGAGCGCCTCCGCCTCGCCGCCGTCGATGCGGATGCGCCACAGGTTCGCCTTGGCGTCCTTGGCGTCCTTGTCCGTCGACCGCGCCGACACGAAGGCGAGCCACTGGCTGTCGGGCGACCAGGCCGGCGCCGTCGAGGACTTGTCGCCTCGCGTGAGCTGGACCGGGTTGCGGCCGTCCGCATCCGCGACCCAGATCTGCGAGATCCATTCGCTGTTCTCGCCGTCCATGGCCGCCGTCCCCACGACGTAGGCGACGTGGCGGCCGTCCGGTGACGGGCGGACCTGGCTCACGCGCTTGACCTTGAACGCGAACTCCGGAGTCCACGTCCCGACGTCGTTGGCACGCACGAACTGAGGTGCGACGGCGACGGCCGCGGCGAACCAGACAGTGGCACGGAAGGAAGCGTGCATATTTGAAGCTCCTGACCGAGTGCTCGAACGAACCGGGAGCGCGGCGCCGCGTAGCGGCGGCGCAGCGGTGGGGGGTTTAAGGGGGGGTCGCGAACGCCCATCGCAATGCGGCGTGAGTGCCCCCCCTTTGATCAAAGACGTGCGGCCCAAGCGGCGGCACCCGCCATCGAGCCCTCAGGCCAGCTCGAGTCGCGACCGCATGGGCTGCAAGGCGGCCCCGGCGTCGGCCGCCTTCCCTTCGAGGGCGTCGCGCGTCGCCGACTCCAGGGCCTCTTCGAGTTCGAGCAGGCCGCGATGGGCGGTCTCCGGCGGCGCCTCCTGCAGCCGCTCCCGGAGGGAATGCGCGCCCGACGAGCGGTCGACTTCGGAGTAGGCCGCGATCACGTCGCCGATCCCGAACTTGCCGCCCGCCATCATCCGCGAGAGGAAGGTCACACCCGCGCAGTTGATGACGTGGTTGACGGCGGCGGTGGCCACGATCTCGCGGCGCAGGGGGTGCTCCTCGAAGTGGTCCGCGAACTCCCGCTGCAGGCGATGCGGGAAGTACTCGACCAGGAACGGGCGGCCGGCCCGGCTCTCCGGGAACGCGGTCTGCATCACCATCTCGAAGGCGTACATCTTGGTGTGTCCGAGCAGCACGGCCAGCAGCGGCCGGGGCAGACCCCGCGCGCGGTGCGGGCTCGCCAGCAGCTCGTCCTTCGTCGGAACGCCGTCGTCCGCGCGGCTGAGCACCCCCGCCCCCACCAGGTCCTCGACAAAGGCCACGAAATCCTCGTGGCGCGCGGTGGAACGCAGCCCGTCGAGGGTGAGGGCGCGCGCCTGGTTGCGGTTGTCGGCCAGGACCAGCTCCGCCACCTCCTCCGTCATTTCCATCAGGATGTGGTTGCGGTCGGCCCGTCCGCGCACCACGCCGCGCTTCACGAGGATGTCCATGAGGATCTTGATGTTGACCTCGTGGTCGGACATGTCCACGCCGCCGGAGTTGTCCACGGCGTCCGTGTTGATGCGGCCGTCGCGCGTGGCCCAGTACTCCAGCCGGCCCCGCTGCGTGAAGCCGAGGTTGCCGCCCTCCGCGACCACGCGCGCGCGGACGTCCGCGCCGTCCACGCGCACCCGGTCGTTGGTGCGGTCGCCGACCTCGGTGTCGTCTTCGGTGGAGGCCTTCACGTAGGTGCCGATGCCGCCGTTGTAGAGGAGGTCCACTCTCGCGGCCAGGATGCGGCGGATGACCTCTTCCCCGCTGACCGCTTCCGTCTCGATGTCGAGGAGCCTGCGCACCTCGGGGGAGAGCGGGATGGACTTGGCCGAGCGGTCGAACACCCCGCCCCCCTTGCTGATGAGGGCGGTGTTGTAGTCGCGCCAGCTCGAACGCGGAAGCTGGAAGAGGCGCTCGCGCTCCTGGAAGGACGCGGTCGGATCCGGCTCCGGGTCGATGAAGATGTGGGCGTGGTTGAAGGCGGCCAAGAGCCGCATCGTCTCGCTGCGCAGCATGCCGTTGCCGAACACGTCCCCCGCCATGTCGCCGATGCCGGCCACCGTGAAGGGGTCTCGCTGCACGTCGAGACCGAGGTTGCGGAAGTGCTCGCGCACGCACTCCCAGGCCCCGCGCGCGGTGATGGCCACCTTCTTGTGGTCGTAGCCGACGCTGCCGCCGGAGGCGAAGGCATCGCCGAGCCAGAAGCCGTACTGGGCGGACACGCTGTTGGCGGTATCGCTCAGGTGCGCCGTGCCCTTGTCCGCGGCCACCACCAGGTAGGGGTCGTCGTCGTCGTGACGCACCACTTCCGGCGGGTGGAGGACCTTCCCGTCCACGATGTTGTCCGTGACGTCGAGCAGGCCGGAGACGAACTCGCGGTAACGGTCCACGAGGTAGGCATCGAGGGCGGGACGCACGGGCACGTCGCCCTTGAGGACGAAGCCGCCCTTGGAGCCGACGGGCACGATGATCGCGTTCTTCACCATCTGGGTCTTCATGAGGCCCAGGACTTCCGTGCGGAAGTCGTCGTGACGGTCGCTCCAGCGGATGCCGCCGCGCGCCACCTTGCCCCCGCGCAGGTGGATGCCCTCCAGCTTCCGCGAGTGCACGTAGATCTCGCACATCGGCCGCGGCGACGGCATCCCCTCGACCTTGCGGCTGTCGACCTTGATCGCGAGGACCGGGCGCGCCGGGCGCTGGTAGTAGTTCGTGCGCAGGGCCGAGCGTATGAGGTTGTCGAAGGCGCGCAGCACCTCGTCGTCCACCAGGCTCACCACCGCCTGCATCGCCTTCTTCGTCCCCGCTTCCGCTTCGGCCATGGCCTGGGCGCGCTCCCCGGGAATGCGCGGATCGAAGCGGGCCTTGAAGTAGCGGAAAAGGGCGACGGCGACCGGGTTGTTGCGGAGCAGCACGCCATTGACGGTCTCCGCGTTGTAGTGCGGGCGGATCTGGAGGATGTGGTTGCGGACCGTGCGCAGGACCTCGACCTGCTGCCAGGCCAGGCCCCCCAGCAGGATGAGGCCGTTGAGGGGGTCGTCGGTGGCGCGCTCCTCGTCCAGGGAGCGCAGGGCCTTCGCGAAGCGCTCCTCGCTGGCCACCAGCGAGGCGATCCGGTCCGTGGTGGACTCGAGGTCGAACCGGTAGAGGAACCCGTGGCGGCCTTCCGGCAGCGCGAGGGGGACCCGCAGCTCCTCGGTGACGGTGAGGCCGAGGTGCTGCAGGGTGCGCAGGGTCTCGGTGAGGCCGAGCGGGCGCCCGGAGTACAGCTTCAGCGTCGCCGTCTCCGTGGTGCGCGGAAGGACGCGGACCTCGAGGCGGCCCTCCAGCCGGTGGAAGTAGTGGACGTCCTCCACCACCTCACTGGGCTGGGTCGCCTCGCGGTAGAGGCCGGAGAAGCTCTCCTCGTAGCGGCGGAAGAGCTGGCGCCCCGCCCGCTCTCCCACCGCTTCGACCAGGGCCGCGATCACGCGGTCGTCCCAGGTGGTGAGGTGGCTCTCCACCATGCGCCGCACGGCGTCGTGCTCCAGAGGCTTCTCGAGGCGGGCGGCGCCGAAATAGAAGACGAGCAGGCTCACCGCGCCGAGGTCGGCCGAGGTCGCGAAGTTGATGGCCCCGAACTCGCGGGCCAGCTCCTCTCCCAGCTGCCGCTCGACCTCGTACGAGTAGCGCACGCGCGAGAAGGCGATGGACAGGGCCATGTAGCCCTGGCCGCGTCGGGCGTGCACCGCGATCTCGTCGTCGCCCGACATGTACACGATGCGGTCGATGATGTCCTTGAGGCTCGGCGCGGAAGCGTAGAAGAGCTCCCGCTTGGGAAAGCGATTGAAGAGGGCGCGGGTCTCGCGGTAGACGTGGCTGTTCTGCAGATCGCCGCTGTGCGCGAGCAGCCAATCGTGCTTCTGCTTCAGGAGGGGGATGTCGGCCGCCTTCTGCGTGAAGGCGACCTTGGCCAGCCGTCCCAGGAAGACGGTGGCTTCCAGGAGCTCGCCCCGGGTGCCCCACTCCCGCACGATGACGTTGTCGAGGGGATCCACGTGGTGGAGCGCGGAGGCGTTGTTCGCGAAATCGATGTCGACCACCCGGGGATCCTCGGACGAGGGCTTGAGGCGCGCCTCCACCTCCTCGACCAGGTTCGGGAACACGACGGGCAGCAGGCTCTCGTCCGTGAACGCGCCCAGCGCGCTCTCCGCAACCCGGTGCGCTTCACCATCCGCCGCGAAGCGATAGCGCACGCTGCCCAGGAAGATGAAGTTGTCGTCCAGCATCCAGAGGAGGAACGCGCGCGCGGGCTCGACGCGTCCCAGCCCTTCCGCGCGGTCGCGCAGCTTCTTGCCGAGGTCGCGCGCCGTCCGCTTCATCTCCTCGTAGTCCTCCACCGCCGTGAAGACGGACTTGAGGACGGAGAAGACCTCGTGCTCGATGCGCCGCAGCCGCTCCTTGGACTCGACGCGCTCGATCTGGAAGTTGCAGTACAGCTCCTTGGCCCCGTCCTCCTGCGGCCCGCCCATCCACACCGGCCGCTCCCACTGCCGGCGCACGGTGAAGATCTGGTGGATGGCGGAGAAGACGCGCAGGCCCGCCTTGCGGAAGTAGTTCTTGAGGCTCTCGAAGATGAAGGGGGCGTCGAGCGTGTGTGTCTCGACGGTCGTGGTCTCCAGGGGGACGCCCTCCGTGGTGCCCATCGCCGCCGCGTCCTCTTCGTTCGGGTTGCGCGCGGCCACGTGGATGCCGGGAAGGCCCTTGTAGAGCTGGATCGCGTGCGGGATCTCGCGGGCGACGAAACGGAAGGCGGCGAGCATGCGCGTGGCCAGTGCCTCCACGGGCAGGTCCAGGGCGATGCGGTCCGGCATGCCGGAGAAGACGACGGGCGCGAACGAGAGGACCAGGTCGCGGTCCTCCGGAGCGGCGCGACGGGCGAGGACGCCCTTCAGCTCCACCAGACGGGCCGCCCGCCGCCCGGGGTCGGAGGTGATCATCGTCGCGATGATATCTCAGCTAGAATCGCGCGCATCGGGAGGATGGATACCTGAGGTTCCGGGTCGAGTACCCCAGCGGCGCCGCGCACGAGGTCGAGTTCCCCGGCAGCGTGGCCACCGTGGGCCGTGACCCGTCCAGCGACCTCGTCCTCAACGACCCCAAGTGCTCGCGCCGCCACGCGGTGATCGAGTCGAGCGGGGACGGCATCACCGTCCGCGACAGCGGCAGCGCCAACGGCGTGTTCGTGAACGGCCGCAAGACGGAGCGGTCGCGCCTCCGCGAAGGGGACGTCCTCAAGCTGGGTGACGTCGTCGTGACCTTGCTGCCCGACCCGATGTCCGGCACGGTGGTGATGGAGGACTTCGACGGCAGGGTCGCTCCCAGCCAGAACGGGCTCGACGCCGAGGCCACCATCCCCGAAGGGCCGGAATCGGCGACGCCCGCACGCCGGCCGCCCCTCACCGGAGCCTTCCGCTCGGTAGACGAGCTGCCCGTGGAGGCGCTCGAGGGGCCGGGTACCTTCGGCGGCGGTCGCCGCTCACGGCCCCTGACCGTCACGGTGCTCTTCGCCCTCTGGACCCTGAGCGTGCCGCTCTACCTGATCGCCGGCATCGCGCTCGCCCTCACGACCCAGGGCATGGGCCGCGCCGCCCTGATCGCGGCCGGCCTGGTCATGGCCACGCTCTCGATGGCCATGGCCTTCGGGCTGTGGCAAGGGCGCCGTTGGGCGTGGGTCGCCCAGATCGCGGTGGCGGCCGTCGGCGTGTTCGTCTGCCCCTTCACCCTCGCCTCCATCGCCGTCCTCGTCTACATGCTGAGGCCGGCCGTGCAGTGGCATTTCTCCGACCGCGGCCAGAGTGAGCCTGAATCCGCGGGCCAGGGCGAAGCGATGTTCGCGGGAGCGCTCGTGGCCACGGTCATCCTCGGCGTGCTTCTCACGGCGGCCCTCACCGTGCTGGCGCGAACCGCGCGGACGGGCGCGGGCGCCCAGGGCGGCCGGATGTTCGTGCGCACGCCGGCGGAGGAGAAGCTCGCGACCACGCAGCTCGCCGCCCTCGCCGCGGCCGAGGACGCCTTTCATTCCGTCTGCAACACCGGCTATGGCGAGCTCCAAGGGCTGCTCCACCCCGGTACGGTGATCGCGGACTACCCCGCGGGCGGGCCGGCGTTCCTCCGCGGCCCCGCCTTCGAGAACGCGGAGCGGGACGGGTATCGATACACGCTGACGGTCGAAGAGGAGATGCCCGCGACCGCGGGCTGCCCGACGCGCCGCTTCCGGCGGTTCCTCTACACCGCCACGCCGCTCGGCGCGGGTCGCTCGCTCGCCGTCGGTCCGGACGGGGTCATTCGCGCAGCGCAGGGCCGGCCGGCCCACCTGGACGACCCGCCCGCGGAGTGAGGGAGCCCGCTCCGCCACAACCTGACGCACGCCAACGCGTTGACGCTCCCCCAGGCCAAGCGGTATAAGCCTTTGAACGACATTCGAACGGAATCAGGAACGATGGATCGAAATCAGGCCTTGGCGTTGTACCGGCAGATGCTCCTCATCCGCCGCTTCGAGGAGCGCTGTGCCCAGCTCTACGTCGAGGGCAAGATCGGCGGGTTCCTGCACCTCTACATCGGCCAGGAGGCCGTCGGTGTGGGCGCCATCAGCCAGATGCGCGCGGACGACTACCTGATCGCCTACTACCGCGATCACGGTTATGCGCTGGCCCGGGGCGCGGACCCGCGCCTGCTGCTCGCCGAGCTGTGCGGCAAGTTCACCGGAATCAGCCGCGGCAAGGGCGGGTCGATGCACTTCTACGACGTGCCCGCCGGCAACTTCGGCGGGGACGGCATCGTGGGCGGGCACCTTCCCCTGGCCGCGGGCATGGGCTACGGGATCCGGCTGCGCGGTACCGATCAGGTGTGCCTGTGCTTCTTCGGCGACGGCGCGGTCAACGAGGGCGCGTTCCACGAATCGCTCAACGTCAGCGCTCTCTGGGACCTGCCCGTCGTCTACGTCATCGAGAACAACCGCTACGGCATGGGCACCTCGATCGACCGCGCCTCCTCGGTCAAGGACCTCTATCAGCGCGCCTCCGCCTACGGAGTGCCGCGGCGCGAGGTCAACGGCATGGACATCGTCGCCGTCCGCAGCGCGTTGGCCGAGGCCATCGACCGCGCGCGCAAGGAGAAGCGGCCGACCCTCATCGAGGCCGAGACCTATCGGTATCGCGGCCACTCCATGTCGGACCCCGGGAAGTACCGCACCAAGGAAGAAGTCGAGTCGATGATGAAGTCGGATCCGATCCTGCTCTTCGGCCGCCGGCTCATGGAGCAGGAGCGGTTCACGCAGGCCGATCTCGACGCCATCGACAAGGACGTCCTGGCCCAGATGGAGGACGCGGTCACGTTCACGGAGCAGAGCCCCGACCCGCCCGTGGAATCGCTCTACGAGGACGTCTACGTGCGCTCGCCCTACATCCACATGAAGACGGCGGAGAAGGACCCGGCCTGGCGCGCGGCCCTCCGCGAGGACCGCGGCCCGTCGTCGCTCCCGCCGTGGAAGCCGGCCGCACCGCCCCCGGCCGCCCCGGCCGCCCCCGCCGCGCAGCCCGCCGTAGCGGCCGCCTCCGCCGGCAAGGCCAAGTAGCCATGGCCCAGCTCACGATGCGCGAGGCGCTGAACCAGGCGCTCAAAGAGGAGATGACCCGCGATCCGAACGTCTTCATCCTCGGCGAGGAGGTCGGCGCCTACCAGGGCGCGTACAAGATCACGCAGGGCCTGCTCGCCCAGTTCGGAGAGTGGCGGGTGCGGGACACGCCGATCGCGGAGGAAGCGATCGCGGGCGTCGCCGTGGGCGCGGCCTTCATCGGCCTGCGTCCCATTGCCGAGATGATGACGTTCAACTTCTCGCTCCTCGCCCTCGACATGATCGTGAACCACGCGGCCAAGTACCGCTACATGTCGGGCGGGCAGATCCGCTGCCCGATGGTGATGCGCGGGCCCAGCGGCGCGGCCACCCAGGTCGCGGCCCAGCACTCGCAGGGCTTCGAGAGCTGGTACGCCCACATCCCGGGCCTGGTGGTGGTGATGCCGTCCACGCCGAAGGATGCGAAGGGGCTGCTGAAGAGCGCGATCCGGGACGACAACCCGGTGATCTTCATGGAGAACGAGATCCTCTACAACCTCAAGGGCGAGGTGCCGGAGGAGGAGTTCCACATCCCGCTCGGGCTCGGCGACATCAAGCGCGCAGGCAAGGACGTGACCCTCGTGGCCTGGAGCCGTTCCGTCATCACGTCCCTGGCCGCGGCCAAGACGCTGGCCGACGAGGGCGTGGAGGCGGAGGTCGTGGATCCGCGCACCCTGCGACCGCTGGACGAGGACATCATCTTCGAGTCCGTGCGCAAGACGGGGCGCTGCGTGGTGGTGGAGGAGGGTTGGCGCTACGCCGGCTTCGGCAGTGAGATCGCCGACCGCGTGCAGCGCGAGTGCTTCGACTCGCTGGATTCCCCCGTCCTCCGCGTCACCGCTGCCGACGTGCCCATGCCCTACGCCAAGACCCTGGAAAAGGCGTACCTCCCCCAGCCGGAGCGCATCGTGGAGGCTGCGCATCAAGTTCTATACAGGTAACGTAGAGACCGGCGGCGCCGCGTAGCGGCGGCGACGGGCGAGGGGGGTTTCAGGGGGGGCCGCGAACGCCCATCGTAATCACGCGTGAGTGCCCCCCCTGACTTAGCAAGACTGAGAGAATCGCCAACACCATGACCGTCAGCAAGGTCGTCCTGGCCAAGCTTTCCCCCACGATGGAGGAGGGCACCATCGTCAAGTGGACGAAGAAGGAAGGCGACGCCGTCAAGCAGGGCGACGTGCTGGCCGAGATCGAGACGGACAAGGCCAACATGGAGATGGAAGCCCTGGGCAGCGGCGTGCTCCGCAAGATCCTCGTCCCCGCGGGCGGCAAGGCCCCGATCGGCGCCCTCATCGGCGTCATCGCCGAGCCCAACGAAGACATCGAGCCCCTCATCGCCAAGGAGGGCGCGAAGGCAGGTGGCGCACCCAAGCCGGCCGCCGGCGCGTCCACCCCCGCTCCGGAGCCGGCGAAAGCGGCCGTCGAGGCGACCGCAAAGGCAGCGCCTGCCGATGAGCCCGCTTCGGTCGCGTCCGCCGCCCAGACGCCGCCCGTGCCGGCGGCGCCCAGACCGGTCGCGACTCCGCCCGTCGCGCCCGCCAGTGGTAGCGCCGGACCTGGTGGAGACGGCGGCCGCGTGAAGGCCAGCCCCCTCGCGCGCAGCATGGCCGCGCACCAGAACATCGACCTCTCGTCGGTGGCGGGAAGCGGGCCGGGCGGCCGCACAAGCGCGACATCGAATCGTGGGCCGGCCCGCGTCCGGGCACCGACGCTCCGGCGCGCTCCGCGGGCGCGCCCGCGTCACGGCCCTCCGCCGCTCCCGCGTCGCGCCCCGCCGCTCCCCCCGCGCCGTCGATCACGCCGGGCCAGGAGCTGCCGCTCTCCAACATGCGCAAGACGATCGCCAAGCGCCTTTCCGAGAGCATGTTCACCTCGCCGCACTACTACGTGACGGTCGAGGTCGACATGGACGCGGCGGTGGATCTCCGCGACCAGATCCAGCGGCTCGAGGAGGGCAAGGTCTCGTTCAACGACCTCGTGGTGAAGGCCTGCGCGCGGGCACTCACGCGCTTCCCGCTCGTCAACGCCTCCTGGGGCGGCGACAAGATCGTGACCCATGCCGAGGTCAACGTCGGCATCGCGGTCGCCATCCCCGACGGCCTCATCACCCCCGTCGTGCGCAACGCCGACCGGAAGTCGATCCTCGACATCGCGCGCGAGGTGCGGGACCTGGCCACGCGCGCGCGCGACAAGAAGCTCAAGCCGGAGGAGTTCACCGGCTCGACCTTCACCATCTCCAACCTGGGGATGTTCGACGTCGAGGAGTTCACCGCCATCATCAACCCGCCCGACAGCGCCATCCTGGCCGTGGGCGCGGTGCGGAAGGTCCCGGTGGTGGACGGCGAGACCATCCGGCCCGGACACCGCATGAAGGTGACCATGAGCTCCGACCACCGTGTGATCGACGGCGCCCTGTCCGCGCAGTTCCTGGCCGAGGTGCGGCGGCTGCTCGAAGCCCCCGTCGGCCTGTTGTTGGGCTAGAGAGTCAGGAGCGCAGCGCCGCGCAGCGGCGGTGAGCGCTGGGGGGTTTCAGGGGGGGCCGCAGCCACCCATCTCGATGATGGCCGCAGTGCGATCGCCCGCCTTGATGAGGCGTGAGTGCCCCCCCTGAGATAAGAGCTAGCTGTTCGAACCCTGCGGGTTCCGCCGGGTGTAGTCGTCGATCACGCCCTCGATGCACCGCCGATCCTCCGGCGGGAGCGTGTCGAACTTCACGCCGAAGCCGGGCGGCAGGCTGTGCACCGGATGCTGCTGCCGGGGGTTGAGCCAGGTCACGATTCCGCGCAGCACGAGCGGGATGTCCTTGCCGGGAGTGGCGAGGGTGATGGTCACCGCCTGGCTGAGCTGGGGCATCTGATCGCGCGCCACGTAGGCGCCGAGCACGTTGATGTTGACGGTGAAGGTGCTGACGGAAGTGCCATCGTCGAAGGCGACGGCACACCGGCGGATGAACGGCACCCGGAGGAGACCGTTGTTCCTGCGCTCGACGGTACGACGCACGGGATGAGCCCGACTCGCCACGGCACCCTCCTTGTGAGGAGCCAACGCTCCATCATACGGGAATTCGAAAAGGAAAGTTGCGGTCGGGGCCGGCCGGAGCTCACCCCAGGACGAATCGATCGGCGCCCGTGCGCCGCGTCACTCGCTCGCGGTCCAGGTACTCGAGCAAAGGGATCACGAACTTACGGCTGAGGCCGGTCAAGTCCTTGAAACCGGCGACGTCGAGGCGCGAGCCGGGGGGCCAACGGCGCCGGACTTCGTCCTTGAGCGCTTCCAGCCTCGAGCTCTCGACGAGGGCATCTCCGACCCGCCGCAGCGTGCCCTCCGCCGTCAACGCGCGCGCCACCTTCTCGAGGACGCGGCCATCCGCGGCCATTCCCGGGGGCGGGTGCGCCATGTCCACTCCGCTCAGCTCCGCGGCGCGGACCGCGGCCAGCAGGGCCGTGCGGACGGCCGCCTCCTCGGGAGTGAACCGCACCTCGTGGTCGGCGAGGGCCACCGTGTCCCCGGAGACCCGGGCCCGTCCCTCACGCGCGAGCACGTCGAGCACGGCCTCGAAGACCCCCTCCGGGACGCGGGCGAACACGCGGCGGCGCAGCTCCTCGCGGGGCATCCCCGCGTCCAGCCGGCGCGTGCCGTGGAAGTCGCGCAGCCGCGCCTGCGCGGTCTCCGCCAGCGTGGCCAGCGCGCGCGGCGACACCAGCGATACGGGATCGCGGCCGAACACCGCCACGTCGTCACGGCCATGGAGAGCGGCGAGGAGCACGGGCAGCGGCACCGTGACGCGCGCGGCCAGGGTGGCCGCGTCCAGGCCCGCGGTTCCCGCCTCTTCCACCATCCGTACCGCCGCCTGCGCCGCGTCCGCCGCGTCCGCCGCGCCGGGGATCGAGGAAACGCTGCCGCGGCGCCGCTTGCCGGCCAGGGGGTCGGCCACGACCGCGCCCCCGATGGTGACCGCCGGCGAGTACGAGCGGAGGACCAGCCGGTCCCCGCGTCCGGCCACCGCCGGCGACTCCAGGCGGAGCTGCACGCGTGCGGTGGCTCCGGCGGCCACGGCGGCGCCGTCGAGCACGCGCAGGCGGGCCAGCACTTCGGCGCTGGCGATGTGCACGCGCAGGCGCGCCTGGTCCTTCAACGCACGCTGGCCCGGGAGCAGGGTCAGCTCGGCCTCCACGATCGAAGTGGCGCGCAGCGTCCCCGGCTGCGTGACCACGTCTCCGCGCGCGATCTCGTGCACCTCCAGCCCGCTGAGGTTGACCGCGGTGCGATGTCCCGCCTCGACGCGCTCCGCGGGAGCGCCGTGGACCTGCAGGCCGCGCACGCGCGCGCGGCGGCCTCCGGGCAGGACCTCGACCTCGTCGCCGACCGCGAGCATGCCCGAGACGAGCGTGCCCGTGACCACGGTGCCGAACCCGCGCAGGGTGAAGGCGCGGTCCACGGGCAGGCGCAGGAGACCCTCGCCCGGCCGCGGGGGCACCTCGCGGGCCAGGGTGCGAAGCCCGTCCTTCAGCGCATCGAGGCCCTCGCCCGTCCGCGCCGATAAGCGGAAGATGGGCGCACCCTCCAGGAACGATCCCTCGGCGAGCTCGCGGACCTCCATCTCCGCCAGGGCCTGCATGTCGGCGTCGGCGGCGTCGCACTTGGTGAGGGCGACCAGGCCGCGGGGGATGCCCAGGAGCCGGCAGATGTGGAAGTGCTCGCGGGTCTGCGGCATGACCGACTCGTCGGCGGCCACCACCAGCAGCACGGCGTCGATCCCGTGGGCGCCGGCCAGCATGTTGCGCACGAAGCGCTCGTGGCCCGGGACGTCGATGAAGGATGCGACCAGGCCTTCCCCCAGGTCGAGGTGGGCGAACCCCAGGTCGATCGTGATCCCCCGCTCCTTCTCCTCTTTCAGGCGGTCGGGGTCGACGCCGGTCAGGGCGCGCACGAGGGCGCTCTTCCCGTGGTCGATATGACCGGCCGTCCCGACGATCAGGGAGCGCATGAGCGGCCTCCCGCGCACGGGCGGAAGCGGACGGCCTAGGCCGCCCGGCGAGGGAGGGTCACTCCTCGCGCGTGGACACGCCGAAGACCGCCTCCGCGGTCTTGTGCAGCTTCGCGGCCAGGGCCAGGCGAGCCTCCTTCTCGGTGCGGACGATGAAGGAGTAGTTCTCGCGGGCGACCTTGATGAGGAACAGCAGCTCGTCGCGCGTGAGGTTCAGCACGATGCGGTTCTCGTTCTGGTCGAAGAAGCCTTCGAGCAGCTTGTCCCGCAGCCTCAGCCGCGCTTCCTGCTCCTCGTCGGTGATGAAGTGGTACTCCTGGCGCGTGACCTTCTGGAGGAAGATCAGCTCCTTGCTGTTGAGGTTGAGGGCTACGCTGCGGACGTCGGACACCATCGCTCCATCCTCCCGAAGGCGGGTCCTCGCGCCACCCCGGCGGCCGCACGGTTGGCAGGTCGAAGATCCGCATCATATCGGACCGGCACCCGGCCGTCACGTGTCCGCGGCCACGTCCCCGTCCCTCCGTTCAACGCCGTCGCCGGCCGCCTCCACGTGCCTTCCCCGACTTTCCCGCCTTCCGGGCCGGGGCCCGCTCCCGGCCCCGGCTCGCCGGTCGTGACGGCCGTGAGGGACGGGAGGGCGGCCGGCCCGGGCCCCGCCCGGCCGCGGCGCGCTCGAGGACGTCGACGAGCGCGAAGTCGATCTTGCGTTCTTCCAGCTTGACCGCGGCCACCTGCACCTTCACGCGGTCGCCCAGGCGGTAGACCTTGCCCGTGTTCTCGCCCTTCAGCATGTGGGCCCGCTCGTCGAAGCGGTAGTAGTCGTCTGTCATGGACGAGACGTGCACGAGGCCCTGCACGTAGATCTCGTCCAGCTCGACGAACAGCCCGAAGGACTGGACGCCCGTGACGTATCCGGAGAACACCTCGCCGAGCTTGTCCGCCATGAAGCGGACCTTCTTCCATTCGATCAGCTCGCGTTCGGCGTCGGTGGCCCGGCGCTCCATGTCGGAGAGGTGCTTGGCCATCTCCGCGAGGGGGGCCGGGAGGTCGCGGGCGACGTCGGCTCCCTGCCCGTGGCGCAGGGCGCGCAGGGAGCGGTGGACCACGAGGTCGGGATAGCGCCGGATCGGACTGGTGAAGTGCGCGTACATCTCCGTGGCCAGGCCGAAGTGCCCCAGGTTCTCCTCGTGATAGCGCGCCAGCCGCATCGTGCGCAGGAGCAGGTAGGAGATGAGCTTCTCCTCCGGCTTGCCCTCGACCTGCCGGAGGATGCCCTGGAAGTCCTGCGGCCGGATCTCCTCGAGCTTGGCCGGCAACCGATACCCGAACGAGGAGACCAGCTCCGCGAACTCCTCGACCCGCTCGGGATCGGGCTGCTCGTGGATGCGATAGAGGGTCGGGGTGGCCGCGCGGTCGAGCCTCTCCGCCACCGCCTCGTTGGCGGCGAGCATGAACTCCTCGATGGAGCGCATGCTGTCGAGGCGCGCGTGGGCGACGATCCCCGTCATCTGGCCCGCCTCGTCGAGCACCAGCTTGGGCTCGGGCAGGTCGAAGTCCAGCGACCCGCGCTCGTAGCGCCGCCGGCGCATCAGCTTGGCCAGCTCGTCCATCCGCTCGAACAAGGGGACGAGCGGTGCGAACTGGCGCCGCAGCTCGGCGTCGCCGTCCACGATGCGCTGCACCTGCTGGTACGTCATCCGCGCCCGGCTCTTGATCACGCCGTCGTGGAACTCCGCCCTGCGGACCCTGGCCTTCGCGTCCAGCTCCAGGACGACGGTCTGGCTCAGGCGATCCTGGTTCTCCACGAGGCTGCAGATGCCGCTGGAGAGGGCGTGGGGCAGCATGGGGACCACGCGGTCCGGGAAATAGACGGAGGTGCCGCGGAGGTAGGCCTCCTGGTCCAGGGCCGATCCCGGCCGGACGTAATGGGCCACGTCGGCGATGTGGACGGCCAGCTTCCAGCCGCCGCCGGCAAGGCGGTCGAGGCTGATGGCGTCGTCGTGGTCGCGCGCGGTCTCGGGGTCGACGGTGACGGTGTCCCAGTCGCGGAAGTCCGTGCGGCCCGCGATGTCCGCCGGCCGCACCGCCTTCGGCACCCGCTCCGCCTCCGCGTCGACCTCGGGGGGAAAGGCGTCGGGCAGCCCGTACTTGGCCATGATGACCTTGAGGTCGGTTCCGGGATCCTCGAGGCGGCCCAGCCGCTGGAGCACGCGGCCCGAGGGATTGCGCGTGGCCGTGGGCGGACGCGTGATCTCGGCCAGCACCATGTCGCCGGGCCGGGCCCCCGCCTCGTCGCCGGGGGGAATGAAGATCTCGTGCAGCACGCGCTTGTCGAACGGGATGACGTGCCCGCCGAAGCGCCCGTCCTCCTCGAAGCGGCCGACGATGTGCTGCTGGGCGCGCTCGAGGACCCGGATGATGCGCCCCTCCGCGCCCTTGGGAGTGTGACGCTCGACGCGCGCCACCACGCGATCGCCGTGCAGCGCCTCCTTCATGTTGACGGCGGAGACGTAGACGTCGCCTTCGCGCGTGCGGGGAGCGCCCGCCGGCTTGTCCGGCACCACGAACCCGAACCCGGCGGGGTTGGCGGTGAGGCGTCCCACCACGAGGTTCATGCGGTCGGGCAGACCGACGCGCGCGCCGTGGATCTTCACGAGCTGGCCGTCCGCGATGAGGCGCCGCAGCACCTCTTTGAGGTCGTGTCGCCCGGTGGCGTCGAGGCCGAGGCGGCGCACCAGGTCGCGCACGCCCATGGGCTTGCCCTGGTTGGCCAACAGCTCGAGCACGGAAGCACCGAGGTCCCTCGGAGTGCCGGCGGTGGGAGTGTCACGGGTGGTCATTCGGGCTCCTCGGCGCGTGCTAAGCTCACGGACTTTGCCACGGAACGAAATGGCTCGCCCTGCGATCTCTCTCGTCATGCCAGCCTACAACGAGGCCGGCAACATCGAGAGGGCCGTGCGCTCGGCGGCGGCGGCGGGGGCGCGGGCGGGCACCTACGAGGTCGTGGTCGTCGACGATGGAAGCCGCGATGGCACCGGGCAGCGCCTGGCGGAGCTGGAGGCCGAGCTGGGCGCGGCCCTGCGCGTCGTCCACCATGCGCGCAATCGCGGCTATGGAGCGGCCCTGCGCAGCGGGTTCGCCGTCGCCGAAGGCGATCTCGTCTTCTATACCGACTCCGACAATCAATTCGACCTCTCCGAGCTGGCGGGGGTTGTCCCGCTGATGCGGGAGTGGGATGTCGTTCTAGGCTATCGCATCGACCGCAAGGACGCGCGGCGCCGGCTGATCACGTCCTGGGTCTTCAATCGTCTTTCCTGCCTCGTCTTCGGCCTGTCCGTCCGCGACCTGAACTGCTCCTTCAAGCTGTTCCGGCGTGACGTGCTGCGCGCGCTGCCCCTCGAATCGGACGATTTCTTCATCGACACGGAGATGGTCGTACGGCTGCATCGCGCGGGGTTCCGCTACGTCGAACGGGGCGTGACGCACCTTCCCCGCCTGTCCGGCCGCTCGACGGTGCGGCTTTCGGACATCCCGCGCACGCTCAGGGCCGTCGCCCGCATGCGGGCCAAGATCAAGTCCGAGCCACCGCGTTGACGGGCTGGGCCTTCACCGCTCGCCTCCGGCCCGCCCTGGGGCCGGCCGGCGCCGTGCTCTTCGTGACGGCCACCTTGGTCACCGCCGCCTATCAGGTGACGCGGCCGATCGTGGTGGACTTCGGATCGGCATTGGCCGTCCCCCTTTCCGTCCACGGTCTCTATCCCGCCGAGGAGGGATTCCGCTGGACGAACGGGCACGGCGCGGTCGCCCTCCCCGGCCCTGGCCCCGGCCGGGCCGTTCGCGTGGACGCGATCGTCTCGGCCTGGAGACCGCGCGGAACGCGCGCCCCCCCGCTCAGGGTCACGGTGGAAGGCGTGAGCCTCGTCGCGGAGCCGGGCTCCGCCCCCATCACGGTAGGCCTCACCGCCGCCACCGGCCGCTCGGCGCGCGGCACGGTCGATGTCCACCTCGAATCCGAGACGTTCGCCCCCGGTCGTGGCGATCCTCGAACCCTCGGCGTGCGCCTGCACGAGGTGCGGCTCTCCCCCGCCGGCGGTGCGTTCCAACCGGGCCTCCCTCCCTTGCTGCCTCTCTCGTGGGCGCTGGGCGCGGTGCTGCTCGTGTTCTGGACCGGCGTGATGGTGGGCATCGACGCGCACCGGGCGCGGGAGGCCGGCGTCATCGCCGCCGCGCTGGTCACGATCGGGATCGTCTTCGCACGCGCGTGGACCGTGTGGCTGCTTCCCGCGGCCACGTACGCCGAGGCCGCGCTCCTGCTCCTCGTCGCCGTCGTCCCCCGGCAGGTCGGGGCCGTCGCGAGCGTGGTCCGCGATGCCGGGTCGCGGCTCCTCTCCCCGCTGCGCACGCTCGATCCCCTCCCGCTGGCCGCGCTCGTGATCCTCGGCGCCGCCGGGACCGTCGTCGCCTATCGGCTGCAGCCCGTCGTCGTGATCCCGATGGGTAGCGGGCGCGAGACGGCGTTCGAGCAGGGCCTGGGCAGCTTCGACGCGCTCGACGGCGTGCGGTTCCGGCACGTCGCCGGCCGCGCCTCGCTCGACCTCCGCGATCTCGGCGGCGGCGAGTGGCGAGCAGCGGTGACGGCGGCCTCCCCGGGCGTGCCGAGGTCGTTGCCCCTCGCGGACGCGGGCCCCGGCGTCGTGGAGGCCCTGGTCGGCCCCGAGTGGTCGACCCACGAAATCACCGCGCACGCGCCCTTTGGATGGCGCTCGGGGCTGACCCTGACCTTCCCCGGCTCGCGCCGCGACGACCTCTGGCTGCGCGAAGTGCGCATCGATCGCGGACGCGCCTGGCCCTCGCTGCGCATCGTCCTCGCGGTGATCGCCGCCGGTCTCCTCCTGGCCGTGGCCATGCGGGCGAGCGGTCTGCCCGCACGCACGGCCTGGATCGGCGCCGCGATCCTGGAGACGCTCGAGGTTCTTGCGATGGCGGCCGATCCCGCGGCCGCGCTCCCCCACCTGCCGCACCTGGTCGCGATCGTCTTCCTCGGCGCGATCGTGACCGCTCTCGCGCGGGCGGTCGCCGTCCGGGGCGAGGAGCGCGCCACGTCCCTGCCCCCCGCGGCCCTCGCCGCCGGCGGCATCGGGTTCATGGCCTGGCTGGCCGCGACGACGGCGCCCCTGTATCGCGGCGGCCACTTCGTCTTCCACTCGTCGATCGCGGAGGAGATCTGGAAGGGCCGCTTCCTTCTCTACTACCTGCCCTACCCGGGGAGCATGCTGAGCCAGCAGGCGCAGTGGGGCAACGTGATCGTGCCGCATCCGGCCCTGTATCACACCCTCGCCGCCCCTCTGGCCGCCCTTCCGCACGCGGCGTTCTTCACCGCGGAGAAGGTGCTGCTCGCCCTCCTGCTCGCGGCGATGGTGTGGGCCTGCGCGGCGCTGGCCGCGCGCCTGGGACCGCCCGGGTCCGCGACGCCGGCGGCGGTCCTCATGGCCGGAATGCCGGCCTCGTTCCAGCTGCTCGGCCTGGGCCATCTGATGACGATCCTCGGCTGCTGGGCCATGACCATGGCCGTGACCTACCTGGCCTTGAACTGGGACCGCCTGGGCGAGCGGCGGCGATGGTGGCAGGCCGTGCTCCTCCTGACCCTGTGCTATCTGTCCTATTTCGCCGGCCTGTTGTTCATGTTGATGCTGATCGCGATCGCCGCGATCGCTCTGGTCCGCCGGCAGCCCGCCTTCGTCCGAGCCCTGCTGACCGCGGGCGCGATGGCGGCGGCGCTCGCGTTCGCGGCCTACTACGTGAACTGGACCTGGCCGTTCCTGTCCGAGTCGGTGCCGCAGCTCCTGGGCGGATCCGGCGCTCATACGAGCTCGAGCGCGGGGGCTCTCCCTTCTCGCATCGCGGCCGCCCCGCACAAGCTCGCCTACACGTTTGGATCCGTCCTGGTGCCGCTGCTCGGCCTCACCGGCCTGATCGTCGCCCGCCGCGGTGTCGAGCGCGTCCTCCTTCTGGCCTGGGCCGCCGTCCTCCCCGTCTTCAGCGGCCTCGACCTGTTCTTCAACTTCCTGCTCAAGCACCACTACTTCACGATGGTGCCGGTGGCGGTCGGCGGCGGCGTGCTCCTCGCGCGGATGGCCGAGCGGGGCCGATGGGGCCGGATGCTGGCCGTGGCCGCGCTCGTGGCCGTCGCCGTCCTCGCCGCACGCGTCGGCCTGGACGCGGCCACCGGACGCATCCCGTGACCTCGCGCGGCGGAGGCGCGTGCACGCCAAGGGGTTGCCCGGCGTGTCCCTTCCCGTATAATGGCCGTTCCTCTCCCTGCCGGAGTGGCGGAATTGGCAGACGCGCACGGTTCAGGGCCGTGTTGGCTTCGGCTAGTGTGGGTTCAAGTCCCACCTCCGGCACCACCATCGTACGAGCCGCGATCCATCCCCGGCGGCTGCGTTGCTCGTCGCTCGCGTACGACGAGTACGCGTCGCTCCTCGCGCCTTGCCGCCGGGGTGCCTCGCGGCTCCGATGCCGCGCTGAGGGTTCTGGATAGCTGTTTCAACGAGAGGTCGGCCGTGGTCCATCGCCGTTGGCGTTGCTCGTCGCTCGCGTCCACAAGCCTCTATCTGTAACCGAGCCGATCGATCCTGGTCCGCCTCCTCGCCGGTCCTGACCTGACGGGAGGACGTGCGATAAGATGCGCGGCTCGGCCCGCACGCTTCACGCCGCCTGGGCGGGCCGCGGCAAAGGAGAACCCATTCGATGAAGCTGATCCCGTCCCGTGGCATTGCCGTGATCGCCCTTTTTCCCTTCCTCTCCGCCTGCGGGTCGAGCACTCCGACCCCCGTCGTCGTCGCCACTCCCACGCCCGTACCCGTGCCGTCGCCCTCTCCCACGCCGCGCGCCTTCGTGTGCCCGTTCCCCTCGCTGCCCGACCTCCACATCGAATGCCCCAAGCTCGACCCGAGGCTCAGCGGATACGTGAACACGGCCGTCGAGAACGTCATCGCCCAGCAGCCGCAGCTCTTCGACTTCAGCAACAACCTCGGCGCGGGGAGCTGGAAGGTCAGGGACCGTCAGAAGTACGTCGAGGCCGTGGTGGAGGCGATCCACGCCCAGGGCATCTGCGCCAAGGACGACAACGAGGAGATCGCGGTCAAGAATACGAACCAGTACCACGAGCAATACAACATCTGGACGTCGGGCGGCTACGTGCGCCGCGCCTACATCACGACCTGCGTCCCCGCCCAGTTCTGACCGGCCGGGTTGAACTGGGCCCCGCCGACGTGTAGAATCCAATGTTTTCCCGCGGGGCGCGGTGCGTGGACGTGCAGGAGGGATGCTCCATGAAGGGTATCGTGCCGGGTCGTCTCGTTGCCGTCGCCTTTACGATCGCTTGCCTTTCTACTTGCGGTGGAGGCAGTCCCTCCACTCCCACTCCCGGGGCCTCGACTCCGGCGCAGCAGGTCCGTACGGTCATCGGCAACGCGGACTTCACGCTGCGCGCGGGCTCGGCCACCTTCAAGGCCATCGACAACCCGCCCATCGGTATGATGGACGTGACGGTGGAATGGGGAAGCGCATCCAACCCGATCGACGTCTACGCGACGGACGGGCGCTGCCCCGGGTTCCCGAACCTCCAGGCCGGTCAGTGCACGGTCCTGGCACGCGCGGAGGGCACCGGCAAGCCCAAGCGGCTCACCTTCAGCAACACCGCCGCCAACGCCGTCTACAACTTCTGGCTCTACAACGCGGGCACGACGACCGAATCGGGCGCGTTGGAGATCGGGATCACCACGAATGGTCCCATCACCGTCGCCTCGCCCACGACGCTCCCGGGCGGAGGAACGGGTGACCCACGCGACAATCTGCCCCCCGGACCGATCACCCAGGCCAAGGTCGCCGTCCGCTCGATCGACACCGGTGGATTCAACTACCGCGATCCCACCCAGGACGGAGACGGCAATTGGGTGGTCCACCCGGGCGAGTTCGTGGTGTTCGACTTCTCCCAGCGCAACGGCGCGGGCGAGAAGTGCAAGTGGATCAACCCGCCGGAGTGGGACGTCAACGACGACGACGCGATCGTCGAAGTAAAGGGCAGCAGCCAGCCATTCCTGCTGCGCGTGGACATCCTGCACAAGGGATACTTCGAGGTCACGGGCGAGATCGACGGCATCAAGGCCAACGTCCTGCCCATGGTGTCCGTCTCGCAGGGTCAGTAGCGGAATGGGTCTCCTTCCCTCCGTCCTCCTCTCCGTCGCGCTGGGCGGGTCTGCCCTCGGCGCCGGCGACGCCCCGACGCTTCGCGCGACGTCCGCCCCTTCCGCCGAGGCGCGCATCAGCATCGATTTCAAGGATGCCGACATCGTCGACGTCGTCCGCCTCCTGTCCGAGGTCGGCAACTTCCAGGTCGTGATCGACCCTGGTGTCTCCTGCAAGCTCACCCTGAAGCTGAAGGAAGTCCCCTGGGACAGCGCGCTCGACATCGCGCTACGCGTCTGCAGCCTCGGTTCCGAGAGCGACAACGGCATCGTCCGCGTGGCCCCCGTCGCGAAGCTCACGTCCGAGCACCAGGAGCGTCGCCGCCTCGCCGAGGAGCAGAAGCTCAACCGGCCCCTGCGCACGGTGCGCTACACGCTCTCGTACGCGAAGGCCGCGGAGCTCGCGCCGCTGATCAAGAAGTTCCTCTCGCCCCGCGGCGACGTCGTGTTCGACGCCCGCACCAACACGCTGATCATCACCGACGTCGACTGACCGGACCGAGGCGTCCTCGATGGGGACACGTGGCCTCGCATGGGGACATGGGCGGACGTGTCCGAACCACGCAATCGTCGTATCATCAATGAGTTGGCCACGGCGACCCAGGGGCACGGATATTGCTCCCCTCGCGGGCAGGGCCAGACGTCTTCATTGAAGGGACACCCGTAATGATCCGACCGCTCTTCGACGCCACCCGCGAGGCCCTGCTGAGCCTCTGGAGGGCCATGCGGGTCCGGCGCGAACCCGAGCCGCCCGCTTCGGGGACGGGTGGCGCGATCGGATGAGACCCGCCGTGGACGCCGTCGTGGGGCACGAAGGTGAGATGGGGGGAAGAGCGATGCGTCGCCTGTGCGTTCTGACCGTGCTCGCGTTGACCGTGTCCCCGGCCGTGTTCGCGCAGTCGTACCGTCATGGGCGCATCCGCGACGTGGAAGAGGGCGTGAGCATCCAGCGCGCCACCGAGACGGGCGCGGAGGAGGCCACGGCCAACCTGCCCTTCCTGCCCGGCGACCGCGTCTGGACCGATCAGAGCGGCCGCGCGGAGTTCCAGTTCGCCGGCGGCTCCCTCCTGCGCCTCGACAGCGCGTCCAAGCTCGACTACGTCGCCCACGACGACGGCCGCGACGAGCGCACCGTGCTGCGCCTGTGGTCGGGCGCCCTGCTCCTCCACCTTCGCGACCGCCGCGACGGCCCCTTCGAGGTGGAGACCCCCGGCGGGGTGGTCACCACCGGCACCCGCGGCGTCATCCGCATCGACGTGGAGTCCGGAGAGACCCGCGTCTCCGTCTACGAAGGCGAGGCCAGCCTGGAGGGCGCGCAGCCCGTGCGCCTGCGCGCGGGCGATCGGGTGTATGCGCGGCGCGGCGAAGTCGAAGAAGGGCCGACGACCTTCGACCGCACCGAAGGCGACGCGTTCGCGGACTGGGACGCCGGGCGGCAGGAGCAGACCGCGTACGCGGACAACCGCCAGGAGGCGCTCCCCGACGACGTGGCTCCCTACGCGGACGAGCTCGATCGCCACGGGGCCTGGTACTACGAGACCGAGGTCGGCCACGTGTGGCGGCCCTATGTCGCGGCGGGATGGCAGCCCTACTCCGACGGTCGCTGGGTCTGGACCGCCTTCGGTTGGACCTGGGTGCCGTACGAATCGTGGGGCTGGGCCGTCTCCCACTATGGCCGCTGGGGATTCACGCCCGCTCTGGGTTGGTACTGGATCCCGGGCGCGACCTGGGCGCCGGCCTGGGTCTCCTGGGCGGCGGGCGGGGACTACGTCGGGTGGTGTCCGCTCGGCTATCGCGATCGGGCCGTCCTCGTCTACGACCGGCTCGGGCGCGGCACGCGCGGCCATGCCGTGCCACGGGGCGGGACGAGCGTCGCGGAAGCGCCCTGGATCTACCTGCGGCGCGGGGACGTCGGTGCGCGGGATGTGGCGCGCCGGCGCGTGCGCCTCGACGGCAACTCCGTCCAGCAGGTGAGGGTCCTCGAATCGGCGCAGGCGCGCCTGACCCGTGACCTGGTGGTGACGGAGGCGCCGCCCGTGGCCGTCGCGCGTGCGGTACCGCGCAACTCGTCCTCTCGTCCCCAGATGTCGGACACGGTGCCGGAGATGCGCGGCGACCCCATGACGACGATCCCGGTCGTACGCCGCCGCGGCCGCCCGGTCGACGGTCGCGAGGACCCGGCCCTGCCCACGGAATCGGGATCGGTGGTGGGCGCGCCCAGCGGCTCCGTTCAACGCTTCGGCGGCGTGTCCGGCCGCGATGCCGCCGCGTCGACGCCCTTGACCCCGGTCCCCGCGGCCCGCGCGCCGCATCCGACGGACGTGCGCAGCGGGCAGCGGCGGGCGGAGGACGGCGCCGAAGCGGGCGCCGTCTCGCGTCGCGGACGCAGCGCCGACGTGGAGGCACGCACGCCCGATCGGCCCGTGCGCGAGCGTGAAGCCGTGGTCCGCGAGCGCGGCGACGCGCCTTCCGCCGACCGCGAGGTGCTGCGTCCGATGTTCGGGGGGCTCGGGCGCCAGCGCAGCGAAGGCCGTGACGGAGCGCAGCCGCGCGACGGTGGCGGCCAGGCGGACGATGGTGGGTGGGCACGGCGCCGTGGCGACGCCTCCGGTGAGCATCGAGGCAGCGGCGGCGAAGCCCAGGGCCGCCGGGGCGGCGATTCCGGCGAAGTCCACCGCGGGGGCGTCGAAGCGCGCCCGGCGGGGGGCGCCGCCCACGAGCGTGAGGCCGCGCCGCGCCGGGCCGATCCTCCGCCGCGTCACGAGCCGCAGGCGCAGGCGCAGCCGCGCCACGAGGCGCCTCCGCCACCGCCTGCCGCCGCGGCCCGCCGCGAGCGCAAGGGATCCGACCAGTAGCCGCGCCGGCTTCACTGCTATAGTCGCGCCATGGCCTCGGGGTCCCCCCCGCGCCGCTTCGGCGGCGCACGGTTGCGCGCCTTCGGCATGGTCCTCCGCCGCGCGGGCGTGACCCTGCTCTTCGTGATCGCCATCTTCGTGGGCGCGCTCTCGGGGATCTTCCTCGCCTACGAGAAGGACCTCCCCCAGGTCTCCTCGCTCGAGGACTTCGAGCCCAACATCATCACGCAGGTCTACACCGGCGACGGGAAGCTCCTGGGCGAGTTCGCGATCGAGCGCCGGGTGGTGGTCGGGTTCAAGGACATCCCGCCCGTCCTGCGCAACGCGACCATCGCCGTAGAGGACGCGGACTTCTGGAAGCACCTCGGTGTGAATCCCTGGCGGATCCCCGGCGCCCTCCTGGCCAACCTGCGGTCGGGCAAGCGCACGCAGGGCTCGTCCACCCTCACCATGCAGCTCGTGCGGCAGCCCGGTCTCTTCCTGACCCCGGAGAAGACCTACGAGCGGAAGATCAAGGAGGCGCTCCTCGCCTTCGAGCTCGAGAAGACGTTCACCAAGGAAGAGATCTTCACGTACTACTGCAACCAGGTGTACTTCGGGCACGGCAACTACGGCGTGGAGGCGGCCAGCGAGTTCCTGTTCAGCAAGTCGATCAAGGACCTCACCCTGCCCGAGGCCGCGCTCCTGGCCGGCCTGCCCCAGAGCCCCTCCCGCCTCTCGCCCGTCGAGCACGCCGATCGCGCGCTGCAGCGGCGCAATCATGTCCTGCAGCGCATGCTGGAAGAGAAGTACATCAGCGCCGAGGAGTCCAGGGCCGCCCAGGCCGAGCCCCTGCACCTGATCCTCAAGCGCGAGCCCCCGTCCATCGCCCCCTACTTCCTGGAGGAGGTCCGCAAGTACCTCGAGAAGGAGTACGGGTCGCAGCGCATCTACCAGGGCGGGCTACGCGTCTACACGACCCTCGATTCCGCGACCCAGATCGCGGCCAATCGCAGCGTGCGCGATTGGCTTCGCGTCATGGACCGGCGCTCGCGCGGCTTCGTGCCGCCCACCGAGAGCGTGCTCAAGGACGGCAAGTTCCCGGACCGCCTTCATCTGGAGGATTGGGAGAGCCCGATCGCCGTCGGCGACGTGGTGCGCGGCGTCGTGCTCGCCTCCGAGCGCGGCATCGCCGTGGTCCGCCTCGGCGAATACGAGGCGAGGGTGGGGCCGGCGGAGATCGCCTGGACCCGCCGCACCAACGTGGCCGAAGTCCTGAGGCCCGGCACCATCGCGCCCTTCCGTATCGACGCCCTTCCCGAAGCGGGGAGCAAGGACCTCAAGGTGACGCTCGAGCAGGAGCCGGAAGTGCAAGGCGCGCTCCTCGCCCTCGAGCCCAAGCAAGTTCAACCGCGCCACCCAGGCCTGGCGGCAGGTGGGCTCCGCCTTCAAGCCCTTCGTCTACGCCGCCGCCATCGAGAAGGCCGGGTACACGGCGGCCACCATCATCGTCGACGCCCCCGTCTCCTTTCCCGACAACAACACCATCTGGACCCCGCACAACTTCGACTACAAGTTCGAGGGTCCCATCCCGATGCGGCACGCCCTCGAGGAGAGCCGGAACGTGCCCGCGGTCAAGACGCTGGAGGTGGTCGGGATCAAGACGGCCATCGATTACGCGCACAAGCTCGGGCTCACGGGCGAGCTGCCGCCGTACCTGCCCCTGGCCCTGGGCGCGGGCGAGGCCACCCTCGTGGAGATGACGTCCGCCTACTCCGCGTTCGGCAACGAAGGGCTGCGCATGAAGCCCTTCTACATCACGCGCATCACCGACCGCGACGGCAACGTCATCGAAGAGGCGCGGCCGGCGGCCCGCGACGCCGTCCGCGCCGACACCGCCTACCTCATGACCAGCCTCCTGAAGGGCGTGGTGGAGCGAGGTACGGCGGTGAAGGCCCGCTCCCTCAAGCGGCCCATCGCGGGCAAGACCGGTACCACCAACGACTTCACCGACGCCTGGTTCATCGGCTTCGAGCCGGCGCTGGCCGCGGGCGTGTGGGTCGGCTATGACGACAAGCGCAAGACGCTCGGCCCCCACGAGGAGGGGGCGAAGGCGGCGCTGCCGATGTGGATGGACTTCTGGGGCCGGGTCATGAAGGACAAGCCGCTCCAGGACTTCCCCATCCCCGGCAACATCGTGTTCCTGCCCATCGACACCGAGGGGCGTCTTGCGGAGCCGGGCGCGCCGGACGCGCACATGGAAGCGTTCATCGCGGGGACGGAACCACGGGCCGGCACCTGGACCAGCGCGGGGGGAGACGGCCGCTGATCCGGCCGGGCCTCCCTCGAATCAGGGCGGCACGATTGTTGCTCCTCCCGATGCCAAATCATGGCGAGTCCTCCCTCCACGGCCGGAACGCACGGACCGCCAACCCTTTTGCGCGGGGTGAGCGTGCTCGTCGTGGACGACAATCCGGACGTACGGGAGCTGATCGCGGCGGTCCTCGAGCGGGCCCAGGCCGAAGTGGCCACCGCCGCCTCCGCCGACGAGGCCCTGGAGGCGGTCAAGAGCAAACGGCCGGACGTCCTCCTCTGCGACCTGCACATGCCCGGCATCGATGGCTTCGAGCTGATCCATCGGGTGCGCGCATGGGAACGAACAGGGGGGGCGGGGGCCCCGATCCCGGCCGCCGCCGTGTCCGCCTACGCCTCGCTCGGACGCCGCCTCCGCCACGCCCGCGACGAGTTCCAGGCCTTCCTCACCAAGCCGGTGGATCCGGAGACGCTTGTCCGGACCGTGCGTGATCTCGCGCAAGGCCGTTCTCCCTAGCCGGCGTTCGTAGGAGATTCCGTTAGCCTCTTTATCTCCGTTTTCCGTTGTTTCTTGTCTTCTACCGATCCGGCCGGTAGTCCGGGTATCTCGCATCTCCTCTCTCGTGGGTCACCCTCCAGGACTTTCCGTCCGAGAGCCGCTGGCGATAGATCGCGTACTCGCCCGTGATGTTGGAGGCGAACGCGATCTCGGTGCCGTCCGGCGAATAGGCGGGATCGTAGTTGAGGGCCGGCCAGTCCACGATCGTCTTGCGCGCGCCGGAGAGAAGGTCGGTCTCGGTGAGGAGGCTCGTGTCACCGAGGTGGCCGCGGTCGACGTAGATCACGTGGCGGCCGTCCGGGCGGAATCGCGGTTCGCAACCTCCGCGATGCAGCGGTGAGATCCGCCGCGCCTCTCCCCCGCCGACGTCCACGACGTAGATCTGATGGCCGACGCGCCAGTTCGAGGAGAACGTGATCTGCGCGCCGTCCGGGCTCCAGTCCGGGTTGCCCATGATGGTGTTGGCCCCGTGGCGGACGAGGAGCCGCGCGGGGCCGCCGGCGCGCGGCATCAGGAAGAGTGACTCGGGGCCATTCTCGTTGGAGAGGAAGGCCAGCATCCGGCCGTCCGGCGACTCGTCCACCTGGTACTCGACCGCCTCGTTCGTGCGCACGCGCCGCGCCGCGCCCCCCTCCGCCGCCACCTCCCAGATCTGCCACCGGCCGCTGCGATCGGACGCGAAGAGGACGCGGCTTCCGTCGTGGGTGAAGCGCGGCAGCATGTCGTGGGCGGGATCGTCGGTGAGACGTCGGGCCACGCCTCCGCCCGAGGGGATCGTATAGAGGTCCTGGTTGCCGCCGACGAGCTGGTCGTAGACCAGCGTCCAGGCCGGCTCCCCCGTGGCAGGAGCGGCGGCGGCGGCACCCTTCGCCGCGGGCGCGCGCCGGCAACCGGCCAGGACGAGAGCGGCCAGGAGCAGGGGC
>WNFM01121944.1_pt1 | contig 28587 bp, 19 predicted proteins | sample 5400271 | NCBI WGS metagenome assembly WNFM01 (sample SAMN13153352, study PRJNA577476) | soil metagenome | isolation source: 60 cm saprolite on Douglas fir-dominated hillslope | place: USA:California | collected 2013-09-17 | reverse complement strand
CAGCTATTGAGGCACTATCACCAACATGCGTTCGATACGCTTAAGAAGCGTTTGCATTGGATATGGCTTGGGTAGATGATCCAACGTTAACCTGGTTTCGCCACGGGTGCGTAAGCGTTTACCTACGGCCGTTAACGAACTGGTCAGCAGCACCGGTATCCTGGAATGCGGACGTAGTGTATGCAATACGTCCCAGCCAGTCATAGTACCGGAGAGCTCGAGATCAAGAACTATAAGATCAGGAATTGCCTGCTGGAAAGCTAATACCGCTAGCTCTCCGCTGTTTGCAATTGTCACTGTATAGCCAGAAGCTGCCAGTACGTCTGCTTCCAGGTCGGCTAGGGAGGCATCATCTTCGACTACCAGGATGTGTTTTGGCAATCTAGGCTTCTCAATCTTTTCTCGCTCCGGATGCCCATAATCAGGTGATGTTGCGTCCAATGCACTCAAATTGCCGCTCCCCGGCACTGTGGTCGCAGTGGTCTTTGTCATGCATGACTGACATCCTGCTCCCGCAAAGTGATGTACCCCTTGTAGATACCATGTGTTGCGGTCATTCCGCCGGTTCTGCGTTGAGAAAGCATCCCTCTCTCTACCTGAATTGTACCTGATAGCTAGTGATAAAGATGTAAAAATTTTCATGATCCTGTGAAATCCTTGTGAAAACAGCGCCACTTTCGCTTGTACCACTGCCCTGAAAGCGTATAATCATATTATTTGAAGGTATCCGCCAGGTTACTATTCAGCAGGGGGTGCAGGGGGACGCAGTCCTCCTGCCGGGGCGCGGGGTGTCCCCGACCCTTCCTCTCCCCTCCAATTGCCGCTGTAGGCGGCATAGAAAACTTGCACTTGAAAATAGATGAAAGGGAAAGGCAGCACCCATAGTATGCGTATACGTAATTACCGGCAAGGCGATGTAGAGTTGTTGGAGTATATACAACAGTTGGCAGCCCAGGCCGATGGCACCAGGGCTATAGATAGACATGAATTCGAGGCATGGCTGTTGGAACCTGAACTCGAGGCAAGATTCAACGTCTTTGTGGTGACGGATGATGATGAGACGAATGAGTGGGGCCAGGGCGGGACACTGGAGGGGATGGAGGGAGAGGTGATCGGCTACACCATATTACAGTTGCGCCAGGACGAACATATCTATCACTTCCTGTGCGAAGGGGCGGTACATCCACAACACCGTCGACGCGGTGCTGGCACCGCTTTGCTCATTTGCGCCCTCAATCGTGCCCGCCTCATGGCCGCCGGATTTGATCTCAGAATGGAGAGCAAGCATCGTTCCATCTACTTTGAGGCCCTGCTGCCTAAACCTCGCAGCAAGGTGTGAGATGGAACCGACCGAAGAACAAGCAGCGCCCGGGATGAAGTTATATCGCCGGGCGTTGTAAGATTGCTACACTTTCCTGTACTCTGTTTTCACCGTGTAGGTATCATCGGGTAGCTGTTCAACGCTATAGTCGCTGAAGAGAATGGGATCAGTGAGGCGCAGGCAAAGGAAGACGCGCACGGCCAGTGCCCGTATCTCGACTTCTGCATGCGCATCAGCGCGCATCTCAATGAAGTGCCGCCAGGAGCGTGTATTGCCCGTCACAACAATAGGAGCTTCTGTCTCGTTGGGTAGAGCTGAACGCGCCGCTTGCCGCACCTTCTTGAGCAAATCGGTGCGTGCTTCTCCGCTGAGAATGGTGTTGCCCGCCTGTTGCAACTCTACCAGGCGATTCGTGAGGGCGGCGTATTCTCTGGCAGAGCGCTCAATACGCTGCAAGAACTGTGTATGTAGCTGCTCCTCCTGGGCAAACTCCGGCCGCTCGACGAAACGTAATACGCGTCCTGAGACGTAGCGCTGGCTCGTCTGGGAATTATGAGTAATAATCCCATTTGCAACAAAATTGTGATGTGGTCCCTCCATTTCAATATCATAGGTCATCTGCTCCCCTGCGTAGGTAGATGCTATATCTTCCTGAGATAGCTCTTTGATAACATAGTGCTCATGTAACCAATCAGCGTCTTTATACATAGGTTGTCCATTTACCATGATTTCTGCATCTAACTTTTCATAAACCGCCAATCCAGATCTAGATACAGATAAACTTCCCACAATTTCCTCTAGCGGCAGCCATCCATCCTTCGTTAGAAAACGATGTTCTTTTGTTGCTGTAATGGTTTTCCCGTCGGCAAGAGTTACTGTAAAAACAGGTTTTACTCCAGATCGCACAATAGACTTTACCTTACCTGTAGTAAATGTACTTGTTTGCTCATCAAGGCAGCGGAAACGAAGCAGTTTAATACGAGAACGGCCGTGATGTGTTTCTGTCATAGCATATAGATCATCTAAGCGGCGTTTCTTAGGTCCGTTCGGTTTGCCATGATCCCATCTGGTACTGTAGATGAGAGTGTCACCTGTAAGACAATAAGACATTCCAGCCCTGTGACGGACCAGTTCGTGCGTCACGCTGCGCGAGACTCCGTACAGGAGCAGGCTGAAGTTGGCATGCTCAAAGACGGAGCCATGCCCGGAGGACTTGAGGTTATTGAAGTAGCGCTCGGCATGCTCGTTGAACGTGCGGCTCTGCCCAAAGCTCATATAGCACACCTGCCCGGCGACTTTGCACAATTGGGCTCCGTCCGGCAGCTTTGTGGGGTCGTCCAGGTACTCTGGAAAGCGCAGTGATGCATCAAACCCGTCTAAAAAACCTGCCAGACCAGCAAGACGTATCTCCGGTCGGGCGAGAACTACGACTCCTGGGCTTACCAGGTAAGGTACACCTCCGGGAGAGTGATGGATGGGTGATTGTATCGCAGCAAAACCTGAACTCTCACTGCCGTTGAGTTCCTGGAAGAGCGTTTCTGGGGTGATTGCAGACATGAATGCCTCCTGGCTGCTAATATTGCTAACTTGAACACTAGTCTAGCAGTTTAGAAGCCATTTGGCTACTGGCTACTACGAGTGGCCCACAGCTTGCTGAGGAGGAGCCAGCAAGGCCTCTAACGTAGAACGGCGGATGCGGTATGCCTGGCGTGCACCACGATGAGGTAGTGTGATGGCCTCGAGAACACCGTTTTTGATCCAACGCCGTACCGTGGTGTCATCCACGCGCAATCTTTGGGCGACTTCACGGACTGTAAGTAAATCCGCTTCATTATAAAGCACTTCGTCCTCTTTCTTATTTCCCTTTAGATGACTCTCAGTCTGTTCTGATACAAGGATGTACTATACTACGTACATCTTATCTATTTGACTATAACGACGAACATAGTGTTTTTTGGTAACTCTGTTCCTAAAAGTCGTTTTTGCAATAAGTGTATGTAAATCATGTAAATCGGGAAATGCTTCTACAGTCATAGTCATAGAAAAGACTAAATACAGTAATCAGTATATTAACCGCCGATCATGGACATGCTGCGATTAGCGCGTTTGAAACGCTTGTCGCCGATATAATGCTTGAGTTCCTTGTGCCAGACAGCGCGGCGTATCGTATCGGCCAGTACATCATCGGGGGCACCAGAGCGGATAACAGCACGCAGGTCGGTCTCTTCTGTGGCAAACAAACAGGTACGCAGTTGCCCATCGGCGGTCAGGCGAATACGGTCACAGGTAGCGCAGAACGGTTCGCTGACGGGGTTGATGAAGCCAATCTCGCCTATACCATCGCTGAAGGTATAGCGACGCGCTGTTTCAGAGGGGTCACCACTGGTAATTGGCACGAGTGGACCATATTCGGCTTCGATGATCGCCTTTAACTCGGCGCCTGTCAAAATATCTTCCTTGCGCCAGATCTGGTCGGCGTCGAGCGGCATAAATTCAATCCAACGCATGACATAGGCCTTGCGCCGTGCCAGGCGCACAAAGTCAAGCGCTTCCTCTTCGCTGTAGTCACGAATAGCGACGGCATTGACTTTAATAGGGTGAATGGAGGGATATTTCTCTACCTCTTCCAGGCCTTCCAGTACTCGTTCGAGCTGGTCGCGGCGCGTCAGCTTTGCAAACTTCTCGCGCACAAGCGAATCCACGCTGACGTTGATACGATTCAATCCTGCTTCTGCCAGTGCATGCGCCTGCTGCTTGAGGAGAATACCGTTAGTTGTTATGCTGAGGCTGCGCAGACCTTCGATCGGGCGCAACTGGCGTACGAGTTCTGGGACATCACGCCGCACCAGTGGCTCTCCACCGGTGAGACGGATCTGCTCTATCCCCAGGTTGACCGTAACACGGGCGATGCGCTCGATCTCTTCATAGGAGAGAATCTCCGCTTTTTTGAGCCAGGGCAGGCCCTCGGCGGGCATACAGTAGGTGCAGCGGAAATTGCACTTGTCGGTGACGGAGATACGCATGCTCTTGATACGCCGACCGTATCTGTCGACTAGCAAACCATGCGTCGGGAGTATCTCATTATCTTCGAGCACCGGGTTTTTATTGCCTTCGCTATCATTTATCGTTGGCCGCCGGTATCCGTCACGATCTGTCATGAGAGCCTCCTGTAGACTGCTATTGCTATTTGGAAGATATGATGAACTTTAGCAAAATGATCCGAGCATCCGTAGGGGCTGATTTATCGGCCCTCGGTGGCTGTTCCGCAATCCAGTTCAAAAAGTAAAGTTCATTATATCTATTCGAAAGTCGGAGTATTTTCACAATGTAAATTTTACCACATTTTCAATGAGTTCATAACCTGTCTCCTCAACGTCCCGACTCCAGCAGTTGCGATTGCTCTGCTGCGCATCCCAGAAACGTGACCAGATCGCAGTTCCATGACATACAATACAGTTATCTATTGTCTCTGTGTCTGTTTGACAGTAATTACGCGAACGAGAAAGAGCACACCATGACAGAACATCAGCTTCCAGACGCCACGAAACAGTTGCGGGGTTTCGACGACTTTGTATACGCCGTCATGCAAGACTGGAGGATCCGGGGCCTGGCTATGACGGTCATGAAGGAGAACGAGATCATCTATGCGCAGGGATTCGGGCAGCGCGACGAGGCGCGGGATTTGCCAGTCACATCGCAGACGCTCTTCCCTATCGCCTCCTGCACCAAAGCCTTTACCACCGCGGCCATGGGCATTCTGGCAGATCAGGGGAAGCTGGACTGGGATACACCGGTCAGAGCGTACATCCCGAGTTTCAAGTTGCATGATCCATTTGCAACCGAGCGCGTTACGCCGCGTGACCTGGTTTCACATCGCACCGGTTTGCCGCGCCATGACCTGGTATGGTACAACAACACGACAGCGACGCGCCGGGATCTCTTCGAGCGCCTGCAATATCTGGAGCCAACGAAGGACCTTCGCAGTTTCTGGCAGTACCAGAACCTGATGTATATGGCGGCTGGCTTTCTGGTAGAAACTCTCTCCGGGCAAACCTGGGAAGAGTTTGTGCGGCAAAACATCTTCCGACCCCTGGAGATGAAGAGTAGCAATTTCGACATTGTGCAAACATCCAGAGAGGCCAGCGACCACTCCCATCCCTACAAAGAGGCACAGGACGAGGTCAAAGAGATCCCCTTTTACGGAGCACAGGCCGCCATCGGACCGGCCGGGGCGATTGTCTCCAATATTACGGAGTTGAGCAACTGGGTCATGATGCACCTGAACCGGGGTAAATACAAAGATACTCAGATCGTTTCTGAACAGCAGGTGCAGCAGATGCACACACCTCAGATGATCATACCACAGATGAGCCAGTATCCTGAAATGCCCTACGCCAGCTACGCCATGGGTTGGGTCGTCGAACCTTACCGTGGCTACCCCATGATCCATCACAGCGGTGGCATCGATGGCTTCCGTTCGCTCACCACGCTCTTTCCCAGGGAGCGTATCGGCATCGTCGTCCTGTCGAATATGAACCAGCTGAACATTCCCGAAATTCTTACCTACCGCGTCTTTGAGCGCCTGTTGGAGCTGGACGAAACCTCCTGGAGCGAACGCTTTATGAAGGAGCACCTCAGCTTCAAGGAGGCGGAAAAAAAGGGAAAGAAGCAGAGCGAGACGAAGCGCATTGCGGGAACCGGCCCATCACATCCGCTGGAAGCCTACACCGGTGACTTCGAGCACCCCGGCTATGGTGTTCTCTCGGTCACTCTCAACGAGGACGAGTTGCAAGGGGTGTTTAACGACATCACGTTCCCTCTCCAGCACTATCATTACGACATCTTTGAGCTCGTATTGGAGCGCTGGGAAGAAGAAATGAAGGCTTCGTTCCTAACCAATGTGAAGGGCGATATCGACACACTGATCGCTCCCTTTGAACTAACCGGAAACGATATCGTCTTCAAACGCGCGCCAAACAAGGAGATGCGCAACAGGACCTTTCTTGAGCAGTTCGTGGGAGTATACGAATTTATGGAGATGCAGATAGTGGTTTCCCTCAAGGGAGAACACACCCTGAGTGCATCCTTTCCCGGGCAACCAGACTACGAATTAGAACCCTACAAAGGGACCGAGTTTCTCCCCAAAGGCCGCTCTGGTGTGAGCATCGAATTTCAGCGCGATGCCTCCGGCGCGGTGATGGGAGTAGCGGCGACCCTACCATACGGCGTGTTTCATGCGTCGAAGAAAGTGTAGTTGCCTTTCAGCTATTATTGTGTTTAAGCTCTGGCAATGGACAGGAGCCATGGTACAACCCTGGACCTACGGCTCCTCACTTAGTCTGAAGGACTATGCGTCGTAGTAGAAGGAGAACTCGATGGGTATAGGCCGCAGGCGCACCTCGTCTGCCTGGGCGCGCTTCAGCTCGACAAAGTGTTCGAGTACATCTGTTGTGAAAACATCGTCTTCTAACAGGAAAGCATGATCACGCTCAAGCGCTGTCAATGCTTCATCTAGTGTGCTGGGGACGGAACAAATCTCGCGCATTTCGGCCGCAGACAAGTGGTAGAGGTCGCGATCGACCGGGCCGAAACCGCGCTCGCTGGGATCGATCTCCCGGCGAATGCCATCCAGGCCAGCCATGAGCAAAGCAGCGAAGAGCAGGTACGGGTTCGCAGTTGGATCGGGCGGGCGAAACTCGAGACGTTTCGCCTTCGGGTTGTCGGTCAGTGGGATACGCACGGCAGCGCTGCGGTTACCTTTCGAGAAAACCAGGTTGACGGGAGCCTCATAGCCGGGTACCAGTCGCTTATAGCTATTGGTGGTAGAGGCCGCGATTGCCAGCAGGGCCGGGGCATGCGTGAGCAGTCCCCCAATGTAGTAGCGGGCCATCTCTGACAGGCCTGCATAGCCTTTGGCTTTTCATCCTGCCACAGGCTTTGGTGTGTGTGCATGCCCGAGCCATTATCGCCGAAGACGGGCTTGGGCATAAAGGTGACGGTCTTGCCGTGTTTGCGCGCCACGTTTTTTGTAACGTATTTATAGAGCATCATGTTATCCGCTGTTTTCGTCAGCGTATTGAAGCGGATATCGATCTCAGCCTGCCCTGCTCCGCCAACTTCGTGATGCTGCGCTTCGACCGGCACACCGAGTTCTTCAAGTAGCAGCGCCATCTCGCTGCGAATATCCTGTAGTGTGTCGTTAGGAGCGACCGGGAAGTAACCTTCTTTGACGCGCATGCGGTGGCCCAGGTTAGGAGTGCCGTTGCGCGAGCTATTCCAATGTGCTTCGTGTGAGTCTATCTCTGCGTACTGGATATTATCGGTGGAGTTATAGCGTACGTCGTCGAAGATATAGAATTCAGCTTCGGGACCAAAGTAACTCGTATCTGCAATGCCGCTTGAACGCAGGTATTCCTCTGCCTTGCTCGCGATGTAGCGTGGATCGCGGCTATATGGTTTCTTGGCCCCAAACGGGCCGGGGTGAGCTATGTTGCAGATCAGGCTCAGCGTTGGCGCGCTGGTAAATGGGTCCATGATAGCAGTGGTAGCATCGGGGATGACGAGCATATCGCTCTCGTTAATGGTCTGGAAACCCCGGATACTGGAGCCGTCAAAGGGGACGCCTTCGACAAACGTCTCTTCCCTCAACTCGCGGATGGGGATGCTGAAATGTTGCCAGGAGCCAGGCAGGTCGACAAACTTGAGGTCTACCATCTTTGCGCCATGCTCTTGAGCAAATTGCAGGACTTTTTCGGGGGTCATATCTCTCTTCTCCTTCTCTCTTCTCTTGGCCAGGTCTACGCCCTTCATACGGAAAGCAGGCTGCAATTCCATACATTGCTATTTGGCAATTCTGCATAAGAGCTGGAAACATTCTCAGCAGGTTGCAGACCTTATGAGCTTTTTACTATCATACATTTGTTCTTTAGAGGATGCTATGGCTACTTTACCTGAATGTCGGCATCGCGATATTGTGCAACTTGCACAAATACCATCATTGCTTGCAACAACCTGGCGGAAAGCGTAATATAGACAAAAAGCCCAACAGGAGAAAGCAATGAATTCACTGGACCAGCCGCAGCTCCCGTCTACATCACCGGTCTCCCAGCCTATCGCTCCTTCTCGTAAGCCCCGTTTTGCCAGGACCCGCAGCTGGCTGCGCAGCCGCTCTGGACGGGTGATCGTGCCTGGCGTTGCTTTTGTGCTTGGTCTAGGTGTTGGAGTCGTTGCGCTGCTTCTCTATGCGCTCACTCTCTCAACTGAGGGACGCGTATTAGTGACTCCGCTGCCTCCTCCTGGCGGGGATATTATTGTGCAGGGTGGTCCGGCCTACATTACCCGCTTGCTGGATAGAAACCTGCGACATTCCGGCTTGCCGGGAAACGTGGAAAATGTTCGGGTGAGTCTGGCCGACAGTGACCGCATCCATAGTGCGCAAATGACGATTACTGGAGATGAGCAAATCAGTACACTGGGTATTGTAGCAACCAGGCCTTTTACTATTGTGGTGCAGCCCCTTATACGCGCTTGCCAGCTCCAGGTGCATGTCTTGCATGCCGACTTTAGCGGCGTGACGGTGACAGGCTTTGCCACGACATTTGAAGGCCAGATCAATCAACAACTGGAAATGAAACCAGGTGGCCTGCCCGCCGGTTTTCAATACTGTGCGACAAATGTACGCACGAAGCCACAGGGGTTGTTTCTGACCTATTCGGCAACGCCTATAGGTGATTAATGCACAGGCTTTATGCTAATAAGGCGAATCTCAACCAGATCACTGCATTTGTAACCACTTCTAAACACCTTTGCTACTCACAAATGTCGAGTTTAGAAAGATAATTACTTTTTGACTGGGCAGTACATAATTTTGAAAGTAATGACAGCATGAAAATTGAGATTATGCCTACTTTGAAAAGATGGGCAAGGCAGTGGGGATACCTGTTGGCGGTAGTTGTCGCACTTATCCTTATCTCAGCATTACTTGTCTTCATGCCATTGTATTCTTCGCAACGGCCTTCAGGCCACAAGGCGCCCGCCCACGTTTCGCTGGCTACTCCCAGCCCTACGCCTACTACTACTGTCTCACAATCAGGGGACTGGAAGACATACATGGCGGACAATGCACGTAGCGGCTTTAATGGTGCTGAAACGCTTATCAATCCCACCACGGCACCTCACTTGGAGTTGAAATGGACACATACAGCAGGAGCATACGTTGCTTCCCAGGTTGTAGAGGCTGATGGCCTACTCTACTGGGGCTCCTGGGATGGCTTCGAGTATGCGACAGATCTGAATAACAAAACAATCTGGGCAACGAATCTAGGAGAAACGAAGAACTCTTTGTGTGTCCCTGTAAGCATTGGTGTAACCAGTACGGCGACGATTGCCAGCGTGGAGATTAAGGGGATAGCTACCCTGGTGGATTTTGTGGGTGGTGGGAACGGCAAATTTTACGCCCTGGATGCCCACACGGGAGCGGTCATCTGGCAGGTCTCGCTGGGTTCGCCTCCGGCTCACTACCTTTGGAGTTCTCCTGCTGTGTACCAGGGGAGTGTCTATATTGGCGTGTCTTCTCTCAGCGATTGCCCGCTGATCCAGGGCAAGCTTGTACAGTTGAATGCAGCAAGCGGCAGTATCCAGCATACCTTCAACGTTATGCCCAAAGGTTGCATAGGTGGTAGCATATGGAGCTCCCCAACAATTGACGAAGCATCAGGCTCTGTGTATATTTCTACGGGTAATGGAGACGAATGCGAAAGTGCCGCGCAGTATGTGAACGCACTGGTTGAATTGCGTGCATCTGACCTTTCATTGCTCCATTTCTGGCGACTACCATTATCTGAAACGTTACGTGATGGCGATTTCGGGACGACCCCGACACTTTTCAAAACGAGTGCGGGTGTGCCTATGGTGGGACTTGAGAACAAAAATGGCAAGTACTATGCATTTAAACGGGATCAACTCGACACGCCAGTGTGGAGGACCAGGATAGCCATAGGTCGAGGTAGTATATCGTCCAGTGCCTGGGACGGTCAAAGACTTTACGTAGCTGGCAGGACGGTAAAACTGCAAGGTGTTCAGTGCCCGGGTAGCCTGGCAGCGCTCAACCCCGACACAGGAGCTATCATCTGGCAAGATTGCCTGAAGAACGCATCGACACCTGAACCTGCTACAGGGGTCCTGGGAGAAATGGTGTCTGGCGCTGTCGCGGCCGTTCCGGGCCTCGTGGCATACGCGCAAGGGCCGTATGTAATGCTGTTTGATGCCGTTTCAGGAAAGGTGCTCTTCTCCTATCATGACACCGGCGAAGATTCGCTTTTTCGGGGTTGGGCATCGATTTCAAATGGTGTGTTGTACATAGGAAATGCGAATGGGAAGCTTTACGCCTTCGCGCCGGAAGAGGCGTCTACAGGGCTTACCCTCCTGATAAAGTGATTATTGGGTTACGAGGTTTTACCCTCCTGAAGGATTGCTATGTCCAGGCTGGATAATTTTATAAATACTACTGGCCCGCACTCCGATGCTGAACTTCGGAAGCAGGATAACCAGGCGCCGGAGACCTCCAAAAAGCGTGTACTGGAGTATCTACTGCATCTTTTCGCTGTGGTTGGGATGGGCCTGCTGTTATTCTGGGGAGCATGGTTGCGCTACCTGGCGGTCGCTGCTACCGAGAGTAGCGAGCCGACAAGATACCGCTGCTATGCCGTAGCCTTTTGGAAAGGTATATCGCGAGTATCAGCGGGTTGCTCGTTTGTTAAGACAAACACCTCGGCTGCACTCGTTCAACAGATGCAGGTATGGGACTTCCCCGGCTTTCTAGTGAAACTGGTAGCATCCCAGTCACCAACAATCCCCCTACATGCCTTACCGCACGAGTACCCGCTGCTCACCATAATCCCCTTCACCCTCGTTGCGTTCGTATCGTCGAGGTGGTATTTTGTTGCATTTGCGCTAATGATGGCATGTGTAGCGGGAGCGCTGTATTTTATACTCAAGCACTACAAATCTACCGGAGCCGCGCTGGCATTTGCGTTCTACCTGGTAATTGGAAGTTGGGCAACGGCAGTGGCGAGATTTGATTTAATCCCTGCGGCTCTGACCATAGGTGCGCTGATTCTGGCCGAGCGGGCAAAGTGGAAATGGGCATTTGCGTTATTGGCTCTCGCAACATTGCTCAAATTTTATGCACTGGTGCTGATCCTTCCCATCTTCATTGCTCAACAAAAGCGGTCCAGCGGCAGTAGGTGGTATTCGTGGCGTCGCTGGGATGGCATAGCAATGTTTGTAACGGTGTGTGCACTGGTAACGGCTCTCTCGCTGGTGTTGAGCGTCGACGGCACACTTGGCCCTTTATCGTACTTCAGTTATCGTCCTATTCAAGTGGAGTCTTTCCCGGCTGCAGTTTTGTGGGTAGCCAGTTTTATAGGTTACCCGCTTGGCTTTGACTATTCCTTTGGATCGGGCAATGTGCTCAGCCCCTTATCTTCACAAGTCTCTCTGGCATTTACTTTGTGTTTTATTCTGGGATTGCTGGTTATCTACTGGCTGCAATGGCGCGGCAGGCTGAACCTTGCTCTGGCCTGCCTGTTAACATTGCTGGTTGTGATAGTGACAGGCAAGGTATTTAGTCCCCAATATTTAATCTGGGTGACACCATTTGTTGCCTATGTAGGAAAAAACAACTGGAAATGGCTTGTCAGTTGGGGAAGCGTCGGATTGTTGACGACATTTATTTACCCTCATATTTATACAGTTGCCTCTGCTACTCCCGGCGTTATCTCAGTGGGCCAGATACCGGCGTTCTACCCAAGCGTGCTCGCGCGAGGTCTCATTATACTGGCGATCATAGCTGTTGTGTGCTGGTTTAGATTATTCAAAAAGCAACGCCAGGAAGGTGCGAACATCCAGTAAAACCCCTCGTTCACGAGCCAGGTTGAGGTTTCGCCCATCTTCAGATCAAAAAACAATAAGCACTCACCAATCAAACTTATCCACCAGGAACGCCCGGCTGTAGTGCAATAGTATTGGGCTGCCATGAGGACAGACCGCAGGGGCCGTCGTGTTTGCCAGCACTGTGAGCAGAGAGCGCTGCTCGTCGAGTCCAAGGTCGCGTCCACGCCGCAGTGCCGAGCGACATGCTAGCCCGATGAGCAGATGATCCTCCCAGTCGACGCTGTCCTCCGATGCTAGTTGTGCCAGTTCGTGCAGGTGTGCTGCCACTTGCTCCTGCCCGTCACCGCCCGGCACCGAGCGTACCAGGAAATTGCGGCCTCCGAAGCGCTCGCATTCCAGTCCCAGCCCGCGCAATATGGGTAGACGCTGCTCGAACAACTCGGCCTCGTGACGCTTCAACTCGATAATTACCGGCTCCAGCAGCAGGTGAGCATCGGTTGCCTCGTCGTGTTGCCCGCTGGCATGCAGGCGGCGCAGGTGCTCGTAAATCACCCGTTCATGGGCGCGGTGCTGATCGATCAGGTACAGGCTGCCATCAGGGGCTTCGGCAAGGATTACCGCCTGTTGCAACTGGGCCAGCGGGCGTAAAGTCGACAATACTTCAGCCGCGCCTGGAGATGATGTTTCCCCTGCATACTCGCTCGCAGACTCCGTCACACGCAGACCGCGCCGCCGTGAACCTGGGAGGCGGCGTTGATAGACAAGTGCCGGGCCGGGAAATTGCACCGCCTCGGGCAGTGCCGGACTGCGCTCTAATACCGCCCGCACGGCTTGCGTTAAAACTGCTGCTACCCTGGCCTCCTGCACCAGCTTCACCTCCGTCTTGGTAGGGTGAACATTGACATCTACCTCTTCTGCCGGGAGATCGATGTGGAACACCAGTAGGGGGTGTTTCCCCTTCGGCAGCAGGCTGCGATAACCGGCCTCGAGCGCGTCCTGCAACGGGCGAGACTGGACCCAACGACCGTTGATGAAGAGCGTTATATGTTGACGGCTGTTCTGGGCCAGTGCCCGGTTGCCAATATAGCCATGCAGGGCAAAGGGATGTTGACTCGGAGCATCTATAACCACAGGAGTAAGCAATTCTGCCAGGGGCAAGTGGTAGAGCTCAGCCAGCGTACTGGCAACATCGCCGCTGCCGGCCGTTTGCAAAGCAATGTGTTCTTCAAGCGCGAGGTTGAAACGCACCGCCGGGTAGCCTGTTGCATAACGCTGTAACAATTGTACGATATGTCCGGCTTCTGTACGCGCACCGCGCATGAACTTCAGGCGGGCAGGGACGTTGTAAAACAGGTCGCGCACCGTCACCGTTGTGCCGTGTAAGCGCGCCCGGTGTCCTCGTTGCGTCACTTCACCACCACGTAATGTCACCCATGCTGCCGCGTGCTCCTCACCCAGCGTTTCGGTCTCGATAGCACGGCTCACCAGGGTTAGTTCTGAGACGGCGGCGATACTCGCCAGTGCTTCGCCACGAAATCCCAGTGTATGCAAGCGTGCCAGGTCCTCAACAGCGCTTATTTTGCTGGTAGAGTGCCGCGCGCAGGCGCGCTCCAGTTCATCTTCAGGAATGCCATAACCATCGTCGATGACACGAATAAGGCGCAGGCCACCCCCGCGTATCTCGACCCGTACCTCGTGTGCCCCGGCATCCAGGGCATTCTCCAGCAGTTCCTTTACTACCGATGCAGGCCGTTCGATGACCTCGCCAGCCGCTATGCGTTCCGCTACATCAGGCGTCAAGGGAAGAATGGGGCTGCGGGGAAGAAATGAAAGTTGTTTTTGTTCTACATTCATGATGCTTGTTCGATATTACTGACGCAACCAGCAGGCAGCCAGGAGAGTCACAAAGTACTCACTGCCTGAGTTTGCTTCTCTTCTTCTGCATAAGAAATAGCAGGTTCAGGGCATCGAGCGGCGTGATCGCACATACGTCGACCATGTCAAGATCCGGCTCCATTTCATGCGTGTTTTCCAGTACCCGTGCGGCTCTGCGCGCCTCCTCGCTTTGCCACTCGTATTGTCCATAACGACCATTTGACTCGGCCACCATTAAACCGTCCTCGGTGAATGCGTGTCCATTCTGGCTGGAAAGATGAACTGCTCCAGAAGGAATGCCCCCTGCCTCGAGGAGTTTCAGCACCTCTTCCGCACGTCGCACGATGCTGAGTGGCATGCCCGCCAGTTTCGCGACATATACACCGTAGCTGCGTCCGATGCATCCCGGCGTAACGCGATGCAGGAAGACTATGCCGCCCTGCTCGTCATCGCTGATAGCCATGGTATAGACGCGCAGGTGGGGCAGTTCGTCGGCCATGGATGCCAGTTCGTGGTAGTGCGTTGCGAAGAGCGTGCGCGCTCCTGCTGCTGTGTGGAGGTGCTCAACCACAGCTCGCGCAATCGCCAGGCCATCGTAGGTACTTGTTCCCCTACCGATCTCATCCAGGATGATCAGGCTGTGTCTCGTCGCGTGATGCAAGATCGTCGCCGTCTCCTCCATCTCGATCATGAAGGTGCTCTTGCCCGACGCGATATCATCCTCGGCCCCGACCCTGGTAAAGATGCGGTCCACCAGTCCAATACGCGCGCTCCGTGCTGGTACAAAGCTGCCGATCTGCGCCAGCAGCGTAATTAAGGCAACCTGGCGTAAGTAGGTCGATTTCCCGGCCATGTTTGGTCCCGTCAGGAGCAAGATGCGCGCTCCATCTTCCGCATCCATCAGCGCATCATTGGGAATGAAGACATCGCCATCCAGAGTATATTCGACAACCGGGTGACGCCCACCGGAGAATTCCAGGTGACGCCCCTGCTCCAACACAGGCCGCACGTAGCCCTGGTGAGCTGCTACTTCTGCGAGGCTCTGCAGCACATCGACCTTTGCAACAGCCGTGGCGGTGGTCATCAATTGAGAGTAATAGACGCCCAGTTGGCGCAGCACATCGGCATAGATACTGCGCTCCATTTCCTCGATGCGCTCCTCTGCACTCAAGATGCGCGCCTCGTGTACTTTGAGTTCGGGGGTCGTGTAGCGCTCGACGTTGGTTAGTGTCTGCCTGCGCTCGTAATCTTTGGGGATCAGGTCCTGGTAGACTTTGGCTTTACTGACTTCTATGTAGTACCCAAAAACCTTGTTAAAGCCTACTTTGAGTGCTTTGATGCCGCTGCGCTCGCGCTCACGAGCTTCGAGCGAGATCATCCAACGCTTCGAGTCGCGGATAGAAGCGATGAGTTCGTCAAGCTCAGCATGGAAGCCCGCGCGTATCATACGCCCATCGTCCTCCTGCTCGCTACCGGCGCCGGTCAAAGCCTTCCCGATGAGTTCGATCACCTGCGGGCAGGGATCAAGCTCTTCGGCGATTCCCATTAATAGAGATGTGTTGCAACCAAGCAGCAGTTCACGCAATTGCGGGATCAGTTTGAGGTATGCGCGCAGCGCCCGCGCCTCGTTGGGGACGGCACTCCCCTGGCGCACACGCCCGGCAATGCGCTCCAAGTCACCCAGCCCTTGCAGGCACATGGTAAAACGGCTGCGCAGTGCGGGGCTTTCGTAGAGTTCTTCCACGCTCTCCAGGCGGGCCTCCAATTGACCCAGGTCAAGCAGCGGCTGCGTGATTGTGCGGCGCAATCGTCGTGCTCCCATTGGTGTGATTGTCCGGTCCAGTACACCGAGCAGGCTGCCATGGAGTGAGCCACTACGCGCTCCCCGCAGGAGATCGAGGTTGCGTTGAGTGTGCGCGTCCAGCACCATGTAGTTTGTAGTGCGGTATGAACGTAGTCCTGCCAGCAGTGAGAGGAGCGCGCCATTCATCTTCTCCAAATAGGCGATGATGGCCCCTGCGGCTGCAATGGCCTGGGGCGCCTGCGCACAGCCATACGCATCGAGAGATTGCACGCCGAAATGTCTGCACAGACGGGTTCTTGCCGCCTCTTCTTCAAAGAAATAGATGGGACAATGGGTCACGGTCATAGTTGCAGAAGGATAATGGAAGGCATCCGTGCGGCTTCCCTCGACAAGCAGGCACTCGACGGGAGCAAGACGCTGTAGCTCCGCCTCCAGGGCGGCTGGCATCTCATCAGGAGCAAACCATGTGACGCTGAACTCACCCGTACTGACATCAACCGCCGCCAGCCCGGTCTGTGCCCGCGCCGTAGCAATCGCCGCAAGGTAATTGTTCTCTTTCGTTGGCAGGAGGCTGGGTTCGGACAAGGTACCTGCTGTGAGGATACGGGTCACGGCGCGCTCAACGATTCCCTTGCCGACTTCTCCAACCTGGTCGCAGATTGCCACTTTGTAACCACGAGTAATGAGTTTGCCCACATAGTTTTCCAGGGCATGCAGTGGTATCCCTGCCAGTGGCACCTTCTCCTCGCCATAGTCGCGCTTTGTCAGAAAGATTTGCAGTTCGTGGGCAGCAATACGCGCATCCTCGTCGAAAGTCTCGTAGAAGTCCCCAACCTGGTACATGAGGATGGCATCCGGATACTGGCTCTTTATCTGCAAATATTGTCTACGGGCAGGTGTCGTCATGTGCTTACTTCCCACATTAAGAAATGCATTAATTGAAACACTTGTACTTTATATTATTCTGCGCCTCATGTCAAAAAACGGTACCTATCCGGAGTATTGTTACCGATATCTTAGCAGCTTATGCAAGCCTGGTTGCAAAGTACAGCGGACATTAAACCCAGCCCAACCGTTCGCCATAGCGTCTCTGGCCTTCGATGTCGTGTGATCAGTGACGCAGGCCAGGAAATACGATTGACACTAGTTGATCGATACCGTATGCTAGCAAGCGTTGATATTCTTTCTCTCTAAGGATCGTCAGATACCCAAGCCCCCTGAAGGGGGCGGGCTTGCCCCTACCTGACCAGTCTCAGTCTGCAAGGACTACGTTAGGAGCGAATGGATAGGTACGTCGGGGTGACGTGTCCAGCCCCGACCGCTACGGTGTGCTGTTAAACAGCTCTGGTGGGAACGAGCCGTGCGGCACACACCTGAAACCGCTCTATAACCTTGACGAGGACAACGTTACTTGCCGGTGAGTCGTTGACCCGCTGGCAACGTCGCCTCATCACGAGGCACTTCTTTGGAGGTGTTATGTCACGCGTCCTGGTAGTCGATGTCCACAAGCGACCGCTCCATCCTTGCACGCCTGCACGAGCGCGCTTGCTCTTAAAGCAGGGCAGGGCTGCTATCTTGCGCCGCTTCCCCTTTGTGCTCATCTTGCAGGAGACCAAGACTGAGACACTGTACCCGGAGCTTCGGGTCAAGATTGACCCAGGCAGCAAGACGACCGGAGTGGCGGTCGTCAACAAGACCAGCGGCGAGGTGCTGTGGGCAGCAGAACTCACCCACCGGGGCGAAGCGGTGCGAAAAGCCCTTACCAAACGGCGGGCAGCACGTCGGTCCCGTCGCTCTCGACAGACCCGCTACCGCCAGCCCAGGTTCGCTAACCGCCGCAGGCCCAGGGGGTGGTTGCCACCCTCGCTGCGCAGTCGGCGCGACAACGTGCTCAGCTGGGTGGCACGGCTGCGGAGGTGGTGTCCTGTGGGAGCACTCAGTCTAGAGTTAGTCAAGTTCGATACGGCGCTCATGCAGGACGCTACCTTGCAGGGCGAGGACTACCAGACGGGGACGCTGGCGGGGTGTGAGTTACGCCAGTACGTGCTCACGAAATGGAACTTTACCTGTGCCTATTGTGGGGCGAGCAGCGTACCCCTGGAATTGGACCATGTGGTGCCGCGCTCCTGTGGAGGCTCAGACCGCGAGAGCAATCGGGTGCCTGCCTGCCACAGGTGCAACCAGCAGAAAGGCAACCAGTCCCTCGAGGCATTCTTGCGAGACAGACCGGCGGTCCTCCAGCGCATCCAGGCGCACCTGAAAACGCCGCTCTTCGATGCGGCGGCGGTCAACAGCTTGCGGTGGGCGCTGTACGAAGAGCTACAAGCGACGGATTTGCCAGTGGAGACAGGCAGCGGTGGCAGAACCAAATGGAATCGCACGAGCCGAGCGTTGCCTAAGACCCATTGGCTGGATGCCGCCGCGGTCGGAGCAAGCACCCCGACCGTGCTGCGTGTCAGGTGGGTGGTCCCTTGGCTCATCACTGCCGAGGGACGCCAGCGCCGCCAGATGGTGCTGATGGGCAAGCGGGGTTTCCCGCGTACCTGCGCCAAGGGAAGCAGTTGTGTGCAGGGGTTCCGGACGGGCGATATCGTGCGGGCCACGGTCGCATCGGGGACGAAGACTGGCAGCTACCTCGGGCGGGTGGCAGTGCGAGCCAGTGGCTTCTTCAACATTACAACCAGGATGGCCACGATCCAGGGCGTGGCTGCACGCTATTGTACTGCTCTTCAGCGCGCTGATGGCTACAGCTACCAGCAAGGAGCACGGTGCTTCCTCCCACTCCCGTAAACGGGATGGGCGTCCGCACCAAATGGTTTTTATGAAAGGATAAAGGGCACAATGGGTGATCCACGCAATGCAATGGATATTAAACCGGGCTATCGAGGGCGGGCCTTCACTTCTGATCTCACGGGCCAGGAGTTCTGGCTGGTCGTCGACAAGGGATTTCAGCCAATGGGTCTTGTGCTGGGCAACTGCATCTACTCAATGGGCGCGGTACGCAACTGGCTGGCAGGCTTCAAGGGCAACTTCCAGGGCGAAATTCGCGAATACTCACAAGTGATGTACCAGGCCCGTGAACTGGCTTTGAGCCGCATGCAGTTCGAGGCAGACCAGCTCGGAGCAGACGGCGTGATCGGAGTCGACATCAAGGTTGAATTCATGCATAACGGAGAGTGGATGGAAGTCACGGCCATGGGAACGGCGGTCCGCTGGGTAGGCAGCGGTCCCAATATGCCGCCGACGGCCCAGGGAAAGGTGACCATTCCGGCAGGCTAATAGTAAAAGTTGCATTTTTGCAATGGGCGTGGTTTCGTATCATGGTAGTAGGTCCCGATTATGATTTTTAGCTAGCAAGATCGGTAATTTTTGTCACCCTGAGCGCAGCGAAGGGTCTCTCACGATGGGCAGACAGATGCTTCGCTGCGCTCAGCATGACAATATCGGCGGCCGTTAAAGTTCATTATCGAGGGACCAGCGCTAGCGGCTGCCATGCTTCCCCCAGTACTCTACCTGCTAGCTCAAGAGGCGCCCTCACAAAAATCTTCCGCCAGAATTTCGTCTTCTCTTTCGTGAACACCAGCGGCGGCTTGATTTTCAGCACGTTGTGGAACGGGCCATCAGTGCTCAATAGAATGCCGCGCTCTCGCATACGGTTAGCAATATAAGATGCCTGTGCCGGTGCGGGCTCCAGCGTTTCACGGTTCAGCACTAGCTCGATGCCCACGAAGAGTCCAGGTCCTCTTACGTCTCCAATCAACGCGTGCCTATCCATCAAGCAGCGCAAGTTGTCAATCAAATGCATCCCAACGTGCAGGGCGTTTGCCTGTAGTTGTTCTTCAGCGATCACATCGAGTACCGCCAACCCGATTGCGAACGAAACCGGGTTGCCGCCGAACGTGTTGAAATACTCCATGCTGTTATGGAACGAAGCAGCAATCCCGGGCGTTGTCACAACTGCGGCTAGCGGATGTCCATTGCCTATGGGCTTACCCATCGTAACAATGTCGGGCACAACTCCCTGTGTCTCGAACCCCCAGAAATGCATACCGACCCGCCCGAAGCCAACCTGTACTTCGTCGGCAATGCACACTCCGCCCGCGTCTCGCACATAACGGTACACTTCTTTGAGATAGTTATCAGGCAGCACAAGCTGGCCGCCGCAGCCCATCAACGACTCACATATAAATGCGGCCAGCTTGCCCTGGCGCTGCTGGATGATTTCCTCGACATGGTACGCGTATTTCTCGGCTGCCCGCGGGTCGGTTCTCTTGTGTCGGCCGCGATAGACATCAGGCATAGGCACTGTATGTACATAAGGGGGTGCGCCTGTGCCGCCCGGCCCATCGAACTTGTAGGGGCTAATCTCGACGAGGCCGGTTGTGTTGCCGTGATACGCGGCATCGACTACGATCACGTCTTTCTGCCGGGTGTGTGTACGCGCAAGCCGCAGCGCCAGTTCATTTGCCTCGCTACCGGAGCACACAAAGAAACAAACGCTCAACGGCGCTGGCATGGTCGCGCACAGGCGCTCGGCGTAGCGCACAAGGTTCTCGTGCAGGTAACGCGTGTTGGTGTTGAGTACCGCCATCTGTTCCTGTGCTGCCTTGACCACGCGCGGATGGCAATGACCAACGTGAGCAACGTTGTTAACCGCGTCCAGGTAGGCGCGGCCGTTCTCGTCGTACAGGTATTGCATCCAGCCGCGTACAATGTGGAGCGGCTTCTGGTATGAGATGCTCAGCGACCTACCAACGTGCCGTACTCTTGTCTCAAGGATCTCCTGGGTATTTAGCGCATCGGTAGGAAAACAATTGGCGGGGATGCGCGCAACCAGGTTCGGGTCTGGACTCAGGCTCAACCAGATGCCGCGCTGGCTGGGCCGCGCCACACCGGGAAATTCGCCTATCTTGTCAAGCATATCGGTGATGATTTGGAAATGGAGATGCGGCGGCCACCCGCCATTGACTGGATAGCTGCCGATTTTGCCGAAGCGCGTCCCTTGAGCGACTGGCATTCCTTCGTAGAGGCCGTCGAGTGAATCTGCGCTCAAGTGGCCGTACAAGGTGAAGAAAGTGAGTTGTTTGTCAACAACTGTATGTTGCAGGATGATAGTTGGGCCATAGTCGAGCGGAGCTGCATTGTCGCCGAAGCTATGAACGATGCCATCCAAAGGCGCCAGGACCGGCGAGCCGGCTTCCATAAACATGTCGAGGCCAAGATGGACTGTGCGCCATTCAGGACCGTCGTTGCCTTCCGTCTTGTAGGTATGGCTTGTGTAAATTGGGCGAGCTTCGTTGTACCTGCCGATGCCTACAGCGCTATTCGCATCTCTAATGTGGTCGAAAATGTGGCGGCTGAACAGCTCAACGTCGGCTACATCCGCCAGGTTGCCCAGTTCGCGGCTGCCGGCGCTCAAGTCAAGTATAACCTTGTGAGCCGTGCGCAGGTCGGGTTCAACCACGCGCCCGATTTTATCCTCGGTGCTTTCCAGCCAGCGCACGACTGCATTTGTGTTTGGGCAGGCTGGCAGGTGGCAGGCCTGGCGAAATGTATAGTGGGCGAGCCGTGGATGGATATCTGCAAGTTTTTCGAGCAACACCCACGCAGGTTGTTCGCTGATAGTCAGATATTCGTTGTGCGGCTCTAACTTCTGCTGGTGTGCCGAGTTGATCACGCTGATGCACAGCCGGATGCAAATCAACGGGTAGAGCACTGCCATCTCTGCTTCAGCGAGTGGAAACGCTTCGTGGTAGCCAGTAACAACGTGCGCGGCAGCAGAGAGTGGATCGGCCTTACCCATCATTGCATAAGCAGTGGCGATAGCAAGTTCGCAGATTGTGTACGTGTGTACCATGTCGCCAAAGTCGATCACGCTGACGACCTGCCTGGATCCCCTGGTGGAGTCGCCGACCAGGACATTGTAGTCGTTGGCATCATTGTGAATGACGCTCATGCGTAGCGCAGGCAATGCGGGCAAAACCTCCGCATCAAAGGCTGAGAGAAAACACTCGACAATAGCGCGTCTTTCAGGTTGTACGATGTGTTGGAGATAATCGCGGATCCACCCGGCACGCTGCAGGTCCCACTTCAACGTGCGATGCGCAGCGGGGTGAGAGAAATCTTGCAGTGCGCGATCCATCCGGCCCAGCAAATTGCCGATGCTGGCAAGCAGTTCGGGGGTGTGAGGGCGTGTTTCCGCGAAAAGCTTTCCAGGTACGTAGGTGAGCAGCCGCGCGAGATGGGCTGTACCGTCCCCGGTTATTACCTGCGCGATGGTCTTGCCTGTGGATGTGAGGCATACCTGAGGCAACAAAAGAGAAGGGTCGTATGCCGTCAGGTGCTCCAGAGCCCTGTTCTGCATATCAAGTGTGCCCCGCTGCTCTTCGGCCTGTGCAATCTTCAACACGAACTCTCGCCCGCTGTCTGTCTTCAGGTGAAAGTTGTAGTCACGCTCTCCAGGCAATGAGCGCGCTGACGCGATAAGGCCGTACAGTTCAAAAGCAATGCGGCAGGCATCGATAAAAATCGGTGGTTGACGATTGGCGTTCAATATGACTTTACTCCTGGCAAATGGTTGGAGTAAAGTATAGTCCCTTTCCCGCTTCTTCTGCAATGCTCGCACTCACAGAACTGAAATGGATTTATCCCAAACTTGCTATACTCCCTGCCAGGTCACCTGATGATACGCGCATCGTGCAGGCTGGCTTCAAAAAGATCGCGCAGGTATGGCGCGTAAATGAAACCTGATCGGAAACATTATGCAAATTGCACAATAAAGCACCATCATTTTCGGATAAATTATCTATAGTATCGTAGGATGCGAGTCATTATGCTGGAAAGGAGACAAGGTAAGATACACCTTTGATAGAGGCGACGAAGCCCCAAAGGAGGACAATGACAATGTCCAACCCGCTTCCATTGTTTGCTGGAGGCACTTTCAAGCATGTGCCAGCTGCAGTAGTGCAGGTATCCAAACTCGCTTCTTCACCTGTTTGGTCTGCTAATGGAATACCTGATCAATCCCTATCGGAGCCACTTGCGCCGCCACCAAACACCTATCACCGCTATCACATCGAGACTCGAACAGCACCAGACATTGTACCCCTTCCTTCCAGATTCCGGGTCAAGGTAAAAAAGCACCGCTTGATTGCCATGGTGCTGAAGGAACTCTTCGAGGTCAAAGGTGACCTGAAAGTCGCGCTGAGCCGCCCCTGCGTCTATGGCGTCTTTTCAAGGCCGGTTGGTGGCCTGGCACCACGCGAAGAACTCTGCGTTGGCTGCCTGCGCTGCACAGTCCAGTATCCTGGCATTGTGCAGATTCACCCGAACCCGCTACGGCAGCGTCTGGGAGATTCCTTTGTCAGGCCCGAGTATGTCGATACCATCCTCTATGAGGCGCGCACTGGAAGAGTGCCGGTGCGTGGCGCTGGCTACAGAGGCCTCTTTGGTGGCGAGGGTTGGGATGGCCTCTGGACCGACATGTCCGAGATCGTGCGTCCAACGCGCGATGGCATTCATGGCAGAGAATTTATTTCCACCTCTGTTGACATCGGCGAAAAACCCACCTTTCTCCACTTTGACGATCGGGGCGAGGTCGTTGGCCCCGTGCCAACGATGATCACAACGCAGGTGCCGTTCTTTTTTGATGTGCCAGCCTATACTACCTCGCCGGAACCACTATTGCAGATTCTCACCGAAGCGGCCCGGCAGGTTGAAACGCTGGCGATAGTACCCATTACATCAGTGATCCAGTTCACCTTGCAGGGGCAGCACGTCGTCCCCTTGATTGAACCGGCGGCATGGACCTGGCTGGACCAGCTTTCGTGGTCACCGCGCATGCTGGTACTCGATGGTTGGGACCAGGAGCGTTACGACGCATTACGACATCGCTTCCCCGACAGTATTATCTGCGTCCGCGTTCCAATGGATACAAATCTCCTGGAACTGGTGCAGTATGGCCCACGGGTGTTTCACCTCACCGCCAATTACCACGGATATGTTGGCGATCAGTTTGTGATGGACCTGGTCCTCCAGGCTCACCAACGCCTGGTGGATGCCGGTGTACGGGAAGAGATTACACTCGTTGGCGGTGGTGGTATCGTCCTCGCCGAACATGTGCCGAAGGCGATCATTTGCGGACTGGACGCAGTTTCCCTGGACGTTGCTCTCGCTGTGGCGCTCCAGGCCCGCTTTAATGGGGAGTGCATCAATCGAGAAACCGCTTCCCTGTCTTTCCTTCGTTTGAACACAGCCTGGGGCGTGCAGCGCTTGAAGAACCTCGTTGCCTCCTGGCAGGATCAGTTGCTTGAAATCCTCGGAGCAATGGGGCTGCGGGAAGTGCGCCGGTTGCGTGGTGAAACCGGGCGCTGCATGTTCCAAAAAGAATTGGAACGGGAAGTCTTCGGCGCAGAGGGGAGCGGAACGTGAAGTTGAGTGATAAAACGGCTGAAGACCATATCAATGCAAAGCACCAGGAGGCACTTCACCGGGGTTTCCGGACCTGGCCGAGCCTGGCCTTCGATCGACCTCCTGCACTGGGAGATGCGCGCTGGACGGCGGACCTCATTCTCGCGACCTGGATGCAGGCCGAAACAGGCCATCCTCCCGATAACGGGCTGGAATACCAGGTGGGGCAATCTGGCGGCGGTTTCGATGCCCTGGCGTTCAAGTTCCTTCCTGAAGAACGCTGGGTTCCCGCGCATGAACCCGTCGATACGTCGATCCCCCTGAATAGACGACCATATGACAGGCAAATCCAGCTTCCAATCCCCTGGTATGGTGCTGGCATGTCCTATGGCTCGATCAGCGAACAGATCATGCTGGCCCGGGCGAAAGCGGCCAGGCAGTGGAACACCTTCACATCCACCGGCGAAGGTGGCTATCCCGAATCGCTAGTTCGCTACCGGGAGCACGTGATCACCCAGGTCGCCACAGGTATGTTCGGCGTGCGAGAAGAAACGATCTTATGGGCGCCGATAGTCGAGTTCAAGTATGCTCAGGGAGCAAAGCCGGGGCTTGGTGGCCACCTGCTAGGAGACAAGGCGACGACTGCCGTTGCAAAAATGCGCGAGAGCGTCCCTTGGGTCAGCCTGTTCTCGCCGTTCCCCTTTCATAGCGTCTATTCGGTTGAAGATCACAAGAAGCACATCGACTGGATAAAAGCCATCCACCCCGAAGCTCTTGTCTCGGTCAAGGTATCCACACCCACGGACGTTGATATGGTGGCGGTGGGGAGCTATTACGCTGGAGCCCATATCGTCCAGATTGATGGCTCCTATGGAGGTACAGGCGCAGCGCCCGAAATCGCCAAGAAGAATATTGCGATGCCGGTTGAACTTGCGATTCCGAAGGTGCATCGCTTCCTCGTCCAGGAGGGCATCCGGGACGAGGTGGTTTTGATGGCCAGCGGCGGAATCCGCACGGCTGCCGACATTGCCAAGGTAATTGCGCTTGGCGCCGATGGTTGCATTCTCGGCACGAGCGAGCTGGTTGCGCTTGGCTGTACACGCTGCAGCAATTGTGAACGGGGACGCGGCTGCCCGTTTGGCCTGACCACGACCGATCCTGAACTCTCCCGGCTGGTCGATCCCGATTGGGGCGCCGAGCGAATTAGTCGACTCTATGCATCTTTTCGCATACAACTGTGTGATAGTCTGCGCCGCCTGGGGCTTCGCAGCGTGCGGGAACTTCGGGGCCGCATAGATCTGCTGAGCTATCGCGGAAAAGAAGGTCGTCATGAATAGAGAGCAACTCGTTGCAGCCTTGATTGCCTCGCGGCGTTCTCTGGGAAGGATAACTTCAACTCAGGCCGATCAGACTGAGGCTGAAGGAGGCTGTGGCGTTATCGGTATGGCCGCCAGTGTGCCAGTCCCCGGGCGACACCTGCTCCAGGCGCTGCAACAGATGCGCAATCGGGGCAACGGTAAAGGCGGCGGAACCGCCGCTGCCGGATTGGACCCGGAATTCTTTGGAGTCCAACCGACTATCCTGGAGAACGATTATCTACTGGCTATTGCTTACCTGGATAGCTCAGCGCGCCCGCAAGTAGAATCGACCTTCGTCGAACCTACCTTCATCGTCACTGGGACATTCCAGGTACCCACGCTGCCGGAATTTCGCTCAATTTCGGGCCTGGAGGTTCGACCGCCGGATGTCTGGTGCTACTTCGTTAGAGTGCGTCCGGATGTGCTTACACTTTTCCAGCAGCAGCATAGGATTGCTGCTGAAGAAGGGATGACCATCGAGGACGAAATTGTCTGCCAGAACTCTTACCGGCTCAATCGTACGTTCTACGCCTCGGCTGGCGACAAAAGAGCTTTCATCCTATCGCACGGGAAAAACCTGCTCGTGCTTAAGATGGTCGGCTACGGCGATGATGTGATTCGCTACTACCGGTTGGAAGACCTCCACGCCTATGTTTGGATCGGGCATCATCGTTACCCCACTAAAGGGAAAGTGTGGCATCCCGGCGGTGCCCACCCGTTCATCGGAATGCACGAAGCACTGGTCCATAACGGCGATTTTGCCAATTATACATCCATCAGCACCTACCTGGCGCAGCGGAACATCTATCCCCTCTTCTTGACCGATACCGAGGTTGCAGTTCTCGAGTTTGACCTGCTCCACCGGACCTATGGCTATCCGCTAGAATACGTCATTGAGGCAATGGCACCAACGACCGAGCGCGATTTCACTTTGTTAACGCCAGAAAAGCAGCGGTTATACCAGCTCCTGCAGGCGGTTCACCTGCATAGCTCCCCAGATGGCCCCTGGTTCTTCCTGCTTGCCCAGTCGGATGTTCAGAAGCACACCTATCGCTTGCTTGGTATCACTGATACATCAATGCTGCGACCCCAGGTGTTCGCCCTGCAACAGGGAGCCGCGACGGTCGGCTTTGCCGCCTCGGAAAAACAAGCAATTGACGCGGCCCTGGAGAGTTTGGCACGGGAAGATCCTCGCTTCTGGTCACGAGCGGACCTCTATTGGAATGCGCGCGGTGGCAGCCATACCGATGGCGGTGCCTTCATCTTCGATGTGCATACGAGTGAAACGGGCCAGGCCACATTGCGGTGTACAGACAAGTTCGGCTGTGAGATTGCACCCGAACCGGTAAAGCGCTCACCGGACGGCCACAACTCATTCGCTCAACGCGCAGTGAACCCATTAACGCTCGTCCGAGAAGACTTATCAGCATCGGATCTATTTGACCAGGTATGCCAGCAGTTGCCGGTGTGGGACTATGACGATGTGAGCGTCTTCCTGGAGTGCCTGCAACGAACGGCCAGCAATGACGACAACCGCGCCCGCGCGTTCACGATGCTGACTTTGCTGATAGATCGCCGCTACCCGACGGGGATCATGAAGCGAAGCCGCCTGCTCGCTCTAGTGGATCGAAGTTTTGCCCAACTGGTGGATAGCATACGCGAAACTCCTTCCCGGCGCTACGCCTGGGCTGGCTTCGGTAGTCCTTTGCCAGAGCCGCAGGAGACCGACGTAACTCTCGTGCTTGATGCCTGTGGTTACCCGCCCGAGGGGAATGCATCGCTTGCGCGTGCGATTGTCACGTTGTATGAGCGAGGCTTTCATCGCTTTATTATTGCCAATACCCGTGGTCAACGCTTCATCGGCTGTGGTCTCGGTTCCAGTACAGATGGCTTGCGCATAGATGTATATGGCTCTTCAGGTGACTACCTGGCCTCAGGCATCGATGGCGCCGCAATAATCGTCCACGACTCTGCCCAGGATCAACTTGCCCAGATCATGAAAGGAGGCAAGCTGATTGTGTACGGTGATGTCGGCCAGACCTTTATGTATGCTGCAAAGGGAGGAGATGCCTTCATTATGGGTAACGCCGCCGGACGACCATTGATCAATGCCGTTGGGCGACCGCATGTCGTCATCAACGGGACATGCCTGGATTACCTGGCTGAGTCGTTCATGGCTGGCGATCCGCTAAATGGCGGGGGGTTCGTCATTGTGAACGGCATCCGTCGCGACGATGATGGCACCATCCATGATCTGGATACTCCCTATCCCGGCGGGAACCTCTTCTCCCTCGCCTCCGGTGGGGCAATTTACGTCCGGGATCCCTGGCAGAGTGTAACAGATGACCAGCTCAACGGTGGTGAGTTTACTGCACTCACCGTCCAGGACTGGGACCTCATCCACCCTTATCTCGAAGAGAATGAGACCCTCTTCGGCATTCCTCTGAATCGTTTGCTCACCGTCGATGGCTGCCCACAACCTCCGATGCAGGTCTATCGCAAGATCCGACCCGCTGGTCATAAGGCTTTGATGCCAGAAGAAGCCTGGGTGAGACGTGAGGCTTAGAGGAGCTGCACTGGCTTCTCATACAGAAAAATCTCACAGCCGCGTCATTGCTCTTTGATCCTGGAGAGTAGTAGGTGTAGTGAGTGTAGTGAGTGTAGTGAGTGTCATACAGAAAAACCTCCTAGCCGCTCTCCACTGTACACTATCCCAGATGGCGTTCCCTCGCCCCTACGGGCTGACAAGCGCGTTTCCAAAAAACCTACGCATGAGAGACTCTGTTGGCGAATGAAAGATAGGGTGCAATCGGGCATGGCACCCCTATGAACTTATCCGGAAACCGGCAAGAAGGTGGTAGAATGGAGGAGAGCAGAACAAGAGTTCAAAGGAGCAGAGGAGGAAGACGAGAGACATGAGCAGAACG
>WNFM01313578.1_pt1 | contig 28594 bp, 29 predicted proteins | sample 5400271 | NCBI WGS metagenome assembly WNFM01 (sample SAMN13153352, study PRJNA577476) | soil metagenome | isolation source: 60 cm saprolite on Douglas fir-dominated hillslope | place: USA:California | collected 2013-09-17 | reverse complement strand
CGCAGACCGCCACATCGACCGGCAGATTGGCCTCGCAGGCGGCCAGCATCTCAGCAGCCGTTTCGATATGGACCGTGCGGACACCGAGCGGATCGGGCTCGCGGGTCGGGCCGCTGATCAGGACCGTTTCGGCGCCCAGTTTGGCCAAGGCGGCGGCGATGGCATGGCCTTGTTTGCCGGAGGATCGATTGGCGATATAGCGAACGGGATCGATCGGTTCATGGGTCGGGCCCGACGTGACCAGGGCCCGCTTGCCGCTGAGCGGCCCCGTCGCCTTGCCGAGCAAGCGGCCGATCGCCGCCAGGATTTCCGGCGGCTCCGCCAGGCGTCCCGAGCCCACCTCGCCGCAGGCCAGATCGCCCTTGCCGGGGCCGACCAGCTGGACGCCGCGCGACCGCAAGGTGGCGATATTCGCCTGGGTGGCAGGATGCGCCCACATCTGCACATTCATGGTGGGGGCGATCAGCACCGGCTTGTCGGCGGCCAGCAAGGCGGTGCTGGCAAGATCATCGGCGAGGCCATGGGCCATCTTGGCAAGGAGATCGGCGGAAGCCGGCGCCACCAGGATGAGATCGGCCTCCCGCACCAGGCGGATATGCCCCATCTCGCTTTCATCGGTCAGCGAAAACAGCTCCTGATGCACCTTGTTTTCGGTCAAGGCGGCAATCGAGAGCGGGGTCACGAATTGCGCCCCGCCGGCGGTCAGGATGGCGCGAATCTCGAGGCCAGCCTCCCGGCCGCGGCGAATGACTTCCAGCACTTTATAGGCGGCGATGCCGCCAGAAATGATCAGCAGCAGTTTCTTGCCGCGCAGATCAAGGGGATGCAGATCCGAGGTGGTCATGTGCCTGAACCAGATTCCACAGTTTCAAGTCGTATTTACTGTGAATTCTACAGCGAGACAAGGGGCTGGGCAGGCAATACGGATCCAATATTTTACCCGGGTAATGTTGACATGCTATTTTTATCCGGGTAAAAATGCGCAACTTTTGGACGCCGGAGATTGCCATGCCCGCTCTCGACACCCAGACGGAGACGACCTGTATCGCTTTTTGTGACCGACGCCATCTTGCCGCCGGGTCACCGGCCGAGGTTGCCCTGGCGGTCAAAGCCGCTCTCGAGGCCGATGATCGTCGCCAGATCCTGGTCTTCGATGCCGTCACCAGCCGGCCGATCGATTTCGACCTCCGGGGCGATGCCGCTGCCATCCTGGCGCGGCTGAAATCTGACAAAACCCAAGCTGCGACTGAGGCCACTGACGCCGATCCGCGCCCGTCCGCCGGACCGGGGCGGCCGAAACTGGGAGTCGTGGCGCGCGAAGTGACCCTGCTGCCGCGGCATTGGGACTGGCTCGCCAGCCAGCCGGGCGGTGCCTCAGTGACGTTGCGCAAATTGGTCGAGACGGCGCGCCGCGCATCAGCCGGCGGCGAAAGGCAACGCCAGGCGCTGGACTCGGCTTATCGCTTCATGTCGGCCATGGTCGGCAATGAAATCGGCTTTGAGGAGGCGATCCGGGCCTTGTTCGCCAACGGCCAATCCCTGTTCCGGCAGTTGATCGCCGACTGGCCAGCCGATCTGCGCGACCATATCGCGCAACTGGCCGATCGGGCCTTCAGCACCACAACTGAGAACGCGGCCTCTTAAGCCGCGCGGTCGATCGCCGCCGCCGCGGGGAAGCTGATCCGCATGTTGGTGCCCTGACCCGGAGCACTGTCGATCACCAGCTTGCTGCCATGGAGTTCGGCGAGACGAGCGACGATGGGGAGACCGAGACCAACCCCTGCCTGTTCACGCTCGGCAAGGTCGGCCGTGGCGGAATTGTGACTGCCTGCCGCCCGCTTGCCAACACGCTGTCGGGCGATCTGACCGAAGGGTTCCAGGGCGATGCGTTGCTCCGCCGCATCCATGCCGGGACCGGTATCGGCGACCTCGATGCAACCACCACCATCGGTGGCCGCGGTGGTGACGCGCAGCGTCACATGGCCGCCTTCCGGCGTGAATTTGACGGCATTCGACAGCAGATTGAGCAGGATCTGGCGCAGCGCCATTTCATCGGCAAAGAGCGGCCCCATCACCTGATTCTCGAAGCGCAACTCGATCTGCTTCTTGGCAGCCAGCGGGACGATGATGTCGAGGCAGGACTGTGCGATCGGCTGCGCGGCGATCAACGACGGATGGATCTGACGCTTGCCGGACTCCAGGCGGCTGCGATCGAGAATGTCATGGATCATGCCGAGCAGCAGCGAGCCACTGGCATGGATGTTGTCGACATAGTCGCGATAGCGCTGATTTTCGATCGGTCCCCAGACACCCTGCCGCATCATATCGGCAAAGCCGATGATGGCGTTCAGTGGGGTCCGCAGATCATGGCTGGTGGTGGCGAGCAGCATGCTCTTGCTGCTGCTGGCCTCCTCGGCCGCGCGCCGCTCGCAAAACAGGGCCACGACGGTCAGCACATTCATGGTGAGGAGGACGATCAGCAAGCCAGCAAGTTGCAGCGGATTGATGACCACTTGGGCATGGAAGGGACCCAGCCCCGCCGCCGTGCCGGCCATGGCAATCACGGCCACCAGTGAGGCCAATGTATAGGCGGCACCCAGCGAGATCTGCAACGCGATCCAGGAGAGCGGCACCACCAGCAGGAATGGCACCAGGGTATAGAGGCTGAAATGCAGCGGCGGGCAGGCAAACAAGGCGATGCTGACAGCGGCGACGGAAATCCAGACGGCGAGATCCAGGCGGCTGAGCATCTGGCTGCGCCGCGGCATCCGCTCAATGCCAAGCCAGAGCAGCAGGGTCGGCGCAAAGCAGAGGGTGCCACCGCTATCGCACAGCCACCAGCTGACCCAGATGCGATTGGCAACGCCGACATCGAAGGGCTTTTCCAGATTGAGGGCGATCATGCCGCCAGTCGCGGTGATGGCCGGATAAAGCAGCACGGCACACAGGACGAAGATCACCACACCGCTAAAGCGGGTGAACAAGCCATCCAGCGGTCGCAGCTTCTGGATCAGCAGGGCGCCGATAATGGGGCCGGTCGCATTGGTCAGCGAGATCACCGCGGCGACCAAAAGCGGCGCCTCGAAATGCGTGGCATTGATCCAGAACGAGCCGAGAAACAGGCCAGGGAAAACGCGCCAGCCGCCGAACATGGCGGCCACCAAAGCGGTGCTGGCCGGCAGCCAGATCGGTGCCGGAAACAGACCATAGGCGGCAAAGAAGGTGCCAACCGCATAGCCAAGCGCGTAATAGGCGAAGATCGCCGCGAGATTGATGCCGAGCCAGAACAAGATCCGGCGCGCCGGGGTCAGTCGGCGGGGCGCGAAACCAGTTTGTGTCGGCGGTCGATTGGTAAACTGCATCAAGTCGTTCTGCAGGGGGAGCGTTGCGGGAAAGTAAGGTTAACGCGAAAACCTTAACGGGATCTTGCGATCGACAAGAGGAGCTCGCGAGCCGCCTCTGGCGATGCGACCGATCATCGCCGGCCATCTTGATCTTGGATCCCGCTCACGCGGATGGGCGGTTAGCCAATCCGCAAGACCAGGCCAGCGGCCAGAATCGCGATCAGCAACCAGAGATACCACGTAGACCCCGTCCGGGTGATGACCCGCAAGGCTTCCGGGTCGAGTTTGAGCCCACCTTCCGAGAGATGTCCGACCAATCGGTCAAGATTGCGCATGACGGCCGGGAAGCGCCGGGTGACATGCAGGAATTCCTCGGCCGCGTGCTTGATGCGGGCCTCCGGGCCGCGGTTTTCCCGCATCCATTCTTCGATCAGCGGCCGGGCCAGGGTCCAAATATTGAGATCGGCATTGAGCTGGCGGCTGACGCCTTCGGCCATCAGCATGTTCTTCTGCAGCAGCAGCAATTGCGGCTGCACCTCCATCTCGAAGCTCTCGGCGATGCTGAAGAGCTGACCGAGGACACGGGCAAAGGAAATGTCATGCAACGGCCGGCCATGGATCGGCTCGCCAATCGAGCGCAAGGCCAAGGTGAATTCATCCAGCGGCTGGTTCTGCCCGAGATAGCCGGCATCAAGATAGATCTCGGCGACGCGGGCGTAGTCGCGTTCCAGGAAGGCCAGCAGCATATCAGCGAGGAAAAAGCGCGTGGTCTTGTCGAGCCGGCCCATGATACCGAAATCAACCACCTGAATGGCGCCGTCATAACTGACGGTCATGTTGCCGGGATGCTGGTCGCCATGGAAATAGCCATCGCGAAAGGCCTGATTGAAGAAGATCGCCGCCGCCTTGGTCAGCACCTGATCGACATTGAGACCGGCCGCGATCATCGCCTGGCGATCATCCATGGGAATGCCGGTCTGGCGCTCCTGGGTCATCACCCGGCGCGCGGTCCGCTGCCAGTCGATCACCGGTACCCGGTAGGTCGGGTCACCTTCGAAATTCTGCCGCAGCTCCGCGGCCGAGGCGGCTTCGAGGCGGAGATCCATTTCGATCCGCACGGTGGCGGCAAAGGTACGAACGACTTCGACCGGCTTCAGACGTTTGAAACGCGGCTGGGTGCGCTCGATCACCGTCGCGATCCACATCAAGAGATCGATGTCGCGCTGAAAGGCGGCTTCGATGCCGGGGCGCAGCACCTTCACGGCAACGGGTCGACCCTCCGGGCTCTCGCCATCGGGCAGGGTGACGGCATAATGGACCTGGCTGATCGAGGCGGCGGAAACCGGCTCATCATCGAAGCTCTTGAAGAGGACGCCGATCGGCTGGCCGAGTTCGGTCTCAATGGTGGCGCGAGCTTCAAAGGAACTGAAGGCTGGCAGCTGGTCCTGCAATTTGGCAAGATCGGCAGCGACCTGCTCACCCAGCAGATCCGAGCGGGTGGAGAGAACCTGGCCGAGTTTGATGAAGGCCGGACCAAGTTCGCTCAGGGCCGCGGCCAGACGTTCGCCGGGCCGCATGTCGCGACCACTGAGATCCTTCGGCGTGCGGCCGAAGAAGACCAGGACCAGCCATAGCAGAAACGGCGCCAAGCCGACGCCAGCCAGGGCTTCCTGGAAGGGGGCGAGGGCGCCGTGACGGGCGAAGGCAACGGCAATCCAGAACAGCCGCACCAGCGACTTGAAGCTACGAATCATGCGCTCAAACCCGCCAGCCAGAATGCAAAGCCGCGATGCCGCCGCTGAGATTGCGATACTTGACCTGCTGGAAGCCGGCCGCCGTCATGGCGCCGGCGAGATTGTCCTGGGTCGGAAAACGACGAATCGATTCCACCAGATACTGATAGGAATCCCGATCACCGGCGATCCGGGCACCCAGCCAAGGCAGCAGCTTGAAGGAATAGGCGTCATAGAGTTTGGCCAAAGCCGGCACCGCGACATGGGAGAATTCCAGGCAGAGGAACCGACCGCCCGGTTTCAAGACGCGATAGGCATCGCGCAAGCCCTGCTGCAGATCGCCGACATTGCGCAGGCAAAAGGCGATGGTATAGGCGTCGAACCGCATATCGGGCATCGGCAGATGTTCGGCATTGCCGGAAACCCAGCTGAGGCCGCTGAGGCGGCCCTGATCGATGGCCCGGTCACGACCGACTTCCAGCATGGCCGGTGTCAGATCGCAAACCGTGACATGGACGCCCGGCGCGCGGTCGAGAATGCGGCAGGCGATATCGCCGGTACCGCCGCCGACATCGACGAATTGCTGACCGGGGCGGGGTGCCAGCCAGTCGATCATGGCGGCTTTCCATAGACGGTGGATGCCACCCGACATCAGATCATTCATCAGGTCGTATTTGCCGGCGACCGAATCGAAGACCCCACGCACCAATTCAGTCTTGCGGATCGTGGTGACGCGCTCGAAACCAAACCAGGTCTCACCCGGCCCGGTCGTGGCGCTGGATCGCGGGGCCCCTGCCATGGGTTCGGCAGGCTGCGAATCGCTGGGTGGGGAATCATCGAAATCGGGGGAGGCGGGCGCCATCGAAGACCACTTCACTGGGACTGCTGTCGACATGCCGGGAACATAGCCCGGCCCCGGCGGCAATGCCAGCCCGCCGGATCAGCCCGGTTTGCTAGGGTCAGGACTCATTGATCCAATGTGAGAGGTGACGGCTGAAGTGCCACAACGACCTAGAGGCCGGTGAGCAATTTCTTAAGTAGCAAGTTAAGTGTTTTCTGCTCCGCCGGCGTCAGCACGGAGATTAATTGCTCTTCTAGCGCCACCATTGGACCAATCAAGTCGTCTATTGCGCGCTTACCGGCAGTAGTTAGCGCAATTTGCCTGCCGCGCCGGTCGTTGGGATCGGGGCGTCGCTCAACCAGCCCGGCGCGTTCCAGCCGGTCTAGGCGGTTGGTCATGCCGCCCGAGGAGATCATTGCCGATTCGTAGAGCTGCGTTGGTGAAAGCATATAGGGTTCACCGGAGCGCCTGAGCGGCGTGAGCACATCAAACTCACCAACCTGCAGGCCCGCTTCTGCGAGCAACGGGTTCATGTGATCGCGTATCGCGCGCGCGGCGGCATCCAGCAGACGACCTACGGTTTCTACGGGCAACATTGGGAGATCGGGACGCTCGCGAGCCCATTGTTTGGAGGCAACCTCAGCACGGTCCATCGTCGATTGTCTTTCGCTTAAGTATCTTGACATTAAGATATACGAGACCTACTAACATAGAGGAAAGACAATAGCGTGGCTATCTCGCCGCTGAAGTAGGAAATGCGATGTCCAAGATGATTCTGTTGAACCTGCCTGTGAACGATCTCGCCGCATCGACAGCGTTCTACATGGCGCTAGGTGGCGAGGTGAATCCTCAGTTCTCCGGCGAGAAGTCGACCTCGCTCATGTTCTCGGACGCGATCGCCGTGATGCTGCTGACCCACGACCATTATCGCGAATTCACCCAACGCCCAATCGGCGACGCGCGACGCGACAGTCAGGCTTTGTTCGCCCTTACGGTCGACGACCGCGATACCGTCGATGCAACGCTGACTCGCGCGGTGGCGGCGGGCGGTCGCGCCGATCCCAACCCAGCGCAGGACCTCGGCTTCATGTATAACCGCCACATTGAAGACCCAGATGGCTATGTTTGGGAAATCGTATGGATGAACCCGTCAGCGAACGCCTGAACATAGAAGGCTACGCAAAGAGCGCGACTAAGCTCGGGACTCGTTGATCAGAGCCAGAAGATGACGGTTGCGGCGATGCAGATGGCGGACATGAAGGTGTGGGCGCATCGGTCGTAACGGGTGCTGACGCGCCGCTAGTCCTTGAGCCTGCCGAACATGTTCTCGATCTTGTGGCGCTGGCGGTAGAGGGCCTTGTCGTACTCGATCTGGATCTTGCGATTGGCCTTTGATGGGATGCAGGGCGTAATCCCGCGCTCGGTCAAGGCCTGGCGGAACCAGTCCGCGTCATAGCCCCTGTCGCCGAGCAACGCCTTGGCCTTCGGGAAGGCGTCAATCATCTGCGCCGCGCCCTTGTAATCGCTCATCTGGCCTTCGCTGAGCAGCATGACCAGCGGCCTGCCCCGGCCATCGCAGACGACGTGCAGCTTGAAGTTCAGGCCGCCCTTGATGCGTCCAATACATCGGGGAAGAGCCCCCTTTTGAGCAGGCTGGCTGCCATCCGGTGAGCCTTGAGGTGGGTGGCGTCGATCATTAGTTGGTCCGACTTGCCGCCTTTCGCTGCCAGCGCGGCGAAGATCCTGTTGAACACCCCAAGCCGGCTCCAACGGATGAAGCGGTTGTAGATCGTCTTGTGCGGACCGTAATCCTTCGGCGCGTCGCGCCAGCGCAAGCCGTTCCTGATTACGAAGATGATCCCGCTGATCACCTTTCGGTCATCGACCCGTGCGACGCCGTGGGACAGCGGAAAATACGGCTCAATCCGGCGCATCTGCGCCGCCGAAAGCCAGAATAGATCACTCATGACAGCGTCTCCTCACACCGCGAGTGAATCAACCCAACCCACGTTCCGCAGGCAATTTAATAGGTCCTGATTAATAGGTCCTGAGCCTAGATCAATTTGTTACGGAATGGCGCGATTCCGGCCGGTTCAGCCGAATCCTTTCAGTAAACCGGCCAGGCGGGGGCCGATCCGGCGCAATTCCTCCAGATGGATCGCTGACATGCGGGTCAGGATCGCTTCGGCGGCGGGGGTCAGGCCCAATAAAATGCGCCGCCGGTCACCGGGATCGACCTGGCGTTCGACCAGACCCAGGGTTTCCAGGCGGTCACTGAGTTCCACAGCGCTGTGATGTCGAATGAGCAGGTGCTCAGCCAATTCGCCGATGGAGATCCGTGCCTTGCCGGGATGCCCCACGATCGAGAGCAAGGCTTGATGCTGCTTGGGCGTCAGGCCCACGGATTTCGCGGCCTTCTCGCTGAAATCCAGGAACCGCCGCAGGCTCAGGCGGAACTCCGCCAGAGCTTCGTAATCGGCTTTTTTCACCGTGCCACCTGTCCTGCCACGTCAACTTCCCCATGCCCAACCCGGTCGGGGCCTATCCTTCACAACCCGGCCTCCTTGTCGGTCTTTTTGCGGTTGCCGTCATCTGCCTTGAATTTATATCGTATCACGATATAAATAACGGACTTCGGCCCGCATGTCCTGCCTTGAGAAGGAGCGACACGGATTTCGCCTGACCGGTTTCGATAGTTGGGACGGTCTCCCGGCTGCTGAGGACGATTGCCGTTACCTGTCGCGAAAGACGCCGATGCCCAATCCCCCAATCTCCAGTATCCAGATGTCCAACAATGGCCAAGGCAGCGACCATGCGACCCCGGCCCAACCGACGTTGAGGCGTCCTGCCACCGCGCCGCTGGGTGATTTCACCGCCGATCGGCCCGCCGATCGGCGGGTCCTGCTGCTGATGCTGATGGCGCTGGTCGTGGGGGCGGCCGGTGTCCTTGCAGCCTGGCTGCTGACGCGTCTCATTGGGCTCTGCACCAATCTTGCTTATTTTCACCGCGTCGATACCGCCATGCCACATTTGGCGGATCTGGCACTGGGCCTCGGTTCGATCGCCATTCCGATCCTGGGCGGCCTGGCGGTCGGCCTGATGGCGCGGTTCGGCTCGGAGAAGATTCGCGGTCACGGGATCCCGGAAGCGATGGAAGCGATTCTCTTTGGCAAGAGCCGCATGGATCCCAAAGTCGCCATCCTGAAACCACTTTCCTCGGCAATCTCGATCGGCACCGGCGGTCCGTTTGGTGCCGAGGGGCCGATCATCATGACCGGTGGCGCCATCGGCTCGCTCTTTGCGCAGCTCTTTCATCTCAGTGCGGCCGAACGCAAGACCTTGCTGGTAGCGGGTGCGGCGGCCGGCATGACGGCGATTTTCGGCACACCTTTGGCAGCCGTGCTGTTGGCGGTCGAATTGCTGCTCTTCGAATGGAAGCCGCGCAGCTTCCTGCCGGTGACCGTTGCGGTGATCGTCTCGGCGGCCTTGCGATCGCTGGTAATGGATGCGGCGCCGCTGTTTCCCACGGCGCCGATGACGAATTTGTCGTGGCAAGTGCTGCTGCCGGCCCCCCTGCTTGGCTGCGTCGCCGGGCTGCTCGGCGGCCTGCTCAGTCGCGGGCTCTATGCAGTCGAAGACCTGTTCCACCGATTGCCCTGTCACTGGATGTGGTGGCCGGCGATTGGCGGCATCGTTGTCGGGATCGGCGGCGTCATCGATCCCGCCGCTCTCAGCGTTGGCTACGACAATATTCGCATGATGCTGCAGGGTCACGCCGCGTTGCGGCCAGTCTTGTTGCTGCTGGTGGTGAAGGCGGTGATTTGGGTCGTCGCCTTGGGGTCGGGGACCTCCGGTGGCGTGCTGGCGCCCCTGCTGATGATCGGCGGCGCGCTGGGTTGTGTGATCGGCCTGCTGATCCCGGGTGGCCAGCCGGCGCTTTATGCCATGTTCGGCATGGCGGCGATGATGGCCGGCACCATGCGCGCACCGCTGACGGCCAGTCTCTTTGCCGTCGAGCTGACCGGCAATTATCTCGCCTTGCTGCCGGTGCTGGCCGCCTGCGCCGCCGCCTATGCCGTCACCGTTCTGCTGTTGAAGCGCTCGATCCTGACCGAAAAGATCGCCCGGCGCGGCCATCACATCTCGCAGGAATACGGCGTCGATCCCTTCGATTTCACCCGCATCCGCGATGTCATGGTGCGCGAGGTCGATACCGTGCCGGCAACGATGTCGGTCGTGGCGGCAATCGCGTTCTTCACCGGCCCAGCGGCGCACCATCGCGCCTATCCGGTGGTGGATGATCAGCAGCATCTGCGCGGCATGGTCACCCGCGCCGATATTCTCGGCTGGACCCGCACGGCGGAATTGCCAGAGGCCAACCTGGCTGATCTCATCTCCGATGCCGGATTGACGGTGGCACATCCGGAAGACCTGGTCGGTACCGTCGCCAATCTGATGGCCGAGAGTGATACCGGCCGTCTGCCGGTGACCGACAGGGTGAGCGGTCGGCTGGTCGGCCTGGTCTCACGCAAGGACCTGCTACAGGCGCGGTCGCATCAGCAGCGACAGGAGCAGGAGCGCAGTGCGCTGTTACTGCGCCGCCGGCCGGCGATGCCAACTCCGAGCGAGCTCGGCCGATGACCGGCCGCACACTCTTCCCTTGAACCATGACAACAGGCTATCTATCGCTTCTCAAGTCAGTGAGGCGATATGCCCGAATTACCTGAAGTCGAAACCGTTGCCCGCGGCCTGGCGATGCGGATGGTCGGCAAGCGCTTTGCGAAAGTTGAACAGCGTCGCCCCGATCTGCGCTTCCCTCTGCCGGAAAATTTCCCCGCCCGCTTGACCGGTCGGCGCATTCTGGCGGTGCGGCGGCGGGCGAAATATCTGCTGATCGATCTCGATGACGGTCAGGTCATCCTCGGGCATCTCGGCATGTCGGGCCGCATGCTGGTCAGCGACCAGCGCCCGGATGAGCTGGAGACCCATGACCATCTGGTTTTCACCCTGGATGACGGGGCTTGTGTCCGTTTCAATGACGCCCGCCGCTTCGGCATGATGGATCTGCTGCCGCTGGCCGAACTTGATCAGCACAAACTGCTGCGCGATCTCGGTCCCGAGCCGCTTGGCAATGAGTTCAGCGGGCCGGTCCTGGCGGCTGCCCTGAGGGGCAAAAAAACACCGATCAAAAGCGCCATTCTCGATCAGAAACTGGTGGTCGGCGTCGGCAATATCTATGCCTCGGAAGCGCTGTTCCGCGCTGGCCTGTCGCCGAAGCGCATCGCTGCGACCGTGCAGGGCGACCGTGCCGAACGCCTGGCTGGCGCCATCAAGCTGGTGCTGACCGAGGCGATTGCCGCCGGGGGTTCCTCCCTGCGGGATTACGTCCAGACCGATGGCGAGCTGGGTTACTTCCAGCATCAATGGAAAGTCTATGACCGCGAGGGCCAGCAATGTTCCGGCTGTGATTGCGACTTCGCCAAGACCGGCGGCATCCGCCGTCTGGCGCAAGGGGGACGCTCGACTTTTTACTGCGGCAAACGACAGCGATAATCACCTAATAAATTTAATTTATTGATACGATATATATAATCAGTTAGATTTATCTAATGAGACCGCTAATCTGGCCATCCGAAAGGAAACCTCGCGATGGCCAAAAGTATTTCTTCTGTTGCTCTTCCCACCGGTTTGCTCGGCGAGGCCTGGCGCCTGCCCAAACCCTTGCCGGGACTCGCTCTGGCCGGGTTGATGACCGTGCTGGCAGAAATGCTGCATACCTATCGCGGCTTCAGCACCTTCAACCCGACCATTCTTGCGTTGCTGCTGGGGCTTGGCTTCAACGCGTTGATCGGCACGTCGGAAAACTGCCGGGCCGGGACCGGCTTTGCCGCGCGGACTTTACTGCGCCTAGCGATCGCCCTTCTTGGCCTGCAACTGGCGCTCTCCAAGCTGGTGGATCTCGGTTGGGCGGGTGCGGTGATTGTGCTGGCCGTGGTGCCGGCGACCTTTGTCTTCACACTGACTGTTGGCCGTCTGCTGGGCGTGCCGCGCGAATTGCGCGCGCTGATCGCCTTTGGGACCTCGATCTGCGGCGCCTCGGCGGTGATGGCCGGCAATACCGTGGTCCGCGGCTCGGAAGACGAGGCGGCCTATGGCGTTGCCTGTGTCACCATCTTCGGCACGCTTGCGATGCTGCTCTATCCGCTGATGCCCAGCCTTTTGCATCTCGATCCGCATCAATTCGGGCTCTGGGCCGGCGCCTCGATACACGAGATCGGCCAGGCGGTGGCGGCGGGTTATCAGAACGGGCAAGTCAGTGGCGAAGCGGCCACCCTGGCGAAACTGTCGCGGGTGCTGTTGCTGGCCCCCATGGTGCTCAGCGTCGGCCTGGTGATCGCTCGCCAGGCGCGGCGCGAGGCAGACGCCCACCATTCCGGATTCGGTCAGGTGCCAATGCCCTGGTTCATCTTCGCCTTCCTCGGCCTGGCGGCGATCAACAGCCTCGGTTTCATCCCGCTCGCCGTGCAGCAGAAAGCACCGGATGTCACCGGCTTCCTGATGACATTGGCTCTGGCCTCGATGGGGCTCAATACCGATGCCGGCAAGCTGCTGCGACGGGGCTGGCGGCCGCTGTTGCTGGGGTTGCTTGCCAGCCTCTTCATCTGCGGTTTCAGCTACGCCTTGATCGTCGCGCTGTCCTGATTCACCTGATGGCAAGGATGCCGGCATGACCTTGGAGCAGTTGCGCATCTTCCTGGCGGTGGCCGAACGGCAACATATGACCCGCGCGGCCGAAGCGCTCAATCTGACCCAGCCGGCCGTCAGTTCGGCGATCGCCGCCTTGGAAGCGCGCCATGATCTACCGCTGTTTCACCGCATCGGCCGCCATATCGAATTGACCGAAGGCGGCAAGTTGCTTTGTGGTGAGGCCAAGGCCATCTTGCGCCGGGTCCAAGATGCCGAAGCGAATCTCGCCGATCTCCGGGGCTTGCGCCGCGGTCGGCTGCGCCTCGCGGCCAGCCAGACGGTCGGCAATTACTGGCTGCCGCCGTTGATGGCGCGGTTCCGCCGCGCCTTCAACCAAATCGATCTCGATCTCACCATCGGCAATACCGAGCAGGTCGCCCAGGCGGTGAAAGAGGGTGCCGCCGAACTCGGCATCGTCGAGGCGCCGATCACCGACGATGTCTTCGAGGAAACCTTGCTGCCGGGTGATCGCCTGCTGCTGGTGGCGGCCGCCACGGATGCCGGCCTGCGTCTCTCGCGCCAGTTGTACCCCTTGCAGCAGCCTGATGAGATCCTGCTATCGACTGCCGATTGGGTGTGGCGGGAATCCGGTTCCGGCACGCGCCAATTGATGGAGGCGATGCTGCAGAAACTCGGTTTTGATCCGGCCGCGCTGCCACGCTCGCTGGAATTGCCGAGCAATGAAGCGGTGCGGCTGGCGGTGGAGGCGGGGGCTGGCTTCACCATCATCTCCGAACTGGTGGTTGCCGCCAGCATCCAGGAAGGCCGCATCCTCGCCTGGGATCTGCCGGCAGCGGATCGCGGCTTTCGCCTGCTGCGGCATCGCGCGTATCAGCCAAGCCAGGCGGCAATCGCCTTTCAGACCATGCTGAGCGCCGCCGCACCGGCCATGCCCTGAACCCGGCCATGCCCTGAACACTGGAAGGGTCTTTCCGGCTTCGGCTATTGTGGGGGCTGCGTCATCCGGGCTACAAAGTGGCCAGAGTTCGACGGGCGCCGTCCCGTTGCTGCCGGGAGATGCCTGATGACCGACCAGACCCATCCACTTCGCAGCCAGTCCCGTGTTACCAGTCTGACGCAGGGCCGCCGTGGCTTTGGCGGCGGCTTGCGCGTGCTCGCCATTGGCCTTGCTTTGCTGGCACCCCTGCCGGCCTGGGCGGTTGACTATCTCAGCGCCGTCGATGATCTGCCACTGGCAACGGGCCTCACCGAGCAGAAGGACAAGACGACGGTGTTCGACGCGCCGGTCGGGAAGCTGGTCACGGCTTATGCTACCGGCCAGGTCAAGGCCGAGGATGTGCGGAATTTCTACGACACCACCCTGCCGCAGCTCGGCTGGCAGCAGACCGCCAGCGGCACCTATCACCGCAAGGCGCAGACCTTAAAGATCGACGTGCTGGGCGGCCAGGGCGGTGGCCCGGTCAATGTCAGCTATACGGTTTCATCCGAAGGCAAGTGATCCATCATGACCTATGAAAACATCCTGCTGACCCGCGAGGGTCGCATCGCCATCATCACGCTCAATCGCCCAAAGGCATTGAACGCACTCTGCGATGACCTGATCAAGGATCTCGGCCAGGCGCTGGATCTGCTGGAAGCAGATGCCGAGATCGGCGCCATCATCCTGACGGGCAGCGAGAAGGCCTTTGCCGCCGGTGCCGACATCAAGGAGATGAAGGACCGCGACTTCATGGATGTCTATCTCAGCGACTTCATCACCAAGGGCTGGGAGCGCGTCGCCAGCTGCCGGAAGCCGGTGATCGCGGCGGTGGCCGGCTTTGCCTTGGGTGGTGGCTGCGAGGTCGCCATGATGTGCGATATCATCATCGCCGCCGACACGGCCAAATTCGGCCAGCCGGAAATCACCTTGGGCGTCATTCCCGGGGCTGGCGGCACCCAGCGCCTGACCCGGGCGCTTGGCAAAGCCAAGGCGATGGATCTGGTGTGGTCTCGTCTCGCGGGTCGTTCCCGCCGACAAATTGCTGGACGAAGCCAAGGCGGTGGCCAACAAGATCGCGTCGATGTCGCTGCCGATCGCCCTCTTCGCCAAGGAAGCCGTCAACCGGGCCTTCGAGACCAGTCTCGCCGAGGGGCTGCATTTTGAGCGCCGGCTGTTCCATGCTGCTTTCGCCACCGAGGACCAGAAAGAAGGCATGGCGGCCTTCGCCGAGAAGCGACCGGCCAAATTTAAGCATCGCTGAGTAGCCGCCGGCGGTGAGCTGACCCGAATGACGAACAATTCCTAATGCGACCACTGGAAAAGCGTGATCGACATGGCAAAACAGCCGGACCCAGCGGCGGCTTCCCCGCGATTCACCACCAAACGCATTCAGGTGTCGATCGATCAGCGCCCGTATCCAGTGGTCAACATGAATGTCTTTGACGTGTTGATTTCAGGCGCGCCGGAATGGATCGCACAAGGGCAGAAGATCGATTTCTCCTTTTTGATCCAGCTGGGCGGCAAGGAAGTCATCCTGCAAACCTATGGCGCCGTCATGAAAAACAACAGCGCCGGCTTGGAGATTCGCTATCAGTCGCCGAATGCGCGTTGGCGCGATCTGCTGGCGCGCGTGATCACGGAAGAGAACGCCAAGAGCTGAGCGGCCGGTGACGGCTTGACTCGTCGCCCGCTTCGTCCATCTCCAACATCCTGAAAAAAAGAGAACCGGCGCAGGTCGGGGGTGAGGGGTGAGACCTGCGCCGGCCACAGTCCCATGGCCGGGGCCGGCCATGGGGCATGCGATCGGATCATCATCAGCGGCAGGGGGACGCTGCCGCATAGGCTCCTGGTGACATCCGATCGCCAGGGAAAGCTCGAGAACAACTCCTTGCAATAACCGCCTTGCCTAACAATGCCCGCTTGGCGGCGAATTCACGTTTCAGGCAGCGGCGAGCCGCACGGCGACAAACAATTCCTGACCGCGATGATTGACCAGCACCATCATCATTTGCTGATGACTGGCCTTGGCATCCTTGGCCAGGCGGATGACATCTGCCGGGTTGCTGATGGCGGTATCGCCGATACGTTCGACGATATCGCCATCGCTGATGCCTTGTGCTGCGAAGGGGCCGTCTTCGGCGACGTTGCTGACGACGACGCCCTTGGCATCCGTGTCCAAGTTCAACTGATGCTTGGTCGCGGCATCGAGGGGCGCGAAACTGGCGCCCAGAGCCGCCACGTCGACTTCATCGCTTGGCGTCGGCGCCGTTTGATCGCTGGGGCTGGCATCAGCCACTTTCTGATCGGCCTTCAGCTTGCCGATCACCACCGAGATCTTCTGCATCTGGTGATCGCGCCAGACCGTCAGATCGACCTTGGTCTGCGCCTTGGTGGCAGCGACCAAGCGTGGCAATTCGCGCATTTCATCAATCGTCTGACCGTTATAGCCGACGATCACATCGCCGGGTTTCAGCACTTTGACGGCCGGGCTGCCGGCTTGCACATCGGCGACCAGGGCGCCTTCGGCCTGGGGCAGACCCAGGACCTTGGCCAGATCCGGCGTCACCTTCTGGATCTGCACGCCGAGCCAGCCGCGTTCGACATCGCCATGTTCGCGCAAGGCCTCGATCACCGGCTTGGCGAGATTCGAGGGGATGGCGAAGCCGATGCCGACGCTGCCGCCATTGGGTGAAGCGATGGCGGTATTGATGCCGATCACCTCGCCATTGGTGGAGAAGGTCGGGCCACCGGAATTGCCCTGATTGATCGCGGCGTCCAGCTGCAAGAAGTCATCGAACGGGCCGGCATTGATATCGCGGCCGCGGGCCGAGACGATACCGGCGGAAAGGGATTGCCGACGGCCATGATCCAGTCGCCGGCCCGTTCCTTGTCGGAATCACCGAAGCTGACCGACGGCAAGGGCTGCTTGGCCTCGATTTTCAGCAAGGCAAGATCGGTCTTGGTATCGGTACCGATCAGCTTGGCCGGATATTCCTTGCCATCGGTGGTGGTCACTTCGATATCGGTGGCCTCGTCGATGACGTGGTTATTGGTGACGATATAGCCCGTTGAATCAACGATAAAGCCGGAGCCCAGCGAGGTCACTTTGGCATTGCGATGCTGCTGGCGCTGTTGCTCCATGAAGGGGCGAAACAATTCCTCGAAAGGCGATCCCTTGGGGAAATCGAAGGGCATCGCCTGATCCGGCGCCCCGCCTTCGGTCGCCTTGTGGGTCGAGGAGATATTGACCACCGCCGGCGTTACCTTGGCGGCGAGATCGGCAAAACCCTCGGGTGCCGGATAGGCATTGGCATTCGGTGCCAGGATGGTCGTCAGCAGCAAGCTGCTGCTCAGCGCTGTCGCAGCCAGGAATGCCCTGCTGGTGCTGCGGCGGCGATGCGATCTGGTATTGGGTGACATGGTGGTGATCGTGGTTGTCGTTGACATGGTTCCGTTCCTTCTTCCTCTTGCGGTCCCCCGCATCGGTCAAAAGCTCGATCGATGCCCGGCCCAAGCCGCGCTTGGCAATAACTTGGTGGCTCACGGTAACGCGTCGATGTCGCCGCAGACGGAATTTGGTAACGCTGTTGCCAGTCGACCAGCGACTGTTACAATCGGTTACACTTTTGACGTCGCGGCGTGCCCTGGCGGTGACGACACTGGCAGCGCCATAAGGCTGCAGCTTCTTGCGAATGTGATGTAAGTCCGATCATGCCCAGCGAACCCAGCGACCATATCCTGATTGTCGACGATGACCGGGAAATCAGAGACCTGTTGTCCCGCTTTCTGGCGAAACATGGCTATCGGGTTTCCACGGCCGCCGATGGTCGCGAGATGCGGCGTATTCTGGCGGATTCGCGCATCGACTTGATCGTTCTCGATGTGATGCTGCCGGGCGAGACCGGCCTGACCCTGTGTGGCCAGGTGCGGGCCAGTTCGAAAATGCCCATCATCATGCTGACCGCGGTGGCGGAGGAAACCGACCGCATCATCGGTCTGGAACTCGGTGCCGATGACTATCTGGCCAAGCCGTTCAATCCGCGCGAATTGCTGGCCCGCATCCGGGCAGTTTTGCGCCGGATCGACATCCGTGAACCGGCCGCCGCGACCACCGGCGAGGCAAATCCGGTCCTCACCTTTGCCGGCTGGAAGCTGGATCTTGCCACCCGGCAGTTGACCAATCCCGGTGGCGAAACGGTGGAATTGTCGACCGGCGAATATGACCTGCTGGTGGCCTTTGCCGAGCGACCGCAACGCGTCCTCAGTCGCGACCGTCTGCTGGACCTGGCGAAGGGCCGCGCTGCCGTCGCCTTCGATCGCAGCATCGATGTCCAGGTCGGGCGCCTGCGTCGAAAAATCGAGGTTGATCCGACGGCGCCGCAGCTGATCACCACAGTGCGGGGCGGCGGCTATATGTTCACGCCGACTGTCACCCGCAGCCAGGATACATGATGCGGCGGTTCCTGCCCGATAGCATCGTCGACTGGCTGGTGGTGATTGTCGTCACCGGCATCTGTGCATCGCAGCTGGCAACCACCCTGTTCCATAACATCAACCGCAATCAGGCGATCATCGCGCTCGAAGACGTGCGGGCCGCCGAACGTATCGCTTCCATCGTCGCCTTCCTCGAAGATACCGCACCGATCCTGCGCGCCGGCGTCGCCAGTGCCATCAGCCGATCATCGCTCTATGTGGCGGCGAGCGCACATAGTGCGGTGCCGGAAGGTCCTCCGGTCGATAGCCGCTGCCAGCGGTTGCGCGATGTGGTCAAGGCACGCCTGCTCGATATTCACTGGCGCCAGGTGCGGGTCAATTATGCGCCGCAGGCGGCTAATGACAGCAATTGGCTGGTGCAGATCTGGCCGGAATTCTGGGGCAATGAACAGGAACGCACGGCCCAGATTCTCAATCGGCAATCCAGCGAGCGGCGCTTTCGCGTGGCCATCCAACTGATCGATGGCGGTTGGCTGAATTTCGATGTGGCCTCGGTCAGTTCGCTGCCGGTGGCCTCCTGGGATCTCATCCTCTCGATCATTTTGACGGTGGCGGTGGCGATCGCCCTCAGTCTGTTTCCGGTCTATCGCCTGACGCGGCCGTTGGCCCGCTTTACCCAGGCGGCGGAGGCCTTGGGCCGGGGCAATCTCGATGAGCCGGTGCCGGAGAGGGGCTCGATCGAGGTGCGACGGGCGGCCCATGCCTTCAACGAGATGCAGGCCCGCATCCGTCGTCTGATCGATGGTCGCACCCAGATGATCGCTGCCATCTCACATGATCTGCGGACCCCGATCACGCGGCTCAGGCTGCGCGCCGAGTTCGTCGAGGATGGCGATGCGCAGCGGCGGATGCTGGCCGACCTCGATGAAATGGAAGCGATGATCAAATCGACGCTCGCTTTCGCCCGCGAGGATAGCGATCGTGAGCCGGTCGTTTCGCTTGATCTTGTCGCCTTGTTGCGCGACGTCGCCGACGAGATGCCGGGCACCAGCTTGCTGCCGGATCTGCCGGCACACTGCAGCATCAGCGGCCGCCCCCTGGCGCTGCGCCGTTGCTTCCGCAATGTCATCGACAATGCGATCAAATACGGCAAGGCAGCGCGCATCGGCCTGCAATCGGATGGAAAATCTGTGATTGTGACGATTGATGATGACGGTCCGGGAATTCCCGACGATCAGCGCGACATGGTGTTTCGTCCGTTCTACCGCCTGGAAGCCTCGCGCAATCGCGACAGCGGCGGCACCGGCCTCGGCCTCGCCATTGTGCAAAGCATTGTCTTGATCCATGGCGGCGAGGTGACACTCGACAACCGGCCGGAAGGCGGTCTCCGAGTCACCATTCGCCTGCCCCATTGACGGCGACTCACGGCGTTCGGACAATACGCCGCGTCACTCTGCCGCCCGCTCGCCCAAGGATGGCTTTTCCAATGTCTTGTTGGCGCCCGGCAAGGCCTGGCGACGCTCCCAGTCGAACATATAGTCCCGCGTCATGGGAACGGCATTGATACCCTTGCCCAGCTGAATCTGGAATACCATGTTGTAATCATAGCGGAACGAAAGTTCGCTGCCGATCAGATAGAACTCCCACATGCGGCAGAATCGTTCGTCATAAAGCGCGCGGATCTTATCGCGTGCGGCGTTGAAATTGTGGCGCCAGGCCTTGAGCGTTTCGGCGTAATGCAGCCGCAAGACCTCGACATCGGTGACCCAGAGCTTGGTCTTCTCGATCTTTGGCAGGACTTCCGACAAGGCTGGGCTATAGCCGCCGGGGAAGATGTATTTCCGGAGCCACGGATTGGTGTAACCCGGCCCGTCCCGGCGGCCGATCGCATGCAGCAGGGCCACGCCGTTCTCGACCAGCAGGTCCTGCACCTTGCCGAAGAACTCGCCGTAATGCTTGACCCCGACATGCTCGAACATACCGACCGAGACGATGCGGTCATATTGCGCCGTCTCCAGGCGGTAATCTTGCAGCTTGAAGGTCACCCGGTCCGTCATGCCGGCGGCCTTGACGCGCGCCTGCGCAACATCGTGCTGTTCCTTCGACAATGTCACGCCGGTCACTTTGACATCGGCGATCTTGGCAAGATAGAGGCCGAGGCCGCCCCAACCGCAACCGATATCGAGGACGTGCTGGCCGGGCTGCAGCAGCAGCTTGCTCGCGATGTGCCGCATTTTGGCCTGCTGCGCCTGTGACAATGCGATGTCAGGCGAGGTGAAATAGGCACAGGAATACTGCATGCTGTCATCGAGGAACTGCTCGAAGAGCTGACGCGACAGATCATAGTGATGCGCCACATGCTCGCGCGCCAAGCCGATCGGATTGTGCTGATGCCACCAGCGCAGCAATTTATGGGCGCCACCGACCAGGCGTTGCAATGTCACCGATTGCAGCGTGTCGGTGCTGGCCATGGCGATGTCCATGAGATCGTAGAGGTTGCCCTCTTCAATCGTCACCCGGCCGTCCATATAGGCTTCGCCCAGTTTCAGCCAGGGATTGAAGAACAAGGCGCGATCGGTTGCAGTATCGTGAATCCGCATAGTGACATGCGGCTCGGCGGAACCTTTGACTTCATGGCGTCGACCGGACGGATCAATGACGGTGATATGACCCCGTCCGACGCCAAACTTGAGTAAGCGTTCGAACATCCCCATGCGCTCCTAAAGTAACGACTGATTTAGCCGCCGAGACGCACCGCTGACCGATTTCTGAGCGGTGTTGCAGACGACCACTCTTCGCTTTTCTTGTTTTGTTTACTTTGGAATAATTCAAATATAGGGGTGGGATTCTGTCAATGATTCATTAACGATCTCAGGGCTGCAATAGTTGCAGGTCTTTAACTCCTGCAACTGCTTGGAGTTCCCGCCAAATCGCGACCTCGCCGTCAAGCCGTTTCGAGAATGACGGTGAGATCCTGTTGCACCAGGACGTAAACGGGCTGGCCATGATCCGCCTCAACGGAGGGGCTGCTCTCATTGCCGTCGGCGGCGCCCAACACACGGGCATGATAGATGTCATAACCTTCTGGAATGTCGCCATTTTCGGCGCGCACCCAGGCATAGCCGGTCTCATTTGCCAATTGCACGACGTCACCTGACTGGCCAGTGATGACAAGTGCCTCAAGGCCGGCAATCGACTCTGTTCCCAGGTCAACCACATCGCTGACATTCAGCGCAATGGTCGCCGCTTCGTAGTGATCGGCGCCCAGCACGGCATCAGCCGGCCAGGGATTGGTCTGATCGAACAGGGAATGCGACGGTTCATCAATCAATAGATGACTGAGTTTTGCTGATTCAACTGCCGGCCCCGTGATGGAATCGCCAGGCGCAACCCGCCCTGCCGCGTCATCGCTTGTGACGGACATGATCTTACTCCTCAACATCTGGTTATCCCGCGCATGCGGGGCATCGTGATGTTTTGCTCTGCTGAACAAAACTTATGAACAAAACTTAGCGTGTTGCTCGGTGATTTCAACCCAGTGCCCTTCCCAGGCATCACATCATCATGTGGGCCTGATTAGATTGCCGGACGGACAGGCTGCGTCGGCTGTCGTAAACGGACGGATCTCTCGGCGGATTTCGACGAGTAGGCTTGCCAGCGACAAGAGATAGTGCCACATGCAAAAGGCCGCCGCCGATCGCGTCGCGGCACCGCCGAGACGCCGCTGCCACAGGTATCCGTGATGGATCATCAAATTCTGCCGTCGGACGACCCCAAGTCTCTCGTCACTGAAGCGTTCGCCATGGGTTCCGACTTTCCCGGCCCAGCCGAAGATCTGCTGCTGTCCTGGATCCTCAGTCTGGATGCCGCGGCTGATCCACGTGCGGCGGCGGCGCGCCTCCTGGGCAGACATGCACCAGATCCGGCCAAGCTTGGCAATGACCATATCCGCCGCCTGGCCGAGCTGCTGCGCCAGACCGCTGTCACCGATCCCGCCGCCCGGGGTGGCCGCGGCCGGATCGCTGCCCGTCGGGCGGCCGGCCGCACCGGCACGTCATAGACCGGCGCGTCTTAGCCGGTCTCACCTGCAGAGGTTAACCACGGTTTGCGCTAGCTGCGCGTAACCGGCCGTGAGAAACTTGGGCCGGCCGACGGATCGCGTCAATATGATCATGATCGCGTCCAAAGGCCGCTGATGCGAGAGACACTCTGTGCTGCGAGAGACGATGGCAATTCCGACGTCGAGCATGGCGAGGTACAAAAGCGTCGGCCGCCTGATGCTGCCCATCATCGTCATGGCTTTCCTGGCGCAAGCGCCATCACACGCCGACCCAGCAACTTTCACCAGAGATGAGCCCCGTGGGGTGGACAATGCCGTTGTGGCACGACTGCTCGCGGCAACACACACGACGTCGATCGTGGTTGCCGGCAGTCTGGAGCCCTCGCTCGATCACCTTGCCTTCGGCCGCGTGGTGGCCCGCCTCGACACCTTCAATCTGGTGCCAGCCTGGCGCAATCTGTTGCAGCGGGCGAGCCAACAGGATGCGCTCTGCCAGAGCAGTTGCGGCAGCATTGCCTGGCATCGCCTGATCCGTGATCTCCGGCGGATATCCCCCTCGGCACAGCTCGATCTCGTGCAACAGCGTCTCAATCGCCTGCCTTATCGCGACGACATGGCAAATTGGCGTCTGATCGACTATTGGGCCACGCCCGACGAGTTTTTGACGAAGGGTGGCGATTGTGAGGACTATGCCATCGCCAAATATTTTGCGTTGCGGGCCGCCGGTTGGCCAGTGGACGCCGTCCGCCTGATGCTCAGCCATCGGCGGGGCGAGATTCTCGGTCATGCCTACCTGATCGTGCGGCGCGGAACCGATTGGTTGGTGCTGGATAATCGCCAAATGGCACCCTTTCGACCGAGCGGTGACGGTGAGCGTTTATGGGCCGGCTATTCGCTCAATGAAAGCTCGTTATGGATTCACCGTAATGTCTCGGCGCCAGATTTCGTAATGTCTTCAATGCAATAAATGTCGCTTTATGCGTAAAATCCCGAAATGGCTCACGGCAGTTGCTTCTCGCAGCGACTTGGCTAGAAATAGGCCCGCTTTTGGGTGATGGGTCAGGCTGGACTCGCGCCGGAACCAGGTCAAGGATTCGGCGCCGGTGAATGATCTTGAAGGCGGGCCACGTTTTGGATGGAAGCGTATCGCCGTCGGCCGAACCGATCGCTTTCTAGTTTAAGGATGGCATCACAGATGCAGCAGTCTCACGCCGAGACCGGCCGAAGATCTTTGTCGGCCCTGGCAATCGGCGCAATCGGCGTGGTCTATGGCGACATCGGCACCAGCCCGCTTTACGCTTTCAAGGAATGCTTCAGCAGCCATTACGGCTTGAGCATTGATGGACCGAATGTCTATGGCATCCTGTCACTGATCTTCTGGTCGGTGATGCTGGTTGTCTCGTTCAAATATGTCTCGGTCATCCTGCGTGCCGATAATGGCGGCGAGGGCGGCAGCCTGGCGCTGCTGGCGCTGGTTTCAAATGCGGTCAAGACCCGGTGGGAATTTTTGCGGCGGCACTGTTCTATGGCGACAGCATGATCAAACCGGCAATCTCGGTCCTCAGTGCGGTGGAGGGGCTAAAAATTGCCGTGCCGGGTATCGAGGTGCTGGTCATTCCCGTCACGCTCGGCATTCTCATCGCTCTTTTCATGATCCAGCGCCAGGGGACCAATCGCATCGGCATCCTGTTCGGCCCGCTGATGTTGCTCTGGTTTGCCACCATTGCGGGCCTCGGCGTGATCCATATTGTTGGTCGGCCGCAGATCATTGCGGCGATCAATCCACTTTATGCCATCGACTTTTTTTACCTCCATGGCTGGTTGGCGTTCTTCGTCCTAAGCTCGGTGGTGCTGGCACTGACCGGTGCCGAAGCGCTCTATTCGGATCTCGGCCATTTCGGGCGCCGGCCGATACGGCTGACCTGGTTCGGCCTGGTTCTGCCCTCCCTGGTCCTCAATTATTTTGGTCAGGGAGCGCTGCTGCTGAATGAACCGTCGGCCGTTGAGAACCCCTTCTTCCGCCTGGCGACTGACTGGGCTGCCTTGCCGCTGGTTGTGCTGGCGACCATCGCCACCATCATCGCCTCGCAGGCCGTGATCACCGGTGCCTATTCGGTCACCCAGCAAGCGATCCAATTGGGCTTCTTGCCGCGATTGCGCGTCGTCCATACATCAGGCAGTGCGATCGGACAAATTTACGTGCCCTTCGTGAATTGGATGCTGATGATAGCTGTTGTCATTCTTGTGCTCGGCTTCCAAAGTTCCAGCAGTCTCGCTGCCGCCTATGGCGTCGCGGTAACGGGAACGATGCTGATCGACACCTTGCTGATCGGGGCGGTGATTTTCCTGATCTGGCGCTGGTCGCGCTTTCCGGCAGCCATTCTCGTCAGTGTTTTTCTGATCGCCGATCTCTGTTTCTTCCTGGCCAATATAGGTAAAGTCACCCATGGCGGCTGGTTCACATTGGCGGTGGGCCTGGTGATTTTCGTCCTGCTGACGACCTGGAAACGGGGCCGCCAGCTGCTGTCGGCGCGCATCGACCAGGATGCCATGCCGGTCGACATTTTCCTGAAGTCGATCTCCAATCGCGCTGTTCGGGTGCCGGGAACGGCGATCTTCATGACCGGCCGTCCCAACGGCATTCCCTCGGCCCTGCTGCATAATCTGAAGCACAACAAGATCATCCATGAGCGCAATATTTTGCTGACGGTCGAGATGCAGCCGGTGGCGCATGTGCCGATGGAGCGCCGCCTGTCGGCAGCGGAGCTGGGGCCGGGTTTTCACCGCCTGACCATGATCTTCGGCTTCATGGATGATCCCGATGTGCCATCGGCATTGCGTCATGCCGAAGAGTTCGGCCTGCCGATCAATCTGATGGAAACCTCGTTCTTCATCAGCCGCGAAACCATCGTCGTCAGCATGCTGCCCGGCATGATGCTGTGGCGCGAAGCCTTGTTCGCCTGGATGTCACGCAATGCCGCCACGGCCATGGAATTCTTTGGCCTGCCGACCAACCGGGTGGTGGAACTGGGTGCCCAGGTGGAGATTTAACGCTTATCGGCCAGCTCGCCGTTGCGAGCTTCGCTGCGACAAAAGGTAGCGGCGATGCTGGTCCAGATACTTGGCGGACCGCCACTGAGCGCCCAGGTGCTGGTTCCATCCACCAGCTTACGGGTAGCGATCAGCTTGCAATTTAGCTAGAAAGAGCCCCCTTCAGGCGGCCAGTTCGTCGCTGGCGGTTAAAAGGAAGTCCAGACAGATGCAGCAGTTTCATGCTGGGGCTCGTCGCAAATCGCTCTCGGCTCTGGCGATGGGTGCGATTGGTGTCGTCTATGGCGATATCGGCACCAGCCCGCTTTACGCGTTGCAGGAATGCTTCAGCAGCCATCACGGCTTGGCGATCAACGCCACGAATATCTATGGCCTGCTCTCGCTGATCTTCTGGTCGGTGACCCTGGTGGTGTCGTTCAAATATGTGACGATCATTCTGCGCGCCGACAATGACGGTGAAGGCGGCAGCCTCGCTTTGTTGGCCCAGGTGAGCGGGGTGGTCAAAGGGCGGCTACCGGTTGCCTGCATCACCGTTCTCGGCGTCTTTGCCGCCGCCTTGTTCTATGGCGACAGCATGATCACGCCGGCGATCTCGGTGCTGAGCGCTGTCGAGGGGCTGAAAGTCGCGCTGCCGGACATCGATGTCATCGTCATTCCGCTGACACTCGTTATCCTGGCGGTCCTCTTTGTCATTCAACGCCAGGGCACCCATCGCATCGGCATTCTGTTCGGCCCGATCATGATTCTGTGGTTTGGCACCTTATCTGTCCTCGGTGTCATCCATATCTTGGAACGTCCGGAAGTCATCGCTGCCATCAATCCGCTGTATGCCGTCACCTTCTTTCACGAACATGGCTGGCCCGCATTCTTCGTCCTCGGCTCAGTTGTGCTGGTGCTGACCGGTGCCGAAGCGCTCTATTCCGATCTTGGCCATTTCGGGCGCCGGCCAATCTATGTCGCATGGTTTGGCTTGGTGCTGCCGTCGCTGGTGCTGAATTATTTCGGCCAAGGCGCCCTGCTGCTGAACGATCCCAGCGCGCTGGAGAATCCGTTTTTCCGGATGGCCCCCGGTTGGGCGGCCTTGCCACTGGTGGTGCTGGCGACCGTTGCCACAGTGATCGCCTCGCAAGCCGTCATATCCGGTGCCTTCTCACTGACCCAGCAGGCCATCCAATTGGGATTGCTGCCGCGCTTGCGCATCGTCCACACCTCACATCAGGCGATCGGTCAGATCTATGTGCCCTTCGTCAACTGGATGCTGATGGTTGCCGTTGCCATGCTGGTCGTTGGCTTTGAAACCTCCGCCAATCTCGCTTCCGCCTATGGCCTCGCCGTCACTGGCACCATGTTGATCACCACCTTGATGATGGGCGTGGTGCTGTTCCGCATCTGGCATTGGCCGAAGCTGCCATCGGCCGTGCTGATGGCGGTCTTCGTGATCGTGGACGCATCGTTCTTTCTCGCCAATTTCAACAAGATTGTCCATGGCGGCTGGTTCACCTTGGCGGTCGGCCTGGTGATTTTCATTCTGTTGACGACCTGGAAGAAAGGCCGCCAATTGCTGTTGGCGCGGATCGACCAGGATGCCATGCCGGTTGATATCTTCCTGAAATCAATCTCCAATCGCGCGCATCGCGTGCCGGGAACCGCGATCTTCATGACCGGCCGGCCGCAAGGCATTCCCTCGGCCCTGCTGCATAATCTCAAGCACAACAAGATCATTCATGAGCGCAACATCTTGCTGACGGTGGAAATGCGCCCAGTCGCCCATGTGCCGGTGGCGCGCCGGCTGCTGGCCGAAGATCTCGGTTCCGGCTTCCATCGCCTGACCATGATCTTTGGCTTCATGGATGACCCCGATGTGCCGGCTGCCTTACGCCATGCCGATGAGATCGGCCTGCCGATCAATCTGATGGAAACCTCGTTCTTCCTCAGCCGCGAAACCATCGTCGCCAGCATGTTGCCCGGCATGATGTTGTGGCGGGAGGTGCTGTTTGCCTGGATGTCGCGCAATGCCACCAGCGCCATGGACTTCTTCGGTCTGCCGATCAACCGTGTCGTCGAGCTGGGCACCCAAGTCGCCATTTGAGCGCCGCCGGCCGTATTGGCTCGCTGGCCTGCCTCTGCAGCATTTCGCCATGACCGACGCGGCCGTTAGAATTGATGCGACAAGGCGTGATAGAGGGGCTCGCGGGTCAAGGCGGCGGAAATGCCGGCGGCGATGAAGGTTGTGGCCAGAAGCGGCACCAGCAGCGCATTGCTGACAGTCATTTCTGTGACGATGACAAAGGCGGTCAAAGGCGATTGCACGACGGCGGCAAAATAGGCTGCCGTGGCGAGCAGCATGATGGTGCCGAGATCGGCGGCTGGAAAAAGGTCGCCCAATGCCGCGCCTAATCCGGCACCGACCGACAAAGATGGCGAAAACAGCCCGCCCGGCAAACCGCTGACGGACGACGCCAAGGTTGCCAGCAATTTCAGTGGCCCATACCAGATCGGCATTGCCTGCCCGGTTTCCAGTGCCAGTCTGGTCTGTTCGTAGCCTGTGCCATTGGCATAACCAGTGGTCAGCCACCCTGCCAGCGCAACGACCAGGCCGCAGATGGCGGGCAGGGCATATGGCAGGCTGCGTCGCAGCAGCGGCGACGGGCTGTTCAGATGACGGCGATAGAGCCGGCCAATCCCCAGGAGCAGGAAGCTGAAGGCGCTGCCCGCGAGACCACAAGCTACGCCACAGATTCCAGCGTAAAGCATGGCATGGCTGAAGCCGGTGGAAATCATCGTATTGCCGAAATATTTGTAATTGCCGAGCATCGAAATACTGACGGCGCCAGCGACGACGACCGCAGCGATGATCAAGCCACTGATGCGTTTCTCATAGCTTTTGGCCATCTCTTCGATGGCGAACATGATGCCGGCCAGCGGCGTGTTGAAAGCCGCGGCAATACCCGCTGCCGCCCCGGCCAGGAGCAATCCCTGCGGCTTGCGCAATCCAGCATAATTTCCCAGCACGAACATGATGCAAGCGCCGAGCTGGACCGTTGGACCTTCTCGCCCGATCGAGGCGCCGAACAGGAGGCCAATCAAGGTTAGCCCGACCTTCCACAGAGTCGCTTTGCCACCAATCAGCTCAGCGCGACTCGCCGTTGCCGTCAGGCGTCGCGCGGCGATCACCTGAGGGATACCGCTGCCACGGGCCGCCGGAAACCAGTAGCGCGTGGCCGTGGCCGCAGCGACAAATCCGGCGACGGTCCCGGCGACCGTCAAGGCTGGTGAAATCGTCCGCCATTGCGTGAACCATCGCTGCATCAAATCCGCAGCTTCAGCAAAGCCGGCCGAGGTCAAGCCGATCAAGGCAGCGCCAAGGATAAAGACGGCTTTCCGCCGCCAGAAACCAGTGCTCAGCCAATATCGAGCGAATCGGCGGCGAAATTTACGGGCAGG
>WNFM01302414.1_pt3 | contig 28673 bp, 27 predicted proteins | sample 5400271 | NCBI WGS metagenome assembly WNFM01 (sample SAMN13153352, study PRJNA577476) | soil metagenome | isolation source: 60 cm saprolite on Douglas fir-dominated hillslope | place: USA:California | collected 2013-09-17 | reverse complement strand
GATTACCTCGGGGACGTTGTTTGGCGCCGATAGGGCGACGCTCAGCGAGACCTACAGCAACAAGAACGCCGGCACGGGCAAGACGCTGGTGCCGGTGGCGAGCATCAGCGATGGCAACGGCGGGTCGAACTACGCGGTGAGCTACGTCACCAACACCAACGGCACGATCACGGCGGCGCCGCTGACGGTGACGGCGCAGGCGGACAGCCGTGGGTATAACGGCACGACCAGCTCGGCGGTGGCGCCGGTGGTGACCGGGACGCTGTATGACGCGGTGGGCACGGCGGCCACACAGACCTACGACACGAAGAACGTGGGCACGCTCAAGACGCTGACGGCGAGCGGCCTGGTGGTGAGCGATGGCAACGGCGGGTCGAACTACGCGGTGAGCTACGCGACCAACACCAACGGCACGATCACCACGGCGCCGATCTTCCTCGCGGGCAGCAAACCCCAGGACGGCAATACCACATTTCTTAACACCACATTCGGAACCTCGGGGACCATAAGCGGCGTGAACGGAGAGACGCTCGGCCTCACCGGCGGCGGAAGCGTGGCCAGCCCCAACGCGACTGCGGGAACGCAACCACTGTCTCTGGACACGCTGGCGCTAGCGAACGGGAGTGGCCTGACTTCGAATTACATCCTGTCGGGCGGTACCGGCACGATTACCGCGGCGACGAGTCTCCCGCCGGAGACGATTAATCCCATCATTGGGCAAATCAACACGGCACCGTCATCGGGCAACACAGTGGTCACGACATCGACCAACGTATTTGTCATCCTTAACACCACATTTGCGCCGACGGTGACCGGGGACCCGCGAAGGAATATTCTCGCAGTGACGGTTTCGTGCAAATAGGGCTGTAAGGGAGCGCGCCCGAGGCAACACGTCAGGCCGCGCGGCGACTCGAAGGTGGGCAGGAGGCGCGCCCCGCGGTTCTGTAGAATCAAATCCCGATGAAGAGAGTCGCGGTCTACAGTAGCTCCCGGCCGCGGGCCGCCGCCCCGCAGGTCGTGGCGGAAATTCAACCGGCAAAAAAAGCCGCGCTCCTCGTCCGATCCCGTTTCTCGTTAAAGGCCAAAGGCGTGCGAGTTGCCGGCGGCCTGCTGGCGGCGCTCGCCCTCGCCGGGGCAGCCTGGACCTTCGGCCCGCAGCTGCGCGGCATGAGCCAGGCGGAGGTGGACGCCGCGATCCAGCGCGCGCTGGAGGCGAACGCACCCAAGCCGACGGCGGCCGAGGCCTACGAGAAGATCCTGCCCTCGCTGGTGCACGTGCGCGGGCTGATGACCGAGGAGGATCCGAAGGAGGCGAAGCAGGACGGAACCGAAGCCGACCCCGCCACGGCCAAGGCGCCGGAAGGAAATAGCGGCACGGGCGTGGTGATCATCGATACCGGCCTCATCCTCACCAACCTCCACGTCGTCCAGACCGCGAAACGCGTCAAGGTCATCTTCTTCGACGGGCTCGAATCCGACGCCGAAGTGATCGGCGTTCGGCCCGAGCACGACCTGGCGGTGCTGCAGGCGAAGAAAATTCCCGACGATCTGTTCCCGGCCACGATGCGCTCTACCAACGGCCTGCGGCCCGGCGACGAGGTGGTCGCGGTCGGCTTCCCGTTCGGCATCGGGCCCTCGGCCTCCGCCGGCGTGATATCCGGGCTGAAGCGCGAGTACCGCTCCAGCGAGGGCGAGCGCATCCTCGGCAATCTGATCCAGTTCGATGCCGCGGTGAATCCCGGCAACTCCGGGGGACCGCTCGTCACGATGGAGGGCGAAGTGATCGGCATCGTCACCGGGCTGCTCAACCCCACGGAGCATCGCGTGTTCATCGGCATCGGCTTCGCGGTGCCGATCGAGAACGCCGCCAACGCCGTGGGCCTGTCACCTTTCTAGCGGGAGGCGTATGGAGCATCAGGCTTCCGAGGTCTCGTCCGTCATGGAGCGCATCCTCTACGAGGTCAAGAAGGTCGTCGTCGGCCAGGACCGTTTCCTGGAGCGCGTGCTGGTCGCGGTGCTGGCGCAGGGGCATCTGCTGGTGGAAGGGGTGCCGGGCCTCGCCAAGACCCTGACCGTGAAGACGCTCGCACAGACGGTGCGCGGCAGCTTTCGCCGCATCCAGTTCACGCCCGACCTGGTGCCTGCCGACCTGGTGGGAACGCGCATCTACAACCAGAAGACCGGCGAGTTCGCGACCTCGCTCGGCCCGGTATTCTGCAACCTGCTGCTGGCCGACGAGATCAACCGCGCGCCGGCGAAAGTGCAGAGCGCGCTGCTCGAGGTGATGCAGGAGCGCCAGGTCACGATCGCCGGCGAGACGCACAAGGTGCCCGACCCGTTCCTCGTCATGGCGACGCAGAACCCGATCGAGACCGAGGGCACCTATCCCCTGCCCGAAGCGCAGGTCGACCGCTTCATGCTGAAAGTGCTGGTCGGCTATCCGAGCGAGGAGGAGGAGTTCGTCATCGTCGAGCGCGTTACCGGCGCTCTTCAAAATGTGAGCTCGATCGCGACCACGGACGAGGTCGGAGCATTGCAGCGCCAGTGCCGCAACGGCTATGTCGAGCCTTCGCTCATCCAGTACGCGGTGCGACTCGCCTCGGCTACCCGCGATCCGGCAAGGTTCGGTCTTTCCGACCTTGCGCGTTTTATTTCTTATGGGGCAAGTCCGAGGGCTTCCATCCACTTGATCGAAGCCGCACGCGCGCTCGCTTTCCTGCGCGGCCGCGACTACGCGCTGCCGGAGGATGTGACCGACCTGGTGCTCGACGTCTACCGCCACCGCCTGGTGCTCTCATACGAGGCGCTTGCAGAGGGCCTGACGCCGGACGAGCTCCTTACCCGCGTGATGAAGCACATCCGTGCCCCGGAGAAGCCGCTCCAGCATGTCAAAGCCGCCGTCGAATCCTGATCGTCTTCTGAGAGGCCTGGAGTGGACGGTCATTCGCCGCCTGGACGGGCTGCTACAGGGCGACTACCGGACGCTGTTCCGCGGCTTCGGCCTCGATTTCGCGGACCTGCGCGAGTACCAGTACGGGGACGACGTGCGCCATATCGACTGGAACGTCACCGCGCGCCTGCAGACGCCGTACGTGCGCGAATACCACGAGGACCGCGAGATCACGGCCTGGTTCCTGCTCGACTTGAGCGCGTCGGTCGATTTCGGCTCGCGCCAGGTGAGAAAGCGCACGGTGTCGCAGGATTTCGTCGCGGTGCTGGCGCGGATCCTCACGCGCCACGGCAACCGGGTCGGCGCGCTGCTCTACGGCGACGGCGTCGAATCGATGATCCCGGCGCGCGGCGGCAGGCGCCAGGTGCTGCAGATCCTGCATCAAATGAATTTGAGCAGCAATGCGCCCAAGTCCTCGAAAACCGACCTGCGCGAGCTGCTCGAGGCCGCCGCCCACACGGTCCGGCGCCGCTCGCTGATTTTCGTGGTGTCGGACTTCATCAGCGAGCCCGGCTGGGCCAAGTTTCTCGGCTACCTGGCGCGGCGCCACGAGATCGTCGCGGTGCGCCTGCACGACCCGCTTGAGGCCGAGCTGCCCGATCTCGGCCTGCTGCCGTTCCGCGACGCCGAGAGCGGCGAGACCCTGCTCGTCGACACTCACGACCGCGGCTTCCGCAGGCGCTTCGCCGCCGCGTCGGCACGCCGCGAGGCGCGGCTGCGCGCCGTCTTGAGCGAGGCGGGCGTGGACTGCCTCGAGCTCTCGACCGAAGACGACCTGGTCGACTCGATCCGGCGCTTCGCTGAATTGCGCAAACGCCGAAGCAAGACCGCTTTACCGGGAAGGAGCCATGACCTTTCAATGGCCTGAGATGCTGTGGCTGCTGCCCGCACTTCCGGCGCTCGTCGCCGCGTACGTCCTCGTCCTGCGCCGCAAGAAGAAATTCGCGCTGCGCTTCGCCAGCCTGGACATCGTCAAGGAGGCGATGGGCAAGGGCGCGGGCTTCCGGCGCCACGTCCCGCCGCTGCTGTTCCTGCTCGGCCTCGCGGTGATGATCCTCGCCGTCGCGCGGCCGACGGCTACCGTCACCCTGCCGTCGCAGCACGAGACCGTGATCCTCGCCATGGACGTCTCCGGCAGCATGCGCGCCACCGACGTCGAGCCGAACCGCCTGGTCGCGGCGCAGAACGCCGCCAAGGCCTTCGTCGCCGAGCAACCGGAAAACGTCCGCATCGGGGTCGTCGCCTTCGCCGGCACCGCCACGCTCGCGCAAGCGCCTACCCGCAGCCGGGAGGACGTCATCGCCGCCATCGACCGCTTCCAGCTGCAGCGCGCCACCGCCATCGGCAGCGCCATCCTCGTGTCGCTCGCAACCATCTTCCCGAACACTGGCATCGACGTAGCGACCTTCTCGTTCTACCAGGGCGGCGACGCCGCCAAGGTGCAGAAGGCGCCCAGCTCCGGCGTGAAGCCGGTGCCGCCGGGCTCCTATAACGCCGCGGTGATCATCCTGCTCACCGACGGCCAGCGCACCACCGGCCCGGACTCGATCGCGGCCGCGCGCCTCGCCGCCGAGCGCGGCGTGCGCATCTACACGGTGGGAATCGGCACCACGGCCGGCGAAACCATCGGCTTCGACGGCTGGTCCATGCACGTGCGCTTGGACGAAGAGACCCTAAAGACCATTGCCGACGTCACGCGCGGCGAGTACTTCTACGCCGGCAACGCTCCCGACCTCAAGAAGGTCTACCAAACCCTCAACGCAAAGCTCGTTCTGGAAAACAGGAAGACCGAGGTCACCGCGCTCTTCGCCGCTGCCGCGGCACTGATCGTTGTTTTCTCGGCGCTGCTTTCGTTGCTCTGGTTCAACCGCATTCTGTAGCTTCACCAGGCTCGCATGAAGAAGCGCGTCAGCGGCGGCCGCCGAAAAAAACAGCAACTCAAATCACCGGAGAAACGTATGGCAGATGCAAAGGCAAAGAAAGACGGCGAGCGCGACCAGGCTGCGGAACCGGCGCCGGCCCAGCCGAAATCGGTCGGCCTCGGCATTCGGCTCGTCCCGGTCGGTAACTCCGACCAGCCAGTCCTTTCGAACTACACCACCCTGAACGTCGCGCCGGGAATGGTCTTCATCGACTTCGGCTTCCTCGAGCCCGCTATGCTCAGCGCGATCCCGCGAGTCGCGCGCCAGGGCGGCAAGCTCCCCGAGTCGGTCAACGGCAAGCTCGCCGTGCGCGTCGTCATGGGCTACGACGCCCTGCAAGGCCTCAAGCAGCAGATCGACCGCCTGGCGCAGGCCGCGGCCGGAGCTCGCGCCCAGAAAGCAGCGCCGAATAGCTGAGAGAAATTTCGCAAGCAATATGCAAGGCGCGGCTAACCAATGGATACAAATTGGGACAGCTGCTCGCTGCGTCGGCGATTACAGTAGATGGACGTTTGAAACCGGAGCTACCCATGGACAAGACCTTCCTTCATTTGGTGCGAATCACCGGAGCCTCTCTGTTCGCCGCGGTCTTCGCCGTTGCGCCGCTGTTCTCCGCGCTCGCCAATGCGCAGGGGCGCCAAAGGCGCGAGCATGAGCGGCGCGAGCACGAGCGGGAGCGATACCACACGCCGCATTGGGTGTTTGACGACCGGTTCCACCACAATCACTACTATCCGACCGTCGGCTATTCGGTGCCGGTTCTGCCGGTGGGCCATATCGCGGTCACGTTCCGGGGCGGCGGCCGGTTTTTCTTTCATTCGGGCGTCTGGTATCAGCCGGGCGGTCCCGGTTTTGTCGTGGTAAGGCCCCCGGTGGGCGTCGTCATTCCCATCCTGCCGCCGGCGTACACGACGGTGTGGGTCGCAGGCGCACCCTACTATTACGCCAACGATGTCTATTACGCCCCGGCGCCCGGCGGCTACATGGTCGCCGAGCCCCCGATGGATGCGCCGATGACCCAAGCCCCGTCGCCACAGTCGGCGCCAGCGCCCGCGACCTGGTATTTCTGCGAATCCGCGAAGGCTTACTACCCCTACGTAGCGGAATGCAAGGAAGGCTGGCGCGCGGTAGCCGCTACGCCGCCGAAATGAGGAAACGGACGTGGCTCGCGCTCGCCGGAGCGGTTCTTGCGAGCGCGATGGCGACACAGGTACGGGCGCAGCTCGGAGGCATACCCGGGGGCCGGCGCGGCAAGTCCTCCGGCGAGCGCAAAGGCGGTGGGCAGGAATCGCAGGTCAGCTCGCTTGAGATAACGCTTCATGAGTTCTACGAGGACCTGAAGCTCACTCCGGCGCAGGAACCCGCTTGGCAGTCGTACTCGACCAAGGTCCGCGCGCTCGCGGCCGATGTAGCGCGGGAACGAGTGCGTACGCGATCCACAGGGCAGATGAGCGCGCTGCAGCGTGTTGACCGAGCCGTGGACGTCGCCCGCGACCGCCTCACCGCGATGGAAGACATTGCCCAGTCCGCGAAGGCGCTTTACGCCGGCCTCACTCCCGAGCAGCAGCAGGTGTGCGATCCACGCCTGGCGAACATCATGTCCATGCCGCTCGCTGCGAGCGCTGCCAACCGGGGCTGAAGGCGCGCGCGGCGGCGCGCCGAGGAAGTCCTGTAAAATCCGCCGCTTCCCGACGGCGGCGTGATGGCTCTGATCGTTCAAAAATTCGGCGGCACTTCGATGGGCTCGGTGGAGCGCATCAAGAACGTCGCGCGCCGCGTTGCGAAGTGGAAGGCGGCGGGGCACGACCTGGTGGTCGTGCCTTCGGCGATGGCGGGCGAGACCAACCGCCTGATCGCGCTCGCCAAGGACGTCCAGGCGCTGCCCGATGCGCGCGAGCTCGACGTGGTGGCCTCCACCGGCGAGCAGGTGACGATCGGCCTGCTCGCCATGGCGCTGATCGACCTCGGCGTCAAGGCGAAGAGCTACACCGGCTGGCAGGTGAAATTCCTGACGGATTCGGCTTTCACCAAAGCCAGGATTCTTTCAATCGACGAAGAAAAGCTGAAAAAAGATCTTGCCGCCGGCCATGTCATCGTCGTCGCGGGCTTTCAAGGCGTCGACGCCCAGGGCAATGTAACGACGCTGGGCCGCGGCGGCTCGGATACCTCGGCGGTGGCGCTCGCCACGGCGCTCGAGGCCGACGAGTGCCAGATTTATACCGACGTCGACGGCGTCTACACTACGGATCCGCGCCTGGTGCCTGAAGCGCGCAGGTTGCGCACCATCACCTTCGAGGAGATGCTCGAGATGGCGAGCGCCGGCTCCAAGGTGCTGCAGATCCGCTCGGTCGAGTTCGCCGGCAAGTACAAGGTGCCGACGCGCGTGCTCTCCAGCCTCACCGACCCGGCGATCCCGGTCGCCGAGGAAGGCAAGTCGGGCACGCTCATCACTTTCGAGGAAGACCCGCACATGGCGATGGAGAAAGCAGTCATTTCTGGTGTCGCGTTCCAGCGCGACGAGGCGAAGATCACGGTGCACGACGTGCCCGACCGCCCGGGGATCGCCTACGCGATTCTCGGGCCGATCGCGGAAGCGCACATCGACGTCGACGTCATCGTGCAGAACGTCGGTCATGACGGCATGACCGACATGACCTTCACCGTGCACCGCAACGACTATCCGAAAGCCCTCAAGATCCTCAAGGGCCAGGTGCAGCCGCACATCAAGTGCCGCGACGTGACCGGCGACGACAAGATCGCGAAGGTGGCGCTCGTCGGCCTCGGCATGCGCTCGCACGCCGGCATCGCGGCACAGATGTTCCGCACGCTTGCGGAGGAGGGCATCAACATCCAGATGATCTCGACCTCGGAGATCAAGATCACCGTGGTGATCGAGGAGAAGTACACCGAGCTGGCGGTGCGAGTGCTGCACAGGGCCTTCGAGCTGGATCAGGAATGATCTTTCGGAGGTAGAATCGCCGCTCCTCCGGAGAGATGCCCGAGTGGCCGAAGGGGGCGCCCTGCTAAGGCGTTATACGGGCTTAAACCCGTATCGAGGGTTCGAATCCCTCTCTCTCCGCCATCCAGTCTTGCGCGAACCGGCTCATTCTCCGACGTGCGGAGAATGAGCCGAGTTCTCAAAGTGTTGCAGCCACAAATTCGATCGATTCGGGCCATCACCGGACCCACAATTCGATTTGAAGCCGCATTCAGTCGGATTTTCTCCGCTGGCCTGTAGGGTAGTCCGGGTTTGTTTGAGCCGACACCCAGAAAATATCGGCCGAACCGGCCGAAGGCCGGTATTCGCTGTCCGTTTTCTACGGCCTGCCCTCGACGGCGACGACGCGGAACCTCGCGTACTTGTCGCCGACCTTGCGGTTCTCCTTGTACTCCTTCGAGGAATGCCAGGCCTTGGCCTTCTCCATGCTTTCCCACTGCTGGATGGCGACGCGTTTCGCCGGCGCGCCTTCGAACGCGGTGCCGTTGCTCGCGGCAATCAGCTTGCCGCCTTTCTCCTTGATCAGCGCCTGGGCCTTCGGCGCGTACTCCTTCATGTACGCGTCATTGTTGCTGACGTCGATCTCGGCGATGGTGTAGACAGGCGGCTTCGCCTGCGCGTGCAGCGTGTGAATGCTAAGGGCTCCGAGCCCGAAGCCTGCGATGACGGCCAACGCGATGCTGGTGCGAGTTTTCATGATCTCCCCTTTGGGGTGCAGTGCTGCGGATTGAATGGACGCGTCCTCCTCCCAGAGAACGCGGGACCATCATAGTTCCGACAGATAGCCAAATCAATCCGCTGGGACCGAGGCGGTGCAATGCTAGCTGCCAGCTTGTCCCACAAGCCTCGGCGGCGGCGGTCATCCCCGCCAGGCCGATCGCCTCATTGACGGCACCAACAGACAGCGGACGTTACGTGCTTTCGCTCCCTTGTATCAGCAGATGAACGAGCCGCTGGATGTCGCGGCTGTGTTGAGCGCTGAGCGACGTGAATTCGAGCCCGCACGAATAGCCTTTATCGCTCTCAATAACTTTAACGACTTTGGCGTAAATGTCGGTCGCCTTAGAGCTGACCAGCGTCAAGTCCAGCTCTATCTTTAGCTCGGTTAAGAGCGCGAATGGCTGATCGATTCCTGCCATGACCCCAAAATAGCCAATATCCAAGACCACGCCCCGATGCACTTGCGGCAACGCGACGGCATTCTCGATGACTTGATAGGAAAACGGCATGTTCAACTTCACACGTGGACTTCTGCGAATTTCCCGGCGAGGGACGATCTTGCCGTGGGAAGGTATTTCCAGGACTTCTCGAAGCGTGATCGAGTCGGTCTTACCCTTGATCTGCACGGTTATCGGCTCGCCGGTGGTGACGAAGTCGTTGCAGCGCTTATACGTGTTCTCACTGATCAGCACTTGTCCTCGCAGGCTGAATGCTTCGATGCGTGAGGCAAGGTTCACCTCGTCGCCCATGATCGTGTAGGCAGCGTAGAGATCGGAGCCGAGTGTCCCCGCTAGTACGGGACCTGTATTGACTCCAATTCCGAGGTACAACTCTGGCAGGTCAAATTGTTTGAAGTGCTCGTTTAGCTCATCCATGGCAAGTTGTAGATCGATCGCGCAAAGCAGGGCGCGCTTCACATCATCCTCGAGGGAGAGTTGCCCGCCAAAAACAACCATGATGGAATCGCCCATGAACTTGTCGATCACGCCTTGGTGCCGAAAAACCACCTCGCTCATCGTGATCAAGCATCGATTCACGAGTTTCAGCACAACTCCAGCAGCGTACCTTTCGGATATGGACGTAAACCCGCGAAGATCCGCGAGCAAGATGGTGACGTCGCGCGTCGCAAAACCCTCGGCGCCCGACAAATTATGGCTCGCTACGTTTCGTAATATCTTGCCGAGAGCTACCTCGGCCTGAGCGCCAAGCCGAGCCCCCGTTTCGGCGGAAACAATGCTCTGAATCTGGCTTATGGTTTGGCGAAGTTCCGCGTCGTTCATGATCGTATCGCCTGCCTGTGGGGGCAGCCGAACAGTTCGTGCCGAAAGCGCACTAGGACCGGGTGATGCGCTCGTCAGCGAGCGCGAGGCGATCCACGAGGGAATGGAGCAGGGCATTCGAGAGCTGGAGCTGGCAATTGGTGCTCGTCTTCCCGAGAGCGTCCGAGTCGAACTCCGCAAGAACTGTGTCGGTGATTGATTCGACCGTCGCCTGGCGGGGAATGCCGCCGGCCTTCACGTAAGCCATCTCGCCGAAGCATTCGCCGGCGCTTAGCACGCTCAGCAGCCGGCCTTGCTTCGTGACCTTCGCCTGGCCCTTGGCGAGGAAGAACAGACTGTTGCCGGATTCGCTCTCGCGCACGATCGCTTTTTGTGGCGGAATTCGCGCCCAACGCCCGGCGTGAACGAGTTCCCAGATCTCGGCGTCGCCAAGGTGCTCAAGAAGCGCGACCTTCTTCAGCGACGTGAACTTGTCGCTGTCGGGAACGTCTTGCTCGTAGACGCTCAATCGCCCGATCTTGGCGATGTCCAGCGCCAGCTCGGCCCAGGTCGGATAACGCTCCGAAGGCGTCTTGCCAAGCATCTGAAGCAGGATGCGGTCGATGTCCTTGCTGATCCCCGGTCGGACCGCGCTCGGGGCGAGGGGCTGCTCGTTGAGGATCTTATTGAACAGCTCCTGCAGACTGGAGCCATGGAAGGCCCGCTGGCCGGTGAATAGCTCGTAGAGGACTACTCCGAGAGCGAACATGTCGCTCTGATGCCCGAGTTCCTCACGCTTGATCTGCTCGGGCGACATGTAGAGCGGCGAGCCGATATCGGCGATCTGTGTTTCGGCGGCCGCCTTCAGAAAGGCCGCCCCGAAGTCCGCGACCTTGATGTTGGTGCCGCCCACCACCATGATGTTCGCAGGCTTAATGTCCCGATGCACGATTCCTTGCCGGAAGGCGTAGTCGAGCGCGCCGCACGATTTGAATGCGATCTGGATCGCGTCTTCAGGAGACAGGAGCTTCCCAGGCGCGGTGTATTGGGAAAGATCGCCTCCTGGCACGTACTCGATCGCGATGTAGCCAGAGTTCTCCCCGATCGAGGCCTCGAGAATCGACGCGATGTGCGGATGCGAGAGTTTGCCCGCGAGGGAGGCCTCGTTCATGAACTGTGTGGTGATCGTTCTCTCGAAGTCCGGCGACGAGACAACCTGTGGATCGAGAATCTTCAGCGCGACATCGGCTCCCGAGAACGTGTCGAGAGCCAGATAGACAGTCCCAGACGCCCCTTTGCCCAGCACTCTTCTTAGCTGGAATTTACCAACCTGCTGGAGCTGAGTCACGCGCTCAGCGGTCGGAAGCGAGCTTAAAACTCACCGCCTTCGGTACGGCACTCGTGGTGTGCACCAGTTGCCCTCTGACGATTGCGCCGCGCTGGATCTCGATGCTCGTGTAATGCACTTCGCCGGTTACTCGCGCGTCGGGCTGCAACTGAAGAACCTCAGCGCCCTTCACCTGGCCGTCAATGACGCCGCTCACAACCAGATGCGCGGCCTGCACCTCGCCCTTGATGTGACCCTTCTTGCTTATGACGAGTTTGCTTGGCTGCGTGGGCAGGGCGTAAACGCTGCCGCGCACGGTGCCGTCTAGCCACAGTGCTCCGTTGAAAAAGATATCGCCCTCGATGCGCGTGCCGGTGCCGATCAGGGTGTCTATGCCGTTCTGCGGCTTGGGGGTCTTAAAGAAAATGCTCCACTCCTTTACAAGACGGTAAAAGTCGTCGCTCGCATTGCCGTGATCTGGAGGTTGACGTCCCAATAGAAATATTGAAGGTAGGCGACCGCAAGAGTCCCCAGCAGGACTATTTCCCGCGAGCGCCGCCGGCGCTCGGCTTCACGTTCAGCCCGGGCTTGAGCTTCAAACATCCCGTTCAGCCACTCACGAATATGTTGGCGAGATCGCAGGGGCTTTTTTATCACCTCTTCAAGGTAGCGGATAAGTTCGTCGCCGGATTCCTGCTGCGACGACGACTCGGGGCGGCGCCGATGCGCCGCCTCGTCCACCCAGTGCGCTAGCTCCTCGTCATAGTCGTCGTTGCGCTCGCCCACATCGTCTCCAGACTGACTGTCGCGCTGAGTTTGACGACGGATGAAATAATTCACAGTGAAGTAATTCACAGGACCTGCTGCGGCCCTCGGTCACGATCGCAAGCCGAAGCCCAAGCCCAAGCCAACGAGCCCTCGTGTAAGCAATCCCCTACACGCTTCGCTTATTCAAACGCCTCCGACAAAACAAAAAGGGCCGACACATGGTCGGCCCCAAAAGTGCGTTGGGGTTTGGATAAGGGAGAAAAACATCCCCAACGCCAGTTCGCATTTTCTCTCTAGTCGGCCAGCTTCGCAAACGGGGTCGCATTAGCGGATGCATAGAAACTGCGACACTACTATCAGACAGCTCTAGTTGAATTCCGCTGATTGGGAGGTGCTATCCCAACGTCGATCTAGTGCGCAAGCCGGTCGATAATGATTTTTGGTGTGCCAGCAGCGAAAAGACGGAGGCAGAGTTCGAATGACTCTCCGCCCGCCAACCAGTCTGTCGGGATTCAGGAAGGGTGGAAGAAACGACGGCCGGGGGCCCCCGGCCGTCCGGGTGCTACGGAGACCCCTTACTGGCCGTCGCCGGCGCTGGACGTGCCGCGGCCGTCGAACGTTAGGGGACCGCTGGACGTCGTGACCGGCTTGCCGCTGCCGTCCACGACCGGCTGCGGCTCCTGGACGCCCCCGGTGACCCCGAGCTCCTTCGGCAGTTGCGCGAAGGCAGTGGTGGCGAAAGCGGCCGCTACGACGAGTGCGAGCAGTTTCTTTTGCATGATCGACTCCTGGTTGTACGGTGCAAAGGCGCACCAGACAGCCGGCTGTCCCGGCTCTATGCTGCGTCCTGGCGGGCGCAGCCGAATCCGGTTTCCCGGTCCAGCAGTACCCTCAGATGCTGCGTCGAGCTTGGGCCGGCGGAGGTATCGGATGGCTTATGGATCACTTACGGATCGCCTACACCACACGTGGCCGAATCCGAAGACGAGTGACTAGGTGTCGCGGACGCCTTGAAGCCGAATTATTGGAAGGGGTAGATGAAGCTGGCCGAACTTAGGTCGACGTCCGACTTGCACAACCACGTCCTGACCGGGGCTCTAGGGAACGGTGGGGTAATCTTCACCGTCCTGTTCGGCGCGAAACCCTGCAGCGAAGCGAGTGACGGTGATATCGCTACGCTGCTCAGACGGGCTTTGAACGCCGTCCGCCACCTCTCTTAGCGGTATAGGCGCGAGCGGCGTGCGGCCAGCAGGGTCGCAGTCCATCCAGGTTGGAATCCCCGACGCGCGGCTCTCTCCTTTGGGGCATCTCCACTGCGGATCGCGGGGAGAGCCCGTCCAGTGGTAGGCGAAACTTCGATTCGCATCCGGGCCAATGCGGAACCAGAAGCCGCCCTCGCTGCCCTGAGGCAGCGCACCGCAGCCCGCAAGCGACGCGCAACTCATCACGAGAAATGCCCGAAACATCTCGATGCCTCCCTTTGCCTATTACCCGGCGGTTGCTTGCCCGGGTGCATTGAGCTTGGGCCGGCGGAGGTATCGGATGACTTATCGATCGCTTACGGATCGCCTAAAGATGATGCCGCGGCGCGCAAGCGGGCAAACCGACCGTCGCGTATCCATTACAGCAAAAGCCCGCCGATTAGGCGGGCCTTGCTGGTCAAGTCAAACCGAAAGAGTCGACCGATCTAGAAGCGCACACCGACAGTCAACTCGTGCGCCCTGAGCTTGCCGGTGGCGCCCGAATAAGGGAAGGCGCCGAATCCGGCAACAGTAACGTCGCCCGAGGCGATTTCGAGCTTGCCGAGATCGATGAACCGGTAACCGACGTCGAGCGTCAAGTTATTCGACAACGGAATCCCTGCGCCGGCCATGAATGCCCAGGCAAGGCCAGATTTCGTACCGCCCGGTGCGGTGGCCGCAAGACCTGTGCTATCACTGATGGAGACAGTGCCGACCTTGTTCTGAGCAAGGCCGAGCCCTGCCCCTACGTACGGAGTCCATGCCGTGAGGGGCAAGTCGTAATAGCCGTTCGCCATGAAGCTCAGCGACTTCACGTCCGCCTTGAATTTTGTGGGAGGGCTGGATCCATCCGATGCGTCAAGCTTGTAACTGGGGCGATACCCTAAAGTTAGGTCACCGCGCATATTCGGGTTGAATCGATAGCCGACTCCGCCGCCCAGGATGATCGAGCTGCCGACATCCTTCAGACTGCCGGGGGTGTTGCAGAACGCATCGCCGCAAATAATTCCATCGACTGCGAAGTTCTTGTCCTTGATATCCGCGCCGACGGATTTCGAATAACCGGTATCGAGGCGATAGTACACCTGCGCCTGGGCAGCGCTTGACGCGGCGAGCGCCGTCAAGAAAGCGCCAGATGCAATCATTCTTAAATTATTTGTGGTCATGGTGCCCTCTCCTTTGCTGGTTGAGAATGTGCCGACATAGTGCGCACGCGAAGAGCGGCAAAACAATCCCACGTTTATGGGAGGACTCCCACGATCATGGGAAGGACGTAGTCCGGACGCGAAGACGCCGCGGGCTAGTGGCGCTCGATTCAATGGCCTAGCGTCGCGTCTCCGGAGGCGCTGCAGCGCCGGCGAGCAGCAGGTTCAGCTCGGCAGCGCGCGTCACGGCTGCGGCCGCGGTGTGCACCGCCAGCTTGCGGTAGGCGTTCTTGATGTGGGTGGTTACGGTGTGCACCGAGATTCCCAGTCGGTGGCCGATCACCCCGTAGGTGCAGCCCCGCGACAGGAGAACCAGTACGTCCGTTTCTCGCGCCGTGAGCATGTCCGGTTACCGGGCTGGTTCCTTAATCAACCTCGTGGGCTTTCAGGAACATCGCCTTTTCGAGCGCGGCAAAAAACTCCTGATACTGCCGCGGGTCGGTGATTTCGGCGCGCCTGGTGTGCACGTTGGCACGCACGAGCATCTGCGTGGCGCCGCGCGGCCTCACCGTGACCGTGATCCGCATTTGGTGTCTCCCTGGCCGGGAGCCGCTCACGGCGCCGAGATCCGCGTTGGCCTGATCGATCACGAATCCGAGGTCCTGCAAGGTGGCGATGACGACGCGTAGCGTCTGCTGCGGGTCCGCGGTGTCGAACGTGCGTGTCTGGTAGTCGCGTAGCTCGAGCTGGTTCTGCCCAGTTACGATGTCAGGAAGACTCCTGGTTCTGGCCGACTGACAGGCACCCAGCATCAGGGCTGAAGCGACCAGCGCTGGCAGCAGCACGGCTCGACTCATCGTAAAGCGGGTGCTTTTCATGGCATCAGAAGCGCGCAGTGCGGTAAGCGAAGTCGCGCACTCTGCTTTCCTTGTCGTACTTCACGATGACGGTGAAGGTGCGGTGGGAAACGGAACTTGCGCCGGCTCCCTGGGAGTAACCGGCCACGCCTCCGCCGGTTGCGTTACCGGTGGTCCCCAGGACGAGAGCACCGATACCGCCTCGGCTGGTGGAATAGACGGTTTCAGTCGCGAACCGGTCGTAGATCCAGACCTCGCGATGCTGCTCGTCGGTTGTCACGATGTTGGGCGATCCGAGGACCGCTGCAACCTGCGCGCCGCTCATGCCGATCCTGATTTCCTTCTGCACACGACCGACTGTGACGCGATCGGCATAGTCATCGCTGACAGCCGCGCGGTGCTCAGGGGGGGTTACGGGAAAGGTCATGCAACCCACGAGCGACGCGCAACTCATTGCAAGAAATGCTCGAAACATGTCGATGCCCTCCTTTGGTCACGCCCGGCGGTTGCTTGCCCGGGTGCTTCGAGCCTGGGCCGGCGGAGGTATCGGATGGCTTACGGATCGCTTACGGATCGCCTAAAGATGATGCTGCGGCGTGCAAGCGGGGCACAATGAAGTCCATGGCTGATCAGCGCCCGATGGCGTTCGCCAAGACCACGCGGCCTGCGATCACGGCAATCGTGCCTCGCGAAAGGCTGTTCGCTCGCCTCGACGGGGCGCCGGGCAGAACGGTGGCGTGGATATCGGGGCCGCCGGGATCGGGGAAAACCGCTCTGGCGGCGAGCTACGTTGAGGCACGCAGCTACGGAGTCCTCTGGTATCAGGTCGATCCCGACGACGCCGACGTAGCGACGTTCTTCCACTACCTCGGACATGCGGCGACGAAGCTCAAAGGCTCGCGCGCCCGCGACCTGCCGAAGTTTCCCGCGCAGCCGGACTCCGATCTCGCGTCGTTCTCGCGCAAATTTTTCCGCCAATTGTTCTCCGGCGCCAAGGCGCCGTTCGCGCTGGTCATCGACAATCTCCACCTGGTCGGTCCCGAGCTGCGGCTTCACGCGGTGCTCCAGGAGGCGTTCGGCCAGATCCCGAAGAATTGCTGCGTGATCGTGACCAGCCGCGGCGAGCCCGCAGTGACGCTTGCGCGGCTGCGCGTAACCGGTGAAATGGTTTGCGTCAGTGGCGAGAACCTGCGATTCGATGCGCAGGAGCTTACGGAAGTCGCGAAGCTTCGCGGCCAGGCGCTCGCCGGCGAGGCGGCCGCGCAGCTCGAGGAACGCACCCGGGGCTGGGCGGCGGGCATCGTACTCATGCTCGAGCACGCCAAGCTTTCCGGACAGCTCGCCGAGTTCCCGGGCGACGCAACGCCGCGGGCAATATTCGACTATCTCGCCGGCGAAATCTTCGAGCGCTTCGAGCCGAAGACGCAGCAATTTCTGCTGAGGATCGCCTGCCTGCCGCGCATGACGGCGGAGGTGGCGGAGGCGCTCTCGGGGGAGGCCAAGGCCGGCCGGCTGCTGATCAATTTGTCGCTCAACGACTATTTCGTGAGCGACGTCCACGCCAAAGAAGGCCGCGTGTTCCAGCTGCATCCATTGCTGCGCGATTTTCTGCTCAGCCGGGCGGCGCAGGATCTCCCCGAGGCTCTGGGCGCGGAACAGCTGAAGCGCGCGGCAATCCTGCTGCGCGGCGCGGGACACATAGAGGATGCCGTGTCGCTGCTCATCGAATCGCGTGACTGGGCCGGGGTCGCGCGCCTGGCATCGGAGGAGGCCGGCAGCATGCTTGCCCAGGGGCGCAGCGAGACGCTGGCAGGGTGGCTCGAGCTGATCCCGGCGGCGCTATTGGAGGAAAACGCAAGCTTGCTCCACGCGCTCGGGGTATGCCGCAGCCAGTCGAGTCCGCGCACCGCGCGCCGCCTTTTCGAGCGGGCCTGCGAAAAGTTTCGCGGCGCGCAAGACGCCCGTGGAATGCTCGCGAGCTGCTGCGGCGTGGTCGACGCGACCATTGTGGAATTCGATGATCTCGCGCCGCTCGACCGTTGGATCGGCATGCTGGCCGAGCTGCTGAATAGCCGTGATTTGGCCGGTGCTGATTCGCTCGAGCGCACCGCGGCGTCCGCGCTCATCCGCGCCATGCTGCTGCGCGACCCAGGCCATCCCGAGCTCGGCAAGTGGCTTGGGCGGCTTGGCGCCCGCGCGCGCTCAGGCGAGTTCGCGGAGCCGGCGCCAGAGGCGGACATCGTCTTGGCGCTGGCGCGCGCGACCGGAAAGCTGCTGCAGGGCGATTTTCCCGCGGCCGGGATCCTTTTCGAGCAGCTGGCCTCGCAAGCCCGGGCGCAGCCGCCGCGAGTTGCGATTGCGGCCGGACTCGGCTGCGCGCTGCATCTTCTGCTCAACGGACTGCACCGGCAGGCGCTCGTTGCGGCGCGGGAAAGTCTCGCCGCCGCCGACTCCGAGGGCGTGCACGCCTACGACGGATGGCTGCACGGCATCGCTGCGGCGGCGCTGCTCGGGGCGGGCGATCGCGACACCGCGCGCGAGGAATTGCAGGGCACCGGCGCGGCGATGCGCCGCGGCGATCGCGCCATCGTCCATTACTTGCGCGCATGGCTGGCAATGCTCGACGACGATTCAGCGCTCGCGAGCTCGGAGGCCAAGTCCGCGATGGAACTGGCGGCTGAAACTGGCCTTCCCTGGCTGGAATGCCTTGCACGCGTCGCGTTGGGGCAGCTCCTCGCCGAGCGGGACGACCGGCGGGGCGGCGAGGCGCAGTTGCGGGGCGCAGCGATGCTCGCCGAGCGACTACACAGCAGTCTGCTTAGCTTCGCCGCGCAGCTCACTGCTGCACAAGCCGCTTGGACGGCGGGAGACGAAGCCGTCGTCTTGGAATGCCTGGGAGGGGCCTTTGCGCTTGGCCGGGAAAACGGCTTGCGCTATGTGCCCGCGTGGCGGGCTCATGCGGTGGCCGAACTGTGCGCCGTCGCGTTGCGACATGGCATCGAGCCGGAATTTGCGCGCGGCCTGGTGCGCGCGCACGGTCTGGCGCCGCGGGTGCCGCCGGTGCGGGTACCGGGCTGGCCATGGCCGTTCCGAATTGCCACCCTCGGCCGATTCGAGCTGCTGCGAGACGGTAAGCCGGTGGAGTTTTCAGGCAAAGGGCCTGGCCGGCCCGTTGAGCTTCTCAAGGTGCTGATTGCGATGGGGGGACAGAACGTGCGTGCCGACCAGCTAGCGGATGCGCTGTGGCCGCATGTCGACGCCGACTACGCCCACAAATCCTTTACCGCGACGCTTCACCGCCTTCGCCGCCTGCTCGACGAGGAAGATGCTCTACTGCTGCGCGATGCCCGGCTTGGCCTGGGGTCGGCGTTGATCTGGATCGACACCTGGGCGCTCGAGCAGGTTCTGGCGGAACTCGACGACCTGCTGCGGGTACCCCACGTTCAGGGCGCGCCGCCGCAGTTGGGCCGGCTGCTCGACGAGGCATTCGCGCTGTACCGCGGCCCATTCCTGCCCGATGAGTCCGAGCAGCCGGGCTACATCGCGTGCCGTGAGCAGATCCGCGCGCGTCTGCTGCGCTGCCTCAGCCGTATCGCGCGCGATTGGGAGCAAGCCGGACGTGCCAATGCCGCCGCCGACTGTTACCTGCGCTGCATCGAGGCAGACCCGCTGTTCGAGGGACCGTACCGGAACCTGATGCTGTGCTATCAGCGCGCCGGCGAGCACGCCGAGGCGCGCGCGACTTATGAGCGCCTGAGAACGATTCTTTCGGCCAGGCTGAAAGCGATGCCCTCGCCCGAGACCCAGGCGGTCTTCGCCGCGCTGGCGGGGCCTGGCGCGCGCTAGCGCTCCGGAAGACTGTCAGCGATTGATGATCCGCGCGTTGCGAAGCTCGCGATTGACCTCGTCCCAGATCTTGTCCAGGCCCATGCGCACGGCGGTTGGCGGCAGGTATTCGCGCCGCGGGTAGCCCGATTTCGGCGGTGCGACCTCGCGCAGGCGCACGGTAACAGAGATCTCGGTGCCCGCCGGGACCTCCAGCACGGTGGCATTGATCACGGTTTCGAGGCCTTCGGGCTCGAATGAGATGAAGTACCCCGTGGGACCTACATGTTGTATGGCGATTTCGCGCAGCTTGGGCAAATCGGCGCTGGCGGCTCGCCGCCACTCCCGGGAGTTAAGCGGCGCCGGCGCCGCGGCGGACACATTGAGGTAGCCAAGCTCCGGCGCCTGATCGTCGATGTGCATGCCGACACGTTGCAGGGCGACCGCCATGGCCGCGAAGGCGACTTTGGGCGCCACCCTGTAGGTCCGGCTGCCCTTCTCGACGAGGATGCGTTCGTAGGCGGCCTGGAATTCCCGGTTGACGTCGGTAATCGCATCGCGGATCTGCTCATCGCTCGCGCAACCCGCCGCGAGCATCGTAAGCAGTACGACCGCAGAGCGACGCAAATCGATGTCCCGCAGTCTCATTTTTCTTTCGGCGACCGCACCATTCTCTCGACAAGCTTGCCCGCCTGCTGGATCTCGACGGGCTGCAGCAGCGCGGCCGCGCGCTCCTGGTTGGCCTTCGCCGCAGTATTGCCGGACAGAGCGGCGGCGCTGTACCAGACATACGCCTGGAAGTTGTTCTGCGGTACGCCTCGCCCAATCGCGTACATGTCGCCGAGGCGTTGATTGGCTGCGCGACGAAACAGGCTCAGAGCTTCCTGGTCCTTGCGCTCGACGCCTTCCCCCTGGAGATAAAGGTCGCCAAGTCTGACCATCGCCTTCGCGTAATCCCGCTCTACCAGGGTTTTGAGCGCGGCGATGGCTTCCGAACGGCTGCCGCGAGCGTAATCGCGGTCGGCGCTCGCGAGCAACTCCGTCGCCGAGGGGGCAGCCGGCTCGGTCTGTGTCGGCGCTGGCCGGGCGGGTACTGGCGCGGTCGCGGCGGGGGCTTGTGCCATCGGTTTTGCCGGGGCGGACCTCGGTTGGCCCATTCTGTCCCGCTTTTCGATCTGGGGTTTTTGCCCGGATTCCCCGCGAGCCATTAGTTCTGAAAGCCGTTTGCGGTTTTCCGCGAGTTCCCGTTCAAGCGCGCCGAGCCGGTTGCGCAGAGCATCCGCGCCATCCGTGGCGGGTGCCGGCGCCGGCGCGGCCGGCGCAACGCGTGGCGCCGCGTCGTGACCGCCTCCCCTGGTTGACAGGAGCGTCGGCAGCACCACCAAGACAGCGATAATCGCCGCAGCCCCGCCAGATCCCCAGATAATCGGCCCGCGCATCGCCGACCAGCGAGTTTGCTTGACGCTGCGAGGCGCCAGCACGACGGCAGGTGATGCCATTTCGCTGCGTGACTGCGGTGACGGCCAGCTCGTATCAGTCGCTGCGCCGGAAGTGCGCGCCTGCTGCGGGACGCCGGTCTCGCTTACGAGTTCCCTGCGCCACTCGGCAATGCTTTGTGGCCGCTCGTGCTCTGCAAATCCGAGCGCGTGGTCAACGGACTTCAGCAGGCGTTCCGAATAGCGGCCGTTACCAACGACCGCGGCAGGCAGGAGCAACTCCTTGGTGCTTCCCAGGACACCTTTGCTGCGCGCGATGGCGTCCATCGGCGCACGGCCGGCGATGGCGCGGTAGCAGGTCGCCCCTAGACCGTAGATATCGGTCCATGGACCCTGGCTTTCGCCGCTGCTGTAGTACTGTTCAAAGGGAGCGTATCCGGGGGCAACGAGGATGGTTACGGTACGCGAATTTCCGAGCGCATGGCGTGCAGAGCCGAAGTCGAGCAGGACAGGGCTGCCGTCCGCGCGGATGTGAATATTGTCCGGCTTGATGTCGCGGTGGATGAACCCTGCGTCGTGTACCAGTTCCAGCCCGTCCAGAATCGGCAGCAGGATTCGCATCAGCTCCGTTTCAGGCATCGCCTGGCGCCGTTCGAGCAGTGCCGCGAGCGTCTCGCCTTCCTCGAAACGCATCACCATGTAGGCGGTATCGTTGAACTCGAACACCGAGTGCACACGAACAATGTTCGGATGGTCAAACTTGGCGAGCGTACGCGCTTCGCGGATGAAGCGCTCCAGCCCCCCGCGATAGCGCTCGTCCTGTTCCTTAGTTCTTGAGCGGACCGTGCCTTCGGGACGGCGCGTGGCGACGTCCACCGGCAGGTATTCCTTGATCGCGACTAACTGGTCCAGATTGGTGTCGCGCGAAAGATACGTTATGCCGAAGCCGCCTTGACCGAGCACCCGCTCAAGAACGTACCAGTGCAGCCGGTACTGCGGCACCAGCGCGTCAGGATAAGCGAGATCGCCCATACCCCTCTCCCGAAGGGCCTTTGACCCCCCTAGACTCTACTCTATCAATAGAGACGAGTTCGCCCCAAACTGCACCCAGCGCCATACGACTCAGTTAATGCGCGCGACGCGGAAGCCGATCGTATATTCGCGATTGGAGACGGAGCGCGGGTTACGGTTGGCGGAACGCGCCTCGTACGCCCTGACGTCCCACGCGCCGCCGCGCGTGACGCGGGTTTTACATTCGCCGCTTGCCCACGCGCTGCCGTCGCCCGGAGCTCCCGCGTAGGTTTCGCGATAGCAGTCCTCGGTCCATTCCCAGACGTTGCCGGCCATGTCGTACAGGCCGAACGCGTTCGGCTTGCGCGCGCCCGTCGGCGAGGCCCGACCGGTGTCGCAGCCGAGCCAGTCGGTGCGCACGGTGGCGTACTCGCAGGCATTCTTGTCGTCGTCTCCCCAGTAGAAGCGCGTCGTAGTGCCCGCGCGCGCGGCGTATTCCCATTCCGCTTCGGTGAGGAGCCGGTAGGATTTTCCGGTCTTTCCGGAAAGCCACTGCGTATATTGCCGGGCGTCGTCCCAGGACACGTTGATCACCGGCTGCGCGCCGCGCCCCCAGCGTTCATCACTCGGTTTATGGGTGCATCCGGCCTGGGCCACGCACGCGTCCCATTGGGCGAAGGTAATCTCGACCTTGCCCACCGCGAGGGCATTGACGCTGACGGCATGAAGCGGCTGCTCATCGTTTTCGTGACCCCGCTCCGTAGCGGGGGAGCCCATCGTGAACCTGCCTGCAGGAAGCGAGATCATCTCCGGGCACTCGCTACAGTCGCGGAAAACGACGCTCTTTACCTCTTGCGCGAACGCGGGCAAAGCCCACCGCCCAAGGCAAACGAGTGCCGCGCAAACAACGGCAAACCAGGCAAATCTCGCCATCATTTAACCCCCCCATTCCCCGGCCCGATGCGGTCAGGGCAAAGGTTTTATTTTCTCCTTCAACTTCCGTCGGACAAGATTACAGCATGATGCAGGGCAAAGTATGCGGCCACAGCGGCCGGATCGGCGTACGCTTGCCTTGCGGGGAGGGGGCGACAGCAGGCCGTGGCCATGTCACGCAGGCCGGTCCAGGCGAAGCCGCGCGAGAGCGAGGCCGGCTTTCGCGCGCCCGCCGAAGAAGAACTGCGGCGCTTCCGGCTCGCTATGGACAGCTCGGCGGACATGATCGTGCTGGTCGACCGCGCGACGATGAGATTCGTCGACGCCAACAGCACCATCTGCAGGCTGCTCGGCTACACGCGCGAGGAGCTGCTCGCGAAGCGGCCCGAGGAGCTGCTGCCGGTGAGCCGCGAGGAGCTGGAAGCGGCGTACGACAGGCAGATTGCCGATCCTTCGGTGCCGGGCGGCATGAAGAGCTACTACCGCTGCAGGGACGGCTCGCGTCTGCCGTTCGAGTCGAAGCGGCAGGTGCTGCGCTCCGGCGACAAGTGGCTGATCTCGATCGTCTCGCGCGACATCCGCGAGCGCATCCAGGCGGAGGGCGCGCTGCGGGAAAGCGAAGAGCGTTTCCGAAGCCTGACCGAGCTCTCGTCCGACTTCTATTGGGAGACCGATTCCTGCCACCGCATCATCAAGACAGACTATGGATCGGCGGATCGCTCGATCAACGCCAGCCTGATCGGGAAGACGCGCTGGGATATCGCCAGCGCCAGCCCCGATAAGGTCGAATGGGCGGCGCACCGCGCGGTGCTCGATGCGCACCAGCCGTTCCGCGGCTTCGAATTCTCGCGCCTGGATGCGAGCGGCGTGGAGCGCCACCTGTCCATCAACGGCGAGCCGATGTTCGACAACCGCGGCGAGTTCAGGGGATACAGGGGCGTAGGGCAGGATATCACCGCGCGCAAGCGAGTCGACGAGGAACTGCGGTCCACGGTTTCCCTTCTTAGCGCCACCCTCGAGTCGACCGCCGACGGCATCCTGGTGGTGGCGCAGGACCGCAGCATCTCCCGCTTCAACCAGCGCTTCGTCGACATGTGGCGCATTCCGGCGGAGATCATCGAATCGCGGGACGACAATCGCGCGCTGGGTTTTGTACTCGATCAAATCAAGGACGCCCCCGCCTTCATCGCCGAGGTGGAGGAGCTGTACGCGCATCCCGAGGCCGAGAGCTTCGACACGATCGAATTCAAGGACGGGCGCATCTTCGAGCGTTATTCGCGCCCGCAATATGTCGCCCGGCGGCCGGTGGGGCGAGTCTGGAGCTTTCGCGACGTCACCGAGCGCAGGCGCGCGGAAGAGCGGATCCATGCTCTCGCGTATCACGATCCCCTCACCGAGCTGCCGAACCGGGTGCTATTCAGGGACAGGATAGGCCAAGCGACCGCGCATGCCGATCGCGCCAAAACCAAGGTGGCGTTTCTATTTCTGGATCTCGACAACTTCAAGACGATCAACGATTCCCTGGGGCACGCGGTGGGCGACGCGCTCTTGAGGATGGCGGCGGGGCGGCTGCGTCAATGCGTGCGCGACACCGATACCATCAGCCGGCAGGGCGGTGACGAGTTCCTGATCATGCTCACGGACCTGCCGGAGACCGACGCAGCCACGCCGGTGGTGCAGAAGCTGATGGAGCAGTTTCACGTTCCGTTCGAAATCGAGGACAGCGAGCTGACGACCTCCGTCTCCATCGGCATCGCCCTCTATCCGGACGACGGGGAGGATTTCGACGCCCTCCTGAAAAAGGCCGATACGGCCATGTACCGGGCCAAGGATGCGGGCAAGAACGCATATCGCTTCTTCGATCTGCACATGAATGTCGAAGCGGTCGAGCACCTGAGCATACGCAATGGCCTGCGATTTGCGGTTGAGCGCGGCGAGCTCGTCCTTCACTACCAGCCGCAGTTCGACCTGAACAGCGGCGAGATCGTCGGCGCGGAGGCGCTGGTTCGCTGGAACCATCCGCAGCACGGCATGGTGCTGCCAGGGCGATTCATCCCGGTTGCCGAGGAAAGCGGCCTCATCGTGCCGATCGGAGACTGGGTGCTGCGCGAAGCGTGCCGGCAGGCGGCGGCCTGGCGCCGAGCAGGCCGGGCAGGAATGGTGGTGGCCGTGAACCTGTCTGCGGCGCAATTCACACACGGCAGGCTCGACAAGAGCGTCATCGGCGCACTGGAAGAGGCGGGGATCGATCCATCCATGCTCGAGCTGGAATTGACCGAGTCGATCCTGATCCGGGACACCGAGGCCACCCTTGCAACCGTCAAGCGCCTCAAGTCGCTGGGTGTGCGGCTGTCGATCGACGACTTCGGCACCGGATACTCGAGCCTGTCCTATCTGAAGCGCTTCGAGGTCGACAAGCTGAAGATCGACCAGTCCTTCATCCGCGCTCTCGCCATCGATCCGCAGGACGCCGCGATCGTTCGCTCCATCATCCAGATGGCGCGCAGCCTCGGCCTGCGAACGATCGCCGAGGGCGTGGAACACGAGTCGCTGTTGCAATACCTGCGGGCCTACCATTGCGACGAGGCCCAGGGCTACCACTTCGGACATCCCATGCCGGCGCAGGACTTTGCCGGCTACCTCTCGCGTGATTTCCCGATGCCTTAATTGGCGCTGTCGTTAAGTGCGCGTAGCAACCATGGCGTCGTCACGCGCCTGAAGATCACGGGGTCGGGCCAGTCTTTCGCGTCGCGCCCCATATGGCCGCCGCGTGGATGGACCCACGCATCCTTCGGCGTTTCGCCGCTCAGTAGCAGCAGATCGACGTCGGCAATCGGCACCTGCGTATCCAGAGCGCCGCCGATCACGAGCATCGGCGCCATCGGCTGGCCGAGAATCCCGCGCGCCTTGAGCGACATCTGCTCGCGCGCTGCGGCGAGCTGCTCCATCGTCGCTGCGCCGTAGGTGAACATCTGGGCGGGGACGTAATCGAACAGGTATTCGCGGTTGCCGGAAAGCGCCTGGGTCCGTGCGCGCGAGAATGTTTCATGGATAGGCGGCGACTGCACGACCACGGCACGCAGGCGATTCCGCTCCGTAACGGCCAGGATCGTCGCCCAATAGCCGCCGTTGCTGCCGCCGTACACGGCGATGCGCCGGGCGTCGACGTCGGGACGCTGAAGCGCCGCATCGAGCGCGCCGCTCAGCGTGCGCTCCGCGCCCGGCGCGGCCTTTACCGGCGATTGTCCCGTGCCAGGTGAGTCGAGAGCGAGAACGCCGATGCCGCGCTCGAGCAGTTGCGAGAAGCGCTCGACCATCTCTTCCTTCCGGCTGTCGAGGCCCGAGATCGCCACCACCAAGGGGGCCGGCCGCGGGCTCCTTGGCATTCGAAGGTAGCCGACGAGCTCCTTGCCCTCGAAGGGCACCCGGAGGATCTCCAGCGGCGGATCGAGCAGTTTCGCGTGGGCGAGATACGCCTCGAGCGCCTTCTCGTAGGCACGCTGCTTGCCCGCTGAATTTGGAACCGGCCAGCGCGCGAACGAGTAGTAGAGCCACGCCTGAAGAAAATCCTTGTTGGCTTCCGCCGGCGCGGTCGCGACCGCGGTCCCCGCTTTCGCCAGGTAGCGGTCGCCGAGCAGGCTCCACGAGGTCGCCCATTCATTGCGATCGAGACTGGTGAGCCGCTGCAGCGCCTCGCGCACTTCGTTGGGCTTCAGCCCGATCAAGGGGTATGCATTGCGATCCGCACGCGCCTGCGCCTCGGCCTTGAGCTCCTCCAAAGTGCGACCCGACGTCGTCTGCCCGTCACTGCGCGTCGCGGCGCACAGCACCGCGATCCCGACGGCCAGTGCCGTCGCGGCGATCCGTATCCGATTCATTTCAGCACTCCATCCGATCGGCCACCTTGAATATCATGATTTTTCAGGATTTCCCAAATTGTAGAGAATTCCCTACATCGCCTGCCTTTCACAATTTGACCCTATGCCCCGTGAGTTACTTCATGCTGATGGCAAGCATAAATCGGATTGGTCCGGGGACGGCGTGGGCGAGCGCGACGACGATTACGAAGAGGTGGCGCACTGGCTGGACGAGGCGGCGCACCGGCGTCGCCCCGACACGTCGTCGCAGCGGGAATCCGGCGACGAGCTCATCAGCTACCTGGAAGAGGCGACAAAGAAGACCCTGAGGTCGCGCGAAGATATCCGGCTGTGGCTGAGCGAGATGTCTGAAGCTCAAGCCAGAGCTGAACAAGAAGGCGCGCGCCGCCGACGGACGCGGGAAATTACCCTCCTGGCAACTCTTGCCATCGCCTACCTTCAGTATTTCTACTGGGACGTCAACCTTCAGATTGAAGCAATGCGTCCCACTATTGTCTTTGCAGCAGCAGAGCCGGCTTATCGCCGGTAGGTCACTCCCACAGGCCGGCGGGCATGGGAAGTCCGGCGTAGTCCTTCTCGCCTAGCGGCCCGTCGACGCGAATTCCGAATTGCTCGAGGACTGCGATGATCTGGCGGGCGTGCTGCGCCGAATGCCAGGTGCAGCGCTCGAGGACGTGATGCAGCGGCTGCGTGCCGTAGTAGACCTCTATTGTGCCTTGGCAGGATTTGTCGGGCACTGCCTCCCACCAGTTCTGAAGTTTCTTCTTTATGGAAAAGCCATAGTCACGGATCTGCTCGACCGACCGCACGTCCTTGGGGGGCGGGGCGTTATAAACGGAGGTCAGATCCTTGACGCCGTTCTCCACTGCCTGCAGAAAAGAGTCGGGTACCTGATAGATGTGGTACGCGAGGTCGCGGATGCTGCGATCACGCCCCGGGGTCGCGCGCTCGCCGAGGCGCGCGGCCGGAAGCTGCAAGACGTGGCGCTGCGCGGCAGCGAGGACGTGCAGCCACTTTCCCATCAGCGCGGGCGCGGGGAGCCGCCGGAAGTTGACCTTCCTGCCGATGAATTCCGAAACGTCTGCGAGCTCCTGGGCGAAGACGTATTCCATGCCGCGCGCCACGACGGGGACCGTGCGCACACCCATCTCGCGCAGCTCGTCCATCGCCTCGGGCACCGCGGACACGTTGATCGACTCGTACTCGACGCCGAGCCCGGTCAGAAATTCCTTGATCCTTACGCAACTCGAGCAACCCGGCCGCCAGTAAACCCTTAAAGCTTGCGTTTCCATGCTGTTCCTCCACCCGGGAGATTACGCCAGCAGGCGTTGTAGTGGAAACAGCGACAGGCCGTCGGGCTCCCGCGACTCTTCAATCGTGCTCAGGCCCGGTATCCTGTCGCGGGGGTTTGCCTGTTTCACAAGAACTGAAATTCGGGGTCCCGCGATGAATACGGCCGCCAAAACGGAAGAGTCCAGCGCCATTTCCCACACCGAGGAAATGACCCAAATTCTCAATGCGCTCACTGCGTTGCGGCGCGGCGATGCGAAAGCGAGATTGACCTATCAGGGCGGCGGCGCGTTCGGCAAAGTCGCGGAGGTGTTCAACGACCTCGTCGAGCAGAACGCGACAATGGCCGAGGAGTTCGACCGGCTGTCGCAGGTCGTCGGCAAGGAAGGCAAGCTCAAGAAGAGAGCGATGCTGCCCAATGCCCGCGGCTTCTGGGCCGGGTCGATCGACTCGGTCAACTCCCTGATCGACGATCTCGTGCACCCGACCTCGGAAGTGGGGCGCGTGATCGGCGCCGTGGCCCAGGGCGATCTTTCGAAGTCGATGGCGCTCGAAATGGAAGGCCGGCCGCTCGAGGGCGAGTTTCTGCGCACCGCGAAGACCATCAACAAGATGGTGGAGCAGCTCGGCAACTTCTCGGCGGAGGTCACGCGCGTCGCGCGGGAAGTCGGTACCGAAGGCAAGCTTGGCGGGCAGGCGAAGGTGAAGGGCGTCGCCGGCACCTGGAAGGACCTGACGGATTCCGTGAACTCGATGGCCAACAACCTGACCGATCAGGTTCGCAACATCGCCGACGTCACGACTGCCGTGGCGAAAGGCGACCTCTCGAAGAAGATCGAGGTGGACGTCAAGGGCGAGTTCCTTACCGTGAAATCCACGATCAACACGATGGTGGACCAGCTGCGCTCGTTCGCGTCGGAAGTGACCCGGGTGGCGCGCGAAGTGGGCTCCGAAGGAATTCTCGGCGGCCAGGCGCGGGTCGAAGGCGTCTCCGGCACGTGGAAGGACCTGACGGATTCCGTGAACTCGATGGCCGGCAACCTCACCTCGCAGGTGCGCAACATCGCCGACGTGACCAAGGCGGTTCAGGCGGGCGACCTGTCGCGCAAGATC
>WNFM01021710.1_pt1 | contig 28699 bp, 29 predicted proteins | sample 5400271 | NCBI WGS metagenome assembly WNFM01 (sample SAMN13153352, study PRJNA577476) | soil metagenome | isolation source: 60 cm saprolite on Douglas fir-dominated hillslope | place: USA:California | collected 2013-09-17 | reverse complement strand
GACCTGACAGCGATCGGGCCGTACTCCGTGTACCCGCGCACCAGCGGCATCGAGGGTAACCAGGTGGTCAACCTCACCGGCGGGCCGTACAAGCACCAGAAATACCGCGCCAAGCTGAACGTCGTCTTCACCAACAAGAACGTCACCTGCCAGTACCGCGCGGTCGGCCATCCGATCGCCGTCGCGCTCACCGAAGGCATCGTCGATCTGGCGGCGGCGAAGCTTGGCATGGATCCCGCGGAATTCAGAAGAAAGAATTTGATTCCGGATGACGCCTATCCGTACACGTTTCCTTCGGGCGTCAAGTTCGAGAAACTCTCGCACCACACGGCGCTCGACAGGCTTTTGAAGTTGATTTCCTATGAAGAACTGAAGCGTGAAAGAGATGCATTGCGAAAGAAAAAAATCTACCGCGGCATCGGCCTGGCCGCGATGATCGAGGTGACCAACCCGTCGCCCGCGTTCTACGGCGTGGGCGGGGCGCGCATCTCGGCTCAGGACGGGGCGACGCTGCGCTTCGAGCCGAGCGGCATGGTGACGGTGATGTGCGGCGTCACGGAGCAGGGGCAGGGGACCGAGGCGATCTTTGCCCAGATCGCAGCGAGTGCCGTTGGGGTTTCCTTGCCTAAAGTAAAAATTATTACGGGCGACACGGGCGTTACACCCTACGGCGGCGGCACTTGGGCGTCGCGCGGCGCCGGCATCGGCGGCGAGGCGGTGTTGCTGGCCGGACGCGCCCTGCGGTCCAGTATTCTCGACGTCGCCGCCCAGGTATTGAAGCTGGAGAAGGCTGAGTTGGACATAAAAGACAATAGCATTATCAATATGTTAACGAATGAACCTAAGCTTTCTCTAGAAGAGCTCGGGCGCATCGCTTACTTCAGGCCCGACACGCTGCCGCTCGACTTCCAATCCGAGCTGACCGTGACGCGCCACTACACGCCCCGGCAGTACGGCTTCACCTTCACCAACGGCATCCAGGCCTCCTACGTGGAGGTCGATCAGGAGACGGGATTCGTGAAGCTCCTGAAGCACTGGTGCGTGGAGGATTCCGGGACGGTGATCAACCCGATGCTGGTCGACGAGCAGCTCCGCGGCGGGGTGGTGCAGGGAATCGGCGCGGCGCTTTACGAAGAGTGCCTGTACGACGCGCAGGGACAGATGCTCAACGCCAACATGGCCGACTACCTGGTGCCGATGAGCGGCGAGATGCCCGACATCGTCTGCGCCCACCTCGAAACGCCGACGAAGCAGTCGCAACTCGGCGCGAAGGGCGTCGGCGAGGCGGGCACGGCAGGCGCGCCGGCGGCGGTGATGAACGCGATCAACGATGCCCTGGCGCCGCTCGGCGCGCGGGTCAGCACGATGCCGTTTACGCCCGAGCGAATCCTGCAAGCGCTGAAAAAAGTGTAGTGGCGAAGGATTCCCGCGTTGCTTCGGCAATCTCCCACTGGGCGCCGCGCTTCGTGTCGAACGGCGTGCTGCTCGCGGACTTCGAGGAGGTCACCGCTTCGCTCGATCGCTGGGAGGACTGGTGCGCCGCCTGGTCGAAGCGTGCGGCGGTGCACGAGGATCTGGGCAGGTCTGCATTGAAAGAAAAATACAACCTCACGGCTGGCGAGCATCTCGTCCGGGCTGCGATCTACTATCACTTTGCGAAGTTCGTCTTCGTACAGGATCCGAAGCAGATGCGGGCGGCGCACATGAAAGCCGTCGAAACGTACGACGCTGCGCTTGCCTACATGCGGCCGCCGGGGGAGAAGGTTGAAATTCCTTTTGAGAAACAAAACCTGAAAGGCATTCTGAGGTGTCCGGAGGGCAACACGAAACCGCCTGTACTCGTCATGGCGCCCGGCCTCGATTCGACGAAGGAAGAGCTGCATGCCTACGAGGAGCCGTTCCTCGCGCGCGGCATTGCCACGCTCGCGATCGACGGCCCGGGGCAGGGCGAAGCCGAGTACGAGATGCCGATCTGCGGCGACTACGAGCGCGCGGCAAGCGCAGTCGTGGACTGGATCGAAGAGCGCAAGGATCTCGATTCCGAAAAAATCGCGATCTGGGGCGTAAGCCTCGGCGGCTACTACGCGCCACGCGCCGCGGCGTACGAGAAGCGGTTCAAGGCGTGCATCGCGCTCTCCGGCCCGTTCGACTGGGCGGAGATCTGGGACGGTTTGCCGGAGCTCACGCGCGAGACGTTCACGGCGCGCAGCCATTCAGGAAGCCAGGAGGAAGCGAAAAAGCGCGCCGCAGCCCTGACTTTGAAGGACGCGGCGAAAAGCATCGCCTGCCCGATTTTCATCGTCGCCGGGCGCCAGGATCGCCTGGTGCCTGCCGCCCACGCGGAGCGGCTCGCGAAGAGCGTCTCGGGGGCCGTGGAGCTCCTGATAGTCGAGGACGGCGGCCACAACGCCAATAACCGCCCGTACCGCTACCGCAGCCGCACCGCCGACTGGCTGGCGGCGCAATTCGGCTTGCCGAAGCTGTAAGGAGGATGAGATGAAATTGAGAGCATTGTCGTTTTTCCTCCTGGGTTCTGCCTTTGCACTGTCGGCGCTTGCCCAGAATTTCCCGAGCAAAACCATTCGCCTCGTCTCCGGGGTCACGCCCGGCGCGGCCTCCGACACGATGGCGCGCGTTCTGGCGGAGAAGATGGCTGCCGGTCTCGGCGTGCCCGTCATCGTCGAGAACCGGCTCGGCGCGGGAGGCGTGGTCGCCGCCAAGTACGTGGCGAGCGCCGAGCCCGACGGACACCTCATCAGCATCTACACCTCGGCGTTCACGATCGCGCCGATCCTGAACCCGGGGACACTCGATCCGAAGGAGCTCACGCCGGTGGCGATGCTCGGCTCCGTGCCCACGGTGCTTATCGTCAATCCGTCCAAAGGCTACAAGAACGTGGCGGATCTGGTCGCCGCGGCGAAGGCGAAGCCCGGGCAGCTCGTCGCGACCAACGCCGGCGTCGGCAGCTCGACCCACATGAACCTCGAGCGCTTCCGTGTGGCGGCGGGGCTGGAGTTTCTCAACCTGCCGATGAAAGGGCCTTCCGAGGCGATGACCGAGGTGATCACCGGGCGCGCGGACCTTTATTTCGCGCCGGTGTTCTCGGTCCTGGCGCACGTCAGGGAAGGCCGGCTGGCGCCGCTCGCGGTCGGCTCGCCCAGGCGCACGCCGCTGTTCCCGGACCTGCCTACGACCGTGGAGGCGGGCTACCAGGACTCGGACTACAACTTCTGGATCGGCGCCCTGGTGGCGGCGAAGACGCCGCGCGAGATCGTGCAGCGCCTCCACCGCGAGTTCAGCGCCGCCCTGCAGCAGCCCGATATCCGCGAGCGCATGGCGAAGCTCGGCGTGGATCCGTTCAGCCTTTCGCTCGAAGAGTTCGAGAAGCTGATCCAGACGGAGCTGGAATCGAACGCGCGCCTCGTCAAACAGGCGGGTATCAAGGCAAACTAGAGGCCCTCATGAGCAAGCTCCTCCTGCCCCTGCTTTTCTTCTGCGCCAGCGCCTTCGGCCAGGCCTTCCCGTCGAAGCCGCTGCGCATCATCGTGCCGTTCCCCGCGGGCGGCACGACCGACATCGTGGCACGCCTGGTCGCCAACCGCATGAGCGAGACGCTCGGCCAGCCGGTGCTGGTGGAGAACCGCGGCGGCGCGGGCGGCACCATAGGGGCCGATGCGGTGGCAAAGTCGGCGCCCGACGGCTACACGATGCTGATGCACAACGTCACCTTCCCGATGGCGTCCGTGGCGGCGGCGGTCGGCAACCGCGCGACCTACAGCATCGATAGCGATTTCGCGGGAATCTCGATCGCGGTCTACGTGCCGCTCGTGATCACCGCGCATCCGAGCGTCGCGGGAAAAGACTTGAAAGAAGTTGTTTCCTTTTTACAGAGGGACAAGACGCTTCGCTACACCTACGGCTCGACCGGGCCGGGGTCGTTCATGCACGTCATGGGCGAGATTCTGCGGCGCGACGCGAAGATCGAGATGACGCACGTGCCGTTCAAGGGCGCGGCGCCGCTCAAGCAGGAGCTGATCGCGGGGCGGCTGAACATCGGCGGCGACCAGCTTTCTTCCTCGCTCGCCGACATCAAGGCCGGCAAACTGCGTGCCCTGGCGACCAACGCGTCCAAGCGCATCACGGAGCTGCCCGAGGTGCCGACGGTGCGCGAGCTCGGTTTCCCCGCGATGGAGGCCGACGGCTGGAACGGACTGTTCGTGCCGGCGAAGACGCCGCGCGAAATCATCGAGCGCCTGCAGAAGGAGACGGTCGCCGCGGTGCGCCACCCCGAGACCGCGAAGCGCCTGCTGGAGATCGGCGCCGAGCCCGTGGGCTCGACCCCGGCGGAGCAGGACGCGATCCTCAAGCGCCAGGTCGAGCAGTTCCGGCCGATAATCAAGGAAATGAGAATCGAGAACTAAAGGGGTTCTATGAAGAAATTGTTTTTCCTTTTACTTTTCGTCAGTGCCGCCGCCTTCGGGCAGGCTTACCCTGCAAAGCCCGTAAGGCTGATCGTCTCCTACCCGCCGGGCGGCAGCTCCGACCTCATGTCGCGGGTCTACGGCGCGAAGCTCTCCGAGCTGTGGGGCCAGCCGGTGATCATCGAATCGAAGCCGGGCGCGCAAGGCGCGGTCGGCACCGAGTACACCGCGCGGCAGGCGCCCGATGGCTACACGTTTACGGTCGCCAATCTGCAGCCGGTGGCGGTGAACCCGCTGCTTTCCAAGGTTCCCTACAACATAGAGAAGGACTTCGTGGCGGTGTCGCTCATCTCCTCGGGGCCGAACGTCCTCACCGTGCGAGCCGATGCGCCGTTCCGCTCTTTGGCGGACATTATTAATTTTGCAAGACAAAATCCCGGGAAGCTCAACTACGGCACCAGCGGGCCCGGCAGCGTCTCGCATCTCTCGGCGGAGATGCTGAAGAACATCACCAAGCTCCGGGCGGTCGAGGTGAACTACAAGGGCGGCGTGATCGCGGTGCAGGACCTGCTCGGCGGCCAGATCGACTTCATTTTTTCGGATTCGCTGCCGGTCATGGCGCATATCCGCGCCGGCAAGCTGCGCGGGCTGTGCATCACGGGGCCCGAGCGGTTCTCGCTGGTGCCGGACATGCAGCCCTGCCAGTTGGCGGCGCCCGGCCTGGTCGCGGTGAACTGGTGGGGCGTGCTGTTGCCCGCGGGCACGCCGCGCCCGATCGTGGACAGGCTTAACGCCGACACGGTGAAGGCGCTGCAGGACCCGGAGGTGAAGAAGAGATTCGCCGAGCTGGGCGTCGAGGCGGTGAGCAGCACGCCCGAGCAGTTCGCAGCCTTCATCCGCTCCGAGACCGCGAAGTACTCGCGCCTGATCAAAGAAGCGAACATCAAGGTGGAATGAATGAAACCGATCGACGTTGCGGTCATAGGCACCGGCTGGTGCGGCGGCATCCGCGCCGAGACGCTCGCCGCGCATTCTCTGGTAGGCGGCCTGCATGTTGCCGAAACGAACAAGGAAAGGCTTGCCGAAATTTCAAAGAAGACAAGGGCAAGGACGGCGACGACCGACTACAAGGAGCTTCTAGGCACGAAGGAAATAGAAGCCGTCTATGTTTCCACCACGCCGGAAAGCACGCACTACCCGATCGCGCGCGACTGCCTTGCGGCGGGGAAGCACCTGTTCCTCGAGAAGCCGATCGCCATGAAGCTCTCCGAGGCCGATGAATTGATCGATCTGGCAAAAAAGAAAAACCTCAAATTCACCATCGGCTACTCGCAGCGCTTCAATCCGAAATACGCCTACGTGAGGAAGTGCGTCCGCGACGGCACGATCGGCAAGCCGGTGAGCGCGCTGGTCAGCCGGCACCTGACCCGCGGCCTGGGCCAGAAGATCAGCGGCCGGGTCAAGCTGTCGCCGGCGGCGATGGAGTGCACGCACGACCTGGATTTCCTCTTCTGGTGCCTGGAGCCGGCGAAGCCGGTGCGCGTCTATTCCCAGGCGAACTACGGCGCGATGAAGGAGGCGAGCGGCGGCGCGGACATCGCCGACACGCAATGGGTCGCGGTGACGATGGACAGCGGCCTGTCCTTCGTCGTCGGCGGCGGCTGGAGCCTGCCGCCCGGCTACCCGAATTTCTCGACCACCTGGATCGAGATGATCGGCACCGAGGGCGCAATTCTTCTCGATGATTCTCACAGAGATTTCATTCTCAATACGACGAAAGCCGGCATGCAGCTGCCGATGTCCACCATGCCGGGCGAGGCCGTCGAGCACACCTACGCCGGACCGATGGCCGCCGAGACGGTGCACTTCCTCGAGGCCGTGGCGCTCGGCCGGCCGGTGCTGGTGACGCCGGAGCACGCGCGCACGGTCATGGAGGTCTACATGGCCGCCGACCTTTCCGCGGAAAGCAACCAGCCGGTCGCGCTGCCCCTGGGCAATTCAAAAACGATTCGCGCGGTAGCTTGAAGAAAAATCCGAAGCGCATAGGCCTCGCGATCGTCGGCGCGGGCCGGGTGGGCCTGTTCCGGGGCGAGGTCGCCGCGCGCCACCCGATGGTGGATTTCATCGGCATCGCCGATCTGAAGCAGGACAGGCTCGATCTTCTGAAAGAAAAAACCAATGCGGACTTCGTAACCAAAGACTTCCGCGAGCTTTTGAAGCGTCCGGAGGTGACTGCCGCGATCATCTCCACCGACGAGCACCTGCATGTCGAGCCTATCCTCGCCGCAGTGGACCGGAAGCTGTCCTTGATGATCGAAAAGCCGCTGGCGACCGAGCTTGCCGAATCCGCAAGAGTCCTGAAGAGGATAACTGAAGCAAAAGTGGATGCGGTCGTGGGCTATACACAGCGCTTCCGGCGCAAGTGGCTCTCGGCGAAGGAGAAGGTGCGCACCGGGGCTCTCGGCGACGTGACGCTCGTCACCTCGCGGGCGTTCATGAACCGGCTGGTTGCGCTCGACAACTACAAGCGCACCAACGACCCTTCGAAGATCTCGCCGATGGTCATCTCCGGCACGCACGCGCTCGACATCGTCATGTGGATGATGGAGGCGAAGAAGCCGGTGGAGATCTACGCGCGCTCGGTGGACAAGGCGCTCGGGCCGCTTTGCAAGGGCATCGACGCCACCGCAGGCGTCATCACCTTCGAGGACGGCAGCCTCTATCACGCCGCGATCTCCTGGGCGCTGCCCGTCGTCTGGCCCGGTGCCGTCTACAGCCTAGAAGTCGGAATTACCGGAACGGAAGGAGTCCTGACGATAGACGACACGCACCGGGACATCGTGCTCGCAACGACCCGCGCGCAAAGCGAGGGCTACGCGCCGGATTCCGAGAGGAGAGTGGATTTTCTGGGAAGCTATCCGCCAGGGGACGTCGTGCTCGGCGAGCTGCGCGGCCCGATGCGCGAGGAGACCGAGCAGTGGCTGAACCGCCTGGCCATGGGCCTGCCGACGCAGCACGCAACCGCCGCCGAGGCGCATAACCGGCTCATGCTTACGAAGGCGTTCGACAAGTCGGCCAGGTTGAAGAAGCCGATCCCGCTGCCGATTACGGAGGAGTGATGAAACGATTTGGCGTTTTTCTTTTTCTCGCTCTAACTTCTTTACTCGTAGAGGCGCAAGGCAACTACCCCAACAAGCCCATCCGGGTAATCGTGCCGTTCGCGCCCGGCGGCGCGTCGGATTTCGTGGCGCGGATCATGCAGCCGCGCCTGCAAGAGCTGCTCGGCCAGGCGATCGTGGTCGAGAACAAGCCGGGCGCGGCCGGCAGCGTCGGCGTCGACGCTGCCGCCAAGTCGGCGCCCGACGGGTACACGGTATTCCTCGGCAACGTCGGCTCGATCGCGATCAATCCCTCGGTCCTTCCCAATCTCCAGGTGAATCCGCTGCGCGACCTGGTCGCGGTGACGCAGGTGGTCGACGTGCCCAGCGTGCTCGTGGTGCACCCGTCGCTGCCGGTCAACTCGATCAAGGAGCTCGTCGCCTACGCGAAGGCCAATCCGGGAAAGCTCAACTACGCTTCGCCAGGCAGCGGCAGCCTCGATCGGCTGGAAATGGAAGTGCTGCGCCGGCTCGAGCGGCTCGACATGGTGCATGTCCCTTATAAGGGCGGTGCCGGGCCGGCCGTGGCCGGCCTGATGGGCGGCGAGACGCACCTGATGTTCGCGACCGCTGCGTCCGCGATGCCCGGGGTCAAGAGCGGAAGGCTCAAGATCCTCGCCGTTACCAGCGCGAAGCGCCTGGAGCAGGTACCTTCGGCGCCCACCGTGAGCGAGTTGAGCTACCCGGACCTCGCGGCGAGCTCCTGGCAGGGGTTCTTCGTTCCAGCCGGCACCCCGAAAGAGGTCGTCGAGCGCCTGCACGCGGTGGCGGTCCAGGTCATGGCGACCCCGGAGGTCGTAACCCGGCTCAGCACGGGCGGCGCCGTGCCGCTCACCAGCGCGAGCCCGGCGGCATTCGCTGAGTACGTCGCCGGGGAGACGCGGCGGTGGGCGCGCATCGCAAAGGAATCGAATGCGACTCCGGATTGAGGCGCGGGCCGGCGTATGAGCGCGCTCGGCGTCGCCGTCGTCGGCCTGGGCTGGTGGGGGCGCGTCGTCGTCCCTCTTCTGCAGGGCAGCTCGAAGCTGAAAGTGGTCGCGGCCGTCGACCCCGATCCTGCGGCTGCGCAGTTCGCTTCCCAGCGGAAAATTCCATTGCTGAAAACCTACGAAGAAGCGCTCAAGAACCCCGCCGTGCAGGGCGTGGTTCTGTGCACGCCGCACAGCCTGCACGCCAGGCAGATCGTTCAGGCCGCCACGGCGAAGAAGCACGTGTTCTGCGAGAAGCCGCTGTCGCTGTCCCGCGCAGATGTCTTAAAAGCAATTCAATCGATAAATCTCAACGAAGTGGTGCTCGCGGTCGGCCATGAAAAGCGCTTCGAGCCGCCGATCCAGGAGGTCATGCGCGCGGCGCGCGCCGGCGAGCTCGGCGTGCTGCTGCAGATCGAGGCGAATTTCAGCCAGGACAAGTTTCTGGCGCTGCCCGCCGACAACTGGCGCCTGTCGGCGAAGGAAGCACCCGCGGGCCCGATGACCGCGACCGGGATCCACCTCCTCGATCTCGCGGTCGGCGTGCTGGGGCCTGCCGAACGGGTTTTCGCCTCCGTGCGCCGGCTCGGCAGCCAGCTGGCAAATGGGGATACGCTTGCCGTTCTGGTCAATCATCAATCAGGAAGCAATTCGCTGATCAGCGCGATCCTCGCCACGCCCTTCGACGGCCGTTTCGCCGTGTACGGCAGCCTGGGATGGATGGAAGTGCGCGACAAGGCGCATCCGGAAGCCCCGGAGGGCTGGGTTCTCGCTAAAGTTCTTCGTAATTCAGAAAAAGAAATTCAGGAATACAAACCCTCGAAGGCGGTACTGGCGAATCTGGAAGCGTTCGCCGACGCTGCAGCGGGGCGCGCGCCTTACCCGGTGCCGCAGGAGCAGTTGATCGCGAACGTCTCGGCGCTCGAAAACTGATTCAAAGCAAAAAGGAACGAGCCCCATGAAGCTTGGGACTTTCATGATGCCGCTGCACCCGCCGGGGCGGCAGCCCTGGCAGACCTACGCCGAGGACCGCGAGGCGATCCTGCTCGCCGACCGGCTGGGCTACAGCGAGGCGCTGGTCGGCGAGCACGTCACCGATCTCGCCGAGAACGTCACCTCCTGCCTGATGTTCCTCGCGAGCCTCGTCCACGACACGAAAAACATCGTGCTTGGCAGCGGCACCATCAACATGCCGAACTCGCATCCGGCGGCGATCGCCGCGCAGGTGGCGATGCTCGATCACCTGCTGAAGGGCCGCTTCATCATGGGCATCAGTCCCGGCGGCCTGATGTCCGACGCCGAGGTGTTCGGCAACTACAAGAAGGACCGCAACGCGATCTTCCTCGAGTCCATCAACATGGTCCTCGATATATGGGCGAAAGAGGCCCCTTATCGCTTTGAAGGAAATTTTTTTAAAGTAACAACCGAAAACACATCCATCCCCGAGATCGGGCAGGGCACGATCATCAGGCCCTACCAGAAGCCGCATCCGCCGATCGTCGTCACCGCCGTGGCGCCGCACTCCAAGGGCGTGACCGAGGCGGCGAAGCGCGGCTGGACGCCGGTGTCCGCCAACTTTCTCCTCCCGGAGTGGGTGGCGAGCCACTGGCCGCGATACCGGGAAGGCTGTCTTGCGGTAAATAAGGAACCCAGGGGTGCCGACTGGCGCGTCGCCAAGTCCATTTTTGTCTCTGACAGCGAAAAGACAGCCAAGGAATACGGCCACGGCCCGAGCGGCCCGTACCACTTCTACTTCAAGCAGCTGATCCGCAAGCTGGTGGGCCTCGGCGGCCGCGGCAACCTTTTCAAGCTCGACCAGGGCGAGCCCGATTCCTCGATCACCGCCGACACGATGACCCCGAAGCTGGTGATCGCCGGCAGCGTGAACAGCGTGGTCGAGCAGATCCTCGCGTTCCGCGAGAAAGTGGGCCCCTTCGGCACGCTCTACTATCCGTGCCACGACTGGGTCGACCCGAAGCTGGCGAAACGCTCGATGGAGCTGATGGCCGAGCAGGTGATGCCGCGGGTGAATGACGCCCTCCGGGGCAAAGAGTGAACGCTCTTTTATAAGAACGCATGCAGGTCGACTGGAATGTCCCGATCGCGATGAACGACGGGCTCGTGCTGCGCGCCGACATCTTCCGCCCGCCCGGCGAGGCCCGCTTTCCGGTGATCCTGAGCTACGGGCCTTACGCGAAGGGGCTCGCTTTCCAGGACGGCTACCCGAGCGCGTGGCAGCGCATGGTGGCGGAGCATCCCGACGTCGCGCGCGGCTCGAGCAACAAGTACCAGAGCTGGGAGGTCGTCGATCCCGAGAAATGGGTGCCCGAAGGCTACGCCTGCGTTCGCGTCGATTCGCGCGGCGCAGGCGCCTCGCCCGGCTACATCGACCCGTTCTCACCGCGCGAGACCAGGGACTTCTACGACTGCATCGAGTGGGCCGCGGTGCAGCCCTGGTCGAACGGGCGCGTCGGCCTGAACGGCATCTCGTACTACGGCATCAACCAGTGGCAGGTAGCCTCGCTGCAACCGCCGCACCTCGCGGCGATGTGCATCTGGGAAGGCGCCGCCGACTGGTACCGCGACATGACCCACCATGGCGGCATCCTGTGCAGCTTCTGGGCGAACTGGTATGACATGCAGGTGAAGACGGTGCAGCACGGGCTCGGCGAGCGCGGCGCGCGCAGCCGCGCCACCGGCGAGCTCGTCTGCGGCGAGGAGACGCTTGCGGACCGCGAGCTGCAGAAGAACCGCTGCAATTTCGGCGACGAGATCCTCGCGCACCCGCTCGACGACGAATACCACAAGGCGCGCTCGCCCGTCTGGGAGAAGGTCAAGGTCCCCTTCCTGACGGCGGCGAACTGGGGCGGGCAGGGCCTTCATCCGCGCGGCAATTTCGAAGGCTTCGTGCGCGCCGCGTCCAAGGAAAAATGGCTGGAGGCGCACGGCATCGAGCACTGGACGCATTTCTACACGGACTACGGGAGAAAACTTCAGCTGCGGTTCTTCGATTATTTTCTCAAAGGGGAGGGGGATTGGAAAAACCAATCCCGCGTGCAGTTGCAGGTTCGCCACATCGACAAGTTCGTCCAGCGCCGCGAGAACGAGTGGCCTCTTGCCCGGACTCGATGGACAAGGTTTTACCTGGGGTCGAATTTCGGCTTAAACACTAAAAATGATGATTTATCAAAAGCGATTTCTTTCGATGCCCTCGGCGAGGGCGTGACGTTCATTTCCGAGCCCCTCGAGAAAGAGACCGAAATCACCGGGCCGCTCGCCGCCAGGCTGCTCGTGTCGTCGAGCACCGCCGACGCGGACCTGTTTCTCGTGTTTCGCGTGTTTACGCCGGACCTGAGGGAAGTGGTGTTCCAGGGGGCGATCGACCCGCATACCCCGATCGCGCAGGGCTGGCTGCGCGCTTCGCATCGAAAGCTGGATGCCAGGGTGTCGAAGGAGTACCGGCCCTACCATTCTCATGACCAAAAGCAGTTACTAAAGAAGGACGAAGTGGTACAGCTTGACGTGGAGCTGTGGCCTACCTCGATCGTGGTGCCGGCCGGCCATAGATTAGGTTTGACTGTAAGAGGAAAAGACTATGAATGGCAGAAATCGACCGGCGCGCGGCTGTCGAATTTCAAGAACGAGCTGCGCGGCTGCGGGCCGTTCCTGCACGACGATCCGAGAGATCGGCCGGCGTCAATTTTCGGAGGGAGAACGACTTTGCATCTCAAACCCGAAAGCCCGAACTACCTGTTGATCCCCGTGATTCCAAAGCCATGATGAAACTTTATGGATTCTGGCGTTCCCTCGGCACCTATCGGGTAAAAGTGGCGCTCGCCCTGAAGGGCCTCAAGGCCGATGAAGTGTCCATCGATCTGCTCAAGGGCAGGCAGCACGAGCCGGACTACCTGAAAGTGAACCCGCAGGCGGTGGTGCCGGCGCTCGTGCCGGACGACGGCGGGCCGCCGCTGTTCCAGTCGCTCGCCATCCTCGAGTACCTCGAGGAGACCAAGCCGCAGCCGGCGCTCCTGCCGAAGGACCCGCGCGGCCGGGCGCGGGTGCGCGGGCTCGCCCTCATCGCGGCGGCCGACAGCCATCCGCTCGTGGTGCCTCGCATTCGCACGTATCTTGAGAAAGAACTTGATGTCAATGAAGAAAAAAGAAATCGATGGCTTGCGCACTGGACGCTCAAGGGGCTCGAAGCCATCGAGAGCCATCTGCAGAACGAGAAGGAGACCGGAAAGTTCTGCCACGGCGGCGCGGTGAGCATGGCGGACATTTGCCTTGCGGGGCAGGTGATCGCGGCCACCGGCTACTTCAAGTGCGACGTTTCAGGCGTGCCGACCGCGATGCGCATCTACGAGGAGTGCATGAAGATCGAAGCATTCGTGCGCGCGCATCCGCTGAAGCAGCCCGGCGCGCCGACCCACTGAATCGAGGAAAGAGGAGGGGGACCATGACTTTCAATCGCAGGAGATTCGTCCAGGCTGCTGGTGCTTTTTCACTTTTAGGAAATACCTTTTCATTAAAAGCGCAAACCGCACCCATCCGTCTCGGGCTGATGACCGTGAAGACAGGGCCGCTCGCTTCGGGCGGCATCGACATGGAGCGCGCGCTGGTGCAGTACCTGCGCGAGCGCAACAACACGCTCGCGGGCCGCAAGGTCGAGCTGCTGGTCGGCGACAGCGGCGGCGTCCCGGCGCAGGCGCGCACCAAGGTTCAGGAGCTGGTCGAGCGCGAGAAGATCCACGTCATGATCGGGCCGCTCGCCACGGGCGAAGCGCTCGCCGCCGACGACTACATCCGCCAGGCGCAGCTGCTGACGCTTTCGGTGGCGGCGGCCGAGGACATGACGCAGCGCAAGCCGAATCCCTGGTTCACGCGCGGCACGTCGACCTCCTCGCAGTGCGCGCACCCGCTGGCCGATTACTGCTACAAGACGCTCAAGTACCGGCGCATGGCGGTGATCGCCGACGACATCCCTTACGGCCACGAGATGTGCGCGGGCTTCCAGCGCGTGTTCGAGGATCTGGGCGGCAAGATCGTGCAGAAGATGTTTCCGCCGCTCACCGTCCCCGACTACGGCACCTATCTCGCCCAGCTCAACCCGAAGATCGACGGCATTTTCCTCGGTTTCGCCGGCTCCAACGGCTTTCGCTACCTGCGCCAGTTCAACGAGTACGGGCTGCGCGGCAAGGTCGCCCCGGTCGGCGGCATGACCGCGCTCGACGAGGCGGTGCTGCGCAACATGGGGGACGAGGCGCTCGGCATCGTGACGGCGTGCTGGTATTCGGCGGAGATCGAAAACGCGATCAACAAGAGGTTCGTCGCCAATTTCCGCGTCGACTGGACGTACGACCCGGGCTTCTATGCCGCGGCGACCTATACCGAAGCCGCGGTGCTCGAGGCGACGCTCGCCGCGATCAAGGGCAACGTGGAGGACAAGCAGGCGTTCATGAAGGCGGTGCGAGGCCTCAAAGTCGATACCTGCCGCGGGCCGGTGCAGTTCGACCGGTACGGCAACGTCGTGGGCAACGTGTACCTGCGCAAGGTCGAGCGCAAGGACGGCAGGCTGGTGAATCGCGTCATCCACACCTATCCGAACGTGAGCCAGTTCTGGACCTACAAGCCCGAGGAGTTCCTCAAGAACCCGGTCTATTCGCGCGACTGGCCGCCGGCCAAGAACCTGGAACAGTAGTTTGCAATTCTGGGTCATCCAGACGCTGAACAGCCTTGCGCTGGGCGGGCTGCTGTTCCTGCTTGCCGCGGGCTTCTCGCTCATCTTCGGCCTGATGCGCATCGCCAATCTGACGCACGGCGCGCTCTTCATGCTCGGCGCCTATCTCGGCGTCAGCATTCTCAGGGTGATACCGAACCTCTGGATCGCGGCGCTGCTCAGCGGGCTGGCGGTGGCTTTGCTTGGGGGTCTTTTGGAAAAACTGATTTTGAGAAAGCTCGCGGGAAATATCCTGGGCCAGGTCCTCGTTACCCTGGGCTTCGCCTACATCATCGCCGACCTGTGCCTGGTGGTCTGGGGCGGCGACCCCCTTCCGATCCCGACGCCGGAGTTCCTGCAGCAACCGCTGCGCGTCGCGGGGTTCGCGTTCCCGGCCTATCGCATCGCCGTGGTCGTGATTGCAGTCCTTGTCGGAGCCATCTTGTTTTTCGTCATGGAAAAAACCCGCCTGGGCGCCATGATCCGCGCCGGGGTCGACGACATGCAGATGGCGCGCGCCGTCGGAATCCCGGTGTCGCGCCTGTTCACGATCGTGTTCTGCCTCGGCGCGGGCCTCGCGGGCGCGGGCGGCGTCATCGGCGGCCCGATCATGTCGGCCTATCCCGGGCTCGACTCCGACATGCTGCCGCTCGCCCTGATCGTCGTCATCCTCGGCGGCGTCGGCAGCCTGGTCGGCGCGTTCGTCGGCAGCTTCATCACGGGGTTCGTGTACACGTTCGGCGTCGCGCTGCTGCCGCAGCTCGCCTACGTGATCCTGTTCCTGCCGATGATCTTCGTGATCGCCTTCCGCCCGCGCGGCCTGTTCGGCAAGTTCGCGGCGTGAAGTACCGCATTGCGCTCCTGGGGCTTTTGATACTTCTAGTCTCGATACCCGCTATTGCGGGCGAGTTCTACGTCAACCTGGCGAGCCAGATCTTCATCTTCGCCGTGTTTGCGGCCAGCATCAACCTGCTGCTGGGCTATGGCGGCCTCGCCACGCTGGGGCACGCTTCCTACCTCGGCGTCGCGGCCTACGGCTCGGCGCTGATCGGCCTGAAGCTCGGCCTCGGCCACTGGATCGCCGCGCCGGCGGCCCTGATCGGCACCACCTTGATGGCGGGCGCGTTCGGCCTGATCGCGCTGCGCGCGAGCGGCCTGGGCTTCCTCATGCTCACGCTCGCGATGTCGCAGGTGCTGTGGGGAACGGCGTACCGCTGGGTCGGGCTCACCGACGGCGACAACGGCTTGCGGGGGCTCAGCCGTCCGTCGCCGCTCGGCATCGACCTGGACGGGGCGAGCGCCTTCTACTACTTCGCGCTCGCCGTCACGGTGCTGTCGGTCTGGCTGATGGCGCGCTTCGTGCGCTCGCCCTTCGGCGCCGCGCTGCGCGGCACGCGCGACCAGCCGCGCCGCATGAGCGCGCTCGGGCACGACGTGTGGCTGATCCGCTGGATAACCTTCGTGTATGCCGGTTTCTGGGGCGCGGTGTCCGGCCTGCTCTTCGTCTACTACCACAAGTACATCCATCCGATCTCGCTCTCGCTCACCAATTCCGCCGAAGGGCTGCTGGCAGTGATCGCGGGCGGCTCGGGAACCTTGGGCGGCCCGCTGGTCGGCGCGGCCATCGTGATGCTGCTGAAGAACTACGTCTCCGCCTACATCGAGCGCTGGAACATGCTGCTCGGCTTCGTCTTCGTGATCATCGTGGTCTTCATGCCCGAAGGCGTGGTTCCCGGCACGAAGCGGATCTATTTGAAATGCAGACAGCTCTTCGCATCCAGAATCTGAAAAAGTCGTTCGGCGGCCTGCCCGCCATCAACGACGTCACGCTCGAGATCGCGCCGGGCGAGCGGCGCCTGATCATCGGGCCGAACGGCGCCGGCAAGACGACGCTGTTCAACCTGATCACGGGGGACCTGGCGCCGGAAGACGGAAAGATATTCCTGTTTGAAAAGCAGATTGCGAAGCTGCCGCCGCACCGCCGCGTGCATCGCGGCCTCGCGCGCACCTACCAGATCATCACGCTTTTCGCGAAGGACACGCTCGAGCACAACATCGCGCTCTCGCTGCTTGGCCTGTCGAAGGACAGATGGAATGCTTTTGCGGGTTTTTCGAAGGATATCTATGGATCTTCCAGGGAAATACTGCAGCTTGTAGGGCTTGAATCCCTTGCAGGCCGCTCGCTGTCGGAAGTGAGCTACGGCGACAAGCGCCGGGTCGAGATCGCCATGGCGCTGGCGCAGAAGCCGCGGGTCCTGCTCCTCGACGAGCCGCTCGCCGGCCTGTCGCGCGAAGAGCGCAACACGGTGAAGCAGCTGATCGGCGCCATCCCGCGCGAGACCACCGTGGTGATGATCGAGCATGACATGGACACCGCGCTCGATCTCGCCGAGCGCATCACCGTGCTCCACTACGGGCGGGTCATCGTCGAGGGCACGCGCGCCGAGGTCGTAGCCGATCCGAAGACGAGGGAGATCTACCTTGGCCACTGAAGCCCTGTCGCTTTCGGGAATCGACGTCCTCTACGGAGACAGCCACGTCCTGCACGAGGTCTCTTTCAGTCTGGCAAAAGAGAAAGTTCTGGCTCTGCTGGGCCGCAACGGCGCGGGCAAGAGCACCTGCATGAGCGCAATCATCGGCTTCCTCGCGCCGCGCAAGGGCGGCATCCGCCTCTTCGGCGAGGCGATCACGGGGCTCGCGCCCGAGGCGATCGCGCGCAAGGGCGTGGGCTTCGTGCCGCAGGGCAGGCGGGTGTTCCCGACGCTTACCGTCAGGGAAAACCTGGTCGTCGCTGCGCAAAAGAAATCTTCGCCGTGGAGCCTGGAGCGCGTCCTCGATCTGTTCCCGGGCCTCAAGGAGCGAAAAAATCAGCACGCCGGCTCGCTCTCGGGCGGCGAGCAGCAGATGCTCGCCATCGGGCGCGCGCTGATGGGCAATCCGCGCCTGCTGCTGATGGACGAGCCTTCCGAAGGCCTCGCGCCGCTGGTCGTCGCCGAAGTCGGCCGCACCATCGCGCGCCTGAAGGCGGAAGGCCAGTCGATCCTGCTCGTCGAGCAGAACATCAAGCTCGCGCTCGAGCTGGCCGACGAGGTCGTGATCCTGAATACGGGCCGCGTCGCCTATGCCGGGACCGCCGGCGAGGCGCGCGCCAACGAGGGGCTCATCGCCCAGCAGCTCGGAGTGTTCTAGGTGAGCCTATTCCAGGTGCTTGGCGGGCGGGTAGTCGCGCGAGTACACCGGCGCGGCGAGGAATTTGGCGGCATCGAAGCTCCAGAACTGGCCCACGTCGCGGAACGTGGCGACGATGGAATTCACCAGGCGGCCGTCCTTGCGCTCGACCTTGCGCACGTAGATGTTGAGGATCGGCTTGCCATACTCGTCGATGCGGATGGGGCCCATCGGGCTCGATTCCAGGCGCACGTTGTGCAGGGCCTTGACGAAAGCGGCCTTGTCCTCGAAGCGCCCCTTGATGGAGTTCAGGGCGGACTCGAGGTACATCGCCGTGACGTAGGTGCCGGCGGTGTAGAAGCCGGGGGTCACCTTGTATTCGGCCTGGATGGCTTCCACGAAGCGCCGGTTCTCCGGCGTCTCCAGCGCCGCGGAGTACCAGCTCGCCGAATACACCCCGAGCGCCTCGTCGCCCATGTTGCGCAGGACCCCTTCGTCCACGCAGGTGGGATTGCCGAACACCGGGATCCTCTTGTAGCCGTACTCGCTGTACTGCTTGAGGAAGCGCAGGCCGTTGATGCCCGCGAACCCGGCATAGACGCCGTCCACGTTCGGCTTGATCTGGCTGACGTAGGCGCTGTACTCCGGGGTATTGAGCGGCGGCCAGAGCTTCTGCACGACGCGGCCGCCGTTCGCCTCGAAGGCGCTCTGGAACCCGGAAGTTCCTTCGTGGCCGTAGGTGAAGTCGTCGGCGATGGTCGCGATGCGCTTGATGCCGAGCTGCTTCGCGGCGTACTCGCCGAGGACGTGCATCGGCTGGGCGGCGGTGCCCATGGCGTGGATCACGTAGTCGTTCAGCTTCTGCTGGGCGAGGTCTTTCTGCGCCGCCGAGGTGGGCGTGATCAGCGGCACCTGCGCCTGCTTGATGTAATCGTCGATGGCGAGCGCCTCGAACGTGGCGAGCGGCCCGATGATGACGTGGACGCGGTTGCGCTCGATCAGCTCCTGCGTGCGGGTCTTGGCCTGGGCCGGGTTGCCCCCGGTGTCCGCGATGGTGAGCTCGACCTTGCGCCCGGCGAGGGTGTCGTTGCGCTCCTTGAGGAACAGCAGGATGCCTTGCTCCATCTGCGCGCCGCCGGCGGCGAGCGGCCCCGTGCGCACGGTGAGAAACCCCAGGCGCAGCGGCTCGCCCTGCGCTGCGGCCGGCAGCGAAGCCGCCGCCGTCATTGCCGCCGCCACGAACGAAACGAAACGCGCGATTTGCATGAAAACTCCTCCCTTCAGGCAAGCTCTCATATCCCCAAGTCACGGTCAATAAGGAGATCACAGATAGTAAAGAAGAGAAACGGCAAGAGCCTGAAGGTCGACATTCACTGCCACTACCTCAACCCGGAAGCGGCGGCGAAGGTGGCGCCGCTCAACCCGGCGCAGCACGAGGCGCAGATCAAGTTCGCCAACCAGCTGACGCGCGAGACCAACGCAAGGCAGATGAAGGACCGCGCCGCCAGGCTTTCGGACATCGACTTGCGGCTGAAGGAGATGGACCGCGCCGGCATCGACATCCAGGCGGTGTCGCCGGCGCCGAACCAGACCTACTACTGGACCGATCCGGGGCAGGGCGCCGAGCTCGCGCGCATGGTGAACGAGCGCATCGCGCAAATCGTGGCGAAATGGCCCGATCGGTTCGTGGGCCTTGGCACCGTGCCCCTGCAGGACCCCGATCTTGCCGTTTCCGAATTGATTCATTCGGTAAAAACTCTCGGACTGCGCGGCATAGAGATCAACGGCAACGTCAACGGCATGGATCTCACGGATGGCAGGCTGATGCTCGGGAAATTCTTTTCGAAAGTCGAAGAGCTCGGCGTCATCCTCTTCATGCATCCCACCGGCTACACGCAGGGCGAGCGGCTGCTCGACCACTACTTCAACAACGTCATCGGCAACCCGCTCGAGACGACGGTCGCGGCGAGCCACCTCATCTTCGACGGCGTGATGGAGCGCCATCCGAAGCTGAAGATCGTGCTGCCGCACGGCGGCGGCTATCTTGCGCACTACTGGGCGCGCATGGACCATGCCTACAGCGCGCGTCCCGACTGCAGGGTTTCGATCAAGAGAAAACCTTCCAGCTACCTGGAGAAGTTCTACTTCGACACCATTACCTTTTCCCCGGACATGCTGCGCCACCTCATCGACCGCTTCGGCGCCGACCACGTGGTGCTGGGCACCGACTACCCGTTCGACATGGGGGTTGAGGACCCGGTAGGCTTCATCGCAAAGGTCCCGGGAATTTCTTCTTCGGAAAAAAAGCAGATAGAGGGCCTGAATGCCGCCGGGCTGCTGAAGATTGACTACAATAAGTCCACCTCAAGGAGGAGGTCATGAAAACCTGGTCTTCGATTGTTTGTGCAGTTGTCTTTGCGGTTTTTTCGACGGTTTCTTCTGCACAAAACCCGGTAAAGATCGGCATGAGCATGCCGCAGACCGGCCCGCTGGGCGCGGGCGGCAAGGCGGCGCTCGTGGCGCTGCGGATGTGGGTCGAGGACGTCAACGCGAAAGGCGGCCTGCTCGGGCGCAAGGTCGAGTTCATCGTCTACGACGACCAGACCAATCCCGCGCTGACCCCGGCGATCTACAGCAAGCTGCTCGATGTGGACAAGGTCGACCTGATCATCGCCCCGTATGGGACGGTGCCGACGGCGCCGATCATGCCGCTGGTCAAGCAGCGCGACCTGCTGCTCATGGGCAACTTCTCGTTCCAGGTGAACCACACCGTGAAGCACGACAAGTGGTTCAACAATGGCCCCTGGAATACCGCCTCCAGCTGGTTCGACGGCTACTTCCTGGCCGGGCAGAAGCTCGGCGCCAAGACCATCGCCTTCATTGCCGCCGACCAGGAATTCGCGCAGAACCTTGCCAACGGGGCCAAGGAACTGGCGAAGAAGGGCGGCCTGAAGACGGTTTACGAGCAGAACTACCCGCCGAGCACGGTCGACTTCTCGTCCATGATCCGCGCCATCCGCGCCGCGAAGCCCGACCTGGTGTTCGTCTGCTCCTACCCGAACGACTCGGTGGCGATCGTCAAGGCGGTGAACGAGATCGGCGTCGGCGAGAGCGTCAAGCTGTTCGGCGGCGGCATGGTGGGCCTGCAGTTCACGCCGAACATGGTGTCGCTCGGCTCGCTGCTGAACGGCATCGTCAACTACAACTCCTACGTTCCGGGCATCAAGTATCCCGGCATCGAGGAGTTCCTGCAGCGCTACGCCAAGAAGGCGGCCGAGGAAAAGGTCGATCCGCTCGGCTTCTACCTGCCGCCGTTCAACTATGCCATCGGCCAGATGCTCGAGCAGGCGGTCACCGCGACCCGGAGCCTGGACCACAAGGTGCTGGCGGCCTATCTGCACAAGAACGAGATGAAGACCATCGTCGGCCCGATCCGCTACGGTGCGGACGGCGAATGGGCCAACCCGCGCGTGGTGCAGGCGCAGTTCCGCGGCATCGTCGACAACAACATGGACCAGTTCCGCCAGCCCGGGAAGCAGGTGGTGCTGTATCCGGACCAGTACAAGACGGGCGAGGTGATGGCGCCGTTCGAAAAGGTACGCAAGTAGAGGCGCCCCGCAGAGGGAAAGCGGCGCGGCGACCCCGCGCCGCTTTTTTTGGCTAGCGCATGGTCTTCTCCTTCGAGCTGCTGCTGGAGGCGGTCCTCTTCGGCGTCCTGCTGGGGTGCTTCTACGCGGCGGTGAGCATCGGGCTTTCCGTTTCCTTCGGCCTGCTCGACGTGCCGCACGTCGCGCATCCCGCGATCATGGTGTTCGGCTCCTACTGCACCTACCTGCTCGGCCTCTACGGCCTCGACCCGATCGTCGCCGGCGTGGTGCTGATGCCCCCCTTCTTCCTGCTCGGCATGGGGGTGTACCGTTTCTACTACGAGGCCTTCGAGAAGCGCGGCAGCGAGGCCGGCGTGCGCGGCATCGCGTTCTTCTTCGGCATGGCGCTGATCATCGAAGTGGGGCTGATCCTCGCCTTCGGCGTCGACCAGCGCACGGTCGAAGCCGCCTACATCGGCAAGAGCCTTGCGGTGGGCGAAATGAGGGTGCCGTTGCGTTTCCTGGTCGCGTTCGCCGTGGCGGTCGTCCTCATGACCGCGCTTACGCTCTATCTTTCGAAAACCTTCACCGGCCGCGCGATCAAGGCGGTGGCGCAGGACGAGGCGGCGCTGCGCCTCATGGGCGCGAACCCGGTGCGCATCAAGCAGTGGGCCTTCGGCATCGCCACCAGCGCCGCGGCGCTCGCCGGCGCGATGCTGATCATCGTCGGGCCGGTGGAGCCGGGCATGGACCGCGTGTACATCGGCCGCACCTTCAGCGTCGTCGTGCTGGCCGGCCTGGGCAGCATGACCGGCACTATCGCCGCCGGCCTGATCCTGGGCATCTCGGAATCGATCGTGCTGATGCATTTCGGCGCTTCGTGGGCGCCGGCGGTGGCGTTCGGCCTGCTGCTGGCGGTCCTCGGCATCCGGCCGCAGGGCCTGTTCGGCAGATGAGCGGCCGATGAAATTCTGGATCGGAGCGGCAGCCGTCCTGCTGGCCGCGGCCGTGGCCGCCGCCGCCCTGAAGAACGAGTATTACTTCTTCGCCGGCTACACCGTGGTGATGTTCGTGGTTCTCGCGACGGCCTGGAACATCCTCGGCGGCTACGCCGGCTACGTGAACTTCGGCACGCCGGCCTTCTTCGGCCTGGGCGCCTACGCCGCGGCGGTGCTGTTCAAGGCGACCGAGGCGCCGCTCGCGCTGCAGATTCTAGCCGCGACGGCGATGGCCGGCCTGCTCGGCTTTCTCGCGGGCCTGCTGACGCTGCGCCTGCGCGGCATCTTCTTCGCCATTGCGACCATCGCGCTGGTGGTGATCATGGAGACCCTGTTCATCAACTGGCGCTACGCCGGCGGCGCCACCGGCCTGCAGCTGCTGCGGCCGGCGCCGACGCCGCCGTTCGAGTCCTACATCAAGATGCTGTTCGTGGTGATGGTCGCGCTGGCGGTGGGCGCGGTCGCGGTGGCGCGCTACATCGAGACCTCCTGGGTCGGGCGCGGCCTGCGCGCCATCCGCGACAGCGAGGAGGCCGCCGAGTGCAGCGGGGTGCCGACGCTCAGGCTGAAAGTATTCGCCTGCACGGTCTCGGGCGCGCTCATGGGAGCTGCCGGTGCGACCATGCCGATGTACCTCAGTTTCATCGAGCCGCCGTCGACCTTCAACCTCAACTACGCGATCGGCGCGCTGGCGAGCCCGATGATCGGCGGCACCGCGCACTGGCTCGGGCCGGTGATCGGCGCACTGCTGCTGAGCTCGCTGCAGCAGGTCGTCACCGTCACCGTGTCCAACGAGATGAACGTGCTGGTGGTGGGCGTCCTGCTGGTGGTCTTCGTGGTCGCCGCGCCCGACGGCATCCTCGGCCTGCTCAGGAAATGGATCCGATTCTAGAGATAAGGGCGGTCTCGAAGCGCTTCGGCGGCTTCACGGCGCTGGACGGGGTCAGCCTGGACATCGCCCCCGGCGAGCGCTTCGGCCTGATCGGGCCGAACGGCTCGGGCAAGACCACGCTCATCAATTGCGTCTCCGGCTCGCTGCGCAACGAGGGCGGCAGCATCGTGTTCGACGGCGAGGACATCGGCGGCCTGCCCGCCTACCGGCGCACGCGCCTCGGCATCGCGCGCAGCTTCCAGATCCCGCGGCCTTTCCACAGCATGTCGGTTCTGGAGAACCTGATCGTGCCGCTGGAATACGTCGTGCACCGGCGCTCCCTGCACACGGCGGACACCCGTTCCGAAGCGATGGCGATACTCGGGCAGATAGGGCTGGCGCAGAAGGCGGAGCAGCTTTCCAACCAGCTGTCCCAGGTCGAGCTGCGCAAGCTCGAGCTGGCGCGGGCGATGGCGGCGCGGCCGCGCCTGCTGATCTCCGACGAGGCGATGGCCGGGCTCGCCGGCAATGAAGTCGACGAGGTGCTGCAAATCCTTTTCAAGCTGAACGAAACCGGCATCACCATCATCATGATCGAGCACATCATGCAAGCGGTTATGCGCTTCTCGCAGCGCGTCGTCTGCCTCGACGCCGGCCGGATCATCTGCGAAGGCGCGCCGGCGGAGATCGTGAAAAACCCGGAAGTGCAGAGGGCCTATCTTGGAGTTTGATCTAACTATTACCGACATAAGTGCCGGATATGGCGCGGTGCGTGCGCTGCATGGAATTTCCATGACGGTGAAAAGCGGAGAGACCGTAGCCTTGCTCGGCACCAACGGCAACGGCAAGAGCACGCTCATGAAGTGCGTCATGGGAATGGTTCGCCCGACACGTGGTTCTGTGATTCTGAAAATAAGCAATCAGGAATTCGATCTGACAAAACTCTCCACCGAGGAGATCGTCAACCTCGGGGTCGCGCTGGTGCCCGAGGGGCGGCGGCTGTTCCCGAAGCTGACGGTCGAGGAGAACCTGCTGCTGGGCGCGTTCCGGCCGGTTGCCCGGGCGGAAATGGCGAAGAACAAGGCCTTCTGCTACGAGACTTTCCCGGGGCTCGCCGAGCGCAAGCGCCAGCTCGCCGGCTCGCTCTCCGGCGGCCAGCAGCAGATGCTCGCCATCGCGCGCGCTCTCATGTCCGCTCCCAAGCTGCTGCTGGTCGACGAGCCCTCGGTCGGGCTGGCGCCGATCCTGGTGTCGCACACCATCAGCACGATCAAGGATCTGAAGGAGCGCTACGGCCTGACGGTGCTGATGGCCGAGCAGAACTTCCACCAGGCGATCCGCATCGCCGACCGCGGCTACCTCATCGTGCACGGCGAGATCGTCTTCAGCGGCGGCGTCAGCGAGCTGGAGCAGAACGCGCTGGTGAAGAACTACTACCTCGGCGCCACGGTTTGATGTTCACGAGAGATCTCCCCATGGGAGCGTTCGGAGCCGTCATGGGCCTCGCCGGCCTCGGCCTCACCGCGCGCGCCGCGGCGCCGCTGTTCCCGGGCGTGTTTCGCGCGCCGGCTTACTTCACCGAGCTGTGGGTTGCCTTGGGGCTTCTCGCGTTTGTGCTTCTGCTGGTCCTTTACCTCCTGAAATTGTTTTTCCATCCGGGAAACGTAAAGGCGGAGTTCACCAACCCGGCGCAGATAGGCTTTTGCGCGGCGCTGCCGGTCGGCATGACGCTGGTCGCCGGGGGCATCGCTCCCTATCTGCCGCCGGTCGCCGAAGTCCTCTGGTGGAGCGGCGTGGTTCTGCTGGCCGCCTTCCAGCTCTGGGCGCTCTACCGGATCTGGCGCGGAATCGCGCTCGCCCGGATAAACCCGGGCTGGATGATTCTTTTCATCGGCGGCATCGTCGTGCCCGGATCCGGCATCGCCCTCGGCCACGCCGACGCCTCGCGCGTCATGCTCGGCCTCGGGACCGCGGCGGCGCCGCTCGTGATCGGCTTTCTGATCTACCGCGCGCTCAAGGCCCCCGCGCTGCCCGAGGCGCTGCGCCCGAGCTGGTTCATCCTGCTGGTGGCGCCGTCGCTGATCTACGCCCACGGCGTGACGCTTTTCCAGGGTTTTTATTTTCTGGAATACCTCTTCCCTCTTGGAATTGCCCTGGCAATAGGACTCCTGGTTTATGCGCGCAACCTTTTCCGCTGGCCTTTCGGCGCCGCGTGGTGGTCGTTTACCTTTCCGCTCGATGCGCTTGCCTACGCGGCGGCGCGCTACGCGCAGAGCCACCCCTCGATGCTCTGGAAGAGCGTCGCGGGGATCGCGATCCTGCTCGCGACGCTTTTCGTGGCGGGGATTCTTGTGCGGACCCTGCTTTCCCCTTCTGCCATTCTTCGCAGCGCTTCATCGCCAGCGGCGTGAACTCGGCCTGCGGCTGGTTGCCGCCGATGATGAACATCAGCAGCTGCTCCCTGCCGGGCTCGTCGTAGGTGACGTTCATGAAGCGCCGCGCCACGCCGACCGGGAAGGAGATGACGTCGAGCGGGTTGAGGTCCACGTGCTCCATCGCTTCGCCCTCGTTCCATTCGCAGCGCCAGCGCCCGGTCATGGCGATGAAGGTCTCGTTCGTGTCGTGGTTGTGCATCAGCGGCCCCTTGCCGGGCTTCGCCCTGCAGTAGCCCAGGTTGAAGCCCTCGGCGATCGCGATCGCCGGCATCGCCGAGGCGTCGTCGCCCACCGGGGAGGTGACGGCCTCGCTGGTTGAATCCGGCTGCTGAAAACCGATGACCGCATAGAGCTTGCGGCGGCATTCGGGCAGGGGGCTGTCGGGCAGGCCGCCGTCGGAGCCCTTCAACTGCTTGAACCGCGCCACGCGTTTCAACATCGCGTCGCGCGACCAGTTGCGGATTTGCTTCCAGTCGTTCATGGTTCTCTCCTTGCGCAATCCTAACTCCGGAGGAGGGGTTATGAAAAAGTTGTCGGCGGTTGTAGCTGTATTTCTGCTCGTAAGCTGTGCCGCCAACCCCCCCGCGCCGCCCAAGACCGTGAATCTCATCGTTTTCCCCGGCGGCTTCAACTGGCCGGTCTGGGTGGCGCAGGAGAAGGGCCTGTTCGCGAAGCACGGCATCGAGGTCAAGGTGACGCCGACGCCGAACTCGGTGTTCCAGCTCACCGGCCTGATCGAGGGCAAGTTCGACATCGCGATGACCGCGATCGACAACCTGATCGCGTACCGCGAAGGGCAGGGCGAAGCGAAGATCGACGGCCCGGACCTGATCGCCTTCATGGGCGGGGATAACGGTTTTTTGAGGCTGGTCGCGGTTCCAGAAGTAAAGACTTTCAATGATCTAAGAGGGAAGACCGTTTCGGTCGACGCCCGGACGACGGGCTACGCATTCGTTCTGTTCGAGATGCTCGAGCGCGGCGGCCTGAGGCTCGACCGCGACTACAGCGTCGAGCGCGCTGGCGGCGTGCTGCAGCGCTTCCAGGCCCTGCTCGAGAAGAAGCACGCGGCGACGCTGCTGCTCTCGCCCTTCGAGATCCAGGCCGAGGCGAAGGGCTTCAACCGCCTGGGCAACGCCACCGACGTGCTCGGCGCCTACCAGGGGCTGGTGGGCGGAGCGCGCAAGGGCTGGGCGGATGCAAACCGAGCGTCGGTCGTCGGCTATATCGGCGCGTTCTCCGAGGCGGTCGACTGGCTTTACGATCCGGCCAACAAGGATGAAGCGATCGCCATCTTCCGCAAGAATCTGCCGAATGTGCCGGAGCAGGGCGCCCAGGCCGCCTATGGCGTGCTGCTCGGGGCCGATGGCGGCTTCCAGAGAAAAGCGCAGATCGACCTGCGGGGCGTGAGCACCGTGCTCGCGCTGCGCTCGAAGTACGCGGAGCCGAGGAAGAGGCTGACCGACCCGGCGAAGTACTACGACGGCAGCTTTTACCGCGAAGCCTTGCGCTGACGGCGCAGGCGAGACCGGCGCTCTAGCACTGCGCAGACAGCTGCGGTGTCCTGCTTTGCGAAGCCCTGCGCCATCGCCGCCTTGTATACCGCCGCCGAGGCGTTGAACAGCGGCGCCACGACGCCGAGCTTTCTCGCGTACCCGCCGATGATCTTCATGTCCTTCTGCCATACCTCGTTCTTCATGGTGGCGTCCCGGTAGTCCCCGGCGACCATCATCGGACCGCGCACCTGGAACATGCGCGAGCTGCCGGCGCCGTCGCCGGCCACGCGATAGATCATCCCGGGCGGCAGGCCCGCCTTCATGCCGAGGACGAAGGCCTCCGCGGCGGAGACGTTGTGAATCGCCACCATCAGGTTGGCGACGTACTTCATCTTGCTGCCGTTGCCGAACTCGCCGAGGAAATAATGCGCCCGGGAAAAGCCTTTCAGCACCGCTGTCGTCTTGTGAAACGACTGCTCGTCGCCGCTTCCGTACACCGACAGGTCGCCGGTGCGCGCCTGGGCCCCGGTGCCGGAGAGCGGGCAGTCGAGCAGGGTGATGCCTTTTTTCTTCAGCGCGTCGCGGGCGCGAACCTTGTCCTCGATCGGCAGGGTGCTGGTCTCGACCACAATCTGTTTTTTCAGAAAGAGTTGTTTCGCTACCAGCTGAAGCGCTTGGGCGCTCGGGAGCGATGTGATAACGATGCCGGTGCCGATTTCCGAAATCGAAGAAACAGGCGTACCGCCCATGCGCCTGAGGGCGGCGCGCGCCTTCGGGGCGATGTCGTAGCCGAAGACTTTGAAGCCGGCCTTCACGAGGTTGGCCGACATCGCCGAGCCCATGATGCCCAGGCCGATGACCCCAACAGTTTTGGGTTTCACTTCTTTTTCTTGGATTTCTTCTTGCCGGAAGAAGAAATTCTTTTTTTCTTGAGACCCAAAGGCAGGGCGCTTACCAGTACAAATGCGACGATGCAGGGCTCGTTGCCGCGCACGCTCCAGGAATGGTTCGTTCCCCGCTGCACGAGGATATCGCCGGCGCGCAGCAGCTTCTCGCCTTTCTCCATCACCGCATGGATCTCGCCCTTGAGCACGATGGCGTAGTCCACCGAGCTGGTCCGGTGCATCATCGGGTCGGCCGAGGCGCGGTCCCGGGTGTGGCCGGCGCCGATCGACTTGAACGCGTCCAGGCCGTCGGCGCCCTGGCGCCACTGCGAATCGGGCGGGAACTCGACGACGCGAAGAATGGTGCCGTTCTTCGGCGGCTCGAGGTGCACCGGCCGGTCGGCCGCGTCGGCGTCGCCCGCGTTGCTCGCCGGCGCGCCCTTGGTCTCCCAGAGGTCGGTGAGGGCGAGGCCCGGCATGGAGGCCATTTCCTTTATGTTGCGCGCTTCGCTGTCGGAGATGAAGATCGACTTCCCTTCGGCGTCGTGGCCGGTGACGACCCTGCGGACCTTCTGGATCATGAGCAGATCATGCGACCGCGTCGCTTGCGGCGATCTTCTTGCGCGCCTTCTTGGCGCCCTTGTCGGGCGAGAGGCGGAAATCGAAGTCGAGCCTGAGGCTCTTCTCCGGCACGCCGAGCTTCTTCGCCTCGGCGGCGTCGAGCTTCCGGTACTTGGCCACGAGCGAGTCCTTCACTGCGTATACCGCGTCGCCGTCGAGATAGGGGTCGCCGTCCACGAACACGTGCGTGATCACCTGCTGGTAGCCCGGCGCCGACACGATCGCGTGCATGTGCGCCGGACGCATGTGGTGGTTGCCGGTGGCGCGCACCAGGTCGCCGACCGGGCCGTCCATCGGAATGCTGTAGAACTTGGGCTTGTAGCTCTTGAACGCGTATTCGCCCTTTGCGTTCGCCTTGACGCGACCCCTCAGCTCGAAT
>WNFM01196507.1_pt1 | contig 28701 bp, 27 predicted proteins | sample 5400271 | NCBI WGS metagenome assembly WNFM01 (sample SAMN13153352, study PRJNA577476) | soil metagenome | isolation source: 60 cm saprolite on Douglas fir-dominated hillslope | place: USA:California | collected 2013-09-17 | reverse complement strand
CTTCCCACCTGTAAAATATCTGCCTCGTATGTGATCGATACTATCTGGCTATACATCGAGGAGGCCTCATGGAACTGCGCCACCTGCGCTACTTCATCGCCGTCGCCGAAGCCAAGGGCGTGACGCGCGCCGCCGAACGCCTCGGCCTGCAGCAGCCGCCGTTGAGCCAGCAGATCAAGGACCTCGAGCAGGAGCTCGGATTCGCGCTCTTCAGGCGCCTTCCGCGCGGCGTCGAGCTGACGGCGGGCGGCGAGGCCTTCTACCAGGACGCGGTCGAGATCCTGGGCCGCGTCGAGCGCGCGGCGACGCGGGCGAGCCGCACCGCACAGGGCCTCGTGGGAGCGCTGACCGTATCCCTCACGAGCTCGGCGCTCACGCATCCGTTCACTCCTGGCGTGCTGGGAGCGTTCCGCGTGAGCTACCCCGGCGTGGAGGTCGGCGTGCGTGAAGGCAATGCGGCGGAAGTCACCGATGCGGTGGCGGCGCGCAAGGCCGACGTCGGGATCATCCGCGCGCCCGTCCTGCACCCCGCCGACCTGGTGTTCGAGCCGCTATTGCGCGAAGAGATGCTCGCCGCGATTCCCGCAAGCCACCCGCTCGCCAAGGGACGTGCGGGCGACGGGCCGCCGATCTCGTTGCGATCGCTCGCGCAGGAGCCGTTCATTTTCGTGCGCCGTCCCGGCGCTCCCGGCCTCTACGCCGACGTGATCGATGCCTGCCATCGCGCCGGCTTCACTCCCAACGTCGGATTCGAAGTCGGCAGCATGGTGACCAACGTCACGCTGGTCGCCGCGGGGCTCGGAGTGAGCATCGTCCCGGGGTCGATGCGCGACCTGCACCGCGCGAGCATCCTCTACTGCCGCCTGAAGGGGGCGGCCCGCCTGTGGGCGCCCATCACGCTGGTCAAGCGCCGCGAGGATCCGAATCCGGCGACGCAGCGCTTCGCAGCGCTGGCCCACCGCCTCGCAACTTCGCCTAGAAGTTCGCGGCCTTCCGCGCCTCGCCGGTGAGCTCGAGGATGTGCATCCCCGTGTTGGCGCGGTCGGCGACGTAGATGTATCCACGGTCGTCGACCTCGACGTTGTTGCTCTGGATCGCCACCTTGCACCGCTCGGCGCCGTTCACCGTGACGCAGCGCTTGTCGGTCTTGTCGTTCACCGCCGGGATGTAGTAGCCGATCTCCTTCGGATGGTACGGGTCGCGAATGTCGAGCGCGCGAACGCCCGCGTTGAACCAGGTCACGAACACCACCCGCTTGTAGTAGATCGGCGTCATGTTCTCGTTGGACGAGTGCGCGCCGAAACGTCCGCCGCGCGCGCAGAAGTCGCCGCTCGCCTCGGGCACCGTCCAGCTCGCGATGTTGAACGGCTTCGCCTCCGCGGTGATGTCGGCGATCCACACCATCTGGCGCGGCTCCTGGCATTCGTTGACCAGCGACTCGTCAACGATGAGGGCGAAGTCGCGCTTGTTGCCGCCGCGGTCCTTCGCGAATTCGGCGACGTCCATCCCCAGCATGGGAAAGGTCGTGTGCGCGCCGTTCGTGGGCGGCAGCTCGAGCCTTCCGACCTGCGGATAGTTGAGGTTGGCGTCGGTCGGCTCCTTCGGCCCGTTGAGGAGCTTCTCGCGATCGACGATCTGCATTACGCCGCCCTTGTTGGTGCCGTAGCCGAAATAGACGCGGTTGCCTTTCGGTCCGGTCGAGATCGGCCCGTGCAGCTCGGTGGGCACTTCGCCGGTCGCGCCCGGCTGTTGTCCTGCGAGCCCGAAGTCGCGGATGAAGCGCGGATGCGCGGGATCGGAAAGGTCGTAGACCTGCGTCATGCGCCGTGTGCGCCAGCCTTCGGCGCCGGAGACGAGGTACGCGATGCCGGTGTCGCACTCCCACCAGCTCTTGTGCGTGCCCTTGAGGCCCTTCACGATCGTCGTGAGGAGCGAAGGCTTCGCGGGGTCGGTCACGTCCCAGATCTCGTGGCCGAGGTTGCCGTAGGGGCGCAGCATGTAGAACTTCGCCTTGTCGGCCTTGGGGAGCATCGCGCCGGGGCATATTCGCACCATCTGCGCTCCGCCCGTCTCGCCGCTACCCGGTTCCCCCGGGATGTGCGCGAGTGGTTTCGGCCGGCGCGGATCGGTGACGTCGAGGATCGACGTGCCGTTGTCCTCGATCGCGCCGCTCAACGGATTGAGCGAGCGTCCACCGTGATGCCCCACGTAGAGGATCCAGCGATCGCCCTGGCGTTGGACCACCGGCTGGTAGGCGCTGCGCGCCTGCAGCGCGTCGACGCCGACGAGCTCCATGTTGCTCTTCTCGGCGCCGCCCGGCGCCTGGGCGGCGAGGTGCGCCGCGGGCAGGAACAGCAGCGGCAGAAACGCGCGAATCGAGGCTCGCATCCTGGTCCTCCGGGAGTGGTCGACGGCGACGTGCATGATACGCTTTCGACCTACCCTCAATGTGGAGCTCCGGCATGGGGAAGAAGCAGAACAAACCCCGCTTCGTTCCGGTCGACGAAGGCGACCTGGATCCCGGGCACCGCTGGCACCGCCCGCTGCAGGCGCCGGGCATCACGCAGGTCGACTTCGAGGAGCGCGTCGACTTCCGCCGCCTGCACCGCTACCGGCTCGCGCGCACGCGCCAGTCGCTCGCGGCCTCCGGGCTCGGCGCGATGCTGTGCTTCGACCAGCACAACATCCGCTACGTGTCGAGCACCGTGATCGGCGAATGGGCGCGCGACAAGCTCATCCGCTATTGCCTGCTCACCGGCAACGGCGACCCGTGGGTGTGGGATTTCGGTTCGGCGGCGCGCCACCACAAGCTCTACTGTCCCTGGCTCCACGACGACCACGTGCACGCCGGCAATCCCGGAATGCGCGGAGCGATCGGCCCCAAGGTCGGGCTCTTCCAGGCGGCGGCGAAGGAAATCAAGGACATCCTCGTGCAGGAAGGCGTGGCGAAGATGCCGCTCGGCCTCGACATGTGCGAGCCGGGAATGCTCTTCGCGCTGCAGGACGAGGGGCTCGAGGTTCGCGACGGGCAGCAGATGATGCTCGCGGCGCGCGAGGTGAAGAGCCACGACGAGATCACGCTGCTCAACATCGCCGCGGCGATGGTGGACGGCGTCTACCAGGACATCGCCGCGGCGTTGAAGCCCGGCGTGAAGGAAAGCCAGATCGTGGCGCTCGGCAGCAGCCGCCTCTACGAGATGGGGTCGGATTGCGTCGAGGCGATCAACGCGATCGCAGGCGAGCGCTGCAGCCCGCATCCCCACAACTTCACCGACCGGCTCATCCGTCCCGGCGACCAGGCGTACTTCGACATCATCCATTCGTTCATGGGCTATCGGACCTGCTACTACCGCACGTTCTCGGTGGGCCACGCCTCGACGGCGCAGCGCGACGCTTACCAGCGCGCGCGGCAGTGGATGGACGGCGCGATCTCGATGCTCAAGCCCGGGGTCAGCACCGACAAGGTGGCGAAGATGTTTCCCAAGTCCACCGAGATCGGCTTCGAGACGGAGATGGCGGCCTTCGGCCTGAACTTCTGCCACGGACTCGGGCTCGGATTGCACGAGCGCCCGCTGGTTTCGCGCCTGAACTCCTTCATCGAGCCCTACGAGCTCAAGGCGGGAATGGTGTTCGCCGTCGAGACCTTCTGCCCCGCGAAGGACGGCATCTCCGCCGCGCGCATCGAGGAGGAAGTGGTCCTTACTCCCGACGGCGCGAAGATCATCTCGCTCTACCCAGCCAAGGAGCTCCCCATTGCCAACCCGTATTAGGTCAAGGTCAGCTACCAATGCCTCGATCGGCTGGATCGGCACCGGCCGCATGGGCTACGAGATGGCCGCCCACCTCGCCAAGGGCGGCGCCGACGTGCTTGCGTGGAATCGCACTCGCGCCAAGGCCGAGCCGCTCGCGAAGCATGGCGCGAAGGTCGCCGGCCACCTCTCCGAGATCGCGGAGCGCGACATCGTCTTCTGCATGGTCTCGACCTGGGACGATCTCAAGGAAGTGATGACGGGCCTGCTGCACGGCGCCAAGCGCGTGCCGCAGATCGTGGTGGAGTGCTCGTCGATCTCGCTCGAGGGCTCGGCGGAGCTGCGCAAGATGCTCTCCAAGCGCGGCATCCGCTACCTCTCCGCGCCGGTCTCCGGAAACGCGAAGGTGATCAAGGCGGGCCGGCTGTCGTTCGTCTGCTCGGGCCCGAAGGACGCCTTCGACGAGGCGCTGCCCTACCTCAAGATGATCGGCCCCTCGGCGAGCTACGTCGGCGAGGGCGAGCTCTCGCGGATCGTGAAGATCTGCCACAACGTCTTCCTCGGCGTGGTCACGCAATCGCTGGCGGAGGTGACCGTGCTCGCGCAGAAGGCGGGCGTTCCGAGGCACGCCTTCCTAGACTTCATGAACCAGAGCGTGATGGGCTCGACCTTCTCGCGCTACAAGTCGCCCGCTTTCGTGAACCTCGACTTCAAGGTGACGTTCACGCCGGCACTGCTGCGCAAGGACATGGACTTGGGGCTCGACGCGGGACGCCGCTTCGAGGTGCCGCTGCCGCTCGCCTCGGCGACGCGCGACCTGATCCAGTCGATGATGAGCCGCGGCTGGACCGAGCAGGACTTCGCGACGCTGCTGCTCCAGCAGGCGCAGGCTTCTGGAATCGAGCTCAAGCCCGAGAACGTGGAAGTGAAAGATGGCCTGCAGGCGAGCTAGGGCAGCCCTGGTCGCCGCGCTGCTGGGAACCATCGCCTCGGTCCAGCCGCCGCCCTCGCTTGCCGGCGCCGCCGGATCGCCGGCCGAGGTCGCCGATCGATTCATCGAGGAGAACATCGGCCTCACCTCGCGTCCGCTCAAGCTTGACGAGTTGCGCCGGCTGGTGGGGCCGCGAGAGGAGCGCAGCCGCGAGGTCCGCAACCTCCACGTCCCAGGGCAGGTCGACAGAGTGATCGTGCTTTCCGGGATGGGGATCGAGGTGGAGATCTACGCGCCCGCGTCAGGTGCGATCCTCGTGCAGCGAATCACGGTCACCGCCGCCGACCGCAAGCTGCCGCTGGGATTGCGGATCGGACGCACGGCGCTCGGTGACATCTACAAGGCGCTGGGTGCGGGCGAGGATGCCAAGGGGCCTGAAGGAGCGTTCGCCCGGCGCTTTGTCAGTCTCGAGGGCACGACGAGCGCGCTGCTCTGGTTCGGGCGTGACGAGCGGCTCGCCGGAGTCGAATGGCGCTTCGGCGGCGACTGACTCCGATCATTGGCAGATGTACTTCGAGGGATCGGTGAGTTCCTTTCGCGGGCGGCCGAACTCGCTGCGCAGCTTGAGGACCGTGCGCGCGCCGGCCATGTCGACGCGGCCCTGGCGCTCGAGTCCTTCCTTGCCGCCGAGCAACGCGTCCCACGCCTTGGCGGCCGCGGCCTCGCTCATTCCCGGGACGTGCGCGCGGTAGATCGCGATAGCCTCGTCGCGATGCGCGGGATCCGCGACCCAGTCGAGTGCGGCGACGTAGCTGCGCACGTAACCGGCGACGGCCACCGCGTTGTCGCGTGCCCAGCTGCGGCGTGCCAGCCCGACGACACCTTGGTAGGACCCGAGCGCGTCGCCGTCGGCCAGGCGCCGGAAGCCTTTCGACTCGGGCAGGATGTCGAGGGGTGAAGTGACGATGGTGCCGGCGGTCTTGCCTTGCATCAGCGCTTCGACGCGCGCGGGCGTGTTCCCCAAGCGCTCGAGCGTGTAGTCGCCCTCGTTCAATCCGCCGAGCTGCAGGAGCTTGCGCAGCACGAACGCGAAGCCGGTTGTCGCGGCGTCTACCGCGAGCGACTTGCCCTTGAGGTCGGTGTACGAGCGCACGTCCGGCTGCACCATCAGGCGAATGCCACCGACCTGCCCGCCCATGAAGGCGCAGAAGTCCGGCGCAGAAGGCAGCTCCGCTTCGCCCTGCCCTTCCTGGTAGGCGACGACATTGTCGAAGCCGGCGTGACCGAGCTGGAACTTCCCCGCCAGGATCTCGCGCATCAAATGCATGGAGTTGGGCGTGAAGGTGAGCTTCACCTCGAGGCCGTTGGCCGCGAAGAAGCCCTTCTCCTGCGCGACCCAGAGCGGCCAGTTGGCGGCGCCGGGGAAGAGGATGACCTCGAGCGCCTGCGCAGCGCTCGCGTTCACGCTCACCGCCGCGGCGGCCGCCACGAGGAGCCTTGCGAGCGTGCGCCTCACTGCACCTGGATGCCGGCGGCCTTGACCACCTGCGCCATGCGCGCGGTCTCGGCGCGGAGGAACGCATCGAAGTCGGCTGGGCTCATGGGCATCGCCTCGGCGCCGAGCACCGTGAGCTTGTCCTTGATCTCCTGCGAGGCCAGCGCCTTGAGCGCGTCGGCATTCAGGCGCTCGACGATGGCGCGCGGCGTGGCCGCGGGCGCGAGCAGGGCCACCCAGAACACGTATTCAGACTGGGCGAAACCGGCCTCGGTGGTCGTGGGCACGTCCGGCAGCATCGGTGAACGCCGCGGGGTGCCGACGGCGAGCGCCTGCACGCGGCCGTCCTTGATGAACGCCAGGGACGACGACAGCGGCGCGAAGAAGAAGTCAAGCCGGCCCGCGGCGATTTCGGTCAACACCTCGGGCGTTCCCTTGTACGGCACGTGCTGCGCCTTGAAGTTCGCCGACATGCGGAAGATCTCGGCGTTCATGTGCGTCGCGCTGCCGTTGCCCGCCGACCCGTAGTTGAACACGCCCGGGCTGGCACGTGCCTTGTCGACCATGTCGCCGACGCTCTTGAAGCCCTTCGACGGCGCGACGATCAGCACGTTGGGCAGGCTCGCGAGCGGCGTTACGCCGGCGAAGTCGCGCACCGTGTCATACGGGAGGCTGGTGTAGATGGCCGCGTTCGCGACGTGGCCCGCCGAGTGCACCAGCAGCGTGTAGCCGTCGGGTGCGCTCTTCGCGACCTGCGCCGCGCCGAGCGTGCCGCCCGCGCCGGGACGGTTCTCGATCACGATCGGTTGCTTGAGGCTCTTCGACATCGCCTCACCCAGGGTGCGGGCGATGATGTCGGTGCCGCTGCCGGCCGTGAACGGCACGATGATGTGGATCGGCCGGTCCGGATAACCCGACTGCGCCAGCGCGGCGCCCCCGACCAGCAATCCGGCGAGCGCGAGGAGCGGCTTGGGGATTCTCATCGGTATGCCCTCTGTCTCACGAAAAGTGAAAAGTGGATGCGGAAAGTTAGCTTACACTGCCCGCGAGGAGGAACGCATGGCGGACGGCTCGACGACGACGTGGAAAGGCGGCACCGAACACTGGACGAAGAAGGGCGAGGTGAAGCTCTTCCTTTGGAACAAGAAGGCCGCCACCGGAGTGCCGCGCGCCGGCACCATTCTCTTCGTCCACGGCTCGTCGATGGCATCGCAGCCGACCTTCGACCTCTTCGTCCCGGGCCGTCCGGATTCTTCCGCGATGGACTGGTTCGCCGCGCGCGGCTACGACACGTGGACCATGGACAACGAGGGCTATGGCCGCTCCGACAAGCATCGCCCGATCAACTGCGACATCGCCAACGGCGCCGACGATCTCGCCGCAGGGAGCCGGCACATCCTGGAGCAGTCCGGCGCGAAGTCGCTCCTCATCTACGGGATCAGCTCGGGCGCGCTCAAAGCCGCGCTCTTCGCCGAACGCCATCCCGAGCGCGTCGCGCGGCTGGCCCTCGACGCGTTCGTCTGGACCGGAGAGGGAAGCCCGACGCTCGCCGAACGCAAGAAGAAGCTTGCCGACTTCCAGTCGCGCAACCGGCGGCCGATCGATTCGGCGTTCGTGCACAGCATCTTCAACCGCGATCACCCGGGCACCGCGGACGAGGCGACCATCAACGCCTTCGCCGACGCGATCCTCGCCCTCGACGACTCGGTGCCCACGGGCACCTATGTCGACATGTGCTCGAAGCTGCCGCTGGTCGATCCGCTGAAGGTGAAGGCGGCGACGATGGTGCTGCGCGGCGAATACGACGGAATCGCGGGATTCGACGACCTGGTGGAGTTCTTCAAGCGCCTGCCCAACTCCGACAAGCAGTTCGCGGTGATGGCCGGGATCTCGCACGCGAGCTTCCAGCAGAAGAACTACCGCACGGTCTACCACATCCTCCACGCGTTCTTCTCGCAACCCGAGGCGATCTACCGCGCATGAAGAAAGCCCTGCTCCTCGCCCCCTGGCTCGCCGCGCTCGCCTTCGGCGCGGCCGCGCAGTCCTATCCCCACAAACCGATTCGCATCGTCGTGCCGTTCGGGCCGGGGGGCTTCACCGACGTCGCCGCCCGCATCCTGCAGAAGGAGCTCGCACCCGCGCTCGGGCAGCCGATCGTGATCGAGAACAAGCCCGGCGCGGGCTCGACCATCGGCACGGCGGAGATCGCCAAGGCCACGCCCGACGGCTACACGCTGGTGATGATCTCGACCACGCACGTGATCAGCCCGCACCTCTACAAGTCGATGCCCTACGATCCCATCAAGGACTTCACCCCGGTGATGAAGCTCGCCGAGGGGCCGTACGTGCTCGCCGTGCACCCGAGCCTGCCGGTGCGCAGCGTCGCCGACCTCATTGCGCTCGCCAAGGCTCGGCCCAACGTGATCGACTACGCGTCGTCGGGCAACGGCAGCGCGCAGCACCTCGTCGGCGCGCTCTTCGTGACGCTCGCGGGCGCGCCGCTGAGCCACGTCCCGTACAAGGGCAGCTCGCAGGCGATGAACGACGTGCTCGGCGGCCAGGTGAAGGTCACCTTCGCGGGCGTGCCGAACGTGCTGCCCAACCTCGGCAGCGGCAAGCTTCGCGCGCTCGCGGTGAGCACGAAGAAGCGCTATGCCGAGCTGCCCGACGTGCCGACGATCGCCGAGTCCGGAGTGCCAGGGTTCGACGCCACGATCTGGCTCGGGCTCCTCGCCCCGCCCGGCACCCCGCGCGAGGTGGTGAACAAGCTCAATGCCGCCGTGACGAGCGTCCTGTCCGGCGCGGAGGCGCGCAAGCTCATGGCGACCGCGGGTGTCGACGTGGCAACCAGCACGCCGGAGGAATTCGGCGCGCTGCTGCAATCGGAGCTGGACCGCTGGGGGAAAGTCGTGCGCGAAACCGGCGCGACGGTGAACTGACGATCGGATAATTGACGATCGTCACCCCCGCGAAGGCGGGGGTCCAATCCGACCTACTGGATCGTCGTCGGCGGCTGGCGCCGCAGCGAAATCTCGGACTGGCCCTGCGCGTTCTCGACGAAGCGGATGTTCTGCTTCAACGCGTCCATGTAGAGGTTGGTGCCGCCGCCGAAATGCTTCTCGGCGAAGACGTAGGCGCGGCCAAGGTCTTCATCGAGGCGCCGCGCGGCGTTCTTGTAGAACCCGGGCGTCTTGCGCAGCAAATCGTCCGGCGAAGCGAACACGACGACCTCACCGGTGTCTGTGACCTTCTTGGTGATGCCGCCCGCGACGAATTCCGGGTACAGCCGGTCGCGGCATTTCTCCAGGTAACAACGATCCGACATCTGCGCGATGATGTCCGCGGAACCGAGCAGGCTGCCGAGGAGCTTGTAGATCGGGTCCGGCACGCGAATGGTCTTCACCGAACGCTCATAGCCGGTGAAGTGAAGGATCGATCCAGCGACCTCGGCGTATTCCTCCATGCCGATCGTCGGCAGGTAATCGCGCAGGAAGCGGCCGCCGCGCGATACGTGGATCGCCGTGTACTCGGCGCCGTTCTGGTGCTTCTTGTCGTTCACGCGGCGGATGTAGCCGACGTCGTGATAGAGCGCGCAGACCACGCCCAGCTGGAACAGCCGCTCGCCGAGCGCGCGCGCATCGCCCCGCGTGCGCTCATAGCCGTCGAGCAGGCGCGCCATCGCCAGCGTGACTTCGAGGATGTGCTGCAGGTCGTGGTACTGCGTGTCGCACTTCGCGAAGCCGGGATAGTCGCCGCGGTAGATGCGCGAGACGTCGTCGAACGCGTTCTCCAGGATGGGCGCCTGGCCGCGCGAATAGAGCGTGCGGAAAATGCGCACGACCTCGAGCTTCACGCAAACGGGATCGGTGGTGTTGATCCGGTTGGTGACGTCGAAATCACTGCGTCGGAAGTTCACATGCGCCTCGGCTTGCAAACTCTTGGTTTTATGTGCTTTTTTAGGGCTTTTGGCCCTTACTGCCCCGTGCCGATTGCGCATTTGAACCGATTTGATTCGCATGCGCAAGGGAAATATCGAGCTTTTTTTGGGCTAGCCAAAGGGGCCCTTCCGGAGTATGGTTTTCTAAACCTTGGAGGGCACTGCCGATGCCGACCATGACGCTGGAAAATGGCGAGGAAATAAAGCGGCGTATCAGCGAGTTGAACCTGGAGCACCGCGATCTGGACCGAGCCATAGAAGCGCTAGAACACAACCCCCTGCACGACGAGCTCCAGCTCAAACGCCTCAAGAAGCGCAAGCTCATGCTCAAGGATCAGATCTTCATGCTGCAGCGCCAGTTGGTCCCCGATATACCCGCCTAGCAGTACGCGAGACCCCCTGTAGTCCGCAGTTCCACCCCCCGATTCGCAGCGAAGCCGGGGACGGCGCGCTTTATAATCGCCGTTTCTCCTACCGGCCCTCGATTCCAGCATGCAGAAGACGACCCTGGGCGTGGTCGCGGCGATCGCCGTCGCGGTCGCAAGCGGCCTGTCCTACTGGGCGGGCACGCGTAACGCCCCCGCCTCGCCGGCCGCTCCCGTCGCCGCAGCCAAGGCTCCGCCCGGAATTGCGGTCGAGGCTTCGAAGGTGGCGATCGTGAGCCTGCCGCAGGCGCTCACCGCCGTGGGAAGCCTGCGCTCCGACGAGACCGTGGTGCTGCGTCCCGAGGTGGCCGGGCGCGTGGATCGGATCCTCTTTCGCGAGGGAGAGCGCGTGGGCCAGGGCGACGTACTGGTGAGGCTCGACGACTCGGTGCAGCAGGCCGACCTCGATCGCGCCAAGGCGAACCTCACGCTCTCGAAGACCAAGCACGAGCGCTCGATCGACTTGCGCAACAAGGGCTTCATCTCGAACCAGGCGCTCGACGAAGCGGTGAACAACCTCAAGGTGGCCGAGGCCGACGCCGAGCTCATGAAGGCGCGCATCGCCAAGACCTCGATCCGCGCGCCCTTCTCCGGGACGATCGGCCTCAGGCAGGTGAGCATCGGCGACTACGTGAAAGAAGGCCAGGACATGGTGAACCTGGAATCGCTCGATCCGCTCAAGGTCGACTTCCGCGTTCCCGAGCTCGCGCTTTCGCAGGTGAAAGACGGCCAGAGCCTGCAGGTCACGCTCGATGCGCTCCCCGACAAGGCCTACGACGGGCGCGTCTATGCGATCAACCCGCTCATCGACGCCAACGGCCGCTCGATCGTGATCCGCGCGGTGGTGCCCAACCGCGACAGCCGGCTTCGCCCCGGAATGTTCGCGCGCGTGCGACTCTTCATCAGCAGCACGAAGGACACCATCGTCGTTCAAGAGGAATCGCTCTTTCCCGTCGGCGACGACAAGTACGTCTACAAGGTGGTCGACGGCAAGGCGACGCGCCAGAAGATCGAGATCGGCCAGCGCCGCGAAGGCAGGGTCGAAGTCGTGAGCGGCCTCGCGCCCGAGGACGTCGTGGTGACCGCCGGCGTCATCAAGCTGCGCGAAGGCGCGCCGGTCACCGTGGCGAACACGCCCGCGCCGCCGCCGGCCGTGGGCAAGAGCGACACGCCCAAGACCAAGGGCTAGCGGGGCGATCCCGACATGACGCTGCCCGAGACCTGCATCCGCCGACCGGTTTTCGCGACCGTGCTCTCGATCGCGGTGCTGCTGGTCGGGCTGATCTCCTATTCGCGCCTCTCGGTGCGCGAGTATCCGCGCATCGACGAGCCGGTGGTGACCGTGGAGACCAGGTACACGGGCGCGAGCGCGGAAGTGGTCGAATCGCAGATCACCAAGGTGCTCGAGGATTCCCTTGCCGGCATCGAGGGCGTGGACGTGATGACCTCGACGTCGCGCTCGGAGACTTCGCAGATCACCGTGCGCTTCAAGCTCACGCGCGACCCCGACTCGGCGGCCGCCGACGTGCGTGACAAGGTCGCGCGCGTGCGCGCCAAGCTTCCCGACGCCGTCGACGAGCCGGTGATCGCGAAAGTCGAGGCCGACGCTTTCCCCATCATGTGGATGGCGGTCGCCTCGCCCTCGCTCTCGCAGATCGAGGTCTCCGACTACGTCTCGCGCTACATCCGCCCGCGCCTGTCGACGCTGCCCGGCGCCGCGGACGTGCGCATCTTCGGCGAGCGCAAGGTCTCCATGCGCATCTGGCTCGATCGCTCCAAGCTCGCCGCCTACCGCATGACGCCTTCCGACGTCGAGGAGGCGCTGCGGCGGCAAAACGTGGAGATTCCCGCCGGGCGCATCGAGAGCGACAAGCGCGAGTTCTCGGTGCTCTCGCAGACCGACCTGCAGACGCCGCAGCAGTTCGAGAACATCGTGGTGCGCGACGCCTCGGGGTACTCGGTGCGCATCCGCGACGTGGGACGGGTCGAGGTCGGGCCCCTCGACGAGCGCGTGATCACGCGCTACGTCGGCAACCCCGCGGTCACGATGGGCGTGATCAAGCAGGCGGTCGCCAACCCGCTCGACCTGTCCAAGGCCGTGCGCAAGGAGATCGCGGACATCAACGCGAGCATGAAGGACATGAAGATCGAGGTGATCTACGACTCCTCGCTCTTCATCGAGCAGTCGATCAACGCGGTGTTCCGCACCATCGTGGAAGCGATCGTGCTGGTGGCCCTGGTGATCTTCCTGTTCCTGCGCAACCTGCGCGCGACGATGATCCCGCTGGTCACGATCCCGGTGTCCCTCGTCGGCGCGTTCACGTTCATGTACCTCTTCGGCTTCAGCGTCAACACGCTGACGCTCCTGGCGATGGTGCTCGCCATCGGCCTCGTGGTCGACGACGCCATCGTGGTGCTCGAGAACATCTTCCGCCACATCGAAGGCGGCATGTCGCGGCTCGACGCCGCCCTCGTCGGCGCGCGCGAGATCGCGTTCGCGGTGATCGCGATGACCATCACGCTTGCCGCGGTATACGCGCCGCTCGCCTTCCAGACCGGGCGAACCGGGCGCCTCTTCATCGAGTTCGCCCTCGCCCTGGCTGGCGCGGTGCTGGTCTCGGGATTCGTCGCGCTCACGCTCTCGCCGATGATGTGCTCGAAGCTGCTGCGCCACGAGACGAAGCACTCGGCGCTCTACAACGCCTTCGAGAACTTCTTCGTGCGCCTGACGGCGGGCTACAAGCGCTTGCTCGACATGGTCCTGCACCACCGCCTGTGGATGGTCGCCTTCTGGCTCGCGGTGGTGGCTAGCGCGGGGCTCCTCTTCGGCGGGATGCGCAACGAGCTCGCGCCGATCGAAGATCGCGGCGTGGTGTTCGGCTTCGTGTCCGCCCCCGAGGGCGCGACGGTGAGCTACACCGCCGATAATCTCAAGCTGCTCGAGGCGCTGTATCGCGAGGTTCCCGAGGTGCTCAAGTACAACGCGCTCGCGGGCTTCCCGACTGTCGCCGACGGCATCGCGATCGGCCGGCTCGCTCCGTGGGCGCAGCGCACGCGCAAGCAGCAGGAGATCACCAGCGAGCTCGCGCCGAAGTTTGCCGCCATCCCCGGCGTGCGCGCCTTCCCGACCAACCCGCCGTCGCTCGGGCAGTCGCCGCGCAACCGGCCGGTCGAGTTCGTGATCATGACGCAGGCACCCTTCGAGGTGCTGCAACAGATGGTCGACAAGATGTCGGCGGAGGCGGTGAAGAACCCGGGCCTGCAGAACGTCGACTCCGACCTGCGCCTCGACAAGCCCGAGCTCAAGGTGACGGTGAATCGCGACAAGATCGTCGACGTGGGCGCTTCGGTCGAAGCGGTCGGGCGGACGCTGGAGACGATGCTGGGCGGGCGCCAGGTGACGCGCTTCAAGAAGGACGGTGAGCAATACGACGTGATCGTCCAGATCACTCCGGGCGACCGGCGCACGCCGAGCGACATCTCCGACATCTACGTGCGCGGCAAGAACAACGAGATGGTGCAGCTCTCCAACCTGGTGGTCGTGCGCGAGTCGGTGGCCCCCAAGAATCTCAACCACTTCAATCGCATTCGCGCCGCCACCATCACCGCCACGCTCGCGCCCGGCTACGCGCTCGGCGACGCGATCACCTTCATGCAGGACGCCGCGCGCCGCGTGCTGCCGGTGACGGTGCAGACGGACCTGAATGGCGTGTCGCGCGAGTTCCGCGACTCCTCGCAGGAGATCTTCTTCGTCCTGCTGCTCGCCCTCGCCTTCATCTTCCTGGTGCTCGCGGCGCAGTTCGAAAGCTTCATCGACCCGTTCATCATCATGCTCACGGTGCCGCTCGCCTTCACCGGGGGCCTGCTCGCGTTGAAGCTCTCCGGGGGCACGCTCAACATCTACAGCAAGATCGGCCTGGTGACGCTGGTCGGGCTCATCACCAAGCACGGCATCCTGATCGTGGAATTCGCCAACCAGATCCAGGAGAAGGGCAAGGACGTGCTCGAGGCGGTCGAGGAGGCGGCGGTGCTGCGGCTACGCCCGATCCTCATGACGACCGGCGCGATGGTACTCGGCGCTCTGCCCCTTGCCACCGCTAGCGGCGCCGGCGCCGAATCGCGCCAGCAGATCGGCTGGGTGATCGTCGGCGGAATGCTGCTCGGCACATTCCTCACGCTTTTCGTGGTTCCCACGGCGTACACGCTGCTCGCGCGCCGCCACAAGACATTCGAGCAGCGCCTCGAGGAAGACCGTGTCGAGACCGGGCACTCGCCGCACGGCGCGCCGGCCGACTGAGTTCGGGTCCCCAGAAAGACTTCGGGCACAGCCACCGGCCTTGAGGCTGGCGACTGTGCCCAATTATTCGTTGGCGCCTAGGTGATCTTGCGCGACTGGATGTTGCGGTAGAAGGCGAGCACCTTCGGCACGTAGTGCTTGGTCTCGGCATATGGCGGGATCTGGCGGCCGAAGCGGATCACGGCGTTCTCGCCGGCGTTGTAGGCGGCGACAGCCAGGTCGATCCGTCCACCGAAGAGCGCCAGCAGGTCGCGCAGGTAACGCACGCCGCCTTTGACGTTCTGGGCCGGATCCAACATGTTGTCCACGCCGTAGCGGCGCGCGGTATCGGGCATGAGCTGCATGAGTCCCATCGCCCCCGCCTTCGATACCGCATACGGGTTGTAGGCCGACTCCGCGGAGATGACCGCGTGCACCAGCGAGGCATCGACCCCGTAGGTGAGCGATGCGGTCTTGACGATCGCCGAGTACTTTTCCATGTCGGCGAGCGACGGCATGTACGTGTGCATCGGGCCTTCCATCGCGGCGGTCAGCCGCCCGCCCTCGCGACGCACGAGCTTGTAGCGCGGATCGAGGCCCTTGATGTTGGTGAAGTGCACGACGCCCTTCTCGTCCTTGAACGAAAAGATGTCCGCAAAGGCGGGCGCCGCCGTCACGGCGAACGCCGCGGCAGCCATCGCGAACCAGCCCATGCGTCGGATCATGCCTACACCCCTTGCCTGAAACGCCTACAGAAGCGTGGATATTACCCCAACTTCCTGTGGCTGCAAAATGACAAGGGTAATCGCCTTCCATATGAATCAATAGGTTAGCGATTATTTGTAGAATTTACCGTAGGTCCGGATGGCCTAGTCGGACTCGGAATCAGGGCTTGGAGACTTCCTCGAGCGCTCCTGTATTGGCGTCCACCACCAGCTTCGGCCCCTTCGAGTAGCCGGCGTGATCGTAGAAACCGAGCCGCCAGGTGGCGCGGCGATCGCCGCTCGCAAAGAGGACGAGACCTATACCCAGGCCCTTGGCGAGATAGTCCCTCCCGTTCTTCTCTGCGAGGCCGTAGAGCACGACGCCGTCGCGCATGAAGGCGGGCTTGACGTCGGGAATGTTGTCCGCCGACTCGCCGCCGAAGGTGCTGCAGTGAAGCTGGCCGTCGCCAGTGTGGATCATCAGGGTCGACTTGGCGGCGGCCGAATAATAGGACGTGGTCCACTCCGTCGAGCTGCCATCGGGCTGCAGCGGCGCGGTCATGGCGAGATTGTCGAGGCGTACGACCACAGCATCCGGCTTCCAGGCTTTGGCGAGCCCCTGGGAGAACTCGTACATCCGCGCGAGGGTCGGCGCTTTCAAGGGCTCCGCGCCATTGCAGGCGCTACTGCTCGACGCACGGCCGAGACCGATGAGGTCACCGAGGCCGAGCCGATAGAGAAGGTAGCCGATAAGGAGGACCGCGACCGCGCCGACCACGACTGTGGGTTTCATGGTTTTGCCGCTCTCCGCGTACGAGTACGCATCAACAGGACAACGAGCGAGTACGCATCAACAGGACAACGAGGACTGCCAGGCGACGAAGGTCACGCCTCTGCCTGCGTTTCCAGCGTCGGCGGCAGCGGGCAGTCGATCGCCATGCCGATCGCGCGCAGCAACTCCATCTCGGCGACCACGACCTTGCCGTCGGCGAGCGCGGTGTCGACGCACGCGGCGACGATGTCGGGCTTCACCATCGGCGTCACCTGGCGAAGGCGATCGAGGGCGGCGGTGACCGCATCGGCGGCGAGCTTCGCCCCCGGCGGCAGCGAAACGCTCAACCCTAGACGCGCGACGCCCTTCGCGAAGGCCGCCTTCTGCGCTTCGGCGTCGCTGCTGCCGGCGCGGGCAAGCGTGGCGATCAGCAAGACCATGTCGGCCTGCACGGACTTGAGGTCCTTGTATTTCGAGCGCTCGGCGCGCGATGAATTGGCCGATAGTTGCCTTTGCAGGATTGTCCGGATCACGAACTCGTCGAGCGTCACCTCGTTGTCGGCTTCCACAAGGCCGTCGACCGCGCGCATGAACGTGTTGCGCGCCGGCTGGTCCATCTGCCGCAGCGCGGGAAGTGCCAGCGTGAGCACCGGAAGGCGCGCTGCGGCCCCCAGCTGGCGCAGCGTCTTGATGAGGTCCTCGATGCCCGCGGCCATGCTGCCATCGCCCGCGGCGATCAGCGCCTGGATCTGGATCTTGCGGGTGGGCTCGTCGCCGCCGAAGAGGTAGGCGTACACCACGCGGCGGGCGCCGTCGGGCGTGTCAAGCGCGGCCTTGAGCGACTCGGGCAATGACGCCAGCAGCTTCGACGCCTGGTCGACATGCTCGGGCGTGGCGTTTCCTACCAAAGCGAGCAACGTGTTGACGATGCCGTGCGTGCCGGCCTTTTGCTGGTCACCCGGCGCCGCCGGCGGCTCGAGCTTGCGGCCCGTGATGCTCGCCAAGCGCTCGTCGATCGACGGATGGGTCGCGAACAGGTCGCTGAAGAGCTTCGGGGTGATCGCCTGCGTGAAGAACATGTGGCTCATCTCTCCGGCATAGGCGTTGGAGACCGGAGCGCCCTCCTTGCGTATCTTTTGCAACGCGCTCAGCAGCCCGTCGGGATTGCGCGTGAACTGCACCGAGGAGGAGTCGGCGAGGAACTCGCGCTGGCGCGATACCGCCGCCTTGATCATGCGGCCGAAGAACACGCCGATGTAGCCCACGCCCGCGACGATGGCGCCCCAGATGATGAAGGGAATCGCACCCGTGTCGCCCGCCTCCGCGCCGAGCTTGATGATCACCAGTCCCGCCTCGCCGACCACCACGATTCCGGCGAGGATGCCGATCAGCCGGACGTTCAGGCGCATGTCGCCGTTGAGGATGTGGCTGAACTCGTGGCCGATCACCCCCTGCAGCTCCTCGCGGTTGAGCTTGGTGAGCGTTCCCTTGGTGACGACGATGACCGCCTGGTTGGGCGAGTAGCCGGCAGCGAAGGCGTTGATGCCCTCCTCCTTGTCCATCACCCACACCGAGGGCACGGCGACGCCGGATGCGATCGCCATCTCGTCGACCACGTTGAGCAGGCGGCGCTCGCCGAGATCCGTTGCGTTGCGCGCGACCTGGCGCGCGCTCACCATCTTCGCGATGGCCTCGCCGCCGCCGCGCAGCTTGATGAGGCGGCGCACCGCGAAGATCACGATCGCCGCGAGCACCACGACGACGAGGCCCTGGTGGAACTCCTTCGGCAACCGCGGAATGTCGAGGAGCCACCAGGCACCGAGCATCACCGTGAGATCCACGGCGGCGATGACCGCGATGACGGCTGCAAGAAAGAGCAGCACGAGGCGAAACGTGCGCTGGCGGGCGGTTTCCTGCTGGGCGAAGAAATCCATGGCCGGCCTTCCAATCCGAAGCGCGAGGAGGGATTGTAAGCCTCGGGTGGCTCGCGCAATCTAGGCGCTCGCGTCGAGCTCCAGCGCCGCGATGACCGCAGCGACGATTTCCTCGGCAGGCATCTCGATCGGCACGACGATGGCATTTTCCGCCGGCTGCGGCTCTTCGAGCGCGTCGAACTGGCTTTGCAGGAGGGAGAGCGGCATGTAATGGCCGGTTCGCCCGCCCATGCGCGCCGCCACGAGGTCGTAGCTCCCCTTGAGGTAGACGAAGCGCACGTCACCATGGCTGGCGGCGAGCCGCGCGCGATAGGAGCGCTTGAGCGCCGAGCACGCGACCACGCAACGCTCGCCTGACGCGCGGACCGAATCGATCCAAGCCGCGATCGCGTCGAGCCACGGCCACCGGTCTTCATCGGTGAGCGCCATGCCGTCGCGCATCCGGGCGATGTTGGCCGGCGGGTGGAACGAGTCGGCTTCCGCGAAGCGCCACCGCAGGCGCTGCGCAAGCAGCGACGCGACCGTCGTCTTGCCGCTTCCCGACACGCCCATGACGATGATCACGGAGGGAGCCATCGCCCGGCATTATCACAGACCGCCGTTGCTATCATGGTCCCTGGCTCGCGGCGGAGGACGGCATGAGACTCGGCATGATCGGCTTGGGGCGCATGGGCGCCAACATGGCGCAGCGCCTGATGCGCGGCGGACACCAGCTCGCGGTCTTCGACCCGAAACCGGAAGCGCGCAAGGAGCTCGAGAATGCCGGAGCCACCGGCGCGGACTCCCTCTCGACGCTAGTCTCCAAACTCCCCTCGCCGCGCATCCTGTGGCTGATGGTGCCCGCGGGCGAGGTCACCGACCGCACGCTGTCGGACCTGCGTCCGCTGCTCGCCACGGGCGACACGATCGTCGACGGCGGCAACTCCAACTACAAGGACAGCCAGCGGCGCGCGAAGGACTTCGCGGGACGCGGCATTCATTATGTCGACTGCGGCACGAGCGGCGGCGTGTGGGGCCTCGCCGAAGGCTATAGCATGATGCTCGGCGGCGACGAAGCGGCGGTCGAGCGGCTGCGCCCGATCTTCGAGACGTTGGCGCCTGCGAAGGATCGCGGCTGGGGACGCGTGGGCCCCGCCGGCGCCGGCCACTTCACCAAGATGATCCACAACGGCATCGAGTACGGGCTGATGCAGGCGTATGCGGAGGGCTTCTCCATCCTGAAGCACAAGGCGGATCTTGCGCTCGACGTGCACCAGGTGGCGGAAATCTGGCGGCACGGAAGCGTGGTGCGCTCGTGGCTGCTGGACCTCACAGCGGCCGCGCTGGAAAAGAATCCCGCGATGACCGGAATCGCCCCGCACGTCGATGATTCAGGCGAAGGGCGGTGGACCGTGGCCGAAGCGATCGATCTCGACGTGCCGGCGCCCGTCATCACGCTCTCGCTCCTGCAGCGCCTGCGCTCGCGCGACGCGGACTCCTATTCCGACAAGCTGCTCGCCGCGATGCGAAACCAGTTCGGCGGCCACGCGATCAGGAAGGAATGAGCACTGCGCTCACGGCGCGCGCGCCGCGGCCGCGGGCCGCTCGCCCTCCTTGCTGGCGCGCCTGGCCTCGTGCTCGGGAACGGACAGCAGCCACGCGCTATTGATGAGCGCGGTGTGCGTCAGCGCCTGAGGGAAGTTCCCGAGCATGTGGCCGCCCGCCGCGTCGTATTCTTCGGACAGCAATCCGAGGTCGTTGCCCAACGCGAGCAGCCGCTCGAAGAGCACCTCGGCCTCGTCGCGCCGCCCGACGAGGGCGAGGCCATTGACGAGCCAGAACGAGCACGGCAGGAACATGCCCTCGATCGGCGGCAGCGCATCCACGTGGGTGGCCGTCGAATAGCGCTTCACCAGGCCGTCGACGACGAGGCCCTGCTCGATGGCCGCGATGGTGCCGCGCACGCGAGGATCGTCGGGCGGCAGGAATCCAACCTGCGGAATGAGGAGCAGGCTCGCATCCAGGTGGGATGAGCCGTACGACTGCACGAAGGTGTTGCGCGCGGCGTCGTAGCCGCGCTCGCACACCTGCGCGTGGATCGCGTCGCGCACTTCGCGCCAGTGCGCGACGGGACCCTCGACGCCGAACGCTTCCACGTCCTTCACCGCGCGGTCGAAGGCGACCCAGGCCATCACCTTCGAGTGCGTGAAATGCAGCGGCGGCCCGCGGCTCTCCCAGATGCCTTCGTCGGGTTCCTGCCAGCAGGACTCGAGGAAGCCGAGCAGCGCCACCTGGATCCTCCAGGCGGCCGGCCCGGGCTCGAGGCCGGCGGCGCGCGCGAGGTGCAGCGTATCCATGACTTCGCCATACACGTCGAGCTGGAATTGCCGCGACGCCGCGTTGCCTACGCGCACCGGTGCCGCGCCCCCATAGCCGGGCAGCCAGTCCGCCACGTATTCATCGAGGCGGCGCTCGCCCGTCACGCTGTAGAGCGGCTGCAGGTCCTGGGGACTCCCGGCGATCGCGCGCAGCAGCCACTCGCGCCAATCGGCCGCTTCATCGTGGAAGCCGGCGAGAAGGAGCGCGTTGAGCGTGAATGTCGCGTCGCGCAGCCAGCAATAGCGGTAGTCCCAGTTGCGCACGCCGCCGCTGCGCTCGGGCAACGAGGTCGTCGGCGCCGCGACAATTCCGCCGGTCGGCTCATAGGTAAGCGCCTTCAGCGTGGTGAGCGAGCGCAAGACCGCGTCGCGCCAACGCCCCTGGTACGTGCAGCGATCCGACCACTCGCGCCACTTCTTCTCGGTTGCCGCGAGCGCCTTCCCGGCATCGAGGGGCGGCGGCGAACTTTCGTACGAGGGGTGATAGTTGAGCGTGAACGGGACGCGCTCGCCCGCGGCCACGTCGAACTCGGCGACGGTCTTCATGTTCTCGCCGCGCACGTCGACGGCGCTACGCAATTCGAGGGTGTTCGGTCCGGCCGTCGCCACGAGCGTGCCTTCCACCTGCCGCACCCAGGGAACGACGGAGCCGTAGTCGAAGCGGATCACCAGCTCCATGCGCATCGCCACTCGCCCACGCAGGCCCTCGACGATCCGCACCACATCCCAGCGCTCGCTGGAGAGCGGCATGAAATCCGTGATGCGCACCGCGCCCGTTTCCGTTTCGAGCTCGGTTTCGAGTATCGCGGTGCCGTCGCGGTATTTGCGCCGCACGCGGGGCGCCTGCGCCGCGGGCGCGATCAGCCACCGCCCGTGCTCGGGCCCGCCCAGCAATGCCGCGAAGCAGGCGCCGGAGTCGAATCGCGGCAGGCACAACCAGTCGATCGAGCCGTCGCGGCCGACCAGCGCCGCCGCGTGGCAATCGCCGATCAGCCCATAGTCCTCAATTGCGAGTGCCATCGTCAGCACCGGGATTGTTCCAGTGCCCTTCGGGCGCGATGAGCGCATTCGCTTCGCCGGGTCCCCAGCTGCCGCGCTTGTAGGGTGTCGCGCGATGATGGTGCTCGAGCACGGGATCCACGGCCTGCCACGCGGCCTCGACCGCATCCTCGCGCGTGAAGAGCGCGCCGTTGCCCTCCATCGCATCGCTCAGGAGCCGCGCATAAGGCGGCTCCTCGCCGGGGCGCTCATCGACGAGGCAGAGCTCGCGCTGGTCGCCGACGAATTCCTTGCCGTTGCGCTTCACGCGGGCCGCGAGCGCGATCACCGCGCGCGGGGAAATCCGGAAGCGCAGGTAGTTGGCATCGCCAGGCGGCGTTGCCGCGTCCTCGAACAGGGGTTGCGGCGGCGCCTTCAGGCGGACGATCACCTCGGCCGCCGTCCGCGCGAGGTACTTGCCGGAACGCAGGTACCACGGCACGCCCTCCCAGCGCCAGGAATCGATGGATAGCCGCACGGCGCAGTAGGTCTCGACGTCGGAATTCTTCGCGACACCCGCTTCCTTGCGATAGCCCTGGTACTGGCCGCGCACCACGTCCGCGGGCCTCAAGGGTCGCATCGCCTTGAAGACGTCGGCCGTCTTGCCGTGCACGGCTTCGTATCCGCGATAGGCCGGCGGTTCCATGGCGAGGAGTGCGACGATCTGGAAGAGATGGTTCTGGATCACGTCACGCAGGCACCCGGCGCTTTCGTAGAACGCGCCGCGGCCCTCGATGCCGAACGCCTCGGCCAGGGTGACCTGGACGCTCGCCACGTGGTTGCGGTTCCAGATCGGCTCGAGGAAGGAATTGGCGAACCTGAAGTAGAGGATGTTCATGATCGCTTCCTTGGCGAGGAAGTGATCGATGCGGAAGATCGAGTCTTCGGCAAAGACGGCGCGCGCCACGCGGTTGAGCGAACGCGCGGAGGCGAGGTCGCGCCCGAAGGGCTTCTCGACGATGATGCGCGCGTTCTGCGCAAGGCCCGACGCGCCCAGCCCCTCGATCACATTGGCGAAGAGCGTGGGCGGTATCGCGAGGTAGTGCGCCGGGCGGCGCGCCTTCCCGAGCGTCTTCTTGAGCCTCGCGAATGTCTCGGGACTGCGGTAGTCGCCGCCGACATAGCGCAGCAGCGAAAGCACCTGGCGCAGCGCCCGCGCGTCGTCGACCTTGCCCGACGCACGGATCGCCTCTTCCGCGCGCTCGCGCACCTCGGCCAGGGTGTGATTCGACGAAGCGACGCCTACCACCGGAACGGCGAGCGCACCGCGCTTCGCCATCGTGTAGAGCGCCGGAAAGATCATCTTGCGGGCGAGATCGCCGGTGATCCCGAAGAGCACCAGCGCATCCGAGGGCGCTTGAATCTCGTTCATCGCGGCATTCAATCGGGCGTTGTTTCGCCGAACCACGCATCCAGCCCGCCGCGCAGGACGCGAGCCTCGGTATAGCCCGCCGCGTGAAGCATGCGCACCGCCTGGGCCGCGGATGCGTCGTTCGGGCAGGCGCAATAGACGACGATCCTCGCCGACTTCGGGTGCTCGGCCAGCGACTGCACGACTTCGTCGATCGTCGAGGGTCGCGCGCTCGGCACCAGGCGGGGATCGCCCGCGCGAGTCGCCTGCCCTCGGACATCGACGACGATCGGAGGCGCAACGCTGCGCAAGGCTTCCTGCAACTCCGCCACGCTGATGTGCGGCGCCTGCAGCGTTCCCGCCGTCAAGCGCCGGCGCCACCACTTCCAGCCGGCATACGCGACCAGCACGGCGAGAAGGACGGCAAGGGATTCGCTTCCGTGGGCCAGCAAGGCATTGGCGATCGCGAGGATGCCGCCGCTCAGCACCATGCCGGCGCCGACCACCACGCCCCCGTAGAGCGCGGCGCCCAGGGCAGTGAAGCCGAGGAATGTGGCCCAGCTCATGCCGAGCGCCCCGGCTAGCGGCGGCGCGACGAGCGAGACGCCGGGGATGAAGTGCCCGAGCACCAGCGACCACCGTCCCCATTTCGTGAACGCGAGCTCGGTCTTGCCGACGCAGGTGTCCTGGGACAGCGAGATCCTGCAGAGCGTCTTCAATACGCGGCTGCCGAAGGCGCGACCGGCGGCGTACCAGACCGTGTTCCCGAGGAGCGTCCCGGCCATGATCACCAGGACAAGGCCGATCGCGTTGGCCTCGCCCTCCGTCACGCGCGCGCCGGCAAACAACGCCGTCGGCATCAGCGGTACGGGGACGCCGATCTCATGGGCGAACGTGTTGAAGCCCAATACCCACGGGAGCGACTCGTCGGAAAGCGACCCGATATCCATGACGTGACCTTACCCGACAGAATACGCGACGGCTGGGCCCGCGCGGTGTGCGCAGGCAAGTTTTGCCGCCGAGGCACGCATTTTTCAGAACGTTTTAGGCCCCCTTAAGGACGCCGGGCCCACCCCGGGCGGAGAGTTCATTCCGAAGCACTCGATGAACCCAAGCCGAAGGAGGCCAAATGAATTCCCCCGTCACGCGAGCGAGTGTCGGAATCGCCGCGCTCATCCTCGCCACCGCCCTTTCATTGACCACAGCGCTGCACGAGGTGGGAGCCAACAACTCATCGCCGCCGGCCGACCCGAGCGTTCCGCCCGCGAGCCAGGTGTTCAGCGCCGGCGGCGGGCAGGCCGAAGGGAATGTGCGGGACATGACGTACTGATCGACATGAACGTCTGGGCCGAGGTGGTGGTCGAGTTCAACCCGAGGGATCCCATGGAGTTTCACATTCGAAGCCACATTCACCACCGGGGGCCTGCGCGCTTCGTCGCGTCCGTGATGGCGATTCCGGCCGAAGGCGCCAGCCCGGACCCCTGGGAGGTGATGGAGAAGGCCTCCGCGAGCAAGGCGGAAGCGCGAGCGACACTGCGCGAGCTCACCGTGAAGATGGGCGAGAAGATCCGGGCGAGCGGAGGAGCGATCGTCACCGTGGAGACGTTCGACTAGCAATCCGCCGTGCCGTAGGAATTGTCCGACAGACGTTCCTATCGGCAGCCGACAGACTGCGTGGCTGGTTCATGGCAGTTTGTATCCGGCTCGCTGAGCCGCAAGGCGTACAAGTGGGAAGTGGCGCACTCAACATAAAAACGTGCCGCGATGGGCGTGGGTGACTGGAACCTGCGCCTGAGGGGCGCGCATTCGAATCGCGAGGTGATTGCACTCGCGCGGGATTTCATTGCCCAGTGGACGCCGGCTGAGATCGCGGAGCTGCCGGAATCATGCCGGCCGGGCCAACTGAAAAGCGCCGAGGATCTCGCGTACTATGCCTTCGCGCTCGCCAAGGAGGAGCGCAAATCAGCCGCATGCACCTCCAGGCTGACGACGCTCGCCAGCTTCTTTGCCTGCGCGTCCCTGCGGCTTTCCGAGATCGCGGCGATTTCCACCCAGCCCGAGATCAGGCTTTTCGTGACGAAGTAGGCGGCTCGCCCGCCTCGCTCAGAAGCTCGTGCAGTTGAAGAAGCCGCGGTGGCCGAAGCAACTCGTCGACCGCGCGTACGAGTGGTAGCGCAAGTTGTCCCGCGCCGACAGCCGCAGCACGCAATCGCGCCACTTGTCGTCGTCGCGCTTGTAGCCCAGCCTCTCGCACGCGGGTCCAAACGTCTGGATCATGTTGTCGACCTCCGCCTGCCACTGCGCGGTCCGGTCGGCCTGGGTCGCGCAGCCCGCCAAGGCAAGTCCAAAGAAGAGAATCCACTTGTTCATGGGGGTCACCTCCTGATCGGATAACACCTCCCGAACACATCCTAATCCGTCGGGCCCTCGCTCGCGACGCGCTGCTCCTCGCCAGAACAACCCGGTTATCATCGGCGGCGAAGCATCCATGGCCCATTCAATGCCCAGCCCGATCAATGCGCTGCGATCACTCCTGGTCGCCCTGTTCGCGCTTGGCGCGATCGGCGCGCACGCGCAGTTCCCGTCGGAGTACCCCACCGGCTATCGGAAGATCGTTTCCGCCGCCCAGCATGAAGGTCGACTGGTGATTTACTCGAGCACCGACTTGTCGGCTGCCGCGCCGCTGATTTCGGAATTCGAAGCCCTCTATCCCGGCATCGAGGTCGAGTATGACGAGATGAACAGTCCCGAGGTGTACGCGCGTTTCGTCTCCGAGACCGAGGTCGACGGGAGATCGGCGGACGTCACCTGGAGCTCCTCCATGGACCTCCAGATCAAGCTCGCCAACGATGGCTTCGCGGAAGCCTACCGCACGCCGGAAGCCCGCAACCTGCCGCAGTGGGCGATCTGGCGCGACGAGGCATTCGGCACGACGTTCGAGCCCGCCGTGTTCGTCTACAACAAGCGGCTGCTGAAGGCCGACGAGATCCCGCGCACCCACGGCGACTTCCTTCGCCTCCTCTCCCAGCGGCCGCGCAAGTTCAACAGCAACGTGACGATGTACGACATCGGGCGATCCGGTGTCGGATTCCTGTTTCTCACGCAAGACAGCATGGCGATGCCCTCATTCTGGGAACTCATCGATGCCCTCGGCGCCGCGAACGTGGAGCTGGAGGCGAACACCGCCCCGATGATGGAGCGCATCGCCTCGGGCAAGGACCTCCTGGGATACAACTTGCTGGGCTCCTATGCCATGGCGCGGGCGCAACACGACCCCGCTCTGGGCGTCGTGCTTCCCCAGGATTACACGCTGATCTTGTCGCGGGTCCTCCTGATCGCGAAGCACGCCCCCCACCCCAATGCCGCGAAATTGTGGCTGGACTTTCTTCTATCGCGGCGCGGGCAGACGATCATCGCGGAGCGCTCGCGGCTCTTTTCCATCCGCAGCGACGTCGAAGGCGAATTCACCGCCGCCAGCCTCATGAAGAAGCTTGGCGACACCGCCCGCCCGATTCCAGTCGGACCCGGCCTGCTGGTTCACCTCGACCGGTCGAAGCGCCGCGAATTCATGAAGCGGTGGCGACAGACGATAGCTTCGCCGCAGTAAGGTCACCGCGCGCGGCCGCGCGCTGCATGCGCACCCGCACCATCAGGCCGCTCGTGCCTCCCGGCGCCAGGAGCTCGATCGCCGCGGCGTGGGAGCGGCAGATCTCGCGCGCGATCGCGAGCCCGAGCCCGCTGCCGTCGCCGGTGCTATCGGGAGCCCGGTAGAAGCGCTCGAAGACCCGGGCGCGTTCCGCTTCGGGAATCCCGGGTCCGTTGTCCTCGATCTCGACCTCGATCCAATCGCCTTCCGGCACCACGCGGGCGGTCACGGCGCCTCCACGTTGCGTATATCGAACGGCATTGTCGAGAAGATTGGTGAAGAGCTCGCGCAGGAGCAGCGCGCTGCCGCGCACGAGCTGCCCGCGGTCCTCCCCTTCGAAGGCGAGCGTGATTTCCTTGGCGCGCGCCTCGGGCACCCAATCGAGGGTGATGGCATGGATCACAGCCGCGACGTCGGTGATCTCTTCATCGCGGCCCGGAATGGCCTTGGCCTCGGCATGGGCCAGCACGAGGAGCTGGTTGACCAGGTGGCTGGTCTGGTCGATGAGCGCATGCGCCTCGGTCACGGCCGCATGCAAGTCCCGCGGCTCTTCGTACCGCGTGGCGTATTCCATGCGCGTGCGAAGGATCGTCAGCCGGGTGCGGAGCTGATGCGAGGCGTCGGCGACGAACTTCACGCGCGCGGCGATCATCTTGTCGATCCGGTCCGCGTGCTGGTTGAGCGCCTGGATCAGCGGCCTCACCTCGCTCTGCACGCCGCTTTCGTCGACGGGCGTGATATCGGAGGCGGCGCGCCGCGCGATGCCGTCGCGAAGGTTTGTCAGCGGCCGAAGCGCGTGGCGAACGCCGAGCCAGAGGAGCAGCGCAGCGAACGCGATCAGCAGGCCTTGGTGAACGAGCCCCTCGTAGAAGACGCGCCGAGAGAGCGCCTCGCGCGATTCCCCGGTTTCGGCGACCTGGATGAGGACGGATCCCTGGTTGGAGGACCCGTAGATGCGCTTGTAGAGCGCCGCCTGATAGATCTTCTCGCCCTGGTAGCGGCTCTGGAAGAAGAGCGGCTGGTCGCGGGGCACCGCTTCGGGCGGAGCCGGCAGGTCCTCGTATCCGGTCAGCGAGGATCCATCGGGCGCCGTGACCTTGTAGAAGATGCGCTCCTTGATGTTCGATTCGAACAGGTCGAGCGCGACATAGGGGATGTCTACGGCGATCTCGCCGCGCGACACGGTGACTCGGTCGGCGATCGCCTTGACGGAGGCGAGCAAGAGCCGGTCGTAGGCTTCGTTGGCCGTCGTGAGCGCCGAGTAGTAGCTGAGGAGCGTGTTGACCGCGAGCATCAGGAGCAGCGGTCCGAGCAGCCAGGCAAGGAGCTGGCGCTTGAGGCTCCTATCGGGACTCGAGGACATATCCCAATCCCCGCAGGGTCACGATCGCCACGGCCGAGCCTTCGAATCTTCGCCGCAACCGGTGGATGTAGATCTCGACCGCCTCGGGGCTCGTGGCCGCGTCGAGGCTGAACACGTGCTCGTGGAGCGAGGTCTTGCTGACCGCCTTGCCCGCGCGCTGGATGAGCGCCTCGAGCACGGCGTGCTCCTTGGGCCGCAACACCAGTAGTTCGTCCCCGAGCCGGAACGTGCGTCCCACGCTGTCGTATTCGAGCGCCCCAACCTTCACCGAGGGAATTCCGCTTCCATGCGAGCGCCGGATGAGCGCATTGATGCGCGCCTCGAGCTCGGCGAGCTTGAAGGGCTTCGGCAGGTAGTCGTCCGCCCCGGCGTTCAGGCCGCCGACGCGATCGTCGATCGCCCCGCGTGCCGTGAGCACGAGGACGGGCACGTTGGATCCGCGCCGTCGCAGGCGGCGCAACACCTCCAGGCCGTCGACCCGCGGCAAACCGAGGTCGAGGATCACCACGTCGTATTTCTGCGTGAGCAGGACGTGGTCGGTATCCGCACCATCATGCATGCAGTCGACCGCGAAGCCTTCGCGAGTGAGCGCTTTCGCGAGCCAATCGGCCAGCGTCCTGTTGTCTTCGGCAAGGAGGACCCGCACCCGATGTTTCCGCCTTTCGGCCGTTCCAGTGGCTGCGAAGACTCTACCCCAATTGCGGCGGGGTTCTTCGAGCCCCG
>WNFM01254858.1_pt1 | contig 28702 bp, 16 predicted proteins | sample 5400271 | NCBI WGS metagenome assembly WNFM01 (sample SAMN13153352, study PRJNA577476) | soil metagenome | isolation source: 60 cm saprolite on Douglas fir-dominated hillslope | place: USA:California | collected 2013-09-17 | reverse complement strand
CGCCGCATCGGCTTTCCAACTTAGGCTAGCCCTCGTCCACACAGAAATCAGTCTTTCGGCATCACGTTAGTCGGCTAGCCGGAGATGTGGCCCGTCCTGGAGTTCGGTAGTTCAAATCTATTCGCCCGGTTTGAAATCTTTCTTCGCTCTAGAAAACTTCAGTAAATTGGCAGGAGAACTGAAAAACCAGCGTTCCAGATACGTTCCAGTTAGCCGCAATTCTGCCGTGTTCTGCGTTTTTGGCGTCTCGAAAAATCAATAAGTTAAGTGTTTTCAACAAGCCTGAATATTCCGACTCCCCCCGCCTCCATAGTATACTTATCTGGTTATATACACTTTTTTAAAATAGACAACGTCTATTCTTGTTATGAATTCCATGGACAGGCCATTTCCCGAAATCACGACCTTCGGAGGGGTTGGAGAGTCTCGCAGAAATCGGATGCGCTTCCGGAACAGTTACCTGGTTTCCCTGAATGTGCGGTGCGATGGCCGCCCTACCGCCCTACCGCGCTCGGCTGCACGAGCCAAAGTGGTCTCCGTCGAGGCAATTCGATTCCGGACCCACGCAGCGGGTATCCTGTCTCAGCGTCCATTGTAATGGTGTGTGTCACAACTAAAGCGCTCCCAATGCTCGGCAAGTAAGCAAAGGGTGACGCCTAGTATTGGTACCTGTTTATCGTCCTTGCTGAGTAAGTCGTTTGTTTTCATCTAGCCGCCTATACCGGCCGTGAGGGATACTCGGGCCATTCTCTGGCTCGGTACGTGCTCTATTGTCGAGTATTGGCGGATCCCCGCCGCCATAGATTCCAAAGTCCCAAGTTGTTAATTACGTAAGTTGATTGCTCAGACGTAGACGCCTGACTTTCAGCCGCAGCGGAGCTTTGTCCGGGCGCCCCAGCCCGCGACTCAGGGAGCGTACCAATGCGCCATTTCGTTAAGGCTGCCCTCGTCGCCGTCTTAATTCTTACCGCTGGAATTTTCATAAAAGGAAGCATCTCACAACCACCGATCGGAAACTGGCTCTCCGCTGGATCGATGACGGGGGCGCGAAGCAGCGCTGCGTCTGCGTGGTTGCAGGACGGGAGAATTTTAATTACCGGTGGCGACAACGGTTCGGGACCGGTTGCCAGCACTGAATTTTTCGGTACGACGGGCGCGTTTGTAGCAGCGCCGCCGATGAGCATGGCGCGCAGCGCGCATAGCGCGACAGTCTTGGCGGATGGACGGGTTCTGGTGGCGGGCGGTTCGAACGGTGCAGCGCCGACCAATGCCGCGGAAATTTTCGATCCCTCGGCGAATGCGTGGACCGCGGTCGCGGGCGGAATGATCCAGGCGCGTTCGAATCATACGGCTTCTCTGCTTGCAGATGGAAGAGTGCTCTTTGTCGGTGGAGAGAATGCAGGCTCACCAATTGCCGCCCTTGAAATTTTTGATCCGGTAGCGGGTTCATTCGCTTCGGTTGGAGTGATGGCGTCTCCCAGAATGAATTTTGCGAGCGTGGCCCTCGCCGTTTTTGATCCACAAAGTAATTCGCTTGCCGCAGGACCGCCACTTTCGGCGCCACGCATGGCCCACTCGGCCACCACTCTTATCGACGGCAGAGTGGTCGTGGCCGGCGGCAGTACCGTGGTTACCAACGCAGACGGTAGCACCACGGCTTCTGATCTTGCGTCGGCGGAAATTTATAATCCGGCGTCGGGAACTTTTTCTATTGCCTCGTCTTCGCTGGCGGCGCCGAGGCGCGATCACGCGGCGTTTCTGCTTCCGAATAACGGTTCGATTTTGATTGTGGGCGGAACATCTTCAGGTAATGAAATTGTTACCGCGGAAACGTTCGTACCTTCGACCGGTACGTTTGTCGCCACCGGTTCGCCATCAGCCGCGCGGCAGCACGGCACCGGCGCGGCGCTTAGCCAGGACGGGTTGCTGCTTCTGGCCGGCGGTTCGAATTCCACCGGAACTCTGGCGACGGCTGAACTCTACGGATTTGCGACGGTGAAGACGGACAAAGCCGACTACGCTCCCGGCGAGATCGTTACCATCACCGGCTCCGGCTGGCAGCCCGGCGAAACCGTCACGCTCACGTTCGTCGAATCGCCGCTCATTGATATCCATCCTGTGCTGACCGCCGTCGCGGATTCCACCGGTAAATTCATAAACAATCAGTTCACGCCGGACGTCCACGACGTTAACGTCAAATTCTATTTAACGGCTGTTGGCAGTCTCTCGGGATTGCAGGCGCAGAACTCGTTCACGGATGCAGGAAACGCCAGCAGTGGCGACGGCACAATGGTCGCCAGCCCAACAATCGTCGCGGCGGGCAGCACCGGAAACACATTGACGTTCACCTTCACGTCGCCATCCGGCAAGGACTTTATCTTTGGCTCGCAAGCGACCATCGTTGTTCCGGCCGGCTGGACGGCACCCACGTCCAGCAACATCGCTGTGACGACCGGCCCTGCACCTATCTGCACGTCCGCTTCACTGAGCAGCATCACGGGCTCTGGTCCCTGGACGATCACGATCAACATGACGTGCCCCGCAAAAGATCAATTCACGGTCACTTTTAGTGGGGCAACGGCGCCAACTACCGCCGGTGTCGCCATATTCACCACACAAACAAAAATTGCTGGTGGCGCTTTCGCGCCCATCGCCACTTCGCCAACTGTGACGGTCCAAGCGGCATCACGGCTGGTGTTCGGGCAGCAACCAACCAACACGCAAGCCGGCAATTCGATTACTCCGGTGCTAACGGTTTTCGTAGAGGATACCAACGGAGACCTGGTGAACACGAGCACGGCCTCGATCACCCTCGCCATCACAGGTGGAACGGGGACGGCTGGAGCGGCTCTGGGCGGTACCACGACCGTGACCGCTTCCGGTGGAATTGCGACCTTCAGCAATCTTTCAATAAACAAGGTCGGAAGCGGCTACACGCTTACTGCGACCAGTTCCAGCTTGAGCGCGGCCACAAGCAGCAGCTTCAACATTATAACGCGCCCGATTACAGTCACCGCAGCGACAAATACTAAGGGATATGACGGGATCACCTCGGCGGCAGGGACGCCCACGATTACATCCGGCTCGTTGGCAGCGGGCGACACGGCTAACTTTACGGAGGCGTACGCAAGCAAGAACGTCGGCGCGAGCTTGACCTTGATCCCGAGCGGAACGGTGAACGACGGCAATGGCGGCAACAATTATGCAGTGACCTTCGTCAACAACACTACGGGCGCAATCACAGCGCGTGCAATCACCGTGACCGCAGCGACGAACAGCAAGACCTACGATGGCACCACGTCCGCGGCGGCTACTCCAAGTACCAGAGGAACGCTGGTTTCGGGTGACACCGCCAACTTCATCGAAACCTATAACAGCAAGACGGGCGGCACGGGCAAGACGCTGACGCCCTCCGGAACGGTGAGCGACGGCAACAGCGGCAATAACTATGCCTACACCTTTGTCGCGAACACCACAGGCGTGATCGGTGCAAAGGCGTTGACCATCACTGGAGTCACAGCCAACAACAAGGTTTATGATGGCGGCACGACGGCGGCGCTGAACGGCACAGCAGTTTTGAACGGGGTGGTTTCCGGGGATTCAGTCACGCTCAGCAGCGCGGGCGTAAGCGCCAGTTTTGCAGACAAGACTGTCGCGAACGGCAAACCGGTCACGGTCACCGGTTACGCGATCAGCGGCACGGATGCAGGTAACTACAGCCTCTCGCAACCGACGGGACTGACCGCAAACATCACCGCCAAGCCGCTCACCGTCAACGGCATCACAGCGAGCAACAAAGTCTATGACCGAACAACCGAGGCCACGATAAATACCGCCAGCGCTGCGTTGGTGGGAGTGGTAGGCGGGGACAATGTCTCGCTGAACACGGCAGGAGCAACGGGTACATTTGCGAGCGCCATTGCGGGGAACGGCATCGTCGTGACGATTTCCGGGCTGATAATCAGCGGAGCGGACGCAACCAACTATACCCTCACACAGCCCGCTACCACGGCGAACATCACGCCGAAGACTCTGACCCTTCAAGGGGAAGTGGCGGCCAACAAGATCTATGACGCCGCTACCACGGCCACTGTGGATTTCACCAATGCAACGCTGGTGGGCAAGATCGCGGGCGACGTGGTTAATCTGAATTCGGCAAACTACACGGCAAGCTTCGCGGACAAGAACGTCGGCAACAACAAACTGGTGACGATCGCGGGCTTGAAGCTAGCAGGAATGGATGCTTCTAATTACCAGCTCGGTAATCCACAGGCGACAACGACGGCCAACATTACGCCAAAGGCGCTGACGATCACCGGCGCGACCGCGAACAACAAGATTTACGACGGCGGCATAACGGCGACGCTCGGCGGAACGGCAGTTTTGAACGGTGTGATCTCCGGAGATTCGGTGACACTGAACAGCGCAGGGGTAAGCGCCAGTTTTGCGGACAAGGACGTAGCGAACAACAAGCCAGTTACGGTGACCGGTTACACGCTTGCCGGCGTGGACTCCGGAAATTACGCCGTCTCGCAGCCGACCGGACTGGCGGCAAACATCACAGCCAAGAACTTAACTATCACCGTCGTGACCGCGAACAACAAAATTTATGATGGCGGCACGAGCGCGACGCTCGGCGGTACGCCAGTCCTAAACGGCGTGATCTCCGGCGATTCGGTGACGCTGAATAGCTCGGGGGTGAGCGCCAGTTTTGCGGACAAGTTCGTAGCGAACAATAAGCCGATCACCATCACCGGTTACGCGCTGACAGGCATGGACTCTGGAAATTACACTGTCTCGCAGCCGGCCGGACTGACGGCCAACATCACGGCCAAGAACTTAACAATCACCGCCGTGACCGCCAATAATAAGATTTACGACGGCGGCACCACTGCAACGCTCGGCGGGACGGCCGTAGTAAACGGCGTTGTCTCCGGAGATTTGGTGACGTTGAACAGCGCAGGGGTGAACGCCAGTTTTGCGGACAAGAACGTAGCGAACAACAAGCCGGTTACCGTAAGCGGTTACACGCTTGCCGGCGTGGACTCCGGAAATTACACCGTCTCGCAGCCCACTGGACTGACGGCAAACATCACGCCGGCTACCGTCACAAGCAGCTTTACCGCGAATAGCAAGGGTTATGACGGAACCCAAGCAGCTACGATCGCAACTCGAGCTCTTTCTGGCGCTTTCAGCGGCGACAGTGTGAGCCTGAGCGCCGGCACGGCGACGTTCTCGGACAAAAATGTAGGCGTCGGCAAGACCGTCATCGGAACCGGCTTCACGCTGACCGGAACGGATGCCGGCAATTATCAACTGGCATCATCAACGTTGACGGCTACGGCGGACATCACCGCGCGGCCGATTACGGTCACAGCGGTAGCAAACAGCAAGAACTATGACGGGACGACCTCGGCTGCGGCGACACCAACAATTACGCTAGGCTCGCTTGCCAGCGGTGACACGGCCAGCTTCACCGAGATTTACAGCACCAAAAACGCCGGCACGAATCTGACGCTGACCCCGAGTGGATCGGTCAGCGACGGCAACAGCGGAAACAACTACGCGGTGACCTTTGTAGCGGCCAGTGCCGGCACGATTAGCGCGCGCGCCATCGCTGTAACCGCGGCCAGCGATTCGAAGACTTATGACGGCTCGGCCAGTTCGACCGGAGTGCCGACAATCACCACCGGCAGCCTGGCCAGCGGAGACTCCGCCAGTTTTACGCAAACGTTTGACACCAAGAATGTGGGGACCAGTAACAGCGGCAGCAACTACGCCATCACGTTTGCGAACAACACCACCGGCACGATCAGTGCGGCGCCGCTCGGAATTACGCCAGACTCCGGTCAAAATAAGGTGTACGGCAATTCCGACCCGGTCCTCACTTATAAAGTAACCAGCGGGATGCTGTTCAGCGGCGACAGCCTGAGCGGCGCTCTCAGCCGCGTCGCGGGCGAAAACACCGGCGCGTACGCCATCACGATTGGCACGCTCACCGCAGGCCCGAACTATAGCGCGACGCTCGCAAGCGTAAATTTCACGATTAGTGCGCGTCCGATCACCGTCACGCCAACGTCAGGACAGAGCAAGGCGTATGGAGATTTGGATCCGACATTCACCTACTCCGTGACCACGGGCTCTTTGATAAGTGGTGACAGCTTCAGCGGCGCGCTGAGCCGCGGACCTGGCGAAAATGTTGGCACGTACGCGATCGCGCAAGGTTCGTTGACCGCAGGGTCCAACTATATCCTGACGATCGCCTCCGGCGTGACCTTCGCGATTGCCACGCGGCCGGTAACGGTGACCGCGGATCCGCAAACGAAAATCTTTGGCGCAAGCGATCCGGCCCTCACATACCAGATCACTTTCGGTTCGCTGGCGAGCGGGGACAACTTTAGTGGAATGCTGACTCGTGTCGGCGGCGAAACGGTCTTGGGAGGTCCCTACGCGATTTCGCAGGGGTCGCTGGCGCTGAGCACCAACTACATGCTGACATTCGTCGGCAACCATTTGACGATTTCGCCGGCGCATGTGGATGTTTCGGTCATGGATCCCATGCCGACTTACAACGGTCAAACGCACGCAGCCAGTATCAGCGTGGTTCCGTCTGTCGCAACTGCGGTCACGTACACAGGGCAGACCGTTACGTATCCGACTTCGCCGAATCCGCCTAGCGCGGCAGACAGCTACAGCGTGATGGTTATGGTGACTGATCCAAACTATTCAGGAGGCGGCAGCGGTACGCTGACCATCAAACAGGCGGCGCTCTCGGTCACCGCGAACGACAAGATGCGCGCTTACGGCGCAAATAATCCGGTGTTTGACGGCATCATCACCGGCACCGTAAACGGCGACAATATTACGGCGACGTACGCAACCACAGCGGGCTCGGCTTCTCCGGTGGGCACGTACGACATCACGCCAACGCTCAGCGACAACGGCACCGGCACGCTCGCGAACTACGCCGTTACCAGCAAGAACGGCACGCTGACCATCACTGCCGTCCCGCTGTACGTGATTGCCAACGATAAGTCGCGCATTTATGGTGCCGCCGATCCAACGTTTGACGCGCAATATATTGGGTTCGTGAATGGCGATAGCTCGGGTTCGCTGAGTGGCATGCTGGCGTGCGCTTCGAATTCGAACGTAGCTTCTTCCGCGGGTTCATATGCGATTCATTGTGGCGGACAGAGCTTGATCGATTACACGATTCACTATTCGGACGGAACGCTGACGATCAGTGATCCATTGAGCAAAATTGCGGTGGATCCAAACGCGCCGACGGTAACTTACGGCGGAATGCAGTCGTTCGCCGCGCAGGGAACATTTACCGGCACGATGTCGCGCACACTTGGCAACGCGGGCGGTGCGGTCTATCAACTCACTCCATCCTCGATCATTCGCACCGGAACTGCGGTGGCTGAAGCAGATGGAAAGCTCTACATCATCGGCGGCGTGAATTCCGCCGATCCGACCAAGACGGTCAATACGGTCGAAGCGTATGACCCGTCGACCAATTCTGCGCCGGTCGCAGTTGCAAGCATGGCGAATGCACGCAGCAACGCACGCGCAATTCCCGTTGCGGGCAAAGTGTATGTGATCGGGGGCTGCAGCAGCGTTGATTGCACGTCACTGGCGGCGACGGCAGAAGTGTATGACCCGGCCGGCAACAACTGGACCGCGATCAGCACTTCCGGATTCACACCACTTAGCAGCATGGCCGTGGGCGTCATTGGCGGCAAGATCTACGCTGCCGGCGGAAATGACAGCACCGGAAACGCGGTCGCAACCGTAGAACTGTACGATCCGGCCACCGACACTTGGAGCAGTGCAGCACCAATGACCGTCGCGCTCGGTCCGGCAACGGGTGGAGTCATCAGCGGCAAGCTCTACGTGGCCGGAGTTTCCGGCGCCAATGCTTCCATCCAGATGTTCGATGGAACTTCCTGGTCGGCAGTCGGCGCTCCTGCGCAAGTGCTATCTGATGCGGCTATGGCCGTTTTGAACGACGTGCTGTACTTCTTCGACAGCGCGAGCGTGCACGCCTACGATCCCTCGGCGAATAGCTGGAGCGAAAAAGCCAGTCTCAACACCGCGCGTCTGCAGCCTCAACCCGTCACCATTGGCAACTTGATTTATGTTGCGGACAATGACGTCAGCGGAACGACTGCTCCGCTCGAATCATTTGCCACCGACGAAGTGAAATGGAGCAGCGGCGACTCGACCGTTGCGCCCGTGAACCAGACCGGAAAAGCCAGCGCCGCGAAGGTCGGCTCGACGCAAATCACCGCCACCAGCATTCTCGACAATTCGATTTCCGGCGGCGCGACCATGACCGTCACACAAGCAACGGTCACTCCAACCGTCACCATCAAGAACAAGGTTTATGATGGGAATACTTCGGCCACCATCGACGCCAGAACTCTCGCCGGAGTGCTGAACAACAATGATGTGCAACTGACCGGCGGCACCGCAGCATTCGCGGACAAGAGCGTGGGCACCGGCAAAGACGTGAACATCACCGGGCTCAGCCTGACCGGCGCCTCAGCGGGCAACTACAAGCTCTCGTCCGACACCACTTCCGCCAAGGCCGACATCACCGCGCGCAATCTGACCGTCACGGCCACCGGCGTCGACAAGCAGTACGACGCCAAAACCACCGCGACGGTCACACTCTCCGACGATCGCGTCTTGGGTGACGTATTCGCCGACAGCTACACCAGCGCAACGTTCGCCGACAAGAATGTTGCCACCGGCAAAACGGTGAGCGTCAGTGGCATCAGCATTAGCGGCACCGATGCCGGCAATTACGCGATGCAAAGTACCACTGCCAGCACCAGCGCGAGCATCTCCGCGGCGCCGCTCACCATCACCGCGGCGACCAACACCAAGATTTACGACGCCACCACCAGCGCGGCCGCCACCCCGACCCCCAGCGGCTTGCAGGGAACCGATACTGTTTCCGGCCTTTCCGAGAGCTACAACAACGCGAACGCCGGCACCGGGAAAACACTCTCCGTAATCGCTGGCTACACCGTGAACGACGGCAACAACGGAAACAACTACACCGTCACCAAGAAGGACGACACCACCGGCGTCATCGAAAAGGCCACACCCACCGTGACCGTGAGCTTCCCGACTTCGCCCCTCACCTATGACGGCAATTCGCATCCCGCGACAAGCGTGGTCAAGGGAGTGAACGGCGCCAACGTCACCGGCTTTTTCGCTGTCACCTACACGCCGGGCGGAGCCACAGCACCGTTGAATGCCGGGTCTTATTCCGCGTCCTCGCAATTCACGTCCACCGACAGCGATTACAACAACGCCGACTCCACCGTGGACGCCTTGCTGACCATCAATAAGGCCTCCGCGACGATCACCGTAACGCCGTTTAGCGTCACCTATGACGGCAATTCGCACATGGCGACAGGTATGGCCAAGGGAGTTTTGGGCGAGAGCCTGGTCGGCCTGGATCTCAGCGGTACGGCTCACACTGCCGCAGCTCCCTACACCGACACCTGGACCTTCGCTGATGTCACCGGCAATTACCTCAGCACCAGTGCCAGCGTCATCGACAGCATCGCTCAAGCGGATGCGATCATCGTCGTAAGCGGTTATACCGGCGTGTATGACGGAAACCCTCATGGAGCGAGTGGTTCTGCGGGTGGCGTGAAAGGCGAAGACTTGAACAGCCTGCTGCATCTGGGTCTGAGCTTTAGGAATGTCCCGGGAGGAACTGCCCATTGGTCGTTTGATGGCACCACCAACTACAAGCCCGCAAACGGGGATGCGGTGATTACCATCAACGCAGCGCCTCTGGCCGTCGTGGTGGATGCCAAGACCAAGGTGTACGGTGACAGTAATCCAACGCTCACTGGGACCGTCACCGGCGTAAGGAACGGCGATTCGATTACGGCGTCGTATTCGACCACGGTAATTTCCGGCAGCGCAATCGGAAACTATCCAATCAGCGCCACGCTGAACGACCCCGACAATAAACTCACCAACTATAACGTTTCAAATACATCGGCTTTGCTGACCATCACGTCAGCAACATTGACCGTGACCGCGGCCGATGCAACTCGCCTGTACGGCGACCCCAATCCTGCCTTCATCGGAACCGTCGCGGGAATCAAGAACGGTGACAACATCACCGCCACTTACGCCAGCGCGGCAACTCCAGGAGGCGCTGTGGGAACCTATCCAATCGTTCCGACGCTGGTCGATCCGTCAAGCAGATTGGGCAATTACGTCGTCACTTCCAATAACGGTACCTTGACCGTAAAACAGGCGTCGCTTTTCGTCGTCATGGATGCGAAGACCAAAGTCTACGGAGACGCTAACCCAACGCCTACGGGAACCCTGACCAGTGTGAAGAACGGAGACACAATCAGCGCGTCCTATTCGATGACCGCGGCTATCACTAGTCCCATTGGAACGTATCCGATCACCGCAACTCTGTCCGACCCCGGCAATAAGCTGGGCAACTACACCGTCTCAAGTACCCCAGCCTTACTTACGATTACGCAGGCACCTCTCGCTGTGACCGCGAACAGTCTCACGCGCGTCTACGGCACTGCAAATCCGGCGTTTACTGGAACGATTGTCGGTATCAAGAACAACGACGCCATCACCGCAACCTACGCCAGCGCGGCAACGCCGCTTAGCTCCGTGGGAACCTACGCGATCGTGCCGACCGTTCAGGATCCCGGCAGCAAGCTCGGTAATTACGCCGTGACCTCCAACAGCGGAACGCTCACAATCACTCAGGCCGCGTTGACGATTACCGCCAACAGCACCACCAAATTCCTTAACAATGGCAATCCGGCAATTACCTTCACGGTTGGCGGTTTGCAGAACAACGATTCGCTCGCTTCAATCGGTGTAAACCCTAACTGCACCACCACGGCCGTCACGCTAAGTCCAGTTGGCAGCTATCCCATCACCTGCACCGGACCTGCCTCTACCAGCAACTATACGATTACCTATAAGAGCGGAACATTGAAGATTCTTTACCTCACAGGTGGAACTTGCGCTGGCGATGTCGGCCATGCGATCCGCCAGCCCATTAACACGGATGGCTCCAGCGTTTTCAAACTGGGTAGCACCGTGCCGACAAAATTCGCGGTGTGTGACGCGAACGGCGTGTCCATCCAGGCGTCCGGAGCGTCACCACTGGTTTCCACCTATTTACTCATCGCTGCGGGCCAGAACTCGAATATGAGTGTTGACGAGGACGTCTATTCGACGACTCCAGACACCGCCTTTCGTTGGGATTCGACCGGCCAGCAGTGGATTTTCAACCAAAGCACGAAAAACAACGGGACGCTGAATAAGACCGGCGTAATTTACATCTTTCAAATTACGCTTAATGATGGCTCAACCATCGTGTTCCAATACGGCCTGAAGTAGTGAGCCCAGCCGAATGGCCGACAAAAATCCGAGGGACTCGGAAATAAACATGCTGCGGTAACTGAAATTTCGCTTGGTACGCTTAGTAAATGAAAAAACGGGTGTTCCAGATACGTTCCAGTTGGGCGCAATTTCCGCGTTTTTCGATTATTGAGCGCCTCGATTTTTCAATAACTTACGTGTTTTCAACAACCTTGAATATTCCGACTCCCCCCGCCTCCACCATTATAACTTACTTATAATGATAATATTTCAGTACTTCTCTGAGCTCCAGATACGTTCCAATTTGGAGACCGGCTAGGCAGCTGCCGGCCGCGTTAGTTTGGTGCTAAGCACTGCAACACACGGTGATCGGCGTCAACGGCGCAGGAAGGAGACTCGGTTGGTCCAGCGCCATTTCCCCGTCTCCTTTAACAGTCTTGGGAGTGCCCAAACCAGGCCTCCGATATCCGTCAGGGAGATGGTCTTTTCGTCAACAAAAACGACGCCACCGCGCATTCGCTCTTCTTCCGCCCAGGCTTGGAGCAACGGCGGAATCGTTCTTCGGTCATAGGTAACAAGTGTCAACCCTTGTGTGGCCGCTTCTTGCAGGCAAGCGGAGTCTTCTTGTCCGAGGAAGTCTCCGTTTTCCCATTCCACCATATAGCGAACTATCATGGTCCGATTGCGCCTGCGCAGACCATCGGCCACATCCGGCGAGATATGCTCGTCGAGAAGAAATTTGAGCACGTCAGTTTTTCGTCGCTTTCCTGGAAACGAAGTCGGCGGCCTGGGGTAACATACGTTTTAGCACCGCAAAATCCATCGAATCATTCTCGGCCATGACCTCCTTGATCTCTTCCGGAAACGCTTTCGCATAATTGACGGCTGCATGAACTCTTACCTCTGGTCACCTGAGGTGTCGGGCCACAGCCGATGTGTCTGTCTTATAGCCGCGGACGAGCAGCATCACCTCTCACACCGCGAGCGTGCTGCCCTGAACGTAGGCTTGTCGGCCAGCGGGTGAATCGCGAAAGTCGATGAACGCAAATTCCGACCGCCTTAAACCTTCCTCAACCAGACGCGCGCTCGCGTCGCTGGGAGTCCATCCATGCCGATTCGCCATGCGCTTAAGACGCTTTCCGCTTTCCAGCGGCAGACGCATGCTTATGACCATCGAATGGGTTGTCCTCATGGCGATCTCCTGAATATGTAACTCTTGTAAGTATTGTAGCAGTTGCCAACCGACGGCGGGCGAGTGAAGCCGCAGCAGACTGCAGTAAGTCCCGGAGCGCATCAACCCGTATTGCTAAGCTGAGTAATGTCTTGAGGAGTATTTTAGAATGCGGGAGCATTGAGATTGCGCTTGAGGGTCTTATCTGCACGACAATTGCGCCTCACGAGCAAGGAGCGTACGGGAAGGATGCGGTCTGAAAGCCCTCGGTTTATCGCCACTCGCTCTTTTTCAAGATTCGCCGCGCATTAGACTTGATTTTGGCCACCGCGCTACCCATCGCCTGGGTCAGTTTTCCGGGCTCGCGACGGTTCAGATGTTCCCTAACGGCGTCAGTGAAAAGAGCGCTGCGCGAACGTTTTGTCCGCCGAGCGAGGCCGTCGGCCTTTTGTAATAGCTTGTCCGGGATGGAGATGTGGACTTTCATGTTCTCTCGAGTGTACAGAAGGCGTGGCCAGCGCGCCGGGCTAAAGCCTTGCACTAAGAAATTCCCATGTCTACTCCGCAACTTGAATGACCGGAACCGCTGCAGGATCCGAAGCCGCGATGCGGGAGCGGGTCAGGAAGCCGCGGGAGGCGAGTAGCTCGGCGTTCAGTAGAGCGGCGCCGGCTGCTCCGCGGAGCAGGTTGTGCGAGAGCAGCGTGAGCTTTATGTCGAGCAGCGGACATTCTCTGACGCGGCCGACAACGGCGGCCATGCCGTTTCCGGCGTTGACGTCGCGGCGAGGCTGGGGGCGATTCTCTTCTTCGAGAACGACTACGGGATTCTTTACGGCGGTGGGCAGAACGGCGAGTTCGTCGCTTACGGTGAAGTTGCGGAGGGCCTCGCGAACTTCCCTGAGCGTGGCGATTTTCTTGAGGCTGATCGAAAGACATTCGAGGTGGCCGTTTTCGACCGGCACGCGATTACAGTGCGCGCTGATGCCGAGGCCGGCTTCGACAAAGCGTGAACCATCCCAGCGGCCGAGAAGTTTTTGCGGTTCCGCTTCCATCTTTTCTTCTTCGCCGCCGATGAAAGGGACGACATTGCCGAGAATATCGAGCGAAGGGACGCCGGGATAACCTGCGCCGGAAACGGCTTGCAGGGTGACGACAAACATTTTCTCGAGACCGAAAGCGTCGGCAAGAGGCTTGAGGACGAGGACCAGCCCGGCTGTGGAACAGTTGGGATTGGTGACGATGAATCCGCTGCCATAACCGCGATTTTTCCGTTGAACGGGAATGGCCTCGAGATGCGCGGCGTTAACTTCTGGAATCAGCAGTGGAACATCGGGCGACATTCGATGATTTTTTGAATTGCTGACGACCGGATAGCCAGCGCGCGCGAAATCCTCTTCCGCCGGGCCTGCGACCGAAGAATCGAGAGCGGAGAATACAAAATCACAATCGAGCGTCGGATCGAGGCCTTTGACGACGAGGTTTGCCGCAGCGGAAGGAATTGGTGATTCGAGATGCCAGTTCACGGCGTCGGAATATTTCTTGCCGGAGGAACGCTCGGACGCAGCGACTTCAGTAAGTTCAAACCAGGGATGATCGGCAAGCAGTTGGACCAGGCGCTGGCCGACGGTGCCGGTGGCGCCAAGTACGCCTGCACGAAACTTCCGATCAAACCCCGGTTCCAGCGAACTCCTAACGGGACTCACGCTTCACCTCGAAGACTGGAATTATGGCAGCTATCGGTTGCGGGTAACGAAGAATTTGGCGGTGCATTAGGTCCGATGCGGGTGCCGCGAAATTGCGGATTGAAAGTGTTGCGCACCCAAACGACCATTTCAGTTTCAGCGGCCAGTGGCAAGACTTTGGCATGCAGGACTTTTGCGCCAGCAGCGGCAAGAGCATGAGCTTCGTCGTAGGAAAGTTCATGGAGCAATTTGGCTTCCGCCGATTCGCGGGGATTGGCGGTGAAGACGCCGTCCACATCGGTCCAGATGACGAGCTCGTCAGCGTCAACGACGTGAGCGATCAGCGCGCCGGAGAAGTCCGAACTGTTGCGGCCGAGGGTGGTGACGCGGCCGTCGCGAGTGGAACCGATAAAGCCGGTGACCACCGGGACCAAGCGGTCCTGGAAAAGCGGAAGCAGTATTTCGCGGCCGCGCCGCCGTGTTTCGTCAACCTGGGGGCGAGCATCGCGGAAAGTTTCGCAAGTCAGCACAAATTCGGACGAGCTGACCGGAACCGCGGGTACACCGGATTTTTCGAGAGCGGCGGCGAAGAGGCGCGCGCTGAACCGCTCACCATAAGAGGCCAGACGATCCTGTAGAGCCGCGCGCATACCGGCAGAGGGTTGAGTGAGCGGAGAGGCGTCGTGAAGAAAATCCTGGCCGAGGGAATGCAGTTCGCGCTCGACGCGCTGGTGCTGTTGCGGCTCGAGTTGCAGATCGCGGAGCACTTGCAGGTGGAGGTGCAGGAGTTGTTCGGCGTCACGGCGGGCGTCGGTGCGGCAACCGGCTTCGAGAGAGCGGGCGATCGCCAGCAGGCGATCGGTGACACCCTTCATGGCGGAAACCACCACGACGACTTGAGCGTCGAGCGCGGCATCGCGGACGAGATTGGCGGCATGAAGCATACGTTCGGCTCCGAAGAGCGAGCTACCGCCAAACTTGAATGCGAGGACTTGCTGCTCGCCCTGGCTCGACTGCTCGCTAAAACCAGACGGAAATGCAGAGGCGCTTTGGCGTTCTGCGAACGGTTCCTGCTGTGCTTCCGGGCTCATGATGACGGCTCCTGGTCAAGAGTTCTGTCGTTGTTGCTTGACCACCGTCTGGAGCGTGTCTGGAAGAGGGCTTAAAAGAAGAAACCCACCGCCAGGTTCGCTTCAGGCGGTGGGTTGGAAACTTTGCTTTTGGTGCTAGCTGTTTCTGCCCTCGCCGGAAGCGCCCGTAGTCTTAATAATAATGGTAGTGGTAGTCGAGGTGGTGGACATCGACTTGGTGGCGCGCTTCGAGATGGCGAGAGACAAACTCACGAAAAGAAGTTTAGCACGGAAGAAATCCCGTGCAAAGCCAAAATTACCGGCTCACGGGCGGCGTAGCGAAAGAGTTAGCGACGGGGCGAATCCGCGGGCTGCGGCCAGTCATCTTAAGTAAAGCGTGCAAGAAAGTCCTGCCGCGCTCATACCGGGAATGGTGTATGGTGCGAAGGGAAAGAAGGTTAGAGAGTTAGAGATTCGTAACGGAACTGACGACGTGGATGCACGCCCTGAATAGAAGAGTGATTAAAAAACCAGGGTTTCACGAATCGAGGAAACGAGATGGAGTCTGTAACGCCAAGAGCAAGATTGTCGCGGCACCGCCCGCTGGGTCTTTTCATATGGTTTGTGGTGCTGTTTGGCACCGCCAAAATAACGGCCGGCCAGAACGAAATAATGGGTGAACTGGTCTTTGAAGGGCAAACCAACGTAGAACGCGACTCCGGAGTTTGGATTGACGGAAACTATGTCGGTTATCTGAAGGAATTGAAAGGCAGCAAGAAAGTGCTGCTGCTGCCGGGCGAGCATGAAGTGATCGTGCGACAGTCCGGCTATAACGATTATGTGCAAAAGGTGGTCGTAGAGCCGGGAGGAAAGCGGCTGATCAGCGTGACCTTGCAATTGTCTCCGCGTGCCACGGCTCCGGATATCACGGCGACGCTCAAACTGAAAATCAAACCAAAGCGCGCCGCGGTTTTTCTTGACGAAAAATATGTCGGACACGCGGGAGAATTCGGCGGGGCGTTTCGGTCGATGAAGATTAGCCCGGGCAAGCACCGAATTCGCGTGGAGCTGCCGGGGTACCGGACATTCGATACTGAAGTGAACCTGCTTGCCAGTCAGGAGACAGAAGTGAAGACGGAATTAAAAATTGGAAGCATCGAGCAAAACACACCACTTATTAAGAAGCCGGACGATAAGCAATAAACCCTAGGGCGCAAGCCGAAAGAAACAGCACAGGAACCTGGAGAAAAAGTAGGACGGAAGTACCATTCCGCGCCGCGGCGTTAGTACCTACGCTATAGCAGCAACATCAAAAATCATGTGCCGGACGGCCGGGGTTTCTGGGAGTTGCATTTTCCTGGTCGACCGAGAGAGCACACAGAACGAAGGAGAATATGAAGCTAGGTTCGTGTTTACGAGTGCTGCAGGCGAGCGCGTTGATTTTGGGTCTGGCCTGCGCCGTGCCCGCCGTGCATGCCGACGAAAACCGCAGAGTGCTGTCAAATCCGAAGCCGGACTATCCAGACATAGCGCGGAAGTTGAGCTTGCACGGGGTCGCTAAGATACAGGTGACCATCGCGGCGAACGGGCGCGTAGTGGATGCAAAAGTAGTAGGAGGCCACCCGATACTGGCGAACGCGGCGCTATTCGCGGCGCGTAATTGGAAGTTCGAGGCGGGAAGTTCGGAAACGACGGAGATCCTGGAGTTCCGCTTCGATCCGAGCTGATTGGCAGTTAAATAAGCACTAATACAAATTCATAACGAAGCCTCCTCTTGCGAGGAGGCTTTTGTTTTTTCTGAAAGGCGGATTAGTCAGAGGTTTCAAAAATCAGGCTGGAACAGGTGAGGCCGGACTCGGCTTTTTGCAATTCGGAAATATCGAGCGGTGCGACGTGGAACCCGCGAGCCTCAATACTGGCACGAGTAGATTCGAACGAGGCTGGAAAAATAATGGTATTGCCGAGTGCGAGCGCATTGGCAGCGTGAGACTCGGATGGATCGACGTCCACCCAGTCGTATCCCGGGAAAAAAGAAGAATCAAACCAGGCGCGATTGGCGAGGAGAGTGTTGTGCGCGAGAGCGGTGACGGCAGATTTGAGATGCAGACAGCCGGTCACTGGCACGCCGATGACCTGGTAGCCATGCGGCGCAACAATGCGGGTCAATTGCGCGATGCCTTCGGAATTGCTGCGAGCGGTGAGGCCAACATAAAGTTTGCCGCGGAGACGAAGAATGTCGCCTCCCTCGATGGTGCCGGGAAGTTGGACGTATTCGAGCCTGCGAAAAGGTTTGAGTGCAGCGGCGATGGTGGCGGCTTCTGGGCGCCGGGATTCAGTGCCGAGCGGAAAAATAATAGCCAATTCGTCGAGCACCAGGGCGGGGTCCTCGACGAACATGGAGTCAGGGAGATCGGGTTCGGCAGGAAGCGAGATGACGCGCGCGCCGAGAGTGCCGAGGAGATCCTGGTAGGCGTGATGTTGTGCGTTGGCTTTGGCGAGATTGATGGGTTGGCGAGTAATGAAACTGAGTTCGCACTGAGGAAGTGCAGGACTGACGGCGCGAGTAATGGCGGTAAGCACGGCGAGCGAATTTAACAGGGGAGAAGGCTTTGCCGCAAATCAGCTTCGGCAGGCGGCGCTAGATTGGACGTTGGGAGATTCTTGCGCAGACGAATGGCGGAATTGCGGAGCGAAATGAGAAATCCAGTAGCTGGCGGCGCCCGCGCCGAGGAGAATTCCGGCAAGGATCAGCGCGACGACGATCAAAGTAAGCCATCTGCTGGAATGCGGAACGCCGGGCTGCGGGGATATCTTGGCGTTGGCGTCGCCGGCAGTTTGCGATCCTTGCAATTTTTCAGGCGCGGCCGACGGGAACGGAGCTGCTGAAAATTCAGCAGTGCCAATGAAGCTGTATCCCTTACGAGGAATCGTCTCGATATAAGTTGGCTTTTCCGTGGACTCGCCGAGCGCCTGGCGCAGTTTATTTACGGTGGTGTTGACGTTGGCATCGTAGTTGACATGAGTGTCGGCGGGCCACAGCGCCTGCTTCAGCTCTTCACGCGTGACCACTTCTCCCTGCTTGTGCAGTAAAACAATCAGCACCTGATAAACCTTACCTTGCAAGCGCAAGCGTACGCCGTTACGAAAAACCTGCTGGCGATTCTGGTCGATGTGAAATGGACCAAAGCGCAGGTAGCGGGGGGTATTGGGAAAGTCTCGCAGAAAACCAGGTTCCATGGCGGGATCCACAACCGAGTCAAGATTCGGATTCATACACACGCCCTTGCTTCCATAGACGTACAAGAATGAAAAGTGTGTTTAGAGGAGATACGAGAATATTGCCAGAAATGTTTCAGGAGGAAATTGAGAAGCAGCAAAGTTACGAAAGACTGTAGAGAGTTTCAAAAACAGTAGAAATACAAGAAATGCCGCAGGAAAAGTTCTAAATTCTATCTAACCAGAGAAGTAACTTCAGCCAGTTCAGCAGGCCTTCACCGCAGAAAGCCTCTGCTTCAGGGCAGTTAGTAGCTGAGAGCCGCGAAAGACGGAATTAAGGGACAAATTGTCTCTGCTGGCCGTTCAGATGCCCTTCGGATGGCAACCAATTCGTGTTCAATAGCGAACCTCAAGACTACCGACGGAAGCGGACGGAGCGAGGTTGTGCGTTGCGCGGATGAATATCTGAAGGAGAGAAAAGCAATGCGCAGACTGATCTTCACGGCACTGGCTGCAATACTTTGTCTATGGCTCGGCAGCGTAGCGCAGGCCCAGCGACTGGACGGCACGCTTCGCGTAACCATCACAGACAAAAGCCAAGCGAGTATCGAGGATGCGAAAGTGACTGCGGCGAACGATGCCACGGGCGTCACCACGACCACGTCGGCTTCGAGCGCAGGAACCTATGTGTTTCCCAACCTGCTGGTAGGAACATATACGATTACGGTGGAGAAAGACGGCTTCAAAAAAGCAGTGCAAACGGGCGTAGCGGTGGCGTCAAACCAAGTTGCTGAGGCAAAAATCGAGCTGGAGTTGGGTTCGGTGTCCGCCACTGTCGAAGTGCAAGCGGGAGCAGATCTGGTTAGGACGGAGTCTTCCACGCTGGAAGCAACGTTCAGCGGTCGCGCCGTGCAAGAAGTGCCGATTAATACAACCGGAGGGGACGTCAAGGAATTTGCGGTGTACGCGCCGGGAACGACGACGCAACAAGGTGGAGTGCTGGGGTCTGGCGGTTCGATCGGAGGGACACGGCCGCGTTTCAATGGATTTTCGATCGACGGCGTCGACGACAACAAGCTTGACACCAACGGGCCGACGCAACCGGTGATTCAGGAATCGGTGGCGGAGTTTACGCTGCTGACGAATCAGTTCACCGCGGAAAACGGACACTCCGCCGGAGGACAGTTCAACATCGTGACGAAGTCGGGGACGAACAATTGGCATGGCGCGGGATGGGGCTACGACCGCAACCGCAACTACGATGCGTTTGACAACCTGCAGAAGCAGCGTGGGGTGAAAGACCGTTTTGATTACAACCGGGCTGGCGCGAGCGCGGGAGGGCCGATCATTCACAATAAGCTTTTCATATATGGAGCATATGAGTTCCAAAATAACGGACTGGCCTCGACCAGTCCTTCGTTCAATTCGCCAACTGCGGATGGTCTAGCCACGCTGACGGGCTTGGCAAATGGCAGTGCTGTCACCGACATCCTGAATCAATTTCCCGTAGCGGCGACACAAAATCCCTGCACGCCGGGCAACACCTGCACCGTTACGGTGAATGGACAGGCGATTCCGGTTGGCACCATTCAATCGATCGCACCAAACTTCGCGAACCAGCACGATTTCATCGTCAACGCCGACCTGAGCCTGGGCAAACACCAGCTGCGCGGACGCTTCTTGTACGACCGATTCCGTGCGCCAGACTTCAACCCTTCACAGCCGCAGACGCAGTTCCTGGGCACCAACAGCTCGGATGCACGGAAGATCATCTTCACGGATGCGTGGTCCATCAGCAACAGCGTGATCAACGATTTCCGGACGTCGTATTCGCGGCTGAATGGCCCGAACCTGATAGTACCCGGAGGATTCAGCAATTTCCCGAACGTGGAAGTCGACGAGCTGGGCAGCAACCTTGGTCCGAACGGACTCGCGCCGCAGGGCTATGCCCAGAACATCTACCAGTGGGTTGACAACATTTCCGTGATCCGCGGCAAGCACACTTTCAAGTTCGGCGTCGAAGCGCGCAAATACATTTCGCCTACCAACACTTTGCCCCGCGCGCGCGGCGAGTGGGACTACGCTACGCTTAGCCAGTTCATCAATGACTTCATTCCGACTGGCGCCAACGGCGCCCTCCGCGGCGCCGGATCGGGCAGCGTTGCGGAAAACTACAACGCCTTCTACTGGTTCGTGCAAGACGACTGGAAGATAGCCCCGCGGCTTACCTTGAATCTGGGATTGCGCTACGAATATAGCGGAGTTCCCCGCGACGAGAATCTACAAGCCATCAATGCGGTTTCCGATGACCCAACGCTTGGTTTGATTTTCCGCGCGCCAAAACCGGACATCAACAATTTCGCTCCGCGACTCGGTTTTGCCTGGGATCCTCGCGGCAATGGCAAGTGGGCCATTCGCGGGGGAGCAGGACTGGCGTACGACGTCGTTCCCAACAACTTCGCGGTTAACAGCTTGCCGCCGCAGCTGCAAACCGAGCAGAAGCCATCAGTCACTTGCGCGCTGCCGGGACGTCCAGCTTGGTGCGCTACGTTTGACCCGGCCAATCCGAAGAACCCAACGGCCGGCCAGGGATTCCTGCAAGACGGAGGCCTGTTGCAGGTGAACGTTCCGCCTACGACGCAGGCTGCCGCTCGGGCGGGAACTCAGTCCCTGATTCCAAATCACGTGTCGCCCAAAGTCATCACTTGGACGCTCGGTGTTCAACATGAACTATTTAGGAATTCCAGCCTGGAAGTGCGCTACGTAGGGACCCGCAGCCTGGAGCTTCCAGTCCAGCAGCGGCTGAACTCCATGTCGGCGTTCGATCCTCGTGTTCCTGGCGGATCACTCACCGCTCTGCCTACCTATCTGATCGCAGCTGATGTGCCGGCGACCGTTGTTGCTCCCGCCAGCACTTTGTCGGACTTCGACAACTTCAATCCGCAACCCTTGGCTGGCGACGGGTTTCAAGGCAATGTGACGACTTTCCCGTCTATCGGCTCGGGAATCTACCACGCGGGTTCCGCCGATTTCATTCATCGGTTCTCGAGAGGAATCTACGTTCGCGCGAATTACACCTTTTCGAAGAATATCGACAACGCGACCAACGAGTTATTCAGCAGCCGCGTGAACCCGCGCCGCGCAGAAGACGGCTTCGACTTTGCCGCCGAGCGCGGACTCTCGGCGCTAAACATCACCCACAAGCTGGCAATTTCCTTCCTTTATGAGATTCCGAACGTGCAGACGGATCATGCTTTCGTTAAGGCACTGGCGCACGGCTGGGAGGGGGGAGGAACGTACCTGGCCGAGTCCGGACAGCCGGTTACGGCCCTGTCCGGAACCGACTCAAACGCCAACGGAGACTCCGCAGGTGACCGTACCATTCTGAATCCTTCCGGTACGGGACTCACCGGCAGCACGGTCAACGCGATCTGCAATGCCGGTCCCGGCGGCACAACTTCCGTGGTCGGTATTGATGCTGCTTCAGGGGCTTGGGCTTGCGGAGCCGAAGACGACGCCAACATCGTAGGCTACGTCGCGGCGCCCGCCACTGTGGGAGACAACGCCGGTCCAATCAACCCGGCCGCTCGATTCATTCAGGCCGGCATCGGTGCCAAGGCCAATGTCGGGCGCAATACTATCAGCACGCCCGGCTTGAACGTCTGGAACATGTCCTTGATCAAGAACACCAGGTTGACGGAACGTTTCTCGCTGCAATTCCGGGCGGAAACGTACAACACGTTCAATCACCGCAACTTCAGCATCGGCCTACCGACCAACAACGGCACCATCGACCAGGTAACCAACCCGAATCCGCTCAGCTCGGCGTACATCTTCGTGACCTCGGGCAATCTGTTCCTCAACAACCACCAATTCAATGGCGGCAGCCGAACGATGCAGCTCGGTCTGCGGCTAGTCTGGTAAGGGTCACAAGAAATCAGGCACCAGAAAGAGCGAGGGAATCTTTAAGATTCCCTCGCTTTCTTTTTCTATGTTCAACGTCGAAGAGCAGCAAAGGGAATCCCACCGGAGATATAAAGATGAGATCGATGCCTAACTTTGTTTTGGCCGCTTGCCTATTGGTGTCTGTTCCAACCGCGGGCACTGGCGCAGAGTCTGCCCAACAGTCTTGGCAGGCCGAGAGCGCCTCGGTGCAGGCCGCCGCTGCGTACGACGCAAAGGACTGGGCGAAGTCCGCGCAGCTTTATGAACCGATGGTCAAGGCGCATCCGGAGATACCGCGCTTGTGGTTTCGGCTGGCGACTTCACAGCAGGAGTTGGGACAACTTGACCAGGCTTTGCGGACCATGGAGCAAGGCTTGAGAGTTGGCGTGCCGCCGGCGTTCGCGGAGTTTTCCATCGCCACGATTTATGCGCAGAAGGGCGACAAAGAAAAAGCATTCGAACATCTCCAGAAAGCGCTGGACGCCGGTTACAACAAGCTGGAACAGTTCGATAGCGATGCGCATCTGGCTGTGCTGCGCGGCGACCCGCGGCTGGCAAAAATGCGCCAGCAAGTCGAACACAACCTGAAACCCTGCGCCAGTACTCCAGAGAACCGGCAATTCGATTTTTGGCTGGGTGAATGGAACGTGGAGACCACAGAAGGCGGCGTTCCCGCGGGCCAGAGCAAAATTGAATTGATCCTGGGAGATTGCGTTATCCAGGAAAACTGGCAGAGCGACGGGAATCCTTATTCCGGGAAAAGCTACAACATCTACAACACCGCTCTGAAACGCTGGGAACAATTCTGGGTGGACAACAGCGCCGGCAATATCTTTTTCTACGGCGGATTGAAAGATGGCGTGATGGATTACTGGACCGACGAAATCCCGCAGCCCAGCGGGCTTTCGCTGAAGCGGCACCTGCAATTCATCAAACTGGATCCGGACAAGGTGCGGCAGTACAGCCAGGGCTCTAGCGACGGAGGAAAGACTTGGAAGCCGGAATACGATTTCACCTACCTCAGGAAAAAATAGCCGCCGCGCGGCCTGATCGCTACTTTGCAGCAGAGGACGGCAACACCATCACTTCCACGCCGGACGGATACTGCTTCGAACGATAGACCGTCTGCGTGGCTTTTTGGTAGTCCACTTCTTTCGCTTCGAAAATATTCGGCACGAATTTTTGCGGATTGCGGTCATAGAGCGGGAACCAGGTGCTTTGCACTTGCACCATAATGCGGTGGCCTTTCTTGAAAACGTGATTCGTAGAGTGCAGGCCCACTGTGAATGGCGTGACCTGACTCGGCGTGATCGGCTCCGGTTTCTCGTATGAGTTGCGGTAGCGGCCACGGAAAATTTCTTCGGCAATCATCAATTCGAAGCCGGAAAGTTTCCAGTCCTCCTCCACCTTTTCCGGATAGACGTCGATCAGTTTGACGATCCAGTCGGCGTCGCTGCCGGTGGTGGATGCAAATAATTTTGCGGTGACGTCGCCAGCCACGGTTAGATCGTCTTGAAGAATTCCGGTTTGCCAGGTCAGTACATCCGGACGGCCATCAACGAAGCGCTGATCCTGCACCAGCCAGGTGTACCAACTGCCGGGATGGTCGCTGGGGTAGGTCATGTCCACCGGGCGGCGGCGATAGGGCACCGGATGGGCGGGATCGCTGACGTAGCTGTCAGCCGTGGCTTTGGAATCATTGGAAGCTTCAGTTAGAGGCGGTTCGAAAGAGAGTTTTCCGTCAGCTTGAAAATAGAGATGCTTGCTTTGCGCTTCTTTTGGCGGCCAAGCGTCGTAGGAGGTCCAGGTGTCGCTGCCAGTCTGAAATGTTGTGGCTTCTTTGACCGGCAGAGTGCCTTTGTCGTGCAGCCAGAAGGCGAACCAGGGCGCTTCAATTTTCTGGCGGAAATAGACGCCAGTATCGCTGTGAAAAGGAATGTCTCCAAGCGATTTGCCGGCACCACCACCCCAGCCGCCGTGATTCCACGGGCCGACCACCAGGAAGTTGTAATTTTTCTTGTCGGATTTCTGCAGGCGGGCGTAAGTCATCATGGGGCCGAAAAAATCCTCCTGATCCCACCAGCCGGCAACATTGAGATTGGGCACGGTAGGTTCGTGCAGCGTGTAGGCAACCGCGTGGCGCTTCCAGAAATCGTCGTAGCTGCTGTGATTGACAAAATTGTTCCAGCTGGGAATTTTTCCGTGGAAATATTTTTCGTTGGCGTTGGAGAGAGCGCCGAGGCCGAGATACCACTCGAACATATCGAAGCGGTCGAAGGGAAAACTGAAATTTTCGCTGGAGCTTTCCAGCAGCGCGGTGTATTCGAAGCCGTAGCTCAGGCGAAACGCGCCGTTGTGAAAGAAATCATCACCCAGCCAGGTATCGCCCATGCAGGCCTGCTCGGAAACGGCTTTCAAAGCGGGATGCGGATTGACCATGCCCATGGTGACGAGGTAGCCGGGATAAGAGATGCCGTTCATGCCGACGCGGCCATTGTTGTGCGAGACGTTTTTAATCAGCCAGTCGATGGTGTCATAGGTGTCGGTGCTTTCGTCCACGCCCCCTTTTCCTGAGCTTGGGTCGCCGGGATCGGGCGCAGTATGCAGCATTTCGAACTTGCCTTCGGAGCCGTAGCGTCCGCGAATATCCTGAAAAACAAAAATGTAGCCGTCGGCAAACATGTCTGCGTAGCGGTAAAGACCGTTGCTCATGCCCCCATCGCGCGCGGAAATTCCGTAAGGGGTGCGCTCGAAAAGCATCGGCAGCGGTTCCGTGGCGTCCTTCGGCGTGTAGATTTCGCTGTGCAGCTTGACGCCATCGCGCATGGGAATCATCACTTCGCGCTTGTCGAATAATTTGGCCAGATCGATCCGCTGGGCCTGCTGCGCGCGAGATATCGAAGCGACGAAACACAGCAGGCTGAAACAACAGAGCAGGCGAGCGGGAAGCATTCGGCGAAACGATGGCATCTGGTAGGACTCCTTCATGAACGAGGCTGAATATCGAAGTCACGACAACCGATGAAAACGGGCAAAGGATATCACGGCGGCGGGTCAATCCCGATTCTTGCCATGCGGATGGGCACCCAGAAAAATGTGCGCGGTGATACGCTGTCGGCTATCGCATGGACGAAACCGTTCATTTTCTGCGAGAGACGACATTTCCGCCCATGAAACGCTATAAGATTCGATTGTTTCTGGCCGCCGCAACTGTGGCCCTCGTTCACGCGGCAGGCCATGCACAAACCGTGCCGGCCCCTCCGCCTGGCTCAAAAACACCGCATTCCTTACGGCTTTATGTAATTGATTGCGGCACGCTCCACATCGCCGATATGGGGCGGTTCGAGCTGAAGAAGGAAGAGGTTGCAACCACGGATTTATCCGTAGCGTGCTTTCTGGTCGTGCATCCCAAGGGTACGTTGGTCTGGGACACTGGTGCCGTTCCCGACGCATCCTGGAAACCTACAGGGAACCTCACCGCTCAGCACGTTGTGCTGCCCGATGGTCAGCAGCGAGACGTGACTTTGACAAATACCCTGACGGCGCAATTGGCAGAGCTTGGCTATTCTCCCGCTGACATCACCTACCTCGCTCTTTCGCACTACCATTACGACCACACCGCCAACGCAAATGCGTTTGCGGGTGCCACCTGGTTGGTGCGGCAGAATGAACGCGAAGCCATGTTCGCCGAAAAACCTCCTGGCACGACTCGGCCCTCGACCTATTCAGCTCTTCAAGGCAGCAAAACGCTGATCCTCAGAAGCGACGAGCACGATGTGTTTGGCGATGGTTCCGTTGTCGTCAAGTTGGCTCCGGGTCACACACCGGGGCACCAGATCCTGTATCTCAAGTTGAGCAAGATGGGCGCGGTCGTGCTTTCCGGCGACCTCTATCACTATCCTGAGGAGCGCGTTTTGGATCGCGTGCCGACTTTTGAGTTCAATGCGGAGCAAACCCGCGCGACTCGATTGGCAGTCGACGCATTTTTGAAGAAAACCGGTGCCCAGCTTTGGATACAGCACGACTTCGAAGGCAATGCCAGGCTTAAGAAGTCGCCAAACTTTTACGAGTAGGCTGGTCGCAACGCTCCGTGTTTGGTAAACTAAAGGTGCAACGCCACACCTGAGAATTCCTGATCCGGGCGAGCCTGGGTCGCGCTGATAAACGGGAGTTTTGTAAAAGGCTGCTGGTTGTTCCAGCAGCCATTTTTGTCTCTATGGGAATGAAGGAAATGAAAGCAGAAATATGAGTCAAAAGGTACGCAACATCGCCATTATCGCCCACGTCGACCACGGCAAAACCACGCTGGTGGACGCCATGCTCCGGCAGAGCGGCATTTTTCGCGCCAACGAAGCCCTGGTCGAGCGGGTAATGGATTCGAACGACCTGGAACGCGAGCGCGGCATCACCATTTTGGCCAAGAATACGGCGCTCTTTTTTCACGACACCAAGATCAACATTGTGGATACTCCCGGCCACAGCGACTTTGGCGGCGAGGTGGAACGCGCGCTGCGCATGGTGGACGGCGTGGTGCTGCTGGTGGATGCCAGCGAAGGACCGCTGCCGCAGACGCGCTACGTGTTGCAAAAGGCGCTGGCGGCGAAGCTGCCTCCGGTGGTGGTACTGAACAAGATTGACCGCACCGACGCACGCCCGAAAGAAGTACTCGACGAAATCTACGACCTATTTATTGATCTCGACGCCACGGAAGATCAGCTTGATTTTCCGGTGATTTATACCAACGCGCGCGACGGTGTTGCACACCGCAAACAGGGCGACGATTCGAAGGACTTGCTGCCACTCTTTGAAACCATCGTGGAGCGAATTCCAGCCCCGCCGGGCGATCCTGAGGCAACGCTGCAGCTCCAAGTGATGAATCTGGACTATAGCGAATTTTTGGGGCGCATCGCGATTGCGCGGGTGTTCAATGGAACATTACTTCGTGGCGCAGAGGTTGGCATCAGCAAGCTCGACGGCAAAATTCAGCCCACAAAAATCACCAAGCTCTATACATTTCGCGGACTGGAGCGGGATGAAGCGGAAAAAGTCGTCGCCGGCGACATCGTGGCCATTGCGGGCGTAGAAGGCATTCAGATCGGCGAGAGCATCACCGACCTTGCGAACCCAATGCCGCTGGAACCGCTGATCATTGACGAGCCGACGCTGGCCATGATTTTCACGGTGAACTCCAGCCCGCTGTCCGGGCGCGAAGGCAGCTATCTCACGTCGCGCGATTTGCGCGACCGCCTGGCAAAGGAGCTGCTGACCAACGTTTCCATTCGTGTTGAGGATACCGATACGCCGGAATCATTCCGGGTGCTCGGTCGCGGCGAACTGCAGCTGGCGATCTTGATTGAAACCATGCGCCGTGAAGGCTTTGAGTTGATGGTGGGCAAGCCGGAAATCGTGGTGCGGACTGAAAACGGCAAGAAACTTGAACCGCAGGAACGGCTAGTCATCGACGTCGCGGACAATTTTATCGGCATCATCATGGAAACGCTGGGCAGCCGGCGCGGCGAAATGGTGAAGATGAGCAACCACGGCTCCGGCCGGGTGCGCATGGATTTCCGCATACCGTCGCGCGGACTGATCGGCCTGCGCAGCCAGCTTCTTACCGACACTCGCGGCACGGCGCTGATTCACTCGATTTTTGACGACTGGATCGAGTACGGCGGCGAAATGGCGCTGCGCCCGACGGGAGCGCTGGTCGCTGATCGAGCTGGAGTTTCTACTGCGTACGCGTTATGGAACATTCAGGAACGCGGCGAACTTTTTGTCGGGCCGACGATCGACGTTTATGAAGGCATGATCGTGGGCGAGAATTCGCGCGAGCAGGATATGGAAGTAAACGTCACGCGCGAGAAGAAACTCACCAACATGCGCTCTTCCAGCGCTGATGAAGCGATTCGCCTGATTCCGCACCGCGAGCTTAGCCTGGAGCAAGCCATCGAATTTATTGCCGACGACGAATTCGTCGAAATTACTCCCAAATCGATCCGTTTGCGCAAGAAGGTGCTGCAGTACAACAAGCGCCCGCGCCGCTGGCAGGAGATTCGGGCCAGCCAGGAAGCAGCCGGCTAGCAGTTCGAGTACAATAAACCGATACGGTAAAGGCCCACTTTAAGCCCAGAGTGACCGACAAAAGTTCGGTGAAAATCGCCGAAATGCGATAGAGTGTCGCGCAATCGCTCGCGCGTCAGGTACCAAGCATGGCTGTTTGA
>WNFM01183980.1_pt2 | contig 28724 bp, 21 predicted proteins | sample 5400271 | NCBI WGS metagenome assembly WNFM01 (sample SAMN13153352, study PRJNA577476) | soil metagenome | isolation source: 60 cm saprolite on Douglas fir-dominated hillslope | place: USA:California | collected 2013-09-17 | reverse complement strand
GCGCGCTGCGCCGTTCGGTCGCGACGGAGATCGCGCTACTGATCGCCGTCCTGTCCGCAACCGCCGTGCTGACGACTTACTTCTCGCCGCACTGAGGCACGCTCGCCCGAGCACCGGGCTTGCCCGGTGGTATGTCACAATCCCAGTCAGAGGTATCTGCCGCCATGAAATACCGCAATTTTGGACGTCTGGGCTGGAACGTGTCTGAAATCGGCTTCGGCGCCTGGGCCGTGGGCGGTGGCTGGGGAAACCAGTCTGACGAAGATTCCAGCGTCGCCTTGCACCGGGCCTTGGACCTCGGCTGCAATTTCATCGATACGGCGCAAGGCTACGGCGACGGGCGCAGCGAGCGGATCATTGCGCAGGTCCTCCGGGAGCGTCGCGGCGATCAGCGCGTCTACGTCGCGACGAAAATTCCGCCCGCCCCGGGCAGCTGGCCACCGAGCCCTTACGATGACATCGAGGCGCGCTACAGCGCCGCTTACCTGCGGCAGCGGCTGGAGCGGAGCCTGCGCGAGCTGCGCACCGAATGCATTGACCTGCTGCAGCTGCATACCTGGACGCGCGCCTGGAACCGGAATCCGACCGCACTGGCGACGCTGCGCCAGTTCAAGCAGGAAGGAAAGGTCCTGGCGATCGGCATCAGCACGCCGGAGCATGATCAGGACTCCGTGCTGGATCTGATGCGCGGAGGCTGGGTCGATTCGGTGCAGCTGATCTACAACATCTTTGAGCAGGAACCGCAGGCCGAGCTGCTGCCCGCGGCGGTGGAACACAAGGTGGCCATCATCGTGCGCGTGGCCTTTGACGAGGGCGCGCTCACGGGCAAACTGACGGCACAGACCGAATTCTCCGAAGGTGACTTCCGGCGGCGCTATTTTGCCGGCGATCGCCTGCAGCGCACCGTCGATCGGGTGGAGGCCATTCGCCGGACCGTGGGTGACCGGGAGCCCGATCTTGCAACCGCTGCCTTGAAGTTTGCCCTGAAACCGGCGGCGGTCTCGACCGTCATTTCGGGCATTCGCAACACACGCCAGGCGGACATGAATCTCGCCGTCAGCGCCCAGGCACCCATGAGCGATGCGCTGGAGCGGGACCTGCGGGCGCACACCTGGCGCCGCACCTTCTGGTTCGCCGGGAAATAGCCTCGCTTCGCTCGAGGCCGTCGCGACGTGGTGACCCAGCTTTCACAGATCGGCTTCCTGCTCCTCATCGCTGCTCTGATCGCAGTCCTGACGCGGAGGCTGCGCATGCCCTACACGGTCGGCCTGGTGCTCGGTGGCATGGGGCTGTCCTTCATGCCCCTGCACCTCGACCTGACGCTGACGAAAGACCTGATTTATTCACTGTTCCTGCCGCCCCTGGTCTTCGAGGCCGCTTTGTACATCCACTGGCGCGAACTGCGCCAGGACCTGCCGGTCGTCGGCTTGCTGGCGACCCTAGGCGTGCTGCTGGCCGCGGCCCTGACCGCTGCCGGCATGCATTACCTGGTGAACTGGGGCTGGGCCGCGGCCGGCGTATTCGGCGTGCTGATCGCCGCCACGGATCCGGTCTCCGTCATCGCCACCTTCAGGGAAGCCGGTGTGCGGGGCCGGCTGCGCCTGCTGCTCGAAGCCGAAAGTCTCCTGAACGACGGCACGGCCGCGGTGCTGTTCGTCGCGGCCCTGGGCCTGGCCGGAGGCGCTGGCGGCGATCTGCTCCAGGTGGTCGCTTCGCTCCTGCTGAGCATCGGGGGCGGCGCGCTGTGCGGTGCTGCGCTGGGATTTGCCTTCATGTTCCTTGCCGGGCGCAGCGCGGACCGGTTGGTGGAAATCAGCTTTACCACGCTGTCGGCCTACGGCTCGTTCTTCCTGGCCGAGCATTTTCACCTGTCGGGGGTGCTCGCCGCACTCACCGCGGGCCTGGTGACCGGGAACTACAACGCTCCGGGATACATTGCCGCCTCCGGCCGCGACACGGTGCGCTCCTTCTGGGAATATGTCGCCTTCCTGGCCAACTCCTTCGTGTTCCTGCTGATCGGCGCCCACGAGGCGCAGCAGCACTTCGGCTCGATCGGCCTTGCGGTGCTCGCCGCCATCGCGCTGGTCACGTTGGGGAGGGCCCTGGCCATCTACCCGCTGTGCGCGCTGTTCAATCGCAGCCTGCTGCGCGTCGCAGCCCCGCACCAGCACGTACTGTTCTGGGGAGGCCTGCGGGGCGCTCTCGCACTGGCACTTGCACTGGGCTTGCCGGCGGACTTTCCGCAGCGTGATGCCATCGTCACCGTCACCTTCGGGGTGGTCGCGTTCTCGATTTTCGCCCAGGGCCTGACGATGACGCCCCTGCTGCGCCGGCTCGGCCAGCTTTGATCTCGGGTGGCTTATTTATTATGGGAACGATAATATCATGGCCTGATTCCAGCGGGAGATACGCCGATGAATCCGGAAGTCATCATCACCTGCGCCGTTACCGGCGACGACACCAAGGTCACCAAGAGCCCGCACTGCCCGGTGACGCCGGTGCAGATCGCCGCCTCGGCCGTCGAAGCAGCACGCGCAGGCGCGGCGATCGTCCACATCCACGTGCGCGATCCGGAGACCGGTGCCTTCAGCATGGCCACCGAGCACTATCGGGAAGTGGTCAGGAACATCCGTGCCAGCGGCGTGGACGTGATCGTCAACCTGACCTGTGGCATGGGCGGGTATATCTACGTCGGTGACAAGGGAATGAGCAATACGCCGGCGCCGGGCACGGACTTCGTGAGCCAGGAAGAGCGTATGCGCCACGTCATCGAGCTGTGCCACGAGGGCAAGTACCGCCCGGAGATCGCCACGCTCGACTGCGGCAGCCTGAACTTCGGCGACGTCAACCGCGCCTATGTATCGACCCCGAACTACCTGCGCAAGGGCGCGGCGATCCTGCGCGAACTCGGGGTGAAGCCGGAGCTGGAGATCTTCGACACCGGCAATCTGTGGTTTGTCCACCAGCTGATCAAGGAAGGCCTGATCGACGCACCGGCGCTGATCCAATTGTGCACGGGGATCCCCTGGGGCGTACCGGCGGACGTGGGGCATCTGCTCGCGATGGTCAATACCCTGCCCGCCGGCAGCATCTGGACCTCGTTTGCGATCAGCCGCATGCAGATGCCGTGGGTGGCACAGTCCATATTGCTGGGCGGCAATGTGCGCGTCGGTCTAGAGGACAACCTCTATCTCAGCCGCGGCGTATACGCGAGCAACGCGCAACTGGTCACGCGGGCGGTCACCATCATCGAGGCGCTGGGCGCGAAACCACTCGGTCCGGCCGCGGCCCGCGAACGCCTCAAGTTGCACTGACGCGCCCGCGCCATCTCTCATGCCGGGATCCAGCATCTACAGCACGCCGGTGGCACCGGAGTGGATCGACTACAACGGGCATCTGCGCGATGGCTATTACACGGTCGTGTTCAGCAGTGCCATCGATGCGCTGATGGACGCCATTGGCCTGGACGCCGCCTACCGGAAGCGCACCCGCTGCACCCTCTACACGCTGGAACTGCACGTCCATTTCCTGCGTGAGGTCAGACAGTCCGATGCGCTGGATATCAGGGTCCGCCTGCTGGGCGCCGACCGCAAGCGCCTGCATGTGGCCCTGGACATGTACGCCAGGCGCTCCGCTGATCCGGTCGCCAGCGCCGAGTTCATGCTGCTGCATGTGCACCAGGGCCCTTCCCCGGGAGCGGCTGAGTTCCCCGCGGACGTATCCGCCGCGATCGAGCGGCTGCGCGCCGATACCACCGCCCTGCCCGGCATCGGGCCGGGCTCGCGCAAGCTCGAATTGCGGAGCCGCTGAATGGACGCGAGCATCCGCCGCCTGCTGGCGCCGCGCAGCGTCGCATTGATCGGCGGCGCGTGGACCGATGCGGTGGCCGCCGGCTGCCGGACGATCGGTTACCAGGGCGAGGTCTGGCGCGTCCATCCGAGCCGGCCCGGCAGTGCCGGTGAGCACTACTATCGATCCGTCGCGGAGCTGCCGGGCGCGCCGGACGCGGCGTTCATCGCGGTGCCGAATCGCGAGGCGGTCGCCGTGGCGGCGGCTCTGCGCGCCCGCGGCGCCGGCGGCTTTGTCTGTTTTGCGTCCGGATTTTCCGAGACCGCGAGCAACGAGGGCGAGCAGCTCACGCTCCAGCTGCAGCAGAGCGCAGGTCCGCTGCCCTTCCTGGGTCCGAACTGCTATGGCTTCGTGAACTACTTTGACCGGGTCGCGCTCTGGCCCGACCAGGTGGTCGGCGAGCCACCCGAGCGCGGCGTCGCGCTCATCTGCCAGAGCGGCACGATCGCACTGTCATTGATGTTCAACGAGCGTTCCCTGCCCATCGGCTACCTCTTTTCGGTGGGCAACCAGACCCGGCTCGCGATCGAAGACCTGATCGAGCTGCTCGTCCCCGATGAGCGCGTCAGCGCCTTCGGTGTGTACGTGGAAGGCATCAAGGACGCGCCGCGGCTGCTGCGCGCAGCGGCGCTCGCGCGCGCGGCCGGCAAGCCCATTGCGCTGATCAAGAGCGGTCGCACGGCCGCGGCGGCGCGCACGGCGCTCAGTCATACCGGCGCCCTCGCCGGTGCCGACACCGTCTTTGACGCCTTCTGCCGCCAGGCGGGCATCGCGCGCTGCGAGACCCTGGGGAGCCTGTGCGAGACGTTGAAGCTCCTGCACTGCGGCGGCCCGCTGGCGGGCCGGCGTGTGCTGGTCATGGGCGCCTCCGGCGGCGACATGGCCATGACGGCGGATCTCGCCCAGCCGCTCGGGCTGTCCTTTCCGCCGCCCGCCGCGGCTACGAGCGCCAGGCTGCACCAGATTGTGGGCGATCGGGTCACGATCTCCAATCCCTTCGATTTTCATACCTACGTCTGGTTCGACCTGCCGGCCATGCATGCCCTGTTCGACACGGTGCTGCGCGCGGGCTACGACGCGGTCGGTTTCGTGCTCGACAGTCCACCGGAGGCGACGGCGGGAGCCGCCGCGTTCGTGGCGGCGATCGAGCAGTACATCGCCGCGGCTGCGGGTGCGCCGACACGCGCGCTACTGATCTCATCACTCCCCGAGACGATCTCGGCGGCCATGCGGCTGCGCTGCCTGCACTCAGGCGTCGTGCCGCTCCAGGGACTGCGTGAAGCGCTCCAGGCCCTCGACATGGCCGCCGCCATGGGGGAATCCTGGCGCGGCGGGACCGCCGTGGCGCTGGCGCGCCCGACCGTCACCGCGGGGACGCCAGCACGCACGCTAAGCGAGCCGGAAGGCAAGGCGGCGCTGCACAGCTGCGGTGTGCCCGTACCCGGGTCGCGCACCGTGCCGCTCGCCGCGGCCGGTGCGGCCGCAGCGGCCCTTGGTTTTCCGGTGGTGATCAAGGCCGTAAGCGCGCAGCTCGCCCACAAGTCCGAGGCCGGCGGCGTGGTGCTGAACGTGCGCAGCGGAGCGGAAGCCGAGGCGGCAGCCCAGCGGCTGGGGGCCCTGTCGGCGACCCTGCTGGTGGAAGAGATGATCGATGACGGCGTGGTGGAAGTGCTGGTCGGCATGGTCGTGGACGCGCAGTTCGGACTGACGCTGGTACTCGGCGCCGGTGGCCTGCTCACCGAGGTGCTGCAGGACTCCTTCAGCCTGCTGCCGCCGTTTACCGCGGCTACAATCGGGGGCGCCCTGCAGCAGCTCAAGCTTGCGCCGCTTCTGCGGGGCTTTCGGGGGCGGCCGCCGGCCGATGTAAAGGCCCTCACCGAATTGATACTCGCGGTCACCCGTTTTGCCACCGCGCGAGTCGATGTGCTGGTTGAAATGGACGTCAATCCGGTCATCGTCCGGCCGGTGGGTAAGGGCGCGGTTGCGGTGGACGCAATGATCCGGCTCAGGAGCGAATGACATGTCAGAACCGATCAGACTCGTGCGCGACGCAGGCGTGCTGGAAATCACCATCGATCGCCCCAAGGCCAACGCGATCGATGCCGCGGCCAGCCGCCGGCTGAATGACATCTTCAGCGAGTTCCGCGACGACGCGGCGCTGCGCATCGCGATCGTGACGGGTGCCGGCGAGAAATTCTTTTCCGCCGGTTGGGACCTGAAGGCCGCGGCGGCTGGCGAAGCCCCCGACGCCGATTGGGGCGTCGGCGGGTTCGGAGGCCTGAACCATCCGCGCAACCTGAACAAGCCGATCATCGCGGCAGTGAACGGCATCGCCTGCGGTGGCGGCTTCGAGCTCGTGCTGGGCGCCGACATCATCGTGATGGAGGAGCACGCCCGTTTTGCGCTGCCGGAGATCAATGTCGCCGTGCTCCCCGACGCCGGAGTGATCAAACTGCGCCGGCGGATTCCCTACCACGTGGCGGTTGAGTTCCTGATGACCGGCCGCTGGATGGACGCGCCCGAGGCGAAGCATTGGGGCCTGGCCAATCACATCGTGCCGCGCGGTCAGGCCCTGGCCAGGGCCCGCGAGATTGCCCGGCAGCTCGCCAACGGACCCCCGCTGCTGTTCCCCGCGATCAAGCAGCTGCTGCACCACACCGAGATGATTCCGGAGAACCAGGCCTTCGAGGTCCACGACGCGCTCGAGGCCGTGCAGCGCGTCATGCGCTCGGATGACCTGCGGGAGGGGGCGCGTGCCTTCGCCGAGAAGCGCGCGCCGCGCTGGACCGGACGCTGATGGCTCTAGGCGCCTAGCGGCCGCAGCAGCGCACGCGAGATGATGTGCCGCTGAATCTCGCTGGTGCCTTCCCAGATGCGCTCGATGCGGGCGTCGCGCCAGATGCGTTCGAGCGGCAGATCGCTCATCAGGCCCATGCCACCGTGGATCTGCAGGGCCTCATCGGCCACCATGGCGAGCATCTCGGTCGCCTTGAGCTTCGCGATGGCCATGTCCATGTCGGTGGCCGTGCCCTGATCCTGCTTCCACGCCGCCTGCAGCACCAGTAACTCCGCGGCGCGCAGCTCCACGGCCATGTCCGCCAGCTTGAAGCTGACGCCCTGGAACTTGCCGATCGGTTGCCCGAACTGCACCCGCTGCGCCGACCACTGCAGTGCCAGTTCCAGGGCGCGCTCCGCTCGTCCCAGACAGGTCGCGGCCACCTGCAGGCGGGTCGCGCCCAGCCAGGCATTGGCGACTTCGAATCCGCGGTGCAACTCACCGAGAATCGCGGCTGCCGGCACGCGGCAATCGCTGAATTCCAGAATGCTGTTGGTGTAGCCGCGGTGCGAAACATTGGCGTAGCCGGGGCGGATCGTGAAGCCAGGGTGTCCGACGTCCACGAGAAAGGCGGTGATCTGCTTGCGCCTGCCCCGGGCAGCCTCTTCCTCCCCGGTGGCGGCGAACAGGATGACAAAATCCGCGTGATCGGCGTGGCTGATGAAATGCTTGGTGCCGTTGATGATGAAATCGGAGCCGGCGGCCACGGCGGTGGCACGCATGCCGCGCAGGTCGGAGCCGGCCGTGGGTTCGGTCATCGCCAGGCATTCGACGCGCGCGCCGCGCACCGCCGGCAACAGATAGCGCTCGCGCTGCTCTCCCCGGCAGGCCAGCAGGATATTGGACGGCCGGCCCACGCATCCGTAGTGCAGTGCATAGCCCGTCCAGCCCAATTCCTTTTCGTACAGCACCCAGCTCACAGTAGCGAGCCCCGCGCCGCCCACCTCGGTGGGCATGTTTGCGGCGTACAGGCCCGCCTCGATGGCCTTGGCCTTGAGCTCCCGATGAAGTTCGGGCCGCAGCACGCCGGTGCGTTCGACTTCCGCCTCGTGCGGCACCAATTCGTTGCGCACGAAATCCCGCGTCGTCTTGATGATCAGGCGTTGCTCGTCACTCAGCGAGAAATCCATACGTTATCTCCCTGCGCGCCGGCCCGCCCAGTCGCGCAGCAGTTCGAGGTGCAGCCGCAGTTGCCGGGTCTGCCGCTCGGCGGGCCAGTCGCTCGGGCTCGACACTGCGCTCGCGGTCAGTCCGTTGATGCAGATCACGACCGCGCGGAGTACCTGGTCGCGGCGCGCCGCCGGCCACGCGGCCCACTCCGGCCACTGCTGCTCCAGACAGCGCCGGTACAGGCGCAGGTACTCCCGATGCACCCAGGCATTGATGCGCTTGAGCCGCCGATCGGAACTCACCTGCCCCCAGAAAGCCATCCAGAAGGCGCACTCCTGCAGCCGCCGCGCATCGATGGGCAGGGCTTCGCTGAGGACGCTGAGCAGATTGCTGTCAGGGCCCGGGCTCGGCCTGGTCAGGCGCTGTTCCATGCGGCGCATGATCAGGCGCAGGGCCGCCAGGATGATCTCCTGCTTGGAATCGAAATAATGGGCCAGCATGCCGGTCGTATAGCCGGCGGCGCGCGCAATGCGCACGATGGTCGCCTGTTCAAATCCATGGGTGGCCACGACCCGGCAGGCGACCAGGGCGATCTGGTCGCGCCGCTGCGCGTGATCAACGATCTTGGGCATGGGCTGCAACCGCGCGGTTGCCGACCTCGATACGCCGCGAGGCCGGCGGCGGTACCGGCAGCGTCGCGTGCCGGGCGCGCAGCGCTTCCAGCGACTTGCGGAGCGGCGCATCCATCGGCGTGGCCCTGGCAGCAGTGGTCGAGACGTGCAGGTGCAGCTGCTCGCCGGTGGCCAGCAGCGCCCCGTCGCGCCCGCGGTGCATCTGGTGGTTGACGTGCAGGCGCTTGTCGTCCACGCCCACGATCCGGGTCGTGGTCTGGATGGGCTCTGCGGCGCGGACCTCCGCGTAGTGCATGAGGTGGCTCTCGACCGTGTAGAACATCCGGCCGGTCGCCCGATAGGTTTCGTCCACGCCGACACGACGGTACAGCGCGTCCATCGCATCGCCGAATACCTGGGCGTAGCGAAAATCACTCATGTGGCCGTTGTAGTCGACCCACTCCGGCCGCACCGTGGTGCGCACGAGCGGCAGCGCTGCATCCATGCCCGGATCGGTGGAGCCGGGGCCACCGCTGGCGGCGGCGTCCTGGTACAGGCGCTCCTCCAGCGCGCGCAATGTTGCGCCGGCGCCGATATTGTACTGGCGCAGGACCTGCTGAATGGCGACCAGGTAATCATCGCGCAGGCGCTCCAGATCGCGAATCGAGCGGCCCGCCGCCTCGGCCTGGGTGCCCTCCACCATGCGATCGATCAGGGTCTCGGTCAGCTCCGGAGCCTCGAGCTTCGTCCACGGCCACTTCAGGCAGGGCCCGAACTGCGCCAGCATGTGGCGCATGCCGGGCTCCCCGCCCGCCAGGTGATAGATCAGGTTGGTGCCCATGCCCGCCCAGCGCAAGCCCGGCCCGTAGATGATCGACTCGTCCAGCTCGCCGGTGGTGGCCACGCCGTCATTGACCAGGTGCAGAATCTCCCGCCACAGCGCCTCCTGCAGCCGATCGGTCAGGTGACCGGGAATCTCGCGGCGCAGACGCAGCGGATGCATCCCGATATAGGTATAAAAGCGCGCCGCCGCCTCGATGGTCGGCGGGGCCGTCTTGGCCCCACCCACCAGTTCCACCAGCGGCAGCAGATAGACCGGGTTGAAGGGGTGGGCAACGCAGAAGCGCCCGGGCGCCACCATGTCGCGTTGCAGGTCGGTCGGCGTCAGCCCGGAGGTGCTGGAAGCAATGATGACATCGCCTGCTGCGTGACGGCTCACCTCGGCCAGGAGCTTGCGCTTGAGCTCGAGCTGCTCCGGGACATTTTCCTGAATCAGGTCCGCCTCAGCGGCCATGCTCCGCACGTCCGTGGTGAAACTGAGCCTGCCTTTGGGCGGCAGCGGCGCGCAGCTCAGGCGCGCCAGCGCGGGCTCGGCGTTGCGCACCGCGCCGCGGATCCACGCCTCCATCGCGGGGTTGACGTCGGCGGCGATCACGTCGATGCCGTAGTGCAGCGCCCGCGCCGCCCAACCGCCGCCGATGACGCCCGTACCCAGTAATCCCAGTGTCCTGACTGCCCGCATGGCCGTGTCCAGTCTTTGTAATGTTACGGCTATAATATAACACGGCCGGCACGCACGGGTGCCACGGCGGGCGCGGCCGGACATTCGTGACTGCACACTCAGGGCTGTTCAGCTTCGGCCCGTTCCGCGGCCCAGAGCGCGTTGTGCTCGGGCGCCCGGCTATGCGGCCAGGGGTTCACGCTGGTGGCAGTGATGACCGCCGCCGGATCGAACTCTCCCGCGCCGCGCATCCGCCCGGGCTGGCCGCGGATGCCGCGCTCTTACACCTCGAACGGTGCGGCCTGTAGCCCGGTACCGTTGTCTGCGGCGCACCGCAGCGGGGCGGCCCGAGGTTAGCCTTTACTTCCGGTAGGTAAAGGTCAGCCCGACAGTTCGCGGGCGAAACGTGAAATCGCGCCGCACCCGCCCGGCTGCGTTGACACTTGACGGTGCCGCGGTGCCAGCGCTTGGGTCGATCGTGAAGTTGTAGCCGGTCAGTGTCCGCGCATCGGTCAGGTTGTCCACGAACGCTGCGACCTGCCAGAATCCCAGGGTGACGCCGCCGCGCAACGTGACGAAGTTGGTCGCAGGGAGCGTGAAGTTCGCGCAGTCGAACTGCAGTGTGTAGCCAACGCAGGTCGCCGGGTCTCCAGCCTGCTTCGACGGCAGCCACTTGGCCTCACTCTGGTACTGGTAGTCGGCGCGCACGAACGCCTCGTGATTGAAGGCGCTGAACTTGTACTCGGGTCCGAACGAGAAAGTAAATGGCGCCGCGGGCTGCCCGCTGAGCTCCGAACTCGCGCCGACGATCGAGTTGCCGTCCGCGACCACAGGCACCGTTTCGACGGGCGACAACCTGGAATCCTTCGTGAAGCGGCCGTCGGTGTAGCCCGCCGACAGGTCCACGCTGAAGCTATTGGTCAGCGCGATCTCCGCCTGCACGTCGGCGCCCTTGGCGATCGCCTCGCCGAGGTTGGCGATGAAGGAGATCTGGCAGACCGGCGGGACGACGGTCTGCTGGATGTTGTTCCAGCGAATGTAGTAGACGCTGCTCGCGATTTTCACCCGATTGTTGAAGTTGTTCTTGGCGCCGACTTCGAAGCTATTTACGCTGTCCGAGTCGAAAGTCGGCGGCTCATGAGTGATGCCGAAACTATCAAAATCTGACTGGCAGGCCACATACGGAACCGGATTGTTACCGCCCCCAGGCCTGAATCCCTTGGCATAGGTCGCGTAATACATGTTGTCCGAGTCCGCCTGGAACGACACGCCCACTTTCGGCGTGAACGCGTTTTCAGTCTTGCTGCTGTTACGTGCGGTCGTCACATCGTAAATCTGCGGGCCACCCGTCACCGAATCGAATGAGAATGTCATGTGTGCATAGCGCGCCCCCACCGTCAGTTTCACGCGGTCGGTGAGGCGGTAGCTGCCCTCGCCAAACCAGGCGAGCTGCTCGTCCTTGGCATGAGTAAGCAGAAAATAGGAGTCGGTCGGGTAAGCCGGGTCATAGCCGAAGCCAAAGTAGTCGAGGATGTAGTCGTTCGGCGTGGCCCCAGCGCCGAGTGAATTGCCGGTGCCGGTGTAAATGGCCTGCAGGAATTCCCCGAGATTGGGATCGTGTATCTGCTCGAGATATTCCTGCTTGTTCAGGCTGTAGAACAGGCCGGTGGTCCAGACCCATTTTGCGTTCGCATCCAGCGACTGCAGGCGGATTTCCTGCGTGAAGTTCCGCTGCTGATTGTCGACGGTAGCGGGTGCTCGATAACCCAAGGCGCCCGGGATGCCAGCCGGATTGTAGCCCGGATAGTTCAGGTGCACGCCCGTGCCGTCGAGCAGCTCCTGGGGCAGGGCAAACGCGAAGAATTGCTGGTAGAAGCCAAGGTTGTACAGCGTGCCGTCGTAACCGGTCGTATTGTCCCGGTGGTAATACGAAGTGCTCGAGATCAGGTGGAAGCTGGAGAAGTCCGCCTCGATCTTGAGCGAGGGGAGGTAGAGCTTGTCGGGCGAATACAGCTGCGTCGGGTTCGCGCTCACGAAATGGTGGCTTGAGGGGTCGGAGTACATTGGCCAGTAGTTCGACACATCGTGTTTCTTGACTTCCTGGTAATAGACGCTAGGCGTCAGCGTCCACCTGTCACTTGGCGCCCAGACTGCGGCGAGGCGCAAGAGCGTGGTCTCGGCGTGGTTGACGCGCCGGTCTTCCAGCGCGAGCGTGTCCGGATTGATGCGGTCGATCCAGCCACCGTCCTTGCGGTACCAGGCCGTGATGCGGGCGCCAAAGGTGCCCTCGACCAGCGGCCCGCCGGCCGCGATGCCTGCTTCATAGCTGGGATCACCGCCCTGAGTGAAGGAGATTTCGCTCCGGCTGTAGACACTGCTCTTGTGCAGGCTGGGCGGCGTGGTGATGTAGCGGACCGTACCGCCCATGGAGCCGGCGCCGAACAGCGTGCCCTGCGGGCCGCGCAGGACTTCAACCCGCTCGATGTCGAAGGACTTCGGCAGCGCCTCGTCCGGGTCGAAGGCGAGCGCTCGCATCTGGATCGGCGTGTCGTCGATGTAGATGCCGGTCGTACCCGCTCCGCCGCTCGAGGCGATGCCGCGGATCGCGATGTTGTTGGTGCCGGAGTTGTCAACCTTGATTCCTGGAGTGAAGCGCGCGACATCCTGGATGTCCTTGATGCCGCGCAGGTCCAGTCCCTCCTGGGTGATCGCGGTGACGCTGAGCGGGACCTTGCTGAGGGACTCCTCGCGACGCGTTGCGGTCACGATCACTTCCTCGAGTTGCGGGGCGGCAGTGGTATCCGCCGCGGGCGCGCTGCGGGCCGGCACGGCACTCAGCTCCAGGAAAAATACCCCGACAATGGCCGTTGCCAGTCCGAATCCGAAGGTTCGGGTCGAGCTCGACCCCGGCGGTCTCCGTGTTGCTCGCATGATCGTCCCCTTTTGGCTGTTTACGCGTGCCCTCTGACGAGTTGGACCTCGGGGCATCGCGACCGCACCATAGCGCCGTCGCACGTCGAACGCAATTTGCCAAGGGGGATACATCACTTCTACGGCATGGATTGCTTATATGCATCACGAGGCATAAAGGAGGGTCGGGATGGTGGAGCGTCCGCTCCCTTAAAGGCGACGGACGCCCGGACCTCCTGTTTTCGCGCGGGACAGACGGCGGCGTTCAGATCGCACTGGAGGGTTCCGGGTCACCGGGGCGTTCGCAACCCCGCTATCCCTGTATGCCCGCAGTGATGCACTCGTTATCGGTGACCGCAACGGCGCTGGCTACCGCAGTGACACCCTCGCCACGGCCTGCCGCGAACTGGGCGCTTCACTCGTCCCTACTGGCCCCAGACCAACGGCAAGGCCGAGCGCTTTATCCAGACCGCGCTACGCGAATGGGCCCATGCCCGGGCTTACACACGCTCTGCCCAACGCATCACCGACTTGCCGCGCCGGCTGCACGGCTATAACCGGCATCGGCCCCACGCCAGCTTGGCTGCTCAACCGCCGGTAACTAGATTAGGCATCAAGAGGAACAATCTCTTGAGACTTCACAGCTTGCGATTGCCTGACGAGCCGGACCGCTCAGGCCTGGGAAAGCGCTGGGGATCATGCTGCTCGCGCCAGGCGCTGATCCACGCCGGCACTTCGTCCGCCGGCATCGGCCGCGCGATGAAGTAACCCTGGCCGGCCTCGCAACCAAGTGAGCGCAGGACATCCCAGTCGGCGCGATCCTCGATGCCTTCACCGACGGTCTGCATTTGCAGCTGTTGCGCCATGCCCAGACTCGCGGTACAGATCGCCCTGCGGGTCCCGTCACTGGAGGCACCGTGCACGAAGCCACGGTCTATCTTGAGCTCGTCGAAAGGCAGGTCGCGCAACTGCGCCAGCGAGGAATGCCCGGTTCCAAAGTCGTCGATCGCCAGGCGAAAGCGCATCAGGCGCAGCCTGCAGAGCACGTCGAGTGCGGTGCTCAATTGCCGCATGACCTGCCCCTCGGTCACTTCCAGCGTAATCATCTGGGGATCAATTCCCGCCTCCCGGGCCAGCAGCGCCACGGCATCGGGGAAATCCAGCGAGGCCAGATCATCCATGGATACGTTGACGGCGATCGGCACTTCGTATCCCGCCTGCTTCCAGATTTTCGCCTGGTTCATGGCCGCCCGCAGCACCACGCCCGTCAGTTCCGTAAGGAGCCCATGGTCCGCAGCCACGCTGATGAACTGGTCAGGGAAGACCAGCCCGTCCGCCGGATGCTGCCAGCGCACCAGGCTCTCCATGCCCGACACTTCACCGGTCGCCAGCTTCACCTTGGGCTGATAGTAGTTGACCAGTTCGCCGCGGGTCAGTGCCGCGCGCAGCTGCTGCCCGTTGTAGGAGTGCTTGGTCGAGCGCCGCGCGCTGCCGCGGCCCTTGTGGAGCTTGACCTGCCTGACCAGGCCCGCCAGCTGCTCCGGCTTCACCGGTTTCTGCAGGTGTCCCAGGACCGTCAGTCGCTGGGACTGGATCAGCTTTTCCACGCTCTCCAGGATGCGGCTGTTCTCGCCACTGACGAGAATCACGCTGCCCGTGTAGCGGCAATTGGCCAGGCGCCGGATGAACTGGACGCCATCCATCTCCGGCATGTTGATGTCGAGCAGGATCAGATCGACCGTACTCTGCGCGCCGGTGAGCCTGCGCAAGGCACTGCGGCCGGAATCGAAGGCCGCGACGTGCGGGTAGCCAAGCCGTGCCAGCATGTGGGTCACGACCCTGCGCGTGACCGGATCATCATCGACCAGCATGATCTCGGTGGCCTTCGGATCGAGCGGCTCCACCAATGCCTTGAGCAGGCTGGTGGACTCGACGTTCACGCTCATACCGGAACGCAGGTACTCGGCCACGGCCGCCACCTCCTGTTCAAATGCGGCGCGCAGTTCCGTCACGGCGCTGAGATCGCCCGCGCCGCCTGCAGCCTCGATCTCGGCGCACAGGGCACCGAGCCGGAATGCGCCCACGGAGCGGGCCGAGGACTTGAGCTTGTGGGCGATCGAAGCCGCAGCCTTGACCCTTTGTGCCACACACGCTTCCGTCAGTTCGGCAGCCAGCCGCGACGCGCTCGCGGCAAACTCCCGCAGGATCTCCTCCTTAATCCACGGGTCGGATCCGACCAGCGCCTCCAGCGCGCTCAGGTCCACCGGAGCGGGTTCCGGCGCACTGATGTTCGGCGCAGTACGCACTTCCGGCAGCCATTTCTCCAGCGCGGCGGCCAGGGTCGGGAGCGCCACGGGCTTGGACAGATACCCGTCCATGCCGGCGGCCAGACAGCGCTCTGATTCCCCTTTCATTGCATTGGCCGTGAGTGCAATGATCGGAGTGCGCGCCCGGTCAGCTTCCACCGCGCGAATCTGCGCAGTGAGTTCAAAGCCGTCGATATCGGGCATGTGCAGGTCCGTCAGCAGCAGCCCGTAGCTTCCGCCAAACCAGCGCTTGAGCGCCTCGCGCCCGTTTGGGGCGACGTCTGCCGCGTAACCCAGAAGCTGCAGCTGCTGGCGAATGACCGCCTGGTTGATCTCGTTGTCCTCGGCGACCAGGATCAGCCGGTTCTGGCGTAGCGCCTCTTCACGCGATGGAGCGACTGCTTTGCCTTTCCTGCTTGAGTCGGGCATAGCCTCCGGTTCCGCGGGCGCCCGTTCGCCCGCCACGGCGACGGCCCTGGCAAGGGTCTGCCGGTTCAGCGCGTTGCCGTCGAGCATGCTGATGCCGGCGGCCTGGGCCCGCGGACTGCGCCGCCGACCCCGCCCGATCACCACCACCGCAATGCGCACTTCCAATTCGGCATAGGTGCGCACGATCGACTGCAGCGCTTCGATTTCCGGCGCATCCTCGCCGACGTCGATGACCCATACCTCCGGCGCGGGCGAGTGCGCCTCGGTCACGGGGCGAGCCGCCGCCAGATCAGCCACGCGCGTGACCGATGCACCGTCCGCCCTGAGATAGGTCGCCAGATCATCGGCCAGGCCCGCCGGCCCGCCGATGACGAGGCAGTTCAGCCCCCTGATTTCAGCAGCACCCGCTGCGGCTTCACTCATCCCCGGCAGTGGTCTGAGGGGCAGGCGCACGCTGAAGGTGGATCCGGCATTGGGCTGCGTTTCCACGGAGATGTGGCCTCCCATCAGGCCCACCAACTGCTTGCAGATGGCCAGCCCCAGACCCGTGCCACCGTAGCGGCGGGTCGTGGAAGCGTCCGCCTGCGTGAAGGCGGTGAAAACCCGCGCCAGCGTCGCCTCGTCCATGCCGATGCCGTTGTCGGCAACGCGAAACTCCACCATCACGTGGTCCTGGTCGTGGCCCGCGAGCTCGGCGCGTACCGACACTTGCCCGGGACGGTCCAGACTGCTGGAGAATTTCAGGGCGTTGCTGATCAGGTTGATGAGAATCTGGCGCAGGCGCGCGGCATCGCCCATCACCGTCGACGGGATCTCCGGATCCACGAAGACGGTAAGGGTCCCGCCTTTGCGCTCCGCGATGCGATTGAGCAGGTTTCCAGTCTTTTCGACCACCTGCGCCACCGACATCGGCAGTCGCTCGATGTCCAGTCGGCCCGCCTCGATTTTCGAGAAATCGAGGATGTCGTCGATGATCGTAAGCAGTGAATCAGCCGACTCGCAGATCAGGCTCACCAGCTCGACCTGCGGACCCGTCAGGCTGCTGTGCTGCAGGACGTCGAGCGTTCCAATGATCCCATTCATGGGCGTGCGTATCTCATGGCTCATCGCTGCCACGAAGTGCGACTTCGCCGCGCTGGCCGATTCCGCGGCGTTGAGCCGTTCCAGCTTCTCAGCCAGGGAGATGGCCACGTCCCGCAAGACGTCGATCTCGTCCGCAGAGCGTGACTTGCGGGATTCATCCGCCATCAAGGTCCTCGCTTCCGCAAAGCGCTGCTCCGCCAGCAGCGGGAGGGCGCGCGTCACGCGGGCCAGCCGGCGCAGCAACGGACTGGTGACCAGGATCAGGGCGAGCGCCGACAGGATCATTCCGGACACAATGGATTGCACCATCCGGCGCGCGTCCGCCCGGATGCGCAGCTGCGCCTCCGTGTCGTCGACGATGAACAATGCCTCCGGCTTGCGGGAGCCGGCGACGATGGCGGCAGGAAGCCCATGGACCCGGAGCTGAAATCGGCGATCCCCGCTTGCGGTCGCGAGGCTGCGCCCTGCAGGCGGCAGTTCATTGCGCATTCCCGTCAGGACCGGAAGCAACGCGGGTGAATTGGTCAGCCCTGTCAGGTGCCGCTCCCAGGTCCGCGGGGCCGTACCGCGACTCGGACCTCTGTCGGCCTGGTCCTGCAGCAGCGCGACGTCGGTGCCGGTCAGGCGCCTGAATTCCAGCAGGATATCCGCAGCCAGCTGGCCGATCCCGATGACGACTTCCTGCCCTTCGCGATCGAACGCCGGCGCATAGACGTACAGGACACAGTCGCCCCCGCAGATGAGCTCGACGGCCGGCCGCCCTGTGACGCGGACGCGGGCCTGGAGCGTCGCGGCGCTCGCCGGGGGAATCGGCTCGGCGCCGTGATTGTTCCAGGCTGCAACCCGTTGTCCGTCCGGCTTGACGTATTCGATCCACGTCAGCATCGACAGCAGTTCGGGAGACAGCGCAGTCTCGTCCAGGCCGCTGGATTGCAGTTGCGCAGTACTCGTGACCGCCACCATCTGGGTCGCGAGCCGCGCCAAGGCCTCGCTCGATTGTTCGAACTGTGCATCGAGAGCGAGGTCGAGGCGCTCCATTTGCCGTTGCACGCCCCGCTCGTGCTGTTCCTTCAGGCTGCCGTAGCTGGCATAGCCCAGATAGGCGTAGGCGCAGCCCAGGGAGACGATGAGCAGCAGCAGCGATTTCCAGATCAGGCCAAACCGCGGTGCGTCCCGACGGGGCGAATCAGCCGGGGGGGCTGGCGGCACTTCGCGCGATGCGGTCATTCGGCGGCGCTCAGAACCTGAGGCCCGCCATCAGCATCAGCGTCGACCAGTGGTCGGCCGGCACGCGCCCCGTGTTGTCGAGCGGTTGCACTGTCGCGCTGCCGTCGATCCAGTGATATTCCCCCCACACGCCCCAACGGGCATTGGGGCGCCAGCTGAGCCCGGCCGTGAGGTCATAGGCATACCTGGAGGCCGCGCGCGCCCCGGGGTTGGCGGCAACAAACGCCTGTCCGTCGCGATCGCCGCGGTCACGAAAGTAGGCATCGGCCCGCGCCAGGGCGCTCCAGCGCGAATTGATCCGGTAGTCGCCCTGCAGATAGCCTGAGTCCGCCACGATCCTGAAGTTCTGGATCACGTTGCCCCCGAGCGTGACGAAGTCCCGGTTGGGACCGATGGCATATTCCGCGGTAAGGCTAAATCGTTCGGCGTTATAGCGTGCGGAAATGACGTCCACGCCAACGCCAAAGTTGCCGTAGATGCTCGCGGGAGGCACGCTCGGATACTGTGCGTTCAAGACCAGCCGGGCATAGTAAAGGCTGACGGCGAATTGCCAGCGGCCCCCGTCGACGGAATCCATGATCTGGCCGTTCCAGGAATCCCGCATGTGCAGGCTGGATGGCACCGGCAGGATGACGAGCAGTCGCTCGTCGGCCTCGCTCAGGTATCTGTCGGCGCTGGCCGTGCCCGTCGCCGACCACTCGTGCCTGCCCCGGACGGCGCTGCCGTACAGCTGCACCCCGGGCGCGGCGAACACCAGGTCGCGCTGATTCTGATTATCGGAATAGATGAAGGGCAGCAGAATGCTGGGACGAGTGAAGATGACATCGCGGGTCTCATTGAAGAAGCCCAGGGGGTTCTTGACCTTGCCAATGCGGATGCCGGCGTTGGCGTCGGCGCCGGAGACGATCCGGTAGTCCATCAGGGCGTAGTCCAGCCGCGCGACGCCGGTATCGGTGGCCCCAGCGTCTCGAATGGCGCCCTGCGCGGCCAGCAGCAGCCTGGGGCTCACCTGGACCTCCGCATTGAGTCCGGCCTCGTAGTAACTGAGGCTCCCGTCGGTGCTGTTACCAAAGACATTGTTGCCGCTGCTGAGCGCGAAACCCTGAGCGGCGTAGCCGTGCAGCTGGTAGTCGAGCGCCTCGACCGGCGAACAGAGCACACAACCAAGCAAGACCGGCGCCAAGCGGAGGATCGGCACGCGGGATAGCACTGATTTGAAATAGGGGTCAGCCACGCCGGTACCCGCCTAGAGAAGCGAGCAGGACATTGGGCTGGGCCGGCAACAGTTCCGACCGCTCTCCGCTGCGGATGTAACCGACGGCACCGGGGGTGGAGCGGACACGTTCACGCATTTCCCGCTCCGAACTTACGACCGTCGGCGCCAGGCCGGTACCGGTGAACACTATGCGGTCCCAGGTCGCGCGCATGACATAGGGAAAGGTTCCCAGCTGCTCGCGACAGAACTGGTTGCTCAATTCGCTGCCGTCGGGCATGACGAAGACCTGGATCGGCTCGCCGTCGGGCCACTGGCGCAGGCGCATCGTGAAGATGGCGCGCAACAGATTGCGGTCGATGGGGGCGCTGGAACGGTCCGGATTGACGATCACCTCGACCGAGCCGGCCACTGCGCCGAGCGGCGCGCAGACCAATGCCATCACGACCAGCAAGGCTCCGGTTCGCAGGCGTGGCGCCGGCGATCCCGTGCTCGACCTCCGGCACGAAAGCGTCCGGCCGGCATCACTGCCGACTGCTCTCACCAGATTCTGAGCGCCATCGCTGGTCAATTCCCGCCCCAGGCCTTCAGGCTTGCCGCCATGAATTCCAACGCGTCAGCTCGGGATAGGGTCCAGGCTCTTCCCCGAGCATCACTCTGCCCGCGGCGCCCGCAGGACCAAGGGTCCGCGAGCGACTGAAGGACTCTAAACCTGGGGGCTGGATTTATTCCTTAACAGCGTCACAGTTGGCGTACAGGCTCCGTGACCGCTCTGCCAGGGATCCGGGAGGGCGATCTCCAAATCTGACTGGCCAAACAGATGTCGCCTCTAAGTTGTTGTTATGCAAAGAGAATAAATCAGGCCGACACAGGCCTTGAGGAGTCCTGCGGTCCACCCCGACCTTCCGGTCAAAGATGACGGCCATCACAGTATTTGCCGAAGCCCCCTGCCTGGGGAGGTCGTTGGTCGGATCCGGTGCCCAGCGATTAGCAGGTGGTCAAATGTGAGAACCTTCGGGCGCTCTCGTCGGGAGCCCCGAGATCCGGGCCGCCGAAAGCGCTGCGCTTCGCACTGTCGCTCGGCGACTGGGTGCGGGTGTGCTCATTGTCGGCACGGTGATGCGCCCTGCCGAGCGACAGCGCCTGGTCGATGTGCAGAGGGCAACGCGCCAAGGGCAGACGATCGATTCAACAACAACGCGCTAGAGGCGCAGCGATTGCAGCGTGGGCTCCGCACTGCTCACTTCCTCTCGCCGGCTCTCGTATTGCCGCCCGAGGATCCAGGCACTCAGGGCCCAAAACCCGGTGGCGATCAGGCCCACGCCCAGTCCGCCGCCCGTGCCGAAGCCGAGCATCCGCATGCCGGCCTGTGCCCAGGCTGAGCTGAGATCGCCGAGCCTGTACACGACCACGTCAATGACGTTCTTGGCCTTGTAGCGGCTCTCCTGATCGACCACCGTAAAGCAGATCTCACGGCTGGGCCGTGCAATGGCGTACTGCGTCACGCGACGCGTGACCTGCATCGCCTGCATTATCAGCAGCGTGGGCGACAGGGCCATGAGCACGAAGGAAACCGCCATCAGGAAGGGAGTCAGCACCAGACCGCCCGTCACCCCGAATCGCTGGATGAAGCGACCTAAGGCCAGCAGCGACACGGCCGCGGAGAGAATATTCACCACCAGGTCGATGTTCGCCAGCGCCTGCGTGCGTGCGGCGAGGCCCGAGAAGGCGGTACTGATCAGGTCCGTCTGGATGAAATAACCCACGGTAGCGACCCACGTCATCAAGAGCATGAAGATCGCCTGGTTCAACTGGTAAGACGAGGCGAACAAGGCCCGGAATCCATCCAGCATCGTGCCGCGCAACTGGTGATTCAGCGTGGAGGCCTGCGTCTCGGCGTGCATTTCCTGGAGGCGGTGCTTCTCTCTGATCAGCCAGTGCAGCACCACAATGACGAGTCCAAAGCCCGCAACGGCGAGCAGCAATATCCCGCTCACGCCGAGGCCTTTTACAGTTAGGGAAGCCACCAGCGGACCGGCAATGGCGCCTATGCTCCCGCCTGCGGCAATGGCCGGCAGCAGCCGCGTGGCCTGGGTGGCCGTGAAGAGGTCGACCATCAGACTCCAGAATACCGACACCATGAACAGATTGACGACGCTGAACCACCAGTAGAACGCGGCAGCAAACCAGCGGCTGTCGGGCTCGGCCCGAAGCCAGACGTAGAAACACAGCAGGTTGGCGATCAAGAACCAGAATATTCCGGTCAGCACGCGTGAGAGCTTGAAGGTGTCCGTGAGCCAGGCAAACACAGGTGAACAGCACAATGTGATCACCAGCGTACCCGTGAAGAGATTCTGCAATTGACCGACGCCAAACACGGTCGCCATCGCGTCGCGCACGGGCCTCAAGAGGTAGTACGTCGCCATGAGCACGAAGTTGCACGCAAACGCGAGTACCGCCGCCCTCACTTCGCCGGGGCGGACGTCGACGACCTTCATCAGAATTCGTTGGATCAGGCGGGTTCCCCTGGAGGCGCGATCAATCGCCCACTAGTGGGCGCCCCGGGCGCTCTCGTAGCGCCTGCCCAGCAGGAAGGCGACGGGAAACCAGATCACCGAGACGATTGCTCCGAAGATCGCCAGGCCCGCCACCCCGAAGGGCAGCACGGCGTGGCTCACCCACGAGGAGCTGAGGTCGCCGAAGCGGTACACCACCGTGTCGATGACGTTCTTGGCCTTGTACCTGCTTTCCTGGTCCACGACCGTGAAGAGCATTTCGCGCGTGGGCTTCGCCACCGCGTATTCGGCCACCCGCCGCACGATCTGGATGCCGCCCAGCACCAGCAATACCGGCGAGAGCAGCACGGCCAGGAAGGCAATGACCATGATCACCGGGTTCACCAGCAGACCCGTGCCGACGCCAAAGCGGCGGATCAGCCGGCCAGTACCGAACAGCTGCAGCACCACCGCGAGGCTGTTGACGGCCAGCTCGATGCTCGCATAGGCGCGCGTGCGCTCATCCGCACTCGCGAAGGCCCTGGTGATCAGGTCGCCGAGCTGAAAGTAGACGATGGTCGAAACCCAGGTCATCAACAGCAGGAACACCGCCAGCAGCAGCAGGTATGGGGAGCGGAACAGCAGCATGAAGCCATCGAGCAAGCCTCCCGGGAGCTTCCGGTCAAGCGTGGTCGGCTGTGCTTCGGAACCGGAAGCTGCAAGCCTGGCCTTTTCCGCCGCGAGCATGCGCACCAGCACCGCGGTCACGACGAAGCCGGCGGCCGCGATAACCATGAGGCCGTTGTTGCCGACGCTCTTGCCCAGGAGCGTGGCCACGAGCGGGCCGACGATGCCGCCTACCGTGCCGCCGGCCGCAACGAATCCGAACAGCCGCTTCGCCTGGGTGCGCGAAAAGATATCCGCCATGAAGCTCCAGAACACCGAGATGATCAGTATGTTGAAGGTGCTGACCCAGACATAGAACGCGGCGGACACCCAGTGCAGCTGCCCGGGGTCCGCGACGCCCCGGAACAGGCCGAAGAACAACAGCACCGAGGCGGCAATGAAGCCGTACACCCAGGGCAGAAAGGTCGAGAGCCGGATGCGCGAGGCGAAGCCCGAATACAAGGGCGCAAACACCAGGCTCGCCAGGAAAGTCGCCGTGAACAGCTCCTGCAGGTGCTTGACCCCGTAGACGGTACCCATGGCGTCGCGCACCGGCTTGACCACCGAGTAGCTGCCGAACAGGAAGAAGAAGTACAGCATGCTCAGGGTCACCGCCCGCAGCTCGAAGTCCTCGATCACGGCCACGGATTTGAACGAGCGAGCGAGCAGAGACGGCTTGGATGGGCTCATGGGGATTTCCAGCTGTCGGACCTGCGCTCAGGAAACTGGGGCGCCGAGTCTTTTACACACACCCGGCCACGGTCCTCAGGAGACTCTCAGCGCCGCCGATATCATGACAAATCGAGCAACAGGGTTCTCAGGGCCGTGGCCATCGCCTTGGGATATTTTTCCAAGTCCCTGATATGGAAAAGATGCCGATGGGTGGGTCCCTCGGCTCGCTTCCATTCCGTGATTCCGTTTTCATCGCAGTGGACGTCAATCGGTATGAATTCATACACGGCGCTGTCCCCCGCCACTTCCAGGGAAACCATCTCCCCCCCACGAGTGACTGTTTTTCCAGCGGCGTGAACGAACGATGCCGTGCTGTACATCCCGCGGATCTCATCATAATACTTTTCCGCCGTATTCTTGTTGCCTGAGTCCAGCAGATAGAACAACCAGTTGATCCCCGACTCCTTGCTCAGGACGTAAGCAAAGTAGACCTGTGCACGAGGCGACAGATGCGAGAGTACATCCCTCTGCTTAAAGCTCCAGGCGGTACCATATTCCCCGGCGACTGCAGTATTCGCAAACGTATTGAAGCAGGGCAACCAGTAAATCGGGCAGGGCAGCTCGAATACGGTCGCGTACGCGCCACGATTGAGGTGGACATTCCACTCGACCTCATCGCCCAACTTTTGCAGTTCCGGATTCGGACTGCCACAACCGGCATTCAGGTAGATGCCCGCGCACTTTTCAGTAAACAGCCGCGGCTCCTTCTTTCCCGCTATGGCGACATCCTGGCAGCAACCGACTACCGTGATGGCCACGGATCGAGGAGATCGCCGGAGGATGTCCAGGAGCATGCTGACGCCCCGCAGATCCTTCGGCAGGTTGTCCTCACGGACCTTTTCGCCAGGCTTGGACGGCCAGATCGTCCCGGTCGTGACGGGCACGGCCCGATCGGTGAGATAATTGAGCTGAGCGACGGCTGCGACGTCCGGACTGCAGGCGCTCTTGTACACAGAAGGCAGGTTCGCCGGGTTGTCCGTGAGGATTCCCAGCAGATCAAGATCGCCCCGGCTGGTCATGGCATAAGCGGTTGCCAGGTCCCAGTGATCATCCGGGTCATCGTGAGGGCGGAACAGATCCGTAACATGTACGAGCGGCCGCGGCGCCTTGAGGGCCGCGGCGGAGCTCGCCGGATCGGCCTGAAGGCCGCGAGCGTCGTTGGGGATCGGGTTCGGCGGCTTCGCCTCAGCTGCGCCCGCGTCTCGGTTGAAGAGCAGGGGAAAGGCGGACAGGGCGGCCGTGCCGTGAAGGGCGCGGCGACGGGTCCAGGTCCTCATGGCGTCTCCTGGGATTCGTGTTGAAGTGCCAGACGCCCCAAATATGCCCCTAAATTGGGTTGGACGCGATCCCGGGGGTCCGGGACTTCAATGACGCACGCACGGAGCGAGGATCTGCGCCGGAAGAGCCTTCCTTCACGGAGCCGGGAGGATTTACCGAACCCCGACAGAACTCAATTGACGCTGCCATTGCCGACAATACCCGCCGACACACGCGCTGTCGGTCAGGGTTTCTCGGTGCGACCATACTTGGCGAGCCAATCTTCCCGCGCTCGACGACGGGTTTCCTCGAGATCATGTGTCGACGGTTGTTGTTGGCGCATTTTCTGCCAAGCCACCCTGGCCTCAGCACGTTGCCCATCTGCAGTAGTCACCGCCTTAGGCGCAAGATCGCCGTTGTCACTCGCTTGCTCCGGTACGAACTCCCCTGCCTCACCGGCGTTCGGGAACCGTCGTACCGGAGGCGGCGGGGCTGGATACCGGCCAATCTTGGAATTCCAGTAGGCCCACGAGCGGGAGTCCATTATTCCGGCTGGCGCACGGTCGAGGGCTTCGCGAATTTCGTCATCGGAAACATAGCGGCGTATCAGACGCATGTCGTCGTAATGCGCATAGGTCATCGCATAGGCCATGAAGCGTATCGGTTCGGCAAGCGCCTGTTCGGGTGGTTCAAACCAGACGATCCGGCGTGCGACTTCCACCATCTGCGCCGTGTTGGGAATAGGCTTCATAGTTCTTGCCCACTGTCCTTAAGTGCTCGGCGCGATAGATCATCAATAGTTGGTAGCCGGTACAGATCGACTTCACGCGCGGCAGTGGCAAGTCGATCCTTGATGTCTGCCGATAGCATACGCAGATTGCCGTCATCGAAGTAGGACAAGGCCTTGAGCGTGATTTCTGGATTAAAGGAGGTGCCGTAGAGCTTTTGCGCAGCCGCCAACGCGGTGGGCAAACCAACCTTACCCAGCGTTATTAAGGCATCGATGTCGATGTAGTCCTTGGTCTCAGCGCGCATTTGCAGGACCGACGCCTTGGTGCCGGCAAGATCCAGCAACGAGGCGACCTTTAGGCAGTTTTCCCTCACAGTATGGGGTGGCGCCAGGCGCAGCAATTTCGGCACGCCGAAAAAGGACACTTTTACGAACCCGCCACGCTCGACCAGCGCGGTCAAGGTGTTCCTTTCGCGTTGAATAATTTTTGCTCCCGCCAGAAACGGGATGCCGGCTTCAAGTCTGGGCAGGTCAAGGATTTCTTTGCCGAAGAAGTCGAAGTCGACGGAAGTGCGATGTCCCAAGTGGAGCGCCAGAGCGGTTCCGCCATACAGCACGAATTCATCCGGTACCGCCCGCAGCTCACTCCACAAGCGTCTTAGAGCGGCCGGTAGGACTTCCACATGCGGTGAAAATTCGTGCATACGCCAGTTCCGGGCAGTCGAATTGCTACCCGCGAAGTCGAAATATAGCGCACCTGCGGCCGCGCCCCAGACGCGCGACGCGCACGTGTTACCGCGGTTCAGGAAATCTTCAAGGCCGCACCAAATCTGGCGAAAAGACGTAGTCAGTACTTCCCCGGACCCGGCGGTGATCTTGAAGGTTACTAACTGATTCTACGTACAATATTCTGGTGGAGCGGAAGGGAATCGAACCCTCGACCTTCGCATTGCGAACGCGACGCTCTCCCAACTGAGCTACCGCCCCACGTAAGGCGCGCGATTCTAGAGCAGCGGACGGTGCGATGTCACCAGATAACGCAGCGTTTCGGGTCCGCGGCAGCGCCCGGGTCACCGAAAGCCTGGGCGAACTGGGGCACATTCGCCAGCGTGCCATTCACACGGAAGTTCGTGGGTGGGTGCGGATCACTCGTGGCCCACATGCGCGCCTGCTCGGGTCGCACGTTCTCGCCCCAGAAGCGGGAGTAGCTCAGGAAGAACTGCTGTTCGGGCGTGTAGCCGCCCACCATCGGAGCGGCGGCCCGTGCCGCGGAAGCCTCAAAAGCCCGATACGCCAGCAGCAGGCCGCCCAGGTCGGCGATGGCCTCGCCGGTCACCAGCTTGCCCTTCAGGTGCAGATCGCCGTCGACGGCGTAGCCCGAATACTGATCGGCCACACATTGGACGCCGGCCTTGAATTTCTCGCCGTCTTCCTTGCTCCACCAGTTGGCGAGATTCCCGTGGCCGTCGAACTGACTGCCGCGATCGTCAAAACCGTGCGTGATCTCATGTCCCATGACAGCGCCGATGGCGCCGTAATTGAAGGCGGCGGGCGCAGCGGGATCAAAAAACGGCGGCTGCAGGATGCCGGCCGGGAAATTGATATTGTTCATCGACGAGCCGTAGTAGGCATTGATGATCTGCGGGACCATGCCCCACTCGGTCCGATCCACAGGCTTCCCGATCTTGGCCAATTGCCGCGCATTTTCGAAGGCGTTGGCACGCAGCACGTTGAGCACGTAGGGGCCGCGATCGACCTTGAGCTTGCTGTAGTCACGCCAGACGTCCGGGTAGCCGATGCGCTCCTCGATCAGCGCGAGCTTCTCGAGCGCCTTCGCGCGCGTGGCCTCGCTCATCCACGGCAGGGTGCTGATGTCCTGCTGCACGGCAGCGCGCACCCCGTGCAGGATATCGAGCACCTGCGCACGTGCCTCGGGCGGAAAGCGCTGCTTCACGTATTCGTGGCCCACGGCGAATCCGAGGGCACCGTTCTCGGTCCGCAGCACGCGACGCCAGCGCGGCAGCAGCTCCTTGCTGCCCGACACCAGCTGTGCGTAGCGGAAATTCTCGTCTACAAAAGCCTTGGAAAGAAATGGTGCAAAGCCGTGCGCCAGCTGCCAGCGCAGATAGCTGCGCCATTGCGCGATCGGCGTCGCCTCGATCTCGTGCGACAGCCCGGCAAAGAAATCCGGCATGGCCACATTGAGCGATGTGACCTGCGGCACGCCGGAGACGGCCAGGTAACGCGGCCAGTTGATCGCCGGCGCCTGCTGCGCAAGCGCGGCCAGGTCACGCACGTTGTAGATCGCGTGCGGATCACGCTGATTCTCGGTGGGCATCGAGACCGTCGCCAGGCGCGTCTCCAGCGCCATCACCGCATGCGCCTCCTCCGCCGCCGCGCTGGCGGAGTCGCCGAGCAACACGAACATGCGCGCGATGTGCTCCTCGTAGCCCTTGCGGATGGCCGCGAACTTCGCATCGTCCTTGAGGTAATAATCGCGATCCGGAAGCCCGAGGCCTCCCTGCCCCACGACCGCGATCACCTGGGTACTGTCCGCGTAGTCCTGCATCTGCCCCATGCCAAAGGCGGCATCGACTCCGATAAGCTGCAGGTGCGCCAGCGCCGCGCTCAGCTCGGCCGGACTGTCGATGGCCGCGATGCGCGCAAATTCCGCCTTCAGCGGCGCGATGCCCGCCTTCTCGACGGCGGCCTCGTCCATGCCGCTGGCAAAGAAATCGCCGATCTTCCGCAGCTCGCTGCCGCGCCGCGCGCTCCTGTCGGCGGCGGCGGACTGCAGCAGCTGGTGGATGAAGTCCTGGTTCTTCTGGTCGAGAATCTGGAACTGCCCCCAGGCCGAGTACGCCGGCGGCACCGGATTGTCACGCAGAAACTGCCCGTTGGCGTATAGATAGAAGTCCTGCAGCGGGTTGACGCTCTTGTCCATCCACTCCGAGTGGAGCGCGACGACCCCCGCAGACGGCTCGCTCGCAGCGCCCGCCGCCGTCACCACGATCGCCGACACAGCCACCACCCAGGAACCTGCAATACGGCGCATACCCATCTCCAGCAACGGTTGGGCGTTGAGACAGCAATCAGTGTAGCGCGTTCAATCGCGCGCACCCAACGCCCGACGGCCGGCGGGCCCTAGCCTGGGCGGAGGGTTTTCAGCAGACGAAAGCCGATCAATCGCTGCCGCTGTTCGTCCCACAGCCGCAGGGTCGCTGACTTGAAACTCGTCAGCAGCGTGAGGGTGGGAACCCGGCGGAATCGCGGCTCGGCGTTGTGGCAGCGGCGCAGATGGTAGTTGGGGATCTGCGGGCTGAGATGGTGGATGTGGTGAAAACCAATGTTCCCGGAAAACCAGCGCAGGATGCCGGGCAGATTATAAAATGAACTGCCGGTCAGGGCCGCTGCGGTGTAATCCCAGGCGTCGTTGCGCACCCAGTAGACATCCGCGAACTGATGCTGCACGTAGAACAGCCACACGCCGGCGGCACCGGCCAGCAGCATCAGGGTCACCTCGATCAATAGCCACGCTCTGAACCCGATCAGCTCGCACAGCGCAATCGCCATCAACAGCAGGCCGAGGTTCGTGAGCGCCACGGACAAGCGCTCGCGCCGGCCCGCCTGCGAAGAGGGGAAGCGCTCCAGAAGCACGAACTGGACCGTAGGCGCGATCACCAGCAGCACGAGCGGATTGCGCAGGAAGCGGTAGGCGGCGCGACGCCAGGCCGGCGAGGCGAGGTATTCCTCCACGGTCAGGGTCCAG
>WNFM01051414.1_pt5 | contig 28731 bp, 31 predicted proteins | sample 5400271 | NCBI WGS metagenome assembly WNFM01 (sample SAMN13153352, study PRJNA577476) | soil metagenome | isolation source: 60 cm saprolite on Douglas fir-dominated hillslope | place: USA:California | collected 2013-09-17 | reverse complement strand
GCTGCTGGCGGCGCTGGGCCTGGATCGGGTGCCGGTCACACGCCGGCCGCGCGTGGCCATTCTGGCCACCGGTGATGAGCTCGCGGAGCCCGGGCGCGCGCTACGCCCGGGGCAGATCCGGGACAGCAACAGCGTCTATCTGGCCGCGGCGGTCGCCCGCGCGGGCGCGGAGCCGTGGCTGCTGGGCATCGCGCGCGACAGCGCCGACGACCTGCGAGCGCATCTGAACGCTGCGGCGAAGGCGGACCTGATTCTCACGTCGGGCGGCGTCTCTGTGGGCACCTATGACCTGGTCAAGCAGGTGCTGGTCGAGCAAGGATCAGTCGAGCTTTGGCGCGTGCGGATGCGCCCCGGCAAGCCCCTGGCCTTCGGAACCTATGGTCGGACGCCGCTCTTCGGCCTGCCTGGCAACCCGGTCTCCTCCGCAGTCACCTTTGAGATCTTCGCGCGTCCCGCCATCCGCCAAATGCTGGGCTGCGCCGAGATCGAGCGCCCGCTGGTCGAGGTGGAGCTGGGAGGAACGGCCATCCCGCGCATTGACCGGCGCCACTTCGTGCGCGCCCGCCTCTCCGCCCGCGACGGCCGCCTGATCGCCACCCCCACCGGCGCCCAAGGCTCGCATCGCATCGCATCCTTGCTCGGCGCGAGCGCCCTGCTGGTCATTCACGAAGGCACGGGCGTGGTCGAGGCGGGTGCGCTGGTGCCCGCGCTGCTGTTGGTGGACGCCGCCTGGGGCGGCGGCTGAGTGGCGATTGGTGGCCTGCGGTCTCTCCCCACAGAGCCCTGCGCCTGGCGATCGGTCAATCGTAGCGCTTGGCGCTCCGCCAGGCAGCGGATAGGCTGCCTTTGAGATGCGTACAGACGTACACGGGCAGCTCGTTCTCGCCGGACATGCAGTAGGTACACCGGACGGTCGCGGCCTGGACAACCGTAGTATAGGTCTGCTGATCGTCGGCGAGCGACTGACCAACGGTGATCAGGACCGCGCCACTGCACGAGCCCGGTCCCCACAGATCATAGCTGTTGTGGCCGCTGATCACGGGCGGCAGGTGGTGCTGCGCGCCGAGAAAGCTGATGGCGCTCGCTTCGCCGTAGTTGGTCGTGAAGATGCAGGCCTGCGCGCGCTCCGCCGCGGGCAGACTGGCAATATACCCCCGCGACCGTGGCCGTCATAGTGTCCCAGCCGAAGCGATCGCCCAGGTACTGCGGGAATTGTGCCGCCGTCTGTTGGCCGGCGCCGCCGTTGCCGGTGCTCGTCAAGAAGGCGTAATGACTGACGTACGTCGCCGGAGGCAGCAGCGGCATCGCCACCGGCGCGAAGAAGAGTCCGCTGATGACGAGCGCAGCCACATAGCTCGGCCTTACCCACGCCCACCCGCGCCGCTGTATCGCCTGCTCGATGACGAGCGCCCCGCCGGCATAGAGCATGGGATAGGCGGGCGCAAGGAAATAAGACTTGGCGTTCATCACGGTGAAGAGGGCGTAGAGCACGACATACGTCCAGCCCAGCGCGCGGTAGGGCTTGCCGGCCGGCGTCCGAAAATAGAAGAGCAGCCCCGCGACCACGAGCGGCAGGTTGAACACGTTGATCGCGAGCAGCTGATTGACGAGGAAGCCGAGCGGACCGCCACCAGAGAGGCCCCCATAGTGCCGCCAGAACTCGACGGTCGGCCAGCTGTTGGCGGCATTCCACAGCGCATAGGGGAGCAGAAACGCGGCCGCGATCGCCGCGCCGAGCCAGAGCCACCGCTCGCGGTAGTACCGGCGCGTGCTCGGTGAAAGGAGGAGACCGACGGCCACCGCGAACCCCAAAAACCCGACGGTCAGCTTAGTCATTAGCGCGATCCCGACGACCAGCCCAAAGAGCAGCCAGAGCCGCGGCTGCTCGCGCTTGATCAAGCGGATGATGAGGTACGCGCCCAACGCCCACCACAGCGCGTCCAGGATGTCCATAGAGAAGATGGAGGCGGTCGCCATGAAGACCACTGTGACCATCGCCCCCAGCGCCGCCAGCAGCTGGGCGAAGCGCCCGCCGCCCAGCTCACGCGCCATCAGGCCCGTCACGAAGACGAGGCACGCGCCGGCGAGCGCTGGGATGACGTGAATGGCGATCAGGTTATCGCCTGTAAGCACATTCATCACCGCGGCGAGCACGGCGATCAGGGGCGGAAAGTCCACCTAGCCTTCGGCTAGGTGCCGGCCGCCCGACATATAGTACAGCTCGTCACGGAAGTACCCGTAATTGCCGGCCACCAGCATGTGCGCCACGAAGGATGCGAGCGCGAGGTACGCCAGCAACGCGGTGTCGCTCGTGAGCGCTGCGCGCGAGAAGACTACGCGCCGGCGCGCAAAGGACACAGGCGCGTCGTGTCCCATCCCAGAGGGAGTCGTGGAGTGCCCATCGCCACGCGGGGAGGATGACGGTGCCATGCGACCTCTCGCTTCCACAGTGCCGTACGCCAGCCGGACCTGCGATCAGGTCGGCTGGGCGCGTCGTGACATGCCAATCCGGCGATGGGCCGTTTCGCGGCTGGACGAGGTGCTGGCCCACAAGGAGCCGGAGGAACGCGGGTCCCTCCGCTCGCCCTCCGCAGTGAACCACACGGTCGCTGCGAAAGGCAACCTGCCGCTCGCACCTCGCCCGACTCTCTGTCCGCCGTACACCTGCGGGGCTTTCTTGGCACGCTACGCCCGCAGCGTCGCGCCGAAGCGCTCGCCAAGAGCCGCCACGATGCTCGCCTGCACGGCGTCCACCTCGCCGTCGGTGAGGGTCCGCTCCCCTGATTGATAGGTGAGCGCGTAGGCCAGGCTCTTCTTGCCCGCGGCGATGCCCTCTCCGGTGTAGACGTCGAAGAGGCGTACCGCGCGCACCAGCGCGCCGCCCGCCGTTCGGATCGTCGTCTGGACATCCACCTCCGGCACCTCGCGCGCGACGACCACCGCCAGATCGCGCTGCACAATGGGGAAGCGCGACGCGGGGACATGCACCACGCGCTCAGGCACCGCTGCGTAGAGGCGCTCCAGGTCAAGCTCCATCAGGTAGGGCCGGCCGGTCAGGTCGAAGCGGGCGGCCACCTCGGGATGGACCTCGCCCAAGACGCCCGCCCGCAGCCAGTGGGCCGGCGCGGCCACCGCCTGGCTTTCCCCTTGCTGGGCGTCGTCCTCGCCCGCGCTGGCCACTTCCAGCGCCGCACAGCGCCCCGGGTGGAACGACGGATGCTGCACGGGAACAAACCGATAGGCCGCAATCCCTAGCGCCTGCAGCAGGGTTTCGGCAACACCCTTCAGATCATAGAAATCGGCGGCCGGCGGCTCAGAGTGCCAGTGGTGAGTCACGGGTCCGAGCAGCGCCACCCCCAGAGAGCGCCGCTCGTCGGCCAGCTCCGTGCCCTCCGTCAGGCCGGGTGTCGGCAAATAGCGCCGGCCCAGCTCGAAGAACCAGAGGCCCGCATCGCTGTGCTTGCTATTCTCGCGCAGCGTCGTCAGTAGCCCGACCATCAGCGTGAGGCGCAGCGCTTCTTGCTCGCTGCTCAGCGGGTTGCGCAGGACAATTGCGGGCAGTTGCCCGGCGATGCTCGCCAGGTCGCGCCGCTCGCTCGACCGCCCGCGGGCACGCGCGGCGCCTTCGCCTCCAGACGCGTCCAGCTCGGGGACCGACGCGGGCGCGGCTAACAGACGCTCCGCCCCGCCTGTCCCATTCAGGAGCAATCGCGCCATGGAGGCGCGGCTGATGAGGGTATAGGTGATGATTTCCGTGAGGCCAGCCCCCACGAGCACGTCGCGCAGGCGCTCCTCGCGCGCATACCAGCTATCGCGCAGGGGCTCAGGCAGCGGCCCCGTGGGGATCGTGCTGGGGATGCGCTCGTAGCCGACGATGCGGGCCACCTCCTCCACCAGGTCGGCGCTCTCCGCGACGTCGGGGCGCCAGGTGGGCACCGTCACGTGCAGATAGCGGTCGTCGGCCTCGGCCTCGACGGCGAAGCCCAGCGCCAGCAGCGCTTGCTCCGCCTCGACCGGCGTGACGGCCATGCCCGTCAGCCATTCCACTTGCTCGGTGTCGAAGCGCAGCACGCGGCGTGTGACCGGCTCGGGATAGAAGTCCACCCGGCCGGGCGCCACCGTGCCACCGGCCAGCTCCACGAGCAGCTGCGCGGCGCGGTCGAGCGCCACCGTGGTCAGCTCGATATCGGGATTCTTCTCGAACCGTCCCGACGACTCTGTGCGCAGCCCGAGGGCCGTCGAGGTGCGCCGGATGTTTGTCGGGTTCCAGTGCGCCGCCTCCAGCAGCACGTCCGTCGTCGCATCCGACACCTCGCAGCGCGCGCCGCCGAAGATGCCTGCGATGACCGTCGGGCCGGCGGGATCGGTGACCAGCAGCATCTCGGGCGTGAGGCTGCGCGTCACGCCGTCCAGCGTCGTGATCTGCTCGCCAGGCTCGGCTCGACGTACAACGAGCCGATGGTCGGTGACGCAGTCGTAGTCGAAGGCGTGCAGCGGCTGACCGAGCTCCAGCATCACGTAGTTGGTGATGTCTACCACAGTATTGATTGGGCGCATGCCGGCCTGTGTGAGGCGCTCGGCCATCCAATCGGGCGCAGGGCCGACGCGCACGTTGCGCACGACGCGTGCGCTGTAGCGCGGGCAGAGGTCGGGGTCTCGCACCTCCAGGGTCATCAGCTTGGCGGCCGGGGTCCCCTTTTCAGGGACTTTGATGACCGGCGGGCGTAGCGCTTGGCCGGTGAATGCGGCAACCTCGCGCGCCACGCCGACCACGCAGAACAAATCGCCGCGGTGGGCCTTGATGTCGAGATCGATCACCGCGTCGCCCAGCACCTTGCCTAGCGGCACGCCGAGCGGCGTGTCGGGCGGCAGAATCAGGATGCCGGAGTGGTCGTCGTTGATGCCGAGCTCACGGGGCGAGCAGAGCATGCCCTCCGAGGGCACGCCCATGGTCTTCTTCGTCTGGATGGTCAGCGGCCCGATCTGCGTGCCCAGCAGAGCCAGCGGCACCCGATCGTGCAACTTGATGTTGGACGCACCGCACACGACGCTCAGCTCGCGCCCATCGCCGGTCGTGACGCGCGTGGCGTTGAGGTGGTCCGAGCCCTTGATGGGCTCCAGGTAGACGATCTCGGCCGTAACCACGCCCGGCCACGGATACTCGATGCGGTCCACCTCCAGACCGGCCATGGTCAGCCGATCGGCAAGCGCCTCGGGGGTCAGTGTCACCTCGACGTACTGTTGGAGCCAGCGATACGGAATCTTCATCGTGATGTCCTCGTTCTTGTGGCGAGGCGCGTGCGGCGAAACCGCTATCGCCGCGCACCGAATTGAGAGCCGCCCAGCGTTCGCGCGACGGCGACCAGGTCCGCGAGCACGCCGAAAGCCGTCTGGCCGGGTCCGCCCGCGCTCTCGATCAGCGTCAGATCGCCCATCGTGTCGGTCTGGAGCATCAAGCCGGTCTCCATGCCGCTGAGATGCGCCAGCAGATCGGACGGGGGCAGCGCGGCGAGTCGCACGACCGCCTGGACGGCGCCGCTCCCCGTCCGGCGCGCTTCCACCAGCTGCTTCAACGTGTGCCCAGCGGGGAGCGCTGCGTGCGCGGCACGCATGGCCGCGGCGCCCAGCCCCTCACGCGCCACATCGCCGGGACGCAGATCAGCGTGCAGCAGCGCGGTCGCCAGCACTGTCGCTTTGACGGCGGCGTCCCAGCCGTCCAGGTCATAGGCGGGGTTGGCCTCGGCGATCCCGGCCCGCTGCGCCTCCGCGAGCGCGTCCTCCAGCGCGGCGCCGGCGGCCATGTGACTCAGCACGTAGTTGCTCGTGCTGTTCAGCGGCCCGCGGAAGCCCCTGATCTGGGTGGCCGGTAGCGTGAACTCCGCCAGATTGAAGAGCGGCGTGCCGTCCAGCACGGTGGATTCGAAGCGCAGCACAACGCGCCGCTCGGAGGCCAGCGCCTGCAGGTCGGCGTAGGCGTGCGCGATCGGCCCCTTGTTGGCGGTCACGACGTGGCGACCCGCCGCGAGCGCGGCGCGGACGTGACCGATGGCTGGCTGGCCCGTGAGCGGCTGCAGCGTGGTCAGCTCGACGACCACATCGGCGGGGCACGTGGCGGCGAACGCCTGTCCGTCGCCCGTGAACGGCTCGGATCCAGCGGGCCGGTCGCCCTCCGGCCACCCGGCGGCCGCCAGTGTGGCGGCGTCGAACCCTGATGCTGCTTGCCAGCCACCGGCGGAGCGTGTCAAGCCGCCGCTGAACCGCAGATGCAGTCCATAGCGGTCGCGGAGCTCGGCGTCCTTCGTGGCCACCAGCGCGATGAAGGCGCGGCCGACGTTACCGCAGCCCAAGAGGGCGAGACGCAGATCCATCGGTCGCTCCCTCATCCGAACTGCCGCAAGAAGCGCAGGTCATTGGCCGAAAACTGCCGCATGTCGTCCACGTCATGGCGCAGCATGGCGATGCGTTCCGGGCCCATGCCAAACGCGAAGCCGCGATAGCGTGCGGGATCATAGTTGACGTTGCGCAACACCTGCGGATGGACCATGCCGCAGCCGAGCGTCTCGAGCCAGCCGGTGTACTTGCAGGCCCGGCAGCCAATACCGCCACAGATGCCGCAGCTGACGTCCATCTCGGCGCTTGGCTCGGTGAACGGGAAGTAGCTTGGCCGGAAGCGCACCTGCCGTTCTTGGCCGAACATCTCGTGGGCGAAGCGGGCCAGCACGCCCTTGAGGTCCGCCATGGTGTTTGACTCGTCGATCAAGAGGCCTTCGATCTGATGGAACATGGCCTCGTGCGTGGCGTCCGTGGCCTCATTGCGGTAGACCTTGCCCGGCACGATGGCGCGCACGGGCGGCCGCATCTGCTCCATGATGCGTATCTGGTTGGGCGAGGTCTGCGTTCGCAGCAAGATCTGGCCAGGCACCACCCAGAACGTGTCTTGCATGTCGCGGGCGGGGTGATCCGGTGGGATGTTGAGCGCCTGGAAGTTGTAGTAGTCGGTCTCCACCTCAGGGCCTTCGACGACGTTGAAGCCCATCTGCATGAAGATGCGCGCGACATCGCGTATCGTCTGGGAAATAGGATGCATGTAGCCGCGCGGAATGATGCGCCCCGGCAACGTCACATCCAACGCCTCGCGCTCCAGCGCTGCGGTCAGCTCACGCGTCCGTAGCGCCGCGGCGCGCTGGGCCAGACGTTCTTCGAGCGTCGTTTTGACGGCGTTGGCCGCCTGACCGACGGCGCGCCGCTGGGCGTCGGGCAGTTTGCCCAGGCTCTTCAGGACCGCCGTCAGCTCGCCCCGCTCGCGGCCGAGGTACCGGGTACGCCAATCGTCGAGCGCGGCGCGCGACGTGATGTTCTCCAGCTCATCGGTGGCCCGCTGCACCAAGGCCGCGAGCTGCCGCNNTGTCCGGGTCCATGGTCGTGCTCCTCGCCAGGTCCAGCGCCGCGGGCATCCCCGTGGAGGCGGGCCAAACAAAAACGGCACCCTCGTCTGGGACGAAGTTGCCGTAACACTCCGTGGTACCACCCACATTCGCGCGCGCATTCCCGCGGGCCTGCGCGCCGCTCTTCAGACGCCCCGCTAACGGTGGGCCTCCGTGCAGCCTACGCGCCGCGCGACGTGTCGCATCGGGTTCAGCCACTGGCTCGGGAGCGAACTTCGATCAGCTGCCGCGTGGGGAGGCTTGCAGTCGGTGGCCTCCCCTCCCTGCGCGCTTTCGCCGTCTACTTTACTCCGTCGGCGCCGCATTGGGTTCAGGTTGTTGGTGGGCGCGGCGTTGCCGTCCCGCTTCAAAGAGTATCACACTGGCGGCCACCGCTGCATTGAGCGATTCCACCTTGTTCCACATCGGTATGCTCACCCGCGCCGTGGCCAGCCGTTCGGCCTCACGCGAGGGACCATGGGCCTCGTTGCCCACGATCAGCGCGGTGCGCAGGGTCAGATCCAGCGTGTCGTACACCTGGGCGCCGCTCGCCTCCGCTAGAACCACCTGGCGCACGGCAGGCGCGCCCCGCAGCCGGGCGCCCATCTCTTCCCACGTCAGGCCGACGCGGATGGGCAGGTGGAAATGCGCGCCACTCGCCGCGCGCACCACTTTCGGACCCAGCGGGTCCGCGCTCCCCGCGCTCAGCCACGCTTCGTCCACATCGGCGGCGAGCGCTGACCGCAGCAATGTGCCCGCGTTACCGGGATCGCTCAGCGCGTCCAGGATGAGGACCAGTGGGCGCGCCCGGCCACGGCGTCGGGCGCGCACGGCGTCGGGCGCGACCGCCGCGCTCGGCACCGCCGCGACGACGCCGTGCGGCGTTTGGGTGTCCGCGGCGCGCTCGAGGACGGCGGGTGTAGCCTCCAGCACCTCAGCCCCTTCGGCCCGCGCCTCCGCTAATCTGCCCAGGAGCCGGCGGCCAGCGGGTGCGCGCTCGAGGACGTCCGGCGCGAAGAGCGTCAGGCGCGGCGTGATACCAGCATCCAGCGTGGCGTCCAGCAGATGCGGCCCCTCGACCAGAAAGGCGCCGGCCTCTGCGCGGCCCTTCGGCGTCTGCAGCGCCCGCAAGAACTGGACGCGCGCATTCGCGGTGCTCGTGATCGCGGTCACGGTGAAACGCTCCTCAGCGCCCAGACGTGCTTCGGTCAGGCGCGACGCACACCGGCCAAATCGGCTCCGCGCACCTCAGCTGAAGATGCTGCAGCGAGCCGACGCGCCTGGCGTCGCTACGAGCGCGCTTGCAACGCCAGGCGCGCCTTGGCCACCAACGCACCAAACGCGGCGGGATCGGTGACGGCCAGATCGGCGAGGATCTTCCGATCCACCTCAATGCCCGCGAGCTGCAGGCCCTGGATGAAGTGGCTATACTTCAGATCGTGCATGTGCGTGGCCGCGTTGATGCGGGTGATCCACAGCCGGCGCATGTCGCGCTTGCGGTTGCGGCGGTCGCGGTAGGCGTAGGCGAGGGCCTTCATCATGGACTCGTGAGCCGTCTTGATGAGACGGCTACGCGCGCCCCAGTGTCCCTCGGTGAGATTGAGGACCTTCTTGTGCTTCTTGCGGGCAGTGACGCCCCGTTTCACTCGTGGCATGCCATTCCTCCGGCAGTGGCGCGGCAGCGCGCGGTACGTCAGGCGTACGGCAGCAGGCGCTTCATCTTGTGCGCATCGCCCTCGGCCATCATAGTCGGCTTATCGAGCGAGCGGTTGCGGTTGGGATCTTTCTTGATGCGGTACTTGGTGCGGGCAGACTTCTGATGCATAAACTTGCCGCTGCCGGTGATCTTCACGCGCTTGGCCGTGGCCTTATGCGTCTTGAGCTTGTATTTCTTCATGACCTTCTGCGGCCCTCTCCACTTCTCCCGCGGATCGCCTGGGCCGTGTCTGTGTACCCCATCGCGCCGCGCACCGAACTAGTATAACACGGGCTGTTCCTGGCACGCAACCGGCCCGTATCGCCGCACGCCTGCGAAAGACCACGTCGCAGACGGGCGGCCTAGCTGTTGAGCGAGAGCACCATCTGCGGCGGCTGAATCTGGTGATCGGCGCGGATCGGCATCACGGCGGTTCCCACCGCGAAGAACTCGATGATGTGGCTATCCCAGCCGTGATTGGTCTCTTTGATCTGCGCGCCGACAATGCCTTCAGCCTCCAGATTCACCGCTTCGGCCTGCATGCGCTCCATGGCCAGCTCGCGAGCATCGTAGAGCGCCTGGGTGAAGTTCTGCATCTCCGTATTGCGACCGACCGTCTTGAACCACTGACTCAGCCCCTGATGCGCCACGTGATACACGCACGTGCCCATCACCAGCCCTTGCGGACGGTAGCCCGCTGCCAGCAAGGTGCGGAAGTCCTGCCCGGAGAGATCGCTGGTGAAGGGCTTGCCGAAGCGCGTGCGATAGTTGCTGCCATCGCGCGCCCGCACGGCGGTGCCTACCGCGATGAACTCCGCGAGATCGGCGCCCCATTCGTAGCGGCCGACCTCCAGTCGCACGCCGACGATGCCGTCCGCGCCGAGCTCGTCAGCCTCCGCTTCCATGCGCGCCATCGCCAGCTCGCGGGCGTAGTACATCGCCTGCGAGAGCACCTGCAGCTCCTGGCTGACGTTGAAGTACGCCTGCTGGTACCCGATGTGGTAGATGCTTGAGCCCACCACCATGCCGACGGGATCGAACCCGGCCTCTTTGACGAGCAGGAACTCATTCACCGAGAGGTCGCTGGTGAAGAGCCCGCGCTGGCCAGCCTGCGCACGCATGCCCTTCAGGCGCTCCAGCGCGTGCGGCGGGACCGCCACCTGGACGGCTTGCTGGTCTGGCTGAACCCACGTTCCCGCTGGCTGGCCTTGCGCCTGGCCCTGGCTGGGTGTCTGTTTCGGCATAACGCGAGGATCCTTTCCCTGTCTGGCACCTGACCACGCGCACTCTTGGTGCGCCGTCCACGCTCAATTCAAGCGCATGCTGATACTTGCACGCCGCGCCGCATGGTGCGCCACAACTGTCCGACGCCGCAACTATCCGAGCAAACGCTGCAACGCGGCGCGATCCTGCGCGCTGCGCTGGGCCAAGGCCCCGAGCTCAGCACCCAGCGCGGCGATCCACTCGTCAACGCTCAGTGGCTCGCTCTTGAGGGCGACCCCGCGCACGGTGTGGGTTCGCGCGGCATCGAGCGCTCACCGACAGACGCCGCACTGGATGGCCGTGACTGAAGAGGCCGCCACCGCGCTCGACGCGCACCCGATGCGGCAGCGCGCCGCCCAATTTCGCCGCCAGGGCTTCCAGAAACGCGCCCGCGTCGCCGGCATCGGCACGCAGTGAGGCGGCCAGCAGCTCGAAGTCCATGCCCTCGTTCATCGTGTCGTCGCTCATCGCGGTACGTCACCTTACCTGCGGTCGCCACTCCAGCACAACGACCATCACCGCTGTTCACTACGGACGCGAGCCGTTGTGGTTACTCGTCGGGTCGTCGCGCTCGCGCTGCGCCATCGCCGGCTTGCTCGCTGCGCATCACTGATCCAGCGCGAGGACCATCCGCGGCGTAGGAGTCTGATGTTCGTCAGCCAGCGGCGCCACGGCCGTCCCAATCGCCACCATATCGACGAGAAACGTGCGCCATTGCTGGCCGAGTGCTCCGCCGTGCTCCGGATCGTTCAAAGCAGACTGGAACTCGGAATCGGTCTTGGAGAGATCGCGCTTGACGTTGAGCTGCATACCGACGATGCCCTCGGCCTCGAGCTCGGCCGCCTCGGACTGCATGCGCCTCATCGCCAGCTCGCGCGCGGCGTAGAGGGCGCCCGTGAAGCGCTCCAGCTCGGCATTGTTCCCGCCCCAGCCCCAGCCGGTGGAACTCGAGGCCATTCTGGTACGACGCATAGACGCAGGTGCCCTTCACGAGTCCCAGCGGACGGTACCCCGCCTGCAAGAGCGTCCGGAGGTCCTGGCCGGAGAGGTCACTCGTGAAGGGTTTGCCGAAGCGCGTGCGGTAGCTGCCGCGCTCGCGCGCCCGCACGGCGGTCCCGACGGCCAGGAACTCGACCAGATCGGGTCCCCACTCGTACTCGCCCGCATCCAGCCGCACGCCAACGATGCCATCCGCGCCCAGCGCTTCCGCCTCCGCCTCCATGCGCGCCATCGCCAGCTCGCGCGCGCGGTACTTGGCTTCAGAGAGCACCGTCAGCTCTTGATCGGCATATAGAGCGCCGAACCCAAGGCCCAAGCCCGAGGTGTACACCGGCTGATAGCCGACGTGGTAGATACTGGAGCCCACGACCACGCCCACTGGATCGAAGCCAGCCTCTTTGATGAGCAGAAACTCATTGGTGGAAAGGTCGCTGGTGAAGAGCCGCCGCTGCCCATCCTCCCCCTCCATGCTCTTGAGGCGTTCGAGCGCGCTGGCCGGCATCTCCACCGGCCCCGACCGCTGATCGAGCGGGACCTGCTGGCTGACGCCTGGGCCAGGGCCGCCTCCTGCTGGCCGTCGTCGCGGCATCTGCGTGCCTCCTTCATCCGCGCGCTGTGAGCCCGGAGCTCGTGCGTGCCCCGCGATCGCAGTATACCCACGACCGTTAGGGCATGACCAGGGCCGCGCCGCTGTGTTCGTGGCGCATCTGCTCGTCCAGATCAGTCATGTACTGCTGATCCCTCCGAGAACTCTCGTGGCCGCTTCGTTGGGGCGCACGGCGGCGTCGAGGCCACTCCTCCGCTGGGTGGCTATAATGTGCCAGAGGGCAGTGCGCGAGCGAGCGTGGAGGATACGACGTGACCGGGCTGACGTATGTGCCAGCGGACAGGTATAGCTTGGATACGCTCACGCGCGCGTTCAACCGCGCCTTCATCGGCTACGCGATCCCACTCACACAGACACCCGCGACACTGGCCGCGATGATCGCGACCAATGACGTGCGCCTAGCGGATTCACTCGTTGCCCTGGACGAGGACGGCGATCCCGTCGGTATCAATCTACTGGCTGTGCGTCCGCCGCGCGGCTGGATCGCCGGGATGGGGTTGGACCCAGCCTGGCGTGGGCAGAGGCACGGCACGGAGCTGCTGGGCGCGCTCATCGCCCAGGCGCGGGCGCGCGGCTTGTCCCAGATCCAACTCGAGGTCCTGGAGGACAACCTGCCCGCGCGGAAGTTGTACCGCGCGTTCGGGTTCGTCGAAGTGCGTCCCCTGCTGGTGTTCAATGGACCGCTGAACGGGCGAGGGCAGCTCAGCCTGCCGCACGAACCCTTCACGCTCCAGGAGGCGGACGTCAACGACGTGCTGGCCCACTTCGCGGAGCTGCACGCGGTCCACCCGTCCTGGCAGCGGGAACGCCCTTCGCTGGCGCATCTGGCGCCGCGTCTGCTGGCGCACGGGCGCTATACGGGAGAGGTCCTGGCCGCGTACCTGGCGTACACGCGGTCGAATGCCGGTCTCGCCATCATGGATGCTGGAGCGGCAGCTTCGACTGAGCGCGCGGCTACGCACTTGATCCATCTGCTCCTCGAGCTCACTGGCGGCGTCGGACACGTCGTACGCGCGATCAACGTGCCTCCTGGCGATCCGCTGGGTGCGGCGCTTCAGACCCTCGGCTGTCCCATCGCCATGCGGCAGTACGAAATGCGGCTCGACCTGCCCAGATGAGTCATGGGGATTGAAAGCGAGCGGCGAGTAGTCGCCAGTTCCTCACGCGATGAACGCGCCCTGCGCGAGATGCCAGCTCAGCACGACCAACCCCACGCTCGACGCCGCGAGCATCGCGTAGTACAGGAGCCGCGAGTGGGTAGACGCCTGCGCGACCCGGACGAAGCACGGGAAGGCGAGCAGCATGTAGCGCGAGACCGAGACGAGCGGACTGTCGCCCGGCACGTGCACGGGCGTCGCCAGCGCGAGGATCAGCAGCGCCCAGGTATAGGCGACATATGTCCTCGGAAGTGCATGGGCAGAGGGGAGCAGCATCGCGCACGCGATGCCCAGCCACAGGAGCGCGAAGAACAGATCCATGCTGGCGATGGACGGCGGATGCGCTGTGACCATACTCGCGGACTGGAACAGCCCCACCCACGGCCAGTCGAGCCAGCGGCCCCAGTACAGGGCTTCGGCACGTCCTATTGCCCCCGGCACTCCAAAGCGTAGGCTCGTCGCCATCTGCCACGTGACGAGTGTTGCGAGCGGCAGCAAGGCTGGCAGCCCCACCGCGGCGCTCTCACGCAGTCGTCGGCGCGGCGAGAGCGCGGACAGCCGAGACGAGAGCGCCTCCACGGCGGCGACGGTGAAGGGGAGCAGAAGGGCCAGCCCTGTCGCGCGTGTGAGTGTCGCGAGGGCGATCAGCGCGCCCGCGAGCAACCATCGCCTCTCCCGCAACGCCAGGAAGGTTCCCAGCGCGAGCAGCAGGAAGAGCGACTCGGTGTAGGAACAGGCGAGAAACAGCCCCACGGGGAAGAGCGCGAGGAAGAGCAGTGTGCGCCGTGCGACTCGTTGACCCATGTCGCGCTCGACGAGCAGCCACAACAGGGCGAAGACGCCCAGACCGGCTGCGTTGGCGACGATCAGCCCCGCCCCTTCGGCGCTGCCGCCCGCCAGCGGCGCGAGGACGTGCTCCAGCAGCGGGAATAGGGGATAGAAGGCCGTCTGCCGCAACTGCGTATAGCCGCCGCGCGCGATGGTGGCGTAGAGTCGCCCGTCCCAGGCCGTCCAGACATGGAAGAAGAATCCGGGCGAGAGGCGGCCAGCGATCGACTGCCACAGCACGACGAGGGCGATCAGCAGGATGTGCTGGCCGCCCCAGACAGCCAGCGCGTCGCGGGCGAGCGGGTGACGGGCGAGGATGCCGGGTCGCGTGGTGCGCTGTGCCGTCGTGCTCGCCATCGGGTTCCTCCTCCGCAGCGCCTTCCGCGGCAGGCTCGATAGACAAGCACGGAGCAAGATGCCTCTGCTCTCTTGGTCGTCATGAGTCATTCGAGCTAGGCGGCCAAGCGCGCATTCCAACCTCTATCCGGCGGACGGCTCGCACAGGTATGCCAAAACGGCCTGCGAGCTCACCTATCGGGATGGATCGCGCGCAGGATCAGCACATCAGAGACCCAGCTCACCACCTGTCCATCGCGCTCGGCGATCGCGAAGTGCTCCCGCGCGAATGCAGGTGCGGCCAGTATGTCACACTCCAGCGCCGCGCGGGCCGCGTCGTCCATCTGCGCCCGACCCGTCCACTCGGCGAAGTCGTGCGTCTTGCGGTCGCGCTCGCTGTGCGTCACGTCCAGCCCAGCCGCAGCGAGCAGCGCGTGCCACTCGGAAACGGTGTAGTTGCGTACGTGGCTTGGGTCACGCCGCCGCTCGATGTCATTCATGAAGGCGTCCAGCGCCGGGGCTTCGGGCGCCACGTTGTCAATCAGAATCAGCCGCCCGCCAGGGCGCAGCACACGCGCCATCTCGTAGATGGCTGCGCGCACGTCGGTGTAGTGGTGCGGGGCGATGCGGACGGTCACGAGATCACAAGATGCGGGCAAGAAGGGCAGGTGCTCGGCGTCCGCTATCACGTAGTCGGCGTTGCTGACGCCTCGTTCGGTGAGGAACTGCCGCGCCGCCGCGAGCATGGTGGGCGTCAGATCGCTCGCGATGATCCGGGTGACGTATGGTGCGAGCGCCAGCGCGGTGTGCCCGCCGCCCGTGGAGATATCCAGCGCCAGGTCGGTTGAGCGGGGCGCAGCAAGCTCGACCAGCCGCGTGAGATCGCGCCCCTGCGCGTGCTGGCGGCTGACGACGTACGCCTGCGCCGTGCGCGTGAATTGCTCACGCACCCGCGCTTTGGCCTCGTCCAGCTCCTGGGTTGATGCGGCGTCCGCCGTCGCTCCCGGTAGGCGCTCCATCAGCTCGATCCGGTTCCCCGAGGGGTCGCGCGTCTCACAACGACGATAGCCGGGAATCTGCACGTCGCTCTGGACCGCGCAACCGGCCTGCTCCAAACGTGCTCGCAGGGCCTCCAGATCGCGCACCAGCAGCGCGGGATGCGCCTTCGTCGCGGGGCGGTAGGCGGGGTCCAGGCCAATGTGCAGCGCGAGGTCGCCGGTCTGGTACCATATGCCGCCACAACCCACCAGCGCGTCGGGCTTGGGCAGCTCGCGCAAGCCGAGCACTTCACCATAGAACCAGCGCGCCTGCTTGACGGCGTGCTCATCCGCTGGGATCGCCACCTGCACCTGATCGAGGCCGAGCACCAGCTCCGCGTCCTTCGGCGCAGTCATCGTCAGACGTCCTCCATGCTTGCGAGATGGCCGCCCCGGCGGCTCGCATCACATCCTGCGCCCACTGAGCAGTGGACTGTGCGCCGGCGGTGCTGGGCACGCGCTGAAGTGGCGACGGGCGGAGATAGCAGGAGCGCTTCTGCTCCACAGCCTCAGCGCGGGGCGGAAGCGCTCCTGACGAACCTGGAGCCGGTTTAGTGACGACGTGATGCGCTGGTGCCCGCGCTGGCACGGCCAGTCCGTGACCGCCCGGCAGAGCTATGCCCGTTCTTGTGCCCGTTGGTCCCGTTGAGACTAGCGGTCGCGGCCGCTGACGCGCGCAGTGGCTCGTAGACGGGCTGGCACCAGTGCATGTACGCGGGACGCTGCCCGCGTACCACCTCGCCATAAATGCGCTGTAGGTCCATGGCGATGGGGCCGATACTCCCGCTGCCGATTGGGCGGTGATCCACCTCGATCACGGGGGCAATCTGGGCGCCGGTGCCCGTGAGGAAGACCTCATCGGCGATGTACAGCTCGGTGCGATCGATCACCCGCTCGCGGGTGATGCGATCGAGCTCGCGGTGCGCCAATTGAATGAGCGTGTCACGGGTGATGCCGAGCAGGATGTTCTCAGTGGGCGGTGGCGTGATCAGCTCCCCGTTGACCACGAGGAAGATGTTTTCCGCGCTGCCCTCGCTGACGTGGCCTTCGCTGGTCAGCATGATGGCTTCATCGAAGCCGTTCTGCAGCGCCTCGGTCTTGGCGAATGCGCTATTCACGTAGGCGCCGCTGATCTTGGCCCTGGCTGGGATCATGTTGTCATCCACACGCCGCCACGATGATACGCCACAGCGCAGGCCCGCCGTGCTGATGTAATCGCCCATGGGGACGCAGGTCATGGTGAAGTCGTCGCGGAGATCGTGGAGCTTGACGCCAATGATCTCGTCCGCCTTATAGGCGAAGGGCCGGAAGTAGACGTTCTCGCGCAACCCATTGCGCCGCACCAGCTCGACGGCAATCTCGATCAGCTCGTCCACGGTGTAGGGCAGATGAATGTTCATGATGCGGCAGGAGCGGTGCAGGCGCTCGAAATGCTCGCGCGCGCGAAAGATGTATACCTCTTCGCGGTCGGCATTCCAGTAGCCGCGGATCCCCTCGAAGCAGCCTGTGCCATAAGAGAACCCATGGGTCAGCACGCCGACGCGGGCCTCGTCACCACGAACGTAGCTGCCATTCAGAAACACCGTGGCATCATGTCGCTGGGAAAGCGGGGCTGTGTCCGACACGCTAGGTAGCCTCCTCATCTGCAGCGCCATTGCCAGCATGGAAAGCCAGTGGCACGCTGCGCGAACGGTTCTTCCTCATTGAAGGACGTTGCTCGTAGAACCACCCGGACGCTCTACAGGTTGCGCACTGCGCAAAACAGGACCCCGCCCATTATGGCAGTATCAAGCTGGCCAGGCAAGCCCCAACCCTCTCCTCGGCCCTCACAGTACGAGAGCAGCAGGATCCTCGCCAGCGGCTCCGCACGTACGAAATGAGGTGCGCTGGAGGACTGGGCACGGCTCATAGAATGCGCTTTCCAAGCGCCGAGAGCACAAGCTCGGCGGCGAGTATCGCCGTTCGGTTTTCACGGTCGAGAATCGGATTGACTTCGACTACATCCAGAGACGTGAGTCTTTCGCTTTCGGCCACGAGCTCCATGGCTAGATGGGCTTCCCGGTACGTAACGCCTCCCGGCACGGGCGTCCCGACGCCCGGCGCTTCGCTTGGATCGACGACATCCACATCGAAGCTGACGTGCACGCCGTGGGTCCCCTCCGAGACGCGCTCGATCGCCTCACGCGTGACCGCGTTCATGCCACGCCGGTCGATGTCGGACATCGTGTAGACATGCACGCCGGCCGCACGCAAGAGCACCCGCTCGCCCGGGTCGAGGTCACGCGCGCCGATGATGGCGATGCGCTCTGGCTCGACGTGCGGGCCTTCCCCGGCGGCGTTCACCAGGCGCGAATCGCCCTCGCCCGCCAGAGCCGCCAGGATCATGCCATGCACATTGCCACTGGGGGTGGTTTCGGTCGTGTTGAAGTCGCTGTGGGCATCAAACCAGATGACGCCAATTGGGCCGCGCGCCCGCGCCGCGCCACTGACCGAGCCCAGCGCGATGCTGTGATCGCCCCCCAAAACTACTGGGAGGCTGCCGTCGGCGAGGCACTGGGCCACTCTGTCCGCCAGCGCGGCATTCACCGCCACGACGGAATCGAGGAATTTCAACCGCGGATCTCCGATCGGGGACGCTTCCGGGTATGGTACTGGAATGGATCCCAGGTCTTCGACCTGATGGCCCAGGGTAAGTAGTTTCTCGGCCAATCCGGCGTACCGGATGGCGCTTGGTCCCATATCGACGCCCCGACGATCGGCACCCAGGTCCATCGGAACGCCGAGCAAGCTGATACGCATGACGCGCGGATCCTCCACGATGCCTCGGGCCACCACGGCGAAGCCCCTTCCCGTGCCGCCAGTGGCGCGGGCGCACACACACTATACCGCAGATACCTCGCCATGCGCTGCGGGGCCTGTAGAGGGCGAGGAGCGGGATATGCTGCGGCGCGCCTGTCATGTCTCCAGCCGCAGCGTCGTCAGGACGCGCTCCACTGCGTAGGCGCCGCCACGGTTGGGAGAAGCGCGGAGACGTCAGCCCCTCAGCGCAACTCCTCCCTCAGCGCGGTGAAGAAGGTGTCGCGCGCCTGCCGCTCGATCCAGGGCAGGTGTCCGCAGCGATCGAGGAGGATGAAACGACAGTCGCGTACCACGCGCGTGAGGGGATCGCACACGCCCGCGGCGGGATGGGGATCGTAGTCGCCGTGAATCGCCACGATAGGGCATGCGATAGGGCATGCGATAGGGCATGCGATAGGGCATGCGATAGGGCATGCGATAGGGCATGCGATGCGCGTGCCGAGCTCAAGGAGTTGCCCGCTCGCTCTCAATGCGCTCACCTCAGGCCACACGCGCTGATAGCTGTCGTATTGGCAGGCCAGCGCGTGGGAATCCAGGGTAAGCGAGTCGTAGGCGTCGGCGCGCTCGAAGAGCGCTCCCAGGCGAGCAAAGATCGCGTCTTTGTGCTGTTCCGCTGGATCGCTCAATGCGGCCATCAGCCGCCGCGCATCGTCGCGTTCCGCCGCGGTGAGACGGCTCAGGCGGAGCGCCTGGATGCCTGCGGCGTAGTGGTCTGCGAAGACCCCGCTCCCGACGAGGATCGCCTTGCGGACGCAGCCGGGATAGCGGGCGGCAAGCATGTAGCTGAGCATAGCCCCCCATGATGAGCCGATCAAGGTCACGGGCATGTCGCCGTGTGCTTCTAACACGGCGCGGAGCGCGTGCACCTGGCCTTCCAGGGAATCGGCCGTTTGCAATAGCTCTAGCACGCCCCAGTCCACGCTGAGCTCCCGCGCCACTGGGGCCATCGTGCCGGGCGCGCCAGGGCCGCCATGAATGACCGCGACCGTGTAGGGCGCATTGCCATAAACTCGCAGGTTGCTCATGCGTCGACCCGAGGACCTCCCAAGCATCCAAGCACGGCGCTAGTGCCATGCGGCGGAACTCATGCCAGCTGGCGCGGCGCACGAGAGAGCGACTCGGCGCCGCTCTCCGTGACCAGCACGTCATCCTCGATGCGCAACCCAAACTCCCCCGATAGGTAGATGCCCGGCTCGACGGTGACCACCATGCCGGCCGCCAGCGGGCGCGCATAACGCGGGTGGAGCAGCGGGCGATCTTCGTGGTAGCGGAACCCCAACCCATGGCCCGTCTGGTGAGGGAACGCGGCGCCGAATCCCGCCGCCGTCACCACCTCGCGGGCGGCATGATCCACGTCGCTTCCTGAGATTCCGGGCCGCAGCACGGCAATTGCCGCATCATGGGCCGCCAGGACCACGGTGTGGATCGCTCGCTGGCGGGCGGACGGCTCGCCCGCTACATAGGTCCGCGTGAGATCTGCCCAAAACCCGTCCACCACCACGCCGAGCTCCAATACCGCGGATTCGCCCGCCGCGATCGCGCGGGTCGTGGAGAGCTGGAACGACCGTCCTGCGTCAACGCTGGCTGCGCCCGCCAACACAGTGGCCCAGCCGCGGACGGCGTGGGCACCCTCGAACCCAACGCCGCGCCTGATGATCGCCGACTCCACGGCCGCGACCACGTCGCATTCTCTGACGCCCGGCCGCAGCGCCTCACGAAACGCCACGCAGCCCATGTCGGCAACGGCGACCGCCCGGCGCACGCCCGCGATCTCCTCGGGCGTCTTCACCGCTCGCTGTGTCTGCAGCAGATCGGATGCATCGGCAGGCGCCCCCCCAAAGACGGCCGCCAGCATATGCTGCGTCGGCAGGGCGCTGGCCACCCCTTCGCCGGAGACGTGGGGCGGCGCGACCGATTCAAAGCTGCCCTCGTACCCGATGCGCGGCGCGGCGCCCGCGATCCCAAGCGCTCCACGCGCCGTCCGCAGCTGCGCCGCGACGGCCTCCAGTGGGTCGCCATGCTCGACGCCCCCCGTGCCAAACGCGCGCACATCGTGCCATCGGCCGGCCTCGGCCTGGGCGCGCTCACCTTCTGGCACCAGCAAGAGCAGCTCGCCATCCGCTGGGAAACAGGCGAAGCTCATCCCATTCATCGGCCAGTAGCCGGTGAGCAACAGCACGTTTTCGGGCAGGCGACAGATCAACGCATCGAGGTTGGCGGCATGCAGGGCCTCACGTAGACGCTGCTCGCGGATACCTTGGCTCATGGTGAACCTCCCAGTGGGCGCACGGGTGGTGGAGAGAACGGGGTGTCTGGATCGGGGCACGCCCTGGCGCCGTAGTGTACTCACACGCGCTCTGGTGCCGTCAGCTAAAGCTCGCGATCAGACCGCCATCGACGACATACGCCGCGCCGGTCACGAACGATGCGCGTGGGCTGGCGAGGAACAGCACTACTTGCGCCACCTCCTCCGGCCGGCCTACGCGCCCCAGGGCATGATCCTTGCCCCACTTGCGGATGGTCGCTTCCTCATCCGCAGTGGGCAGCTGCGCCCGCACCGAGAAGTGCAACATCGGCGTGTCGATCGAGCCCGGGCAGACGGCATTGACACGGACGTTGTGTGCGGCGAAGTCGAGCGCCATGTTGCGTGTCAGCGCGACGACGGCGCCGCGCGTGGCGGCGTATGCGGCCACCGCCTTTTGCGTGGCGAAGGCCTGCACCGAGGACGTGTTGACGACGGCGCCGCCACCGCAGGCGATAATGTGCGGCACGCAGAAGCGGCTCACCAGATACACGCTGGTGAGATTGGCGGCCAGCGTCCGATCCCAGTCCTCACGCGGCGTATCGATCACCGTGCCGTAGGTCTGGATGCCCGCGTTATTGACGAGCACGTCGATGCCGCCATAGCGCTCGACGGTCGCGTCCGCCAGCCGCTCCGCATCTTTGTCCACTGTCACGTCCGTCGGCACGAAGAGCGCCTCACCCCCGGCGGCGCGCACCTCCGCCACGGTGGCCTCTCCCTGAGCGACAGCGCGATCCGCCACCACGACCCGGGCGCCTTCCGCGGCGAGCGCCGTCACACACGCGCGGCCGATCCCGCTGGCGCCGCCCGTCACCACCGCAACCTTGCCCTGGAACTCCATGCTCGTCACCATCCTCGCCCGCGCGTCTGGCATCACTCCGCGCGCCTGTGCGCTAGAACAGGTATGCGCCCTCCATCGCGGAGGCCGCCTGGCGGCAGTAGAGGCCCAGCGCCCCGCGAGTGTAGCGCGGCTGTGGCCGCTCCCACCGCGCACGGCGTTCGCCAAGCGCCGCCGCGACCTCTTCGGCGCTACGCTCCTGCCCGGCGATACCAACCAGATCCAGCCGGCGCCCTGTGATGTCTATGCGCACCAGGTCGCCGCGTTCCACCAGCGCCAGCGTGCCGCCGTCCGCCGCCTCTGGCGAGACATGCCCGACCGCTGGGCCGCGAGTGGCGCCCGAGAAGCGCCCATCGGTCACCAGCGCGGTGGTCGCGGCCAACGTGGGATTGGCAGCGATCAGGTCCGTGCAGCGCATCATCTCCGGCATGCCACTGCCGCGCGGACCTTCATAGCGGATGATGACCACATCGCCCGGCTGGATGCCGTCGTGGTCGGCCTCCCCGGCGTGCAGCAAAGCCTCAATGGCGGCTTCTTCGCTATCGAACGGGCGCGCCGGACCGGTGTGGAGCCACATCTCCGGCGGCACGGCGCTCTGTTTCGTCACGGCCCCCTCGGGGGCGAGATTGCCGCGCAACACCGCGATCGCGCCGCTCGGCTTGAATGGACGCTCGCGCGGGAAGATGACGTCGCGCCAGCCAATCTTGTAGTTGTTGAGGTAGCGTCGCGTTTCCGTCAGGAAGCCCGTCTGGCGCACACGCTCGAGATTCTCGCCCACCGTGCGACCGGTGACGGTCATGCAATCCAGATGCAGCAGGTCGCGGAGCTCGAGCATGACGGCCGGGACGCCGCCCGCATACCAGAGCTGCTCGCTGGAGTACCTGCCGCTGGTCTTGACGTTGGCCAGCACAGGAACGCGTCGGCCAACATCGTCGAACAGCTCAGGATGGACGGCGATACCAGCTTCGCGCGCGATCGCGGGCAGATGCAGCAGGTAGTTCGTGCTGCCGCCCATGGCGGCGTGGATCATGACGGCGTTCTCGAACGCCTCGCGCGTCAGGATGTCGTGCGGGCGCAGGTCACGCTGCACCAGCTCCACCACCTGCGTTCCGGCGGCGCGCGCGCCCGCCTTCAGATGATTGAGTGTCGCCGGGACGAGCGCCGCGCCAGGCAGCGTCAGCCCCAACGCTTCCGCGATGACTTGCCCGGTGGACGCGGTGCCCATGAAGTGGCAGGCGCCGCACGAGGGGCAGGCGTTGCGAGTGTACATCGCCAGCTCTTCGGGGCTCAGCACGCCGCGATCCATTTGATCGCCATAGGTGAAGAGCATCTCGCTGGACAGCAGGTCTGGCCCGGTCGCCTGCCCGCCACCGGGAACATGGATGGCAGGGAGATCCACCCGGGCGATCGCCATCAGGTGCGCGGGGATGGCCTTGTCGCACGAGGAGATGCACAGCAGCGCGTCGTAGGCGTTGGCCTGCGCGTGGAGCTCGACCATGCCCGCGATCAGGTCGCGCGAGGCGAGGGAGTAATTCATGCCGTCGTGCGCCTGCGCAAGGCCGTCGCAGACGTCCGTGCAATAATGGCGCGCGGGCTTCGCGCCCGCCAGGTGCGCACCGAGCACGGCGGCCTCGACCAATCCGTCGAGGTGGGCGCTGCCCGGATGACTATCGCCGTAGACGCTCTCCACCACGATTTGCGGCTTGGCCAGATCGGCCTCGTCCCAGCCGACCCCCATGCGCAAGCCATCGACTTGCCGGTTGATGCGCCGAATTTCCTGGCTCCGCAGCATAGGAAAGACCCTCCGTGGGCAGCGCGCCTGGGGAGCCGCTACAACGGCACCACCGACCTCGTGCGAGCGCTGTCGCGCGCCGCTTCGATGACCCGCAAGGTCGCGAGCGCGTCCGCGGGATTCACGGGTGGTGGCCCGCCGGCTACCAGCGCATCGCGCACAAGGGCGTAGTAGGTCTCGTAGCTCCCTGGGACCGTCTCCACCTGCCCGTCGATGCTCAGACCGCGCACCTCGGTGAGCAGGCGTCCCCAGCGCTCGCGCGGCTCGCGCCCCCAGCCAGGGTCTCCCGGCCGCCTGCCGGAGGCCAGCGCATCTTCCTGGGGATCGAGCTCCTGCTTTTCATAGATGCCGCGCATGCCGACCACGCGCAGGCGCGGTCCTGGCTGGCGGGGAATGACGCTGGCCCACAGATGCGCCACTTCGCCGCCAGCGAAGCGCAGCGCCACGAACGTGTCGTCGTCTACCACGGCGTCTTGTCGGCGTATGTCTGATTCGGCGTAGACCGAGATCGGCGCGCCGAACAGCACGCGTGCTTGATCAATTAGGTGCGCTCCTAGGTCGAAGAGTAGCCCACCCGCTTCCTCGGGATCGGCGCGCTCGCGCCAGGCATCGAGCATGAGATCGGGTCGAAAGCGCTCGAAGCGGCTCTCCAGGCGCACCACCCGGCCGAGCATATCCTCGGCGATCAGCCGCCGCACCGTCAGGAAGTCGTTATCCCAGCGCCGGTTCTGGAAGACGGTGAGCAGCTTCCTGCTCCGCGCCGCCGTCGCAAGCAGCCGCTCGGCCTCAGCGACCGAGGGCGCTATGGGCTTATCCACCACGACAGGCAATCCCGCTTCAAGCGCGGCGATGCCCACCGGCACGTGCGCGCGGTTGGGCGCGGCCACCACCACCAGATCGAGTTGGGAGGGGTCGGCGAGCATCGCCGCGCTCGTCGCGTAGACGACTGCTCGGGGAAAGTCGTGCCTGGCGCGCGCCTGGCGCGACGGGTCGGAGGTCACGATGGCGCTGACGGTCATGCCCGGCGTCGCGGCGATGAGCGGCGCATGAAAGACCACCCCGGCCAGCCCATACCCGACGATGCCGACGCGTACCGAGTCCCCCATCAGTGGACCTCCTCTCTCGATTATTATGCGCCCACGCCACTGAGTGCTCGCGCAATGAGGTGGTGCTTCAGCACCGTGCGCTCCACATATGCGAGAAAACAGAGCTGGCGACTAGCGCCGGCTCACAGATTCCTGCTGCCGGCCCGTCAACGGTAGCCTGTCACACCGCGCCGCCGCGCCAAGGCGTCGATGACGACGGCGATCACCAGCGCGAGACCCGACGCCATCTCCACGACGTCCGGCCCCACGTTCAAGAGGGCCAGTCCGTTGGTCAGGGTGCCCATGATGATCGCACCGAGGACGACCCCCCAGACCGAGCCGCGCCCGCCGAAGAGGCTCACGCCACCGATGACGGCCGCCGCGATAGCGAACAAGAGGAGATATTGATTCACGAGGGCGGCAGCGGAGACAGCGCGAGCATCGATCAGGAGCCCCGATATGGCCGCTATCGTCGAGGCCATTGTGAAGATGGCGATGCGCAACCCCGCGACCTTGATGCCCGCGCGCCTGGCCGCCTCGGCGCTTCCGCCCACTGCGTAGATGTGTAGGCCGAAAGCGGTCTTCGTCGTGATGAGCCAGACCACGACGACGATCGCCATCGAGATCACTACGGGCAGCGGCACACCCTGATAGACGTCGAGGACGAACACGACCAGGGCCGTAATCGCCGCAGGCAGTACGATCTGCAGCGCCAGCTGCGGGATCGCTTGCACTGAGAGACCGGCTCTTTGGCGCCGAACCCGCCCTATGATGAGGCCGGCGGCAGGGCACAAGAATACTCAGATATGTGGGCAGGTTAGAGGTATAGAGGTTATCGATTGTCGGGTCGAAGATCTGCAGGGTGGTCTGTGGCTGCAGAATGTGTGATAGGGCGCCCTGGTAAAAGATAAACCCGGCGAGCGTGACAATGAACGACGGCATGCGCAGCACAGCGACAAAGACCCCATTGAGCAAGCCGATGAGCATGCCCACAACGATGCCCGCCAAGATTGCCTGCGCGGCGGGCCAGCCGTGATGCACGGAGAGCACACCCGTCACCGCGCCGCAGAAATAAGCGACCGCGGAGAGCGAGAGATCGATCTCGCCGATGAGGAGCACGAGCACCGCCGCCACGCCCAACCCCAGAATTGGAACAGCGGTTACTTGACCGGAGAGGTTGTACAGGTTCTCGGGTGAAAGGAATAATCCATTACTGGCAAACTGGAAATAGAGCCCGATTACAATCAGCCCAATGAAGACGGGCAATTGGCCTATGTCTCCACGCAATAAGCCGCGGAAGCCCCCGCTGCCACGCGCCTCATCTTCAGCGGGTTCGGACGCGACGACGGCGGCAGTCGCACCCGGAACAGCGTCAGAGCGCTCCTCCCGCTCGCCGGGAGTCTCGATACTCATACTGTCTCTCCCCTCGGTCCGGAACACTGGACCAGAACGCTACTCGACCTCGCCAAACTCCGCGCCCGTGATGGCTGACACGACCTGCTCTGGAGTGGTGTTGCGTACATCGTAGGAGCCGACGCGCCGGCCCAAGCGCAAGACGATCACGCGGTCTACGACCTCAAAGACGTCGGCGAGGTTATGGGAGATGACGACGACGGCGAGACCGCGATCGCGCAGGCGCCGAATCAAGTTGAGCACCTGACGCGTTTGGGCCACCCCCAGCGCGGCCGTTGGCTCGTCGAGCAAAACGACCTTGGGGTTGCGCAGGATGGTCTTGGCGACGGCGATGGATTGGCGTTGGCCGCCGGAGAGCGCTGCGACAGGTGTGCGTACCGACTTGATCGTCCTCACATCGAGCTGCCGCAACACACCAAGCGTACGCTGCTCCATCTCGAGCTCGTTCAACACCCCGCCCAGCGCGGGGACGCGCGGCGCGACATCCTCACGCCCGAGATACAGATTGGCCACCACGTCCAAGTTGTCGGCCAACGCGAGATCCTGATAGACCGTCTCGATGCCGAGGCGCGTGGCATCACCAGGTGCGTTGATCTGGACTTCCTTGCCAGCCAGGTAGATGTGGCCTGAATCGCCGGGATTGACGCCCGCGATGATCTTGATGAGCGTGGACTTGCCAGCGCCGTTGTCGCCGACGAGGCCCACGACTTCGCCACCCCATACCTCGAAGTCGACGTCCTTCAGAGCCTGCACAGCCCCGAATGCTTTGCTGACACCTGTCAGCCGCAGCGCCGGTTCGCTGCTGCGCGGAATCGCACCAACCGGAGTCTGGGCTCCGGAGGCCGCCGGCACATTGCTCTCAGCCATGAAAGTTCCTCCCGATCCAGCGTGTGGGTCCATGAGATAGAGGAGCGCGCTACGCCAGGTCCGTCAAGTCCGAAGAGGAAATTAGGCATGCATGTGTGAGAAGGGCAGCGGCGAACCGCTGCCCCCCACCACTCGTAGCGGTGCCATACAGAATAGCACTAGCGTAGCGCTTGCGCCATCCCGATGACACAAGACGACTAATTAGCACACGCCGCCGGTGCCAGCAGGTACACCCTGACAGACATCGGTCTTCGTCACAAAGCCGTCGGCGATGACCGTGGTCGCAATGTTACTGATGTCCACCTCAACGACTGCATTCAGCACGGACGGGATCTGTGCGTTGCCGTTGGGATTCTTGACCTGCTGGTTCGCGATCGAGGTGGTGTCCTCACCCTTGCTGATCGCCGCGACCAACTGACCCACCGAGGCGGCCAGCTTCTTGATGGGCTTGTACACCGTCATGGACTGGTCGCCGAGCAGGATGTTGCGGATGCCAGCTTTTTCGGCGTCCTGCCCGGTGACGAGCACCTTGCCGTTCAGGTGCACCGCCTTGAGGGCTGCGATGACGGTATTGGCCATGCCGTCGTTCATGACATAGACGACGGCGACCTTGTTCCCTGCAGCCGTCAGGGCCGCCGCCGCCTCAGTCTGAGCGGTCGCATTGTCCCAGCCCGGGGTGTACTGCTCGTAGACGTTCTTCAGCGCGCCGCTCGCGAAGAGCGGGTCGAGGATCGAGTGCGCGCCCGCGCCGAAGAGGTGAGCGTTGTTGTCGGTATCGGATCCCTTGATCATGATCGTGTTGGTGGTGCCGTTGTTCGTGACGTACGTCTGGTAGTGATCTTTGATGTACTGGCCCTGCGCCACACCCACAGCGTTGCCGTCGAACGACTCGTAGTAGTTCAAGCTGTCGCTGTAGATCAGGCGGTCGTAGGCGATGACGGGGACGTTCTTGGCCTTGGCCTTGGTGACGATGGCGGCCGCCGCCGCGCTATCCACTGGGGCGACGACCAGGATGCAGGCGCCCTGGGTCAGCGCAGAGTCGGCCTGCGTCGCCTGGGTAGCGGCAACGCCCTGGGCGTTCGGGGCGTCGACGGTCGCGCCAGGAAGATCCGCCTTGATGGCGGCCTCGGTAAATGGATGGTCAGCCGCTTCCCACCGCGCCGCCGTGGCGCTCTCAGGAAGCAGGAAGGCGATGTGCTTGCAGTTCTTGCCGTCTTTAATAGTAGCAGTGGTGCTCGTGCTGCTGCTGCCACAGGCAGCCAGGAGCATAGCTGCTCCGAGGAGCGCGGCTCCTATGACCTTGAAGCGCGTTGAATGCATCGCGGATTCTCCGTTTCGAACGAAAACTCTCCTCTATCGCGTGTTCTAGCCCTGGTCTTTGTTCCTCCTTCTGAGGCGGTTGGGGCGACCGGCGATCGGCGAGCGCAGATCAATACGCCTTACCCGAATCGCACGCTCCCGCACCTTTGCTACGCCTCGCTGAACTACCAGTACTACGTTCCACTTACCTCTGATATCTCAGAGCGCGCCCGGCCCATTCGTAGGCCTCTTGCCTTGGCGAGTGTCGGCCGTGCCGTGCTCGGACATCATGCACAACTCCTAATCGGGGACTTCCTTACTCCCGCTTGCTCGCACCCCGGCGGCAGCGACAGAGAACTCTTCGGACGCGTCCCCAAACTCCTCCGACGCAGGACGCGAAGCACGCTGCTCCCTGGCGGCCCTGACAGATTCCTTACGCGTAGATGGAAGCACGTCGAGGCGTGCGCTCAAGCTGAACGCCGCATCGATCACGAGGGCGGTTCCACCCAGAGCGATGGCATTGTCGCCGAGCGCGCCGGTACGTATCCGCGTGCGCGCCGAGGCGACCGAAAAGCTCCGCCCTGCGACCGCACGCCGGATAGGATCGAGCAGCAGATCACCAGCGCGCGCCACCCCCCCATCAACCAAGATCAGCGACGGGTTGATAACATTTACCAGCCCGGCCAGCACGACCCCGATATGCTCCCCCGCGCGTTCCACCGCCGCCCGACAGGCACGATCCCCTTCCAGAGCGACGCGCACCACGTCTGCGACATCGAGCGCCGCCTGAGCGACGAGTGGCGAGGGCTCGTCCTCGCGAGGTTGTGGGTCGTTGCGGCGCAGGGACGTGGCGTGGCGCGCATCTTCGACGATCACATGCGCGCTGGCGAGCGCCTCCAGGCAGCCGCGGTTGCCGCACTCGCACAACG